>JACLAC010018473.1_pt1 | contig 40907 bp, 26 predicted proteins | sample 8027881 | NCBI WGS metagenome assembly JACLAC01 (sample SAMN15725517, study PRJNA655200) | protist metagenome | isolation source: fluorescence activated cell sorting (FACS) single amplified genomes of... | place: Spain: Blaines Bay Microbial Observatory, Mediterranean Sea | collected 2016-01-19 | reverse complement strand
ACCTGTCTTCTCGGACCGACCAGAATACCGGAACTCAAATTCGCCTGTGGCTGGCCAGGATTTGAATGTAAACGAGAACCAATATAAATTTCATCTAACAAATTCTTACCAGTAACAAAAAATTGCCAATCATCAGACAAAGCATAATCGAGACTAGCATTCAAAATTGAATAGGATGGAATCGGACCCATGTCGCCCCGATTAGCAGTTTTAGCTGTGTTCTCAAAATCGGTGAATACCCGATCCATAAACTTCATATCAGCTCTCATTCGTAGTTTTTTCCCTACTTCCTTGCTGAGTCCAATGATAATTGTATGTGGGGGAGCGTATGGTAATTGGTTACCAGTTAGATCAATTTCTTGTCCGGCTGCTATTGCAGATCGAACTAGGCCACTCTTAATCTCAGTCTGTAGAAAAGTGTAAGATAAGTTAAGATCGGGTAATACAGTCTTCCAAACGTCAGGCTGCAGTACTGCACCCAGTTCCAGACCATAAGTGTCTACTTTTCCTAGGTTTTTAAAAGCCGTACCCCGACCTGCAGCCACCAAGTCGTTAACTTTGATCCAGAAACCCGAGGTTTCTAATGTCAACCAGGGTTGTGAAAACCTAGTTCCTATTTCTAGATTCCAACTGGTCTCAGCTTTCAAATCTAGTCCACCGGATTCAATATCTTGACCAAAATTAGTTACTTTCAAAGCACCACTAGACGGAGGGGTGTAACCACGATGCAAACCAAGAAATAAGTTAAAAGGCGTTAGATCATAGTTGAAACCTAGACCCGGCAGTAGAATAGCCGAAACTTTATCGGCTAAGATCGCCCCTTTTAGTCTATCTACCCGCTCTTGTTCAAATATCTCAAATCGAAGACCTGGCGTCATCGTTAGCCGCCCCAACCCTATCTCTTCTTTGGCGTGGAGTGCTAAAGCCATGGTTTCATAGTGATGACTCTGACCAACAATCTTGACTGGGTCATTTTTATCGCCTGGCACACCAGTATAGTAAATACCTTCTCTAGCTGACGGGGAGTTTCCAACTTTTTTATCATCAATAAATCGTTCCCAGTGGACGCGACCACCAATTTCAGCAGTAGCCTGATATTGACCAATTCGATGTGAGTATGTGTAGGCATGTTCAATCCCACCGGTGTAAAAGGTTCTCAGAATACCAAAGTTATCTTTCCCCCCGCCGGTCCGAACCAAATCGCCTGATTGAAAGTAAGGAATAGGTTTCTTGGAGCTGCTATTTAAATCTGAAGGTCGGACAAAAATATCATCTTCACGCCACCACCGACGATCAAAAAGATTCGCGTAAAGCGTTGTATGAGCAACTAGGCTATCGCTATACTTTTTACTGTAAATGATATCCAAAGCTGGGCGAAAAATCTTAAAATTATCGTCCGCCTTTGGGTTAAAATCAGGCGTATTCTCAAAAGAATACTCGGTCAACCCTGTGTAAGTCGCGTTTGAATCTTCGTAGTTAGTATTAGCTTTAACATAGAGCTGATTTGACTGACCTAAATCCAATTGGGTTTTAAGTGTCGCGTTAATCTGGTTGAAAGCGTTATTTTGTCGAAAACCATCCCCACCTTTGTAAAGTATTTGCAGATCGGATTGAGACCTTCCCACTCCAAAACCTCTCAACTCAGTAAGAATGCCGCGATACCGATTACTACCAGCCGTCAATTTAAAATTTAGACTTTTAGTTCCATCCGGGCGATCTGTAATGTAATTAATGACACCTCCCATCGTCTGTGGACCAAAGCGAATAGCTGAACTTCCCTTGACGACTTCTACCGCATTAATTCGGTCAGCTGGGGGATTGTAGTATACATTCGGATAAACATAAACAGCTGGTTGAATAGGGACTCCATCTTCCAGGATTAGGACTCGAGAACTACGCCGTGGGTTTAATCCCCGAATGCCAATACTAAGCCGAGAATTGCCAAAACCGTCGTCCGCATAACCAGTTATTCCAGGTACTAGCTCTAACAATTCCTGTGTACCAATTGGTTGAATCAACTCAACTGATTCAGAACTAATTTTAGTAGCCGTACCAGTCAACTGCTTGCTGACTGTTGACGATTCTCCAATAATTACCACCGGAGAAAGTTGGATTAACTCCTTATCCAGTTTTATTTCGAGTACATTATCACTATTCGATTGAAGATCGAGTGATCGACTGTATTCATTGTATCCAGCTGCAGATACCAATATTTGGCATTCGCCAGTTTCAAGTTGAAGCAAGCGAAATTGACCATTCTCACCTGTTGTTGCCGAGGTAGAAAATCCACCGTTAGTCAAAGCTTTGACTGTAACTCCCGAGAGAGGTTTTTGGCTGTTTTGGTCTATGATTATTCCATTTAGAGAAACAGGAGGGACTAAAGAAGTTGATACCGATTTATCAGCTTCGGCTACCAAGTTAGCCCCTATCAGCAATAAAATCAAAAACGTGGTCAGTTTAACATGAGTCAACATATTCGATAGTTCCATGATCCCTGTAGTTAATTGAGGTTTAGAATCGTTGAGGATTATCATCATCCGACGCTCCCTTTACAGAGGCGTTTGGCGCAGCCGAAACAGTCGGGGCAATCTCAATAAAATTGCTGTTAGCATAGCTTCCCTTGTCTTCACCACCATCTTGTTGTGGCTCAAGAATAGGGTCGCTTTCACAACTCGAAAAAATGAGCACAGCAGAAGATAAAACCAAAACCAGTATGACTAAATATGTTTTTTTCATTAATTCTTACACCTAAACTACTTGAGCGATTAATCTTAAAGAGATTCAACCCTAATGAAAATGAGTCTCAGTTGCATTACAAATGCACACATAATAGCCGTTTTGACTTCTGAGGTCAAGTCTGACATTCAACTTTTCTTTCATCTTCATTGAATCTTTACTGTTTTCTTATAGGGAATTCAGAAATGACAGTAGACTGTCGCGATCTGACTTTGATAAGGAGATAAAGTTTCGTCTAGAACGCTCAGCTTCACCACCATGCCACAAGATTGCTTCCTGCAGATTTCTTGCCCGACCATCATGCAAAAAGAATGTATGACCGTTAACTACACGAACTAGCCCAATCCCCCAGAGTGGTGGTGTTCTCCACTCTCTTCCGTTAGCTAAAAATTCTGGTCGATTATCAGCCAGACCCGCTCCCATATCGTGGAGTAATAAATCAGTGAAAGGATAAATTTCCTGTTGGGATAAAGCCTCAACGGTAGGATGATTTCCAGTTTTAAAATTTGGCCGATGACAATTGGCACATCCGATTTTCTCAAATAATATTTGACCTGAGACAACTTTTGGGTCATCCCAATTACGCTGTGCAGGCACAGCTAGAGTCTGTAGATAAAAAGTAATCTTCTGTAAAAAAGAGTCGCTTAGCTCCGGCTTACCACCACTAATCACCTGCTTGTGTGAGTCGTTCTGACTAATCCAGTTCTCAACTGGCAAAGTACTACTTGTAATACCAATATCATTTAAGAAAGCACTGGCAGCCTGTTGTAGAAGGTTTGGCTGCCCAGCTTTCCAGCCAAACCTACCAACTGTAATTTGACCCGACCCTAGGTCCGGGACCCAATTTGCCCGGCCAGAAATGCCATCTTTATCCTGATCATCGGCATCAGCCCATTCTAGAATAAGAGATTCTGGTATCGCTTCCAGAAGGCCTAATCCGTAAATAGCTTGAGCGACTCGCCCCGAAAACATAACATCATCCCCAAGATCTCCGTAAGCTAATTCTTCAAATTGATAATTGGGTTGTCTCAGAGTGAAAGATTCACCGTCCGGGAAATTACCGGTGGTTTGTGTGTAGTTGATAGCGACCTGCCCCTCCGGTTGAAATCCGATAATGGCCTGCTCATTAAATTGTTCGCCATAAAATGGATGTGGTACGGGTTCGCCATCTGAGCCTTTTGTACTCAGACGGACCAACATGGATTTTAACCGATCGCTCGTTTTGGTTGGTGGTTGCCCCCTACCATCTTTCAGGTGACAACCTGAACATGAACTCCGATTAAATAGTGGTCCTAACCCATCAAAGCTATCGACAGAGGCTGGAGCGTTAATCCACTGGGTATTAAATAATCGATTGCCAAAAGTAAATTGGCGTAGTTGATGCACGGGTAGGTTTTGAGCCGGCTGACTAAAGGCTCGACTACCATTACTGACTACAGTAGTTTCCCCTCCGAGCAGTGGCGAAGTCGGATACGAATCGACTGCCAGACAAAAAAGGACGACGAGGGAAAAATGAAAAAATGCTTGAAGAACAGGAAACTTGGTATATGACATCAAGGCTATTCAGTTTGTATACTTACCTTCAAACTAAGTGCTTGTCCAATCTGCTTTAAAAGCTCAGATTGTCTTTGAAGAGATACGATAGCAACTTCCATTTTTTTTCGACCCATACTATTGATAGGTGTTGATAATACTTCGCGATCAATTGGAGCTGGAATGTCATCAATCTGCTTCTTGCTTTGGTCCAAAATTTGGAGGAATTCACTGTTCAAGTCTGGGGTGGCATTCTCAATCAGTTCCTTTAGCCCAACTCCTTGAAAATCTGCATATCTACCAAAGTAGACATTCTCGATACCCTCCAGATTATAGATGAAATCGTTATGTGTATTATCGCTGAAGCAAGAATGTTCATCTTCTTGGTCTCCACTATCAAGAGGGACCGCCATCCTTTCGGCCGCTAACTCAAAACCACTTAAAGTAGCAATTCCAGTCAATATTTTTTCCAAAGCCAGATCAGAATCTAATTGAAGAAATTGACTTGCGTAATTTTCAGTTTGGTTTGGCTGCCAAGAATCGACCAAGAAGCTCAGATCATCCACTAACTGACCTGTCACAATCCTTAGGTAGCTTCGCCTACGTTCGTTAATTTGGCTACCGGGCTGATAATCAGAAACAGTCCGCTGGCCAGGCGAATCTAAACTCAGGTCTTGTCCCCAAAGTAAAAACTCAATGCTGTGGTACCCAGTCGAAACATCGGCTTCGTCACTCTTTTGATTTTTTTCATCCAGCGAAACTGTATTTATCTGAAATGTTAGATCATTGATCAACCCACTCTTTCCTTGACCAGCTACATAGTCGATATAAGCTTCATTCAGTGGCCATGAGTTTATACGAGCTTCTGGACCTTCAGTCTGTGTTTGAGTGTCGAAATAATCAATTGGGCCTTCATAAAATCGGAAGGCTTCACTAGTACCATAAGACTTTCTTGACTCTAACCAGACATTCTTAGCTTTCTCGAAACTTGCTTCATTTGGGTTCGCTAAAAAATCATCAATTGCCCAGTTAAGTTGAATTGCTTGTTGATAGGCATCAACATAATTTAAATAGACTAAACGCGCGTAGGTCTTAACTGCTTCAGACTTGACATTTGCTGTCTCCTCCTTCGCATCGACACAAAAAGGAATGAGAAATAATGAAAAGAATAAATAGGAAAGTGGATGTTTCATTTGACGATATTGCAATGAGACTGAGTCTCAGTTTCAACCTTATTCTTGCTGAAGGTATAACCATACTAAACGATAGTGTCAAGAGAAAAATGGAGAAAGTTGTCGTTGATATTTCGAAATTTTTCTCGGTAAAAATCAGCATTGAGCAGCTATGATTTGGTATAATTTTGGTCTCTTGTCAAAATCAAAAATAGTGGCATTATACTGTGAGCCAGCCGAAACCCACTACACCGTCGACCAACCTACTTCTAGCTAAAAATGAAGAGATTGCTAATGTAATTAGCCACGGTTGTGGCTTTTTGGGTGGGTTATCAGCTATACCACTTTTAATTCAGAGTGGTATAGAAAGTGAGAGTACTATTTCCTTAGTAGGTAATTTGGTATTCGGCATCACTGGCTGTCTTCTTTATTTATGCTCGACGTTGTATCATGCCTTCCCACCGGGACCGCTGAAAAGAACTTTTCGCCTATTCGACCATTGTGCTATTTATCTTTTTATTGCTGGCAGTTATACTCCCTTTACACTTGGTATACTCGGTGGAGTTTGGGGTTGGAGTTTAATTGGGCTAGTTTGGTGCCTAGCTATAGTTGGAATTGGTTTGAAAGTTTTTTCTTTTAACCGACATTCAAAACTATCTCTCGCCCTCTATATAGGAATGGGGTGGACAGTTCTAATTGCCATTCGTCCTTTGTGGTTGCTCATGCCGAAGATAGGCCTATTGTGGATAGCAGCCGGTGGAGTTGCCTATACCAGTGGCATTATTTTTTACAAAGCTAAACAGTTAGCCTACAATCACCTGATTTGGCATCTTTTTGTTATGGCTGGGTCTGCTTGCCATTTGGTTGCGGTTCTTAACTATTCGACTTAATTCCTAATTTTGAGACCTTAGCCTAAAAATGTAAGATCGAGTTTATCCCTCTTATATTTTTAGCTTCGGATAATCTAGTAAAAAATGAGACAAGATAGTTTAGATTGATGCTGAATTTGTATCGTTTTTGAACTTTCTTCCCAAAGAAAAAGGGAGCACCACACCGATCGGCGGGTACTCCCTTTTAGATTTAAAAAGTAATTTGATCCGGAATTAACTAGATCTATCTACCATTCGCTGGCTTTAATATTCCCCCAAGTGGAGGGTAATTTACCTGCGGGACCGACAGATAAAGCAGATGCTGCTTCAGCAAAGAAGTCATCTTGACTTTTAGCCTTTTTAGTAGGGAAGATTCTTACCTTTTTCATCGTGGCATCATCCAAGTGCATGTTAGCGTAGTCATGACCACCAGACTCGCCACAACGGTAAAGCAGAACATTACCACCAGCTACCAAGTCAACCTCAATATCAAAATCGACTTCGACTGGGCTTCCTGTCCACTTGGAATCATTATGCCACTTCTCACCATTGAGCCAAATTTGAACATGATCATCCTGAGCTGGAGAGATAATGGCTTTCATATTCTCAGGAGCTTGGATAACGATAATTTGCCAAGTATCAAAATTACTATGATCAGCCAACCCGTAACGAGAAGACATGTTCCTGCCGTTTCCGCCTGCAGGTTCAAATGTCGCACATTTCCACGTTCCTTTCGCACCTTTTAATTGATGTTTCTTGGGAAAATCAAGTGGTATGTCCTTAGTCATTAACAAACCTTCGATGGTTGAGAGCTTTGGCTGTGTCAATTTTCCTTTAGTAGCCTCGTCGATATGGTCGATTGGCGCTGAAGGTCCAAATCCACCATTCTCCATGTATCCGCCATCCGGAATATACCAGCTTTCGATCCAAGGTGCTTTTTCTCTTTTGGAATCAAGTCTAGCCTCTTTCGGCTCTTGCATTCCATCTCCTTTCAGTGGCCCACCTTTTATGACCTTACCAGCTATCGCTGATTGGGAGATAAACGCCATCACAGCAACAAGCAATAACGAAAAGACAATTTTAAGTTTTGCCATATTTTAAATTTCTCCTTGAACAAACTTTTTCAGTTTACGACATTTACCCTTTAGTTTTTCAAAACTCCATGGTCAGTCAGACCGACGGAGTTCCATGCCCAATCTAGCACAGTCGAAAAAAGTTGTCAAGACTTTGTTAATTTACTTAATCATTTTTCTATGGATTCTGTGACAATTTCGGAAGGTATTAGATGGTCAGCTGTGATTACACAGCGGAAGCTAATAGCATAGCTCATATCTGTATCTGGCCGGCGAAAGTCTCGGCGAGCTACATGTTGTTCAACTGCACCCAGCAGATAAAGGCCTCCTCTGATCACCTTGTAAGTACCATTTTCTGGCCCTTTTGGATTATTAACCGGTGAAGAAGCATAATAGTCACGTTGATACCAGTCGGATACCCACTCAATAGCATTACCTGCCATATCATATAATCCGTAACCATTGGGAATATAACTACCGACCGGTGCTAAGGTGGAGTGGCCATCATCGATGTAGAAAGTACGAAGCTGGTCGTAGCCCAGTTGTCGTAAATTTTCACCATTGAACAGCAGCGTTTCTATGCCTTCTGGGCTATCCACTAAATTCAGCAGAAAAGCGCGTTGGTCTTCATCAACTTCCGAACTGCGTAGAACCTGGTTGCGAACCATATAGACTGGGTCGTAGCCAACATATTCCAAGATAGGAAACATATTTCGGTCGCCAAAATTACACTGGCTACCGTCAGGGGGTTCATTTCCCCAAGGATAGCGTTTACCGACCAATCCACCACGTGCGGCGTATTCCCATTCAGCTTCTGTTGGTAATCTTTTACCTACCCACTCTGCATAAGCGGCGGCCTCGTACCAGGTCACAAAAATAATTGGGTGATTATCACTAGGCGCGAGCCGTGACATTTCAACACCTTGTCCACTAGTTCTGATTGGGCGACCTGTTGCCTCGGCAAATTTTTTGTACTGACCAATTGTAACTTCATTTGTGTCCATGTAGAAAGCACTTAGTTCAACCGTATGTACTGGTCTAGGTGGTTTTTCACCGCTTTGCTCTTCTCCTAACATCGCTTCTGGATATAAGTTCGCATCCCCCATCTGAAAACTGCCACTGGGTATCAGCTTCATTTTGCTCTGATCTTTTTTCCAAACTAATTTCATAGGTCGAATCTTGCCCTCGTTTTGGGTCAAGTATTGTTCTTTGACCGCATCCGGAACTAAATCACAACTAGTTGGCACGATTAGGCAAAATAGAATCAGAAGTATTCTAGCTAACAAAAGTTGTACCCTATTAAATATCAATTTCTAACTTCTCCCACTGATTGGTCATTATGGAATTTGTGCCCCTTGTGTTTCTACGTATAACGAATAAATGGACTGGCTACCCGCCATAAACAATCGGTTACGTTTAACACCACCAAAACAAAGATTAGCACAAATTTCGGGCAAATGAATTTTTCCGATTAAATCCCCATCGGGAGCAAAAACATGTACTCCGTCATAGCCTTCGCCAACCCAACCAGCACTAGACCAAACATTACCATCTATATCGCACCGAATTCCGTCAGCCAATCCATCACCCATGTCACAGAAAATTCGTTTGTTTTCAATTTTTGAATCATCAATGATATCGAAAACATAGATTACCCGCGGGCAGTCTGGATCATGTGTAGCTCCAGTATCGGCGACGTATAACCGTTTGAGATCAGGGGAAAAACATAATCCGTTAGGCTTGCCCAATTCACTAGTCAAAACTGTAGCTTGACCGGTATCAGGATTGAGACGGTAGACATTAGTTGAAATCTCTAATTCACCCAGATTACCTTCATAGTGAAAGAGTGAACCATAACCAGGATCAGTAAACCATATCGTATTATCGGGATGAACAATAACATCATTCGGGGCATTAAGCTGTTTACCTTCAAAACTATCCATCAATATGCTAATTGTTCCATCATGCTCAGTACGCGTAACTCGGCGGGTACCGTGCTCACAGGATATTAATCGTCCCTGTTTATCCCGCGTGTTCCCGTTACTGTAGTTAGACGAAGATCGAAACACACTAATTTGGCCAGACTCTTCGTCCCACCGAACTTGACGATTATTTGGTATATCACTCCACATTAGATAACGACCATCACCAAACCAAGCTGGGCCTTCAGCCCATCTCATACCAGTACAAATACGCTCGATAACCGCATTACCGATAATGTAATTTTTGAAACGGTCGTCAATGACCTCAATTGCGGGGTCTGGATAGCGAACAACACCGTTCTCCCAATCTCGATCCATCAGATACTTGCTCATCAGGTTTCAATCTCCTTGATAAAATAGTTTGCTGTACTTTACGGAACCGGTTACATCCAAGCGGTTTTGAACCGTCAATGCTCTGGACATTCAAACAAAATAGCAATGCCCATCCCACCACCAACGCACAAAGAAGCTAAGCCATAGCGCAACCCCTTTCTTTTCATTAGGTGTAAAAGGGTTGTGCTAATACGAGTACCACTGGCTGCTAAAGGATGACCCAAAGCTATGGCGCCACCATGGACGTTCACTTTTTCTGGATTTATGCTCAATTCAGAAATTACTGCCAGCGACTGAGCTGCGAATGCTTCATTCAGCTCAAAGAGATCAATTTCGCTGAGGTCCAAATCTTTTTTTTGCATTAATTGCCTAATAGCGTAAACAGGCCCGAGCCCCATGTATTGAGGGTCCAAACCAACATTAGCATAGGCCTTAACATATGCTAAAACATCCAAATCAAGCCGCTTGGCTGTCGCTTCAGACATCATCATAACTATAGAGGCGCCATCATTAATACCTGAAGAATTACCAGCGGTTACGCTACCTCCATCCTCAAAAACAGGATTCAGTTGAGCTAAAGAATCAAGGGTTACACTTGGTCTGGGGTGTTCGTCTAAATCGAATTTAGTCTTTGAATGCTTTTTGGGGTTGGATATCTGAACAGGTACAATCTCATCTTGAAATGCCAATTGACTTTGAGCTCGATGGTACCTCTGTTGGCTTTGGTAGGCGAATAAATCCTGGTCAGCACGTGAAATCGCATACTTTCTAGCTATGTTCTCTGCGGTTACCCCCATATGGTAATTGTGGAAAGCATCAGTTAATCCATCCTGCAGTAAGAGGTCGCGCATTTCCAGATGTCCGAGTTTATTACCCCAGCGTGGACCGTTTACCATAAAAGGGACTGAGCTCATACTTTCCATTCCCCCGGCAAGTATAATCTTGGTGTCATCTAACATAATACTTTCGGTTGCATGGATGATTGATTTTAAGCCAGAACCGCAAACTTGGTTGACCAGAGTAGCTGGAATATGATTAGGTAAACCCGACTTGATAGTCGCTATCCTTGCTGGATTCATTCCACAACCGCTACTGTAGACCTGCCCTAGGATGACCTCACTGATGGTATGCGGCTGAATTCGAGTAGATTCAACGATATTTTGAATCAAAACGGTCGCTAATTGATCAGCTGAAAATTCTCTCAGTACACCACCGAAACTACCAATTGCGGTCCGAACCGCCCTGACAATAGCAACTTTTACCATGGTTGGAGCCTCCCATTATCAAACTCCTCTACTGACAATAGATCTGGACATAATATTTTTCCAAATTAACGAACAGGTCAATACAATTTAGTGCTGTAGGTTTTTATCTTCAAACAAATGACGGCAATCGTCAGTCAGTTGAATCATCGGTATCCAGCAGATCAGTTGTCTCCGACGGTAAGTCTCGGGCACAACGGAATCCAACTTGGGCATTGGCTGAATGTGGCAACTCTAGATTTCGATAGGCAATGCTTAGAGCCTCTTTGTTGTATAGCCAAGATCCTCCCCGTAAAATCCGGTATAATCCGGTATTAGCCCCAATCGGATTATAAGAAGGTTCTCGCTCTTTTGCGTTAGCGTAGTAGTCAGCCTCATACCAATCAGAGCACCATTCCCATACGTTTCCAGCTATGTCGTAAAGCCCATATCCATTTGGAGAGAATTGGCCCACTGGCGAACACTTTCGCCACTGATCTTGCCCCTCAGTCCCTTTGTCGTTCGCATGATCGGCCGTTAACTGATCTCCCCAAGGATAACGTTTTTCTGATAGGCCACCTCTAGCGGCATATTCCCATTCGGCTTCTGTGGGCAAGCGTTTTTCTGCCCATTTAGCATATGCGTTAGCGTCATACCAAGTAATATACATCATTGGGTAATCATCGTCAGGAGCATACTGTTCAACTTCTTGCCAACGGGTAAATTCGTAGCTAGTTTCCACAACAAACTTTCTGAACTGGCCAACGGTTACCTCCGTCTGATCCATGTAAAAAGAATCAATTACTACCTCATGTACAGGCCGCGACTTTTCCAACCAGCTGAGGGGATCGTTTTTGCTGTCTCCCATACTGAAGGTTCCGGATGGAATTAATACCATCGGTGGCTCTGATCTCGATTTTTGTCTGGCTGAGTCTTCATTTTCAGCAATATTTGCTGTATGATTTTTACCGGTGCTACCGGATATCATTTCACCCGTTTCCTGATATTCTGCTAGACATCGAAAACCAAAATGTAAGCTACGAAATGTCGGTGGATATTGGCGGCTATACGCCAGTCTTAAGTCAAAAGAATCACTATGCCAAGAACCGCCCCGCAAAACTTTCCAGCTACTGGTTGCAGTTGGGCTGTTACACCATTCCCACACATTTCCGACCATGTCGAACAACCCATAGCTGTTAGCCGGAAATTTCCCTACAGGAGATGTTCCTAGACCCCATTGGTCAACACCGTCACGATCGCGGTAATTAGCATAGTCGTGCGTGATTCGATCCCCCCAGGGATAACGTTTTCCTGATAGGCCACCTCTAGCGGCGTATTCCCATTCTACTTCCGTGGGGAGGCGTTTCCCCGCCCATTTAGCATATGCGTTAGCGTCATACCAATTGACGTAAATCATTGGGTGATCATCTGTGGGTGAATATTGACCCACTTGTTCCCACATCGGAAACGAATAATCGGTTTCAGCGACAAACTGCTTGAATTGGCCAACTGTTATTTCTGTCTGATCCATATAAAAACCATCGAATGACACAATCGACGAATTGGGATCTAAACCATCTAATTGATCACCGATCACCGAGCGACCGGCTGGAACCAAAACCATGTTAGCCGCATCTTTCTCCCAACGAATTTGTTCTTTCAAACTCATCAACTCTTGAGCATTTGCTGGGTTAATTTGGTCAAGAAAAAATAAGAATATTAGGACTATAAGGAAAGAACAAAGCGTTAGTTTGTTCATTAATGAACTCCAAATCCTTTAGTGGTTTTTGTCGAATATCTGGCCGAAACCAGTCATAATTTTCATTATATCAGTTGGTTGACAGATCGTCTAGTCGTCAATATAATGAATAATCTTCTTGGAACAGCAATCAAATTTTCTTATCTATGACCTTGGATCAGATATTAGCCAATTTTTGGTCAACTTATATTGAACTAAATCCATCTGCAGTGGATGTTAAACGGATCTTGTCCGGATCAGACCCATTGATAAATGACCATGTTGCTTTCCGAACATTGAATATAGATCCATTCAAAATCTGTCAAATAGCTAGTCCATTTCTAACTCGAGGCTATCAGGCCAAAGGCGACTACGTATTCACCAATAAAAAACTGCTAGCCCATCATTTTGAGCACCCAAACCAAATTTATCCTAAGCTATTTATAAGCCAGCTGCAAGTCGACCTCTGTTCATCTTTTCTGCAATCGACTATGCAGTCATTAGTTGAGCTGCAACCCACTATCGCCATCGACGAGAAGTTTTTAACGGCCGGCCGTTGGTGGCCGATAGAAAAATCGACTTACGATCGTCTTTTGGCAGAAAGCGAATATGCTGCCTGGTTTTATGTGTTTGGTTTTGTGCCCAACCACTTCACAATTCTTGTCAATTGTCTAACTGAAATAACCGATCTAGTTACCGTTAACCAAAGACTAAAGAAGCACGGGTTCAAAATGAACACAAACGGAGGAGAAATTAAGGGGAACTCGGTTACCGGCCTGGAGCAATCTTCAACTTTGGCTTATCCAATACCGGTTCAATTCAGCGACCAAAATGAACCGATTTTAATCCCAGCCTGTTACTACGAATTTGCTAAACGTCATAATGGATTCAGTGGATTTGTAGTTGAATCTGCAGATAAAATTTTTGAAAGCACTAATTCTTCTAACGCCTAAATGTTCACACTCAAAACTACTACGTAAAAAACTAGAGGTACTACATCATGGTTACAGTTAATTATATCGGTCATGCTTCATTTTCATTCAAATCAGAACAAGGTACAACGATTTATTACGACCCTTGGTTAGACGAGAGTCCGGTAGCTTCGATCAAACGATCAGATATAGAAACTGCAGATATTGTCATCGCCACCCATGGGCACAATGACCACGTACGAGACGCTTTTGAGATTTGCCATCAAACTGGAGCTAAGTTTGTCGGGAATTATGAAATGACCCTAGTAGCCAAAGCTCATGGCATAGAGGAAAATCAGATCTTTCCCATGAACCCAGGCGGCTCTGTACAAATTGATGACGTACAAATCACGATGGTGCAAGCATTTCATAACTCAGGTTCATTGTCACCCAATCTATTACTAGGACCACCACCTGAAGGTTTCTATTTTCGACCCGATGGTGGATCAACTGGCATTATTCTGAGCTTCGATTGTGGCGTTACTATTTACAATACTTCGGATACAAACATTTTTGCTGACATGCAGTTGATTTCACAAATTTATGGGCCACAAATTGCTATTTTACCAATTGGTGGTAAGTTTACTATGGGCATTCGCGAAGGAGCCAGAGCCGCCAGTTTGATTCGTCCAGACGTAGTAATTCCTTGTCACTATGGGGAAGCGGTTGGACAACCTGTAGATTTGGACATGTTCATTTCTGGGCTAAACTTTCTGTCTCCCAACATTAGAGTTGCTGCTCTAGAATCTGGCCAATCGTTACAATATACAGTGGCTCAATATAGTATAATGTCAGCTCGAAGTTGATTCGTCAATTGTCAGCTGACGTTTTATCGACTTGTTTCCAGGTTTTTGAATGACTTGACTACCATCAGACAAACGCAACCAAGTTTGAAACTCTCTTTGGTCTTCGACTAACTGAATTACACGGGCCCCCCTAAGGAATCCGTTTCGCCCATAGGTGTTGTAACCGGTAGATCGACCGTAACAAAGTCGAATCCCATGTAGTTCTCCTTCGTAATCGTTTACATGGTCATGTCCAACAAAAGTTGCCATCACATCACCCATCTGATGAAACGCAGCAAAAAGACCAGTATTAATACGGGGTGAGCAAACTGGTTCGTATTTGGCCCCGTAGCAGGTATGAAAATCCCAGACTTGGTCATATTCCGGTAGTGGGATGTGAAAGAAGGCTAGGGCTGGTGTCCGTTTGTCCTCATGTGTACGATAGGATTTTGCCTGAATCCTGTACCACCCGATTTGGTCGTGGTGGACCCAATCATATCCACCAATATTAGTGGGCGCATAACTACCAGAATCTATAAAATATAGCAAAGCTGCCGACGTGGTATTGCGTACTCCGTTAACATCACAAAAAGGTTCGATTGGCAAAACATAGTTGCCAACTCCAGTAATTGTCGAAGGCCCGACCTGTGTTAAGCAGGTTAGAAATTTCATTTGGGTCTCGACTAGCTCTGCTCGGGAAGCATTACCTTCATCATCATGATTGCCAAAAGTTGAAGCCCAACGCTGACCACAAGTCTCGAAAATGTTAGCGACTTGTTTCATAGATTGGACTGCATCTAGACAGCTATTTGCTGATAAAATGTCGCCGGTTAAAACGACTAAATCTGGTGATTCAGTTGAAATAACCATCTTTATTAGTTCAGCAGTCTTTTGGTCTTCTCCTTCTCCATTTTGCCAGTGAAGGTCAGTAAATTGGACTATCTTAAAATGTTGGTCTTTATTGAATTGAAGTGCCATCAGAGCCCCCATGTCATCGATGTTTAGTCAAACTCTATAATGTTAACATGGCAAAGAGTAAGAGTAGAGGGGTAAATCAATGACAGCTAGAAGCGATTGGAGGCTTCAGCTTAGTCGTTCTGGAAATACCTTGCTCCACTCCCTAAAATTGGCTATAATCGAGGTTCGGATTGGTGGATACCACTCCTCAATTGAACGATTTCGCTAAACCCATGCCCTTTCTCGGCTATCACTAAATCCGTCGGAGACCTTTATGCTACCACGCTCAATCACCTTACTTCTAACTACATTGTCAAAGCGGATTCCCTATATCTGGATTTCGTTTTGGAGCTTGGGTCTTTTTTGTATCGGCACTTTGCCATTAATCTCGCAAAGTACTCCATTCTTTGCCGTTACTGGTGTTGTCAAGCAACCTGATGGCAGTATGGCTGCTACAGGTCTGAAGGTTGTTGTACGTAATACATCTCGCCAACTGGAATTACAAACTATCCTTGGGTCAATAACTCCTGGTGAGTACAAAGTTCTATTTTTTAACAATGGTAAAGTGGTAGCAAATACAGGCGACACTTTCAAGGTTACTATTATCGACGGTGAAGGTAACACTGTAGTAAGTACAAGACACACCGTATCTGCTACCGAGATTACGGCTGGCCGAGCCAGCATCAATTTACAAATCGTTTTGGTTTCTACTCAACTGTCTCCTACTAAATCCATTCTTACTCCACCCTCACAGCCAGCAGTTGCCGATGGGAAAGATACCGCTATCATCCGGGTTGAACTACGAGACACTCAAAATAAGCCAATTGTGGGACAGAAATTTTTGGTAACAGCCAATGGTACTGACACGAACATTTATCCTATTGTCCCAACTAATGTTAGTGGTAAAGCAATTATTCAAATTAGCACGACTACCGCAGAAGAAAAAAGTGTAACTGTTAAACTTGGTGAAACCACATTAAACCCAGTAGTTGTTAGTTTTGTAGCAGGGCCTCCAGACCCAGATCTATCTACCGTTCAAGCAACTAAGAATGCGATAGTTGCTGATGGTAAGGACAGAGCTGAGATTTCAGCTCGATTGATTGACTTCTACAACAATCCAGTGGTTGGTAAAAAGATTGGTATCCTGATCAATGAAAGTATGTCGATGAATGAAAATATTGATCAATTGGTAGTTTCTGCCCCTAGTGACACTGAAGGACGTATTACAGCCTTTTTAAGTAGTAAAAAAGCTGAAATCAAAACCTTAACAATTGTAGAACCTAACAGTAATGTCGAACTCAAGAGTCGACCTGTATTAACGTTTGTACATGGGCCAGCCCACCAAACTCGTTCTTCTCTTGCGGCAGAAACACCTACCTTAGCTGATGGAGAATCCAAGAGCTCAGTCACCATAACTGTTTTGGATCAGTACGGGAATCCAGTTCAAGGCGCGACCGTAACTGTGACTGCTAGTGGGTCTGAAAATCAGATTGAACAGTCTCTCACCTCAACTGATGTCAAGGGAAAGGCAATCGCATTTGTCTCTTCGACTAAAGCCGAACGCAAAATACTGACAGCCAAGGCCGATGGAATGCCACTAGTAGCAACCACCGAGATAGATTTCGTCGCTACTTTTCTAGCTAAGACAGTTGTTGAAATCACCCCCAAGATACTACCTGCTGATGGCCACTCTACGGCTAGTGTTACAGTGACAACTGTTGACCCTAACGGTAACCGGATTACCGATCGGCCACCGATTTTGAAAGTGACAGGAGGAGGAAAATTGTCCTCTGCTGTGTTAGACGCTAAAAATCAGGTTTGGATGACAACCTACACAGTTGACCAAAAACCAGGAGATGTTGTCATTAGTGTATTGATCGACGGTACAGTTCAGGCCAGCAACACCCTAACGTTAAACTTGCCTGACCCTAACAGTATGCTGATTCATTCAGTAGCCGTTTCACCCAAGGCGGTAATGACAGGCGAGAAACTAATTTTCCAGTTAGTTGGAACACCCGAAGGCCAAGCTAGGGTTTCGGTGAATGGATTGGACTCAGTCAACAATCTGCCATTGAGCGAAATGAGTCAAGGCATATACACGGCGGCTTACACTGTAAAGACTACTGACCAAACGGCGGATGCACAGGTTACTTTTAAGTTAGGCGAATTAGTAAACAAAACGGAACGCTTGTCGGTCAATATCAAGGGCGTACCGACGACCATCTCTTTTTTGGGAGAAACATCTGTACGTTTGGGTGGGATACGCCCTATTAGAGGACAAGTTAGCCCCAGCATTGCCAATTTACCAATCGAACTACAGTTGACTCCACCGGATGGTTCGGTTCAACAAAGTAGTACAGTATTAACTGACCGAGCGGGAATATTCTCATTTGATTATACATTTGACCGACCGGGTGGCTGGTTAATAGAGGCCAATTACCTGGGTAGCGAAGCTTATCTTAGCTCTAGCCAGTCGACCATATTCATTACTACTTTGGATCGAGGCAAGGCCATTTTAGTACTAGGTGGCGATGGGTCAGGCCCCCAGTTCTTGGAAAAAATCACAAAATCAGTTCTTGAGACCTTAGCCAAACGGCGTCTAGATCCAGATAATGATATTCGATTCTTGACTCCCACTTCAACTGATCATCCTGCTACTAGTGAATACTTAAAGCAATCGATTGTAGAGTGGGCTGCACCTAAAGTTGGGGAACAGTCCCCTCTTCTCATTTATCTTATATCACCAAATTTGGACCCAACGTTTTTACTTTCTGACCAAACGGAAGTTACGCCTGATAAATTAGCTGAGCTATTATCGGTTGTCCCAGAAGAAACAAATACGTTAGTTTTTGTCGAGGGAAGCTATAGCGGTAATTTTGTTACACAACGAACCAATGGAAAGCCAGCTTTATCAGCACTCAATCGGGTAATAGTAACCAGCACACATCCAGATCGACAAAATCGAATCCAGCCGAATGGTGCTTCCTTTTCGACTGTCTTTTTCGACCAAATACTGAGAAACCAATCTGTAGGAAAAGCTTTTATTGAAGCTGAACGCTTTCTCCGAAATAGCCAGATCCATCGACACCAACTTCCACAAATCGATGCTAATGGAAACGGAATCCCCAATCAAGCTAAAGATTTGGAACAAGCTGGTCAGATTTTAGTACCAGCTGATACCGAACTACAATCAATTGCTAATAATCCACTACGTTGGGCTACTGAATCTCAAGTATTAACCGCTGATCAGCAATCGATCCAGATTCGTGTTACAGTAAACAAGCCATCGATTGGCCAGCCTGAAATTGCTGAGGTCTGGGCTACTATTGTGCCTCCATCATTTGAAATCAAGAAAGATTTGGATAACTGGGAACAATTAAAATTTGCGTCCGTAGAATTAATCCCTAATCAATCCGAACAGGCTTATTCTAAGATGCATGCTCAATTCCGAGAATCTGGGCGATATCTTATTTTTGCTTATGCTGTTGATCAACTTGGTCAAAGCTATACCGATTTACCACCAATTGAAATCCATCGTCGTTTGCGAGTATCCCCTGACAAACCAACAGTCTTACTAAATTTGTGCACGGAGATTGATTGTGAAGCCAAAATCGAGCAAGGTAGTGTTTTCGATTTGCTGGTGCAAGTGCAAAACGTCGCGGGGTTGCTAGGGTTTGAGGCCACCTTGACACATGACCCTGAAGTATTAGAAGTATTAAGTGTTTCAGAAGGAGAATTTCTTAAACGCCTTAATGCTGATACTTTTGTTCCGACTAAGTCTCCAGAGGCAGTAGACACCGGTGAGAAAATCGGTCGTGTCTCTATAGCAGTCAGCAGACTAGGTACCAATGGAATGAGTGGGGCCGGCACATTGGCTAAAGTTCAGTTTCGGGCTAAGCGGAGCGGTAAGACGGCTGTAACCTTTCAAAAAACTATTTTCTCCGATGCACAAGCTCGATCTATTGATGTTAACTTAGTGGATGCAAATATTCATATTGGTTTTACTCTTCCAGATTGGGACGTCAATAAGGATGGGCAAGTCAATATTTTTGATTTGGTGATTGCCGCTAATCAATTTAGTTTAACAGGCTCTAATCTTTTGGGTGATGTCAATGGCGACCAAACAGTTAACATTTTCGATATCGTTTTGATTGGGTCTCATTTTGGTCAAGAATTTGGTGGGACCTTAACTGCTCCCAGCCATTTAACATTGGGACAGCAGATTTCGATCCTGATGAAGAGTGAATCCCAAAATAGCTTTTTGAGGGAGTCCACCTTAATGCAACTAGTAGCTATCAATAATCAGCTCACTACACTATCCGTTGCAGGATCAGAATCAACGCGATCTATTGTGAATCAACTAATTAATCAATTAACGGCCAAGTTGAAACAACAAACAAAAGTTTTTCAAAATTACCCCAATCCTTTCAACCCTGAAACCTGGATACCTTTTCAACTTACAAGTGCTCAATCAGTTCAGGTTGCCATTTACAATTCGAACGGTGATCTTATTCGATTATTGAAATTGGGTGAATTACCTGCGGGTTCCTATTTGAGCTCGGACCGCGCTTCATATTGGGACGGCCGGGATCAGAAAGGTTACCCTGTTGCTAGTGGTGTGTATTTTTATCAGCTACAGTCAATTGGTAATTCGAAGGATCTATCATTTCTCCCAATCACCACCCCCCGTAAGATGATGATCATCAAGTAGCAATTGATGAAAAACTCGCTACCCCGCAATTTCTTATTTAAACTCTGCTGACTAAAATTCTCAGGCAAGCGTACTGCCCACATTATTGGGGCAAGAACTTTGTACATAATCTAGTCCCATGATAATCTGAATCACATAATTGTTTAAAACCTGATTAGTTTGATAATTTGCACTTTTGTCAAAATAAAATGAATGTATGGTTTGTAAGAACATTACGGGAAACGGGAGATATCGGTTCATGTTAATTTTTAAATTCAAGTTGTCCCATTCTTGAAAATCAGTCTATATGCATCGACGTGGAGAGAAAGTTATTTCCCATCTGATCTACTGTTTGCCCTGCTAGAGAGAAAAACTATTTGTCTCGTCGACGTTCTACTTAAAATCTAGAGTTCTTTTGCTACCAGCGAATGTATATTTATAATACTACTGAGTCAGACTAAGATTGAACTCATCCAATCAGTCAAACTGAAGTCTGTGGTAAAAATCAGAGCGCAAACTACTATTTGTTAAAAGTAAAAAAGGATTTGATTGACCGAATCGTCCACCTGTTTTACAATCTAATTCACTGTCAGATAAATTGATTTGGTTGAGTCTGATTCACCTATTAGGCGCAAATTTGTTGACCGGGTACTGACAGGATATTTGTATTTATAAAAACATAAGAAAAAGAGAAGAGGAAAATGTTATGTCGAAAAATTGCGTTAATATAGCCGTCGTCGGGATGGGAATTGGTCGCCCTAACGGCGTAGCTTTGGCTAATAACGAACGCGGGAAAGTCGTAGCTCTCTGTGACCTTGATCAGTCCAGAATGGAAGATTTTGCCAAAGATCTTCCGGATTCGGTCAGATACTACACTGATTACAAAGAAATGTGTCAAGACCCAGATATTGATGCTGTATTTGTCGGTACACCTAACCAGTGGCACGTACCAATCGGATTAGAAGTGGTCAAAAACGGTAAGCATGTAATGATTACTAAGCCATTAGCAGATTCGGAATCAGCAGCTGAGGAAATGGTCGCAGCCGCTAACGAAGCTGGAGTGGTTAACATGATGTCTTTATCGACTCGATTTGATGACGGTTGTCGCCACTTAGGCCATTTAGCCAGAGATGGTTATTTTGGTGAGCTCTACTACGCTCGTTCTCGTAGTGTTCGTCGTAACGGTATTCCTGCCTGGAATTTGGGATTCATTAAAAAAGGAGGCGGTGCTTTTCGGGATATGGGTGTTCATGCTTTGGATGCTATTTGGTGGGTTTTAGGAACACCTAAGCCTGTACATGTTATCGGTACCGCTGGTGCAAAGTTTGGTCCTCACGGTCGCGGTTATGGTTTCGGAAGAGAATACACCGAAGATGTTTTTCAGCAGTTTGAAGCGGATGATTACGCAGGTGGATTTATTACGTTTGAGAATGGCCTGGGTCTACAGATCGAGAGTTTCTGGGCTTCACACCAACCGGGCGAATTTCAAATGGAACTTTTTGGTACAGAAGCCGGTGCTAAATTACACCCTCTGATGGCATACCGTTGTGATGATAATCAAGAAGAAGATATACAGTTGCAACCAACTGAGCGAATGGGTTCTTGGGATCGAATTGCTGACCATTTCATTAATTGTATTTTGGATGGTGTAGCCTGTGAGGCACCTTTGCAACACGGTCTAGTTGTCCAGAAAATGATGGAAGGTCTGTTACATAGCGCAGAAATTGGAAAACCAGTTTCTTTTGAGTAGATGAAACGTGAAGGCTTGATTATGAGTAGGAATTGGCGGTTGTTCAGTGTGCTTGGCTTTTACTGTCTATTATTGACTCGAGCATTGTCTGCTCAGACTACAAAAATTGATTTTGACCGTCAAATTCGCCCTCTTTTATCTGACCGTTGCTTTTCCTGCCATGGACCCGACGTTCAATCACGCCAGGCTAATCTTCGTCTTGACACAGCTAATGGTCTAGCGACCGTCACTATTCCTCATCGATCTAGCGATAGTGAACTTTACCGTCGCATTATCTCAGACGATCCCCAATTGATAATGCCTCACCCATCATCTAAATTAGAACTGTCAGCTGACGAGATCGACGTTATTCGAAAGTGGATCGATGAAGGTGCTGATTACAAAAAACACTGGTCCTTTACTCCACTTGAGCCTGTCCAAATCCCATCTGTAGAGGAAGACAGTTGGTGTGCAAACCCAATTGACCATTTTGTACTGAACCAGCTGAAAGAAAATCGAATTGCTCCTAATCAACCGGCGAGCAAAGAACGTATAATTCGTCGACTTAGCTTTGACTTAACCGGCTTGCCACCAACTGTAGCAGAAATTGACCAATTTTTGGCCGATGACAGACCAAACGATTACGAAAGACTTGTTGATCGTTTGCTCGCTTCACCAAGGTTCGGGGAACGAATGGCATCGAAGTGGTTAGACTTGGCAAGGTATGCTGACACTTATGGATACCAAAGCGATGTTTACCGATCCATGTGGCCATGGAGAGATTGGGTTGTTCAAGCTTACAATGAAAACCTATCCTATGATCAGTTTCTAACTTGGCAATTAGCTGGTGATTTATTACCTAACGCTACAGCAACACAAAAACTCGCTACAGCGTTTAATCGTCACCATCGTCAAACTAACGAAGGTGGTAGCGTAGAAGAAGAATTCCGAGTTGAATATGTCGCTGATAGGACTCACACGTTAGGCACAGCTTTTCTTGGTTTAACAATTGAATGTGCCAGATGCCACGACCACAAATATGATCCGATTAGCCAAAAAGACTATTATAGCTTATTCGCCTTCTTTAATAATATTGATGAATCAGGCCTTTATTCCCACTTTACCCAATCTATACCGACACCCACCCTATTGCTAACCGACTCTGAACAGGAAACCCACTTAACAAGACTGAACCAAGCTGTAAAGGAATCGGAAAAACTGATTGATAGTACTCGGCTATCAGAACGAAATAATTTTGAGGCTTGGAAACAAGCTTATCAGACACAAAAAGAAATTATGCCTTTGGGCTTGATTGGCTATTATACTTTTGACCAAATCACTGACAATCAAGCCAGTAATGTCGCTAATATAGAAAAACCAGCCAAGTTATATGATCAACCGATTTCAGTAGAAGGTAAAATTGGCCTTGGCCTCAAAATGAGCGGAGAAAATAGCCTAGTTTTTGAAGGCGTAGGCGATTTTCGAAGATCTGACCCTTTTACTATCTCACTTTGGCTTCAGACCCCGAAAGTCATGGAGAGAGCCATAGTTTTTCACAGATCACGGTCTTGGACTGACGCCGGTAGTCGAGGCTACCAATTACTGATAGAAGGTGGTAGGTTAAGCGCTTCTCTAATTCACTTTTGGCCTGGTAATGCAATCCGAATTCGTACTGAAGAAAAAGTACCAACCCAAGAATGGCTGCAAGTTGTAGTTAGCTATGACGGATCAAGTCGAGCTAGTGGCCTGCACATTTACCTAAATGGGCAATTAGCCGACACTGGTATTGTTCGAGATAATTTATATAAAAATATTACTGGTGGAGGGGATGTACACTTAACTGTCGGTCAGCGTTTTAGAGATCGTGGCTTCAAAGGTGGATTAGTTGATGACTTTAAGGTCTTTAACCGTGAGTTATCAAAATTGGAAATCCAGCACTTGTATGGTTTGCGGAGTATTCCAGCTGAGACTGACTTACTCGAATATTATCTTGTCAGTCACAGCCAGAAATACCAGCAGGCCCTAGCAGGGCTACGAGCTAAACGCCGGTCTTATAACCAAATGATCGATGGAATCACCGAAATTATGACCATGAGGGAGTTAGACGAAAGACGATCTAGCTATATTCTCAAGCGAGGCTTGTATGATGCCCCAACAGAATTAGTTCGTCCAGATACTCCGAAATCTATTCTACCTTTTCCAGCTGAACTCCCCCGTAATCGACTCGGTTTAGCTCAGTGGTTGACTAATCCTCAGAACCCTCTCACTGCCAGAGTTGCTGTCAATCGGTACTGGCAAATACTCTTTGGGCAAGGATTAGTTCGAACGCCTGAAGATTTTGGAATACAGGGACAAAGACCAGACTTTCCAAGACTATTGGACTGGATGGCAAACGATTTTATTCATAACAATTGGGACCAGAAAGGCATGATAAAAAAAATAGTTATGTCATCTACTTACCAACAATCTTCAGTGCCTAAAGAATCAGACAATCCTACAGATCCCGATAATCTCCGGTTAAGTCGTGGCCCTCGACACCGATTATCAGCGGAAATGATTCGAGACAATGCATTATCGGTTAGTGGCCTATTGGTTAATAAAATCGGTGGCCCTAGTGTAAAACCTTATCAACCGGATGGATTGTGGAAGGAAAAATCCGGTCGTACTTATGAAACTGATAAAGATGATGGGTTGTATCGACGGAGTCTATATACTTATTGGAAGCGAACTTCACCCCCCCCTTCAATGATGATTTTTGATGCAGCCAAAAGGGATGTTTGTGTCGCACAACGCCAGTTGACTAACACACCCACTCAAGCCCTGGTTTTACTGAATGATACACAATTTGTTGAAGCAGCACGTTTCTTAGCCCAGCGAATGCTTAACTATGGTGCCAGATTGTCGGATCAGTTAAAATTCGGTTTCCGTCTTTGCACTGGTCGAATCCCGACAAACGATGAATTACAAATTATCACAAATCTTTACTTCCAACAAAAAGCCATATTTCAAGCAGACAAAAAATCAGCGATCGACTTTTTGTCCACTGGGAATCAATCTAAAGATCTATCTCTACCGCCAGTATCAACAGCCGCAACCTGTGTTGTTGCTAGTATGCTTCTCAACTTCGATGAAACTATCTCCAAACGCTAAAATTACTGAGATCAAATCTGCTGTTCCTTTCTCAGTCGTTGGTATTGGTATGACTACTGTCGATTATCTATTGATCGTACCTGAACTTCCCTCTTTCGGCAAACAACTACAAGCTAGTGAGTTTCTTCGTCAGGGAGGAGGACCAGTAGCAACAGCCCTAGTTGGACTAGCTAAACTAGGTATACCAGTAGCTTATATCGGTCGAGTTGGTAATGATTCTGAGGGTCAGTTCATTCGTCAATCTTTCATTGAAGCTAAGGTTGATGTTAGTCATCTAGATATGCAAGATAATGCCTCCTCTAGAATTGCTATGGTTTTAGTTGATGAACAGACGGGAGAACGCTGTTTTACTTCCAGACCTGGAAACTATGAAGAAATTGACGAGGCAGAAATTGATCAGTCAGTCATTTCAAATACACAGGTTTTACACCTAGACAACGCTGAGCCACATACGATCCGGGCCGCTCAAATAGCACAAAATTCTGGAACCTTGGTCGTTTTTGATGGTACTTGGTATAGTGAATTACTAGATGCTTTTTTGCCATTGGTTGACGTCGCAATAGTTTCTAATGTTTTTGTGAAACGATGGATGCCGAACGTTTCCCCCGAAATTGCACTTGATCAACTAGCCAGCTATGGCATCAAAATCTGCGCTGTTACAATGGGTGAAGAAGGTGTCATTGTCCAACAAGGTGGACAAAAATTTCATTGGCCATCTTTTTCTGTTGAAGTTGTTGATACCACTGGTGCGGGGGATGCTTTCCATGCTGGCTTCATTTATGGACTTTTACAGGAATGGTCTTTAGAACGAATTGTTCAGTTTGCCTCGGCTGTTGCAGCTTTGAACTGTATGCATTTGGGTGGGCGAACAGGGTTACCTGATCTTCCTACTGTTGAGCAATTTCTGAGTCAACGTAACTCATAGATATAAAAACATGTCTCATTAGTTTTAATAAGCTATCTCCACTGGAATATTGGGTTATATTATCTCAGTTGATCAGAAAGGTTACGATTAGGGCCTAGGAGGCAAGTTGCCCCTTAGCGCCATCGAACTCTAATTTCATTGACATCGAGATTTGATGTACAGAGCTAATACTTAACATTAGTCTTCGTACGATTCAATTTTTTCAATATCAAATGATAAGATGGACTTCACCGATTGATGATACGAACAATGTTCAATTATCAATCATTAATTGAATTTGGTGTGTCGCCCTGCGTTTGCTTGATTACTATTTCTCATGCCTATGTCTTATTAGCTGAAACCGATACTTCATTTTTCACTCCTGTTCCCAATCTATCCATAAATAGCTTCATTCCATTTCAACCCATACTGATAATTCCACGTGCAGCTATACATCTCAGTATGAAGAAAGATTGATATTTCAACTAACTAATTATACCGGTGGAAATAGGTATTGTTTAATTCTATAGTTTTGCTGGTGCTTTGTTAGTAGTAATAGGTATCCTTGTAGAATATTGAGAGAAAAACGCTGGTTGTGGTTGAGAAAAATGAATTTTGAAATGTATAAAGCTGAGCGGGTGTATAAATGATCCATCTCTATGACACAACTTTACGGGATGGGAGCCAAGGAGAAGGTGTAGTATTCTCCGTTGAAGATAAATTACTAATTATTAAAGCCTTAGACCAACTTGGTATTCACTATATCGAAGGAGGATATCCAGGTTCAAATCCTAAAGACGTAGACTTTTTTAAAAAAGCTCAAGAGCTAGAATTAAAGACATCAGAGATTGTACCGTTTGGTAGTACTTACTATCCTAAATATCAACCAGAAGATGATCCAAACCTTAAGGCTTTGCTCGATACGGGGTCTAAAACCGTGACTATTTTCGGTAAAACTTGGAAGCTGCATGCACTCGATGTGCTTCGTGTTAGCCCGGAACAAAATTTAGCCATCATCCGGGAATCAGTAGAGTTTTTGGTCAGTAATGGTCGTTCAGTCATATATGATGCTGAGCATTTTTTTGATGGATTTAACGATGATTCGGCTTACGCTCTAGATTCATTACAAGCTGCTGCCGATGGTGGCGCCAAGTGCCTCGTTTTATGTGACACCAATGGTGGCCGATTACCACTAGAGGTTCAGGACGGAGTTAAACAAGTAAAAGACAAAATTGATCTGCCGGTTGGTATTCATGCTCATAACGATGCCGGTGTCGGTGTGGCGAACTCTGTATTAGCAGTACAGGCCGGTGTCACCCACGTTCAAGGAACGTTCAATGGTTTTGGTGAAAGATGCGGAAATGCTAATTTATCTGGGATCATTCCTACTCTGAAGCTTAAACTTGGTTTGGATTGTATTTCGGACAAACAGTTGCAATTACTAACACAAACATCTCGCTTGGTTAGTGAATTGGCGAACTTACCTCACGATGACCGACAGGCTTATGTGGGGCGATCTGCTTTCGCTCATAAGGGTGGGCTTCATACCGACGCGATTCGAAAGAACCGTCTGACTTATGAACATATTGATCCAGAAAAGGTCGGTAATGAACAACGAATTTTGGTTTCTGAACAAGCTGGCCGTGGCACAATCCTGAAAAAAATTGAGAAAGAATATCCTGATCGAGACAAGAATTCACCTGAAATAATAGCCTTATTTGAGAGAATGAAAGAAGCAGAACGACAAGGTTACCAATACGAGGTGGCAGAAGCCTCATTTGAACTTATGACGGGAGAAATTTTTGGCCATTATCATCCATATTTCCAGTTGGTTGGTTTTCGAGTTATTGTTGAAGGGGCAAGTACGATTGATATGAAAGCAGAAGCTACAATCAAAGTTACTGGACCAAGTGGTGAAACTGCACATACAGCAGCTGATGGAGATGGTCCTGTCAACGCCATGGATAACGCTCTCAGAAAGGCGTTAGAAAAATTTTATCCTACACTAAAGAATGTCCGGCTGACTAATTACAAAGTTCGTGTTTTAGATACTAAGGCTGGTACTGGAGCTAAGGTAAGAGTGCTATTGGAGGCTAGTGACGGTACAGACTGGTGGGGTACTGTCGGAGTGTCTGAAAATATTATTCAAGCTAGTTGGGAAGCCTTGACTGAAAGTCTGGCCTATAAACTTTATAAAGATCGATCTCTTAGAAGTTCGTCGCAAAACTAATCGTAGAGTAAACAAATGCCTGTACATATTTTGCCACCAGAAATTTCGAATAAAATCGCTGCCGGTGAGGTCGTCGAGCGACCTGCATCGGTTGTTAAAGAATTGGTCGAAAATGCTATCGACGCTGAGAGTAGCAGTATTCAAATTGATATTCAGGCTGGAGGGAAACGGCTAATTCGTGTTTCAGATAACGGTCACGGGATGTCTAAAGAAGATGCCACACTGGCTGTCGAGCGACACGCCACCAGCAAACTGTCTGAAATTGACGATTTACAAAAATTACAAACGTTTGGTTTTCGGGGAGAAGCTCTACCTTCTATTGCTTCGGTATGCGAATTAGAATTACAGACGCGATTACATCAGGCGCTGGCTGGCACCGAAATTCTAGTTGAGGGTGGTATTTTTCAGAAAGTTCAAGAAAGTGGTTGCTCGCCCGGCACACAGATTTCAATTAACAATCTATTTTATAATGTGCCGGCACGTCTCAAATTTCTCAAGACTGAAATGACGGAGATGAGTCATATTACTAAACAAGTAAGTTGGGCTGCTTTAGCTCACCCAGATATTAGCTTCTTACTCCAACACAATCAGAAGAAAGTTATCGATGTGCGGCCATGTGAAGATCTGACACAAAGGATTCGATTGTTATACGGTAAAGAAATGACTGAGAATTTAGTTGAGATCGAGGCTGAGTTGCCTAACTTTCACTTACATTGCTGGCTGGGCAAGCCCAATGTTAATAAGTCGAATCGGAACTGGCAGCTGTTTTTTCTTAATCGGCGGCCAATACGAAGCAAAATCTTGAGTGGTGCACTGACTGAAGCCACTCGCCAAACCATGCCCAAAGGTCGTCATGCAGTAGCCTTTATTTTCTTGACTATGGATACAGAAGAAGTGGACGTCAATGTTCATCCTGCTAAGATCGAGGTTCGATTTCGCGATGAGCGATCTGTATATTCCCAGATGGTCAAACTACTCAACAAAGGTATATACCAAACAAAGTTCATACCCGTTGTTGACTCAACAGAAGTTGACACGACAGAAAATGATACATTTGAACGCCCAGCGCAATTTGGAAAAGTAGGAGAAAGAACTTTTCGTTCTTCATCAATTAAGTCATCTAGACCAATTACAACTGAGCCTTCTCTTAGTTTTGGCTCATCAGTATCTAGGTTACCAACGCCCTCGTCCTTTACTCCTCCTTCTCATACAGAATCACCACCTGAGATAAAAGTTTCGGAAAACAGCCAGCAGATAATAGATGTCAAGACAAATATTCAGCCACCAGATATAGATATCAATCCAGAAGCAACCTTGGAACTACTTGATTATCAAGAATTGCAGCTGAAAGCTAACCTATTCAATACTTACATCCTAGCTGAAGCAAAAGATCAATTACTTCTAATTGACCAGCATGTTGCTTCTGAACGGGTTCTTTATGAAAGGCTGGTTAACCAAATTCGAGACGACGGAGTACCAAGCCAAGGGCTTTTGTTACCAATTACAATCGAACTAACACCACCTCAGCTCAGTATATTCGATCAAGAAAAAGACCTGTTTGATCAACTGGGATTTGAGATTGAGAAATTCGGTGGGCAAACGCTAATAGTGAGGAGTATCCCCTCAATGATACCGAATAGTATAGTATCTACAACTGTAACAGACTTAATCGACCATTTATCCGATTCGGCTAATGGTGGTGTTGAAGTGTTGGATGTACATGATCAAGTAATGACTATGCTGTCGTGCAAATCAGCTATAAAAGCTGGGGACCGACTTCAGATGGAAGAAATGATCCATTTAGTCAAAGAACTATCGCAGGCAAAGCACCCATTCAATTGTCCACATGCACGTCCCATAATTATTCAAATTACTCAAAGAGAATTAGAAACACGGTTTAAACGACGCTAATTAATTTGCTTAAATCTGTTTTTAGCGTGATCTTCTGTAATGAGTCATCAAAGTTTTTGCAATACGGAAGCAAAGTTTATCAATTTCCGTTAGGATAATTGGATGCAAACACTTTAGGTGTAGGGTTGGCAGGTTCCCTAACGGTTTGCTAACCCCGTTACTTTATCTTGCCAACAGAATCACTGATCTTCACCAGATTCATCTTTCCCACTAACTAATCTCCTGATTTTGCTAAACCAAGACCAAATGTTAATCAGTTTGCATCCAATATACCGAAATTACTTTTCAAAACAAATGAGCAAACAACATCTTACTATTTGATAAGATATTATTGAAATACTATCAGAGACAAGATGAGAGACTCTAATGTGTATAGAAAATGTTACTAGAGTGGAAAATTAATTGATTTTCCCTGCTCGTTAGACATGTAAAATCCTTGCATTAATTCGGTCAGATCACGACCGTCTTGAATGGTAATTGACATCGGTTTGTCACGCAAAATGTCATCAATCCACTGTTGCATAGGGGACGCCAGCGCTGGCGGACTATCAGCTAAGTAAGCTTGACGAGCTTCATCATCTAATTTTCGGCTTTCGAAATGTAATTCTCCATGTCCTATAGCAATTGACCCTTCAGTACCATATATTTCTGTCATATTGGGTCCGGATCGATGAACCCAAGAACAGTCAACAATACCGAGAGCTTTGTTCTCAAATTCAACGATTGAAATACTGTTATCGTCAATAGGGTAACTTTCAGAAAAGTTGTTCATCAAAGACATCGTGCGTTTGGGGGTACCAAGTAACCAACGCATACGGTAAACAGGATGACAACCCAAATCGAATAAAGCACCGCCGCCCGCGCGATCTGCATCTGCAAACCAGGCACTTGAGCCACTAAACCACTTGTCAAGACCTGCGCTATGGGCAATACGAAAGCGACCAAAGGTAATATCACCTAGCAAACCGTCATCGACCACTTTTTTGACCAATTGGATCCCTTCATCGCATCGTTGGGGCATAGAGATCATAAATTTAACACCAGCTTTTTCTACTGCATCGATTATTTGGTCACAACCATCCACGTCAATAGCTAATGCTTTTTCAGTAAAGATATGCTTGCCGGCTTCAGCAGCTGCCACCATCACTTTTGGGTGATCGGAGGTAATAGCATCAACAACCACTGCATCGATATCATCTCGACCTAAAATTTGATCTAAGTCATCGTAATAGGGAACATCGTAGTCTTCGGCAGCTTGTTTCCCACCGTACTCCTCCTCATCCCAAATAGCAACCAGTTCGGTTTCAGCATTATCTCGAACCTGATTAACATAACCTCTAGCATGGACGTGTGCCATACTTAACTTTGCAATTCGAATCATAAGAATCCTCCAAAAAATAAAACTAACAACTGAGTGATTATCTTGAACAGACCATCCTCAGTTTGAAAACTATTATACCATTGACTCATAAATTAGACTTCATGAGAGATGGATTCAATTCCTATAAATAGTGAAATTCGTATTACTTAGCATAATGATGAGTTAATGATCCAATCACTTAACAAACTCACCTTAGTTTTTTATATCAATTATTATCTCGAGTTATATGTTATGAACAATCTATGATTTTGTAATATTTAGGCGACATGAAAAAGATAATATTCGCCCAGCTAGAGAGAAAAAGTAAAAAAAGTGGTTACTTCAACTTTTCGGTCGATTCTTAGTTAGATTTTGACAGTTTACTATTCGCTAGTGACAAGACTTCGTAACAAGCCACAAATGGATGACAAAAAGACGTAACAACCAGCAGGTATTATTTCGCTTCTAAATTATTATTAGCGGAGAAAAGATCAAATATACCTGGATGAAGTCGACTATAACAGCTATCTCATTACGTCCTTTTTCTTACCAATTAGTTTCTATGCTGGCTTTTTTTGGCTTAATTGGTTTTGGATTTAATTCAAGATTAGTTGCACAAGAAAAAGAAGTTATTACTGGCATTTCAAATGTACCCGAGAGGTATAAATCTATTCGAATGAGTCCAATTCGCCTATATCTACGGCCCAGTAGGGCTACCGAAATCGGGTTACTGAAGCAACGGCAAAAAAGTAAGGTGTTCGAGGATAATATCAGTACAGAGTTAATGAGTAAGATGCCGGTTTCAGATGCTGGAGATGCGCTAAAGAGGGTTACAGGTATTAGTGTTGTGGGTGGTAAATATGTTTACGTTAGAGGCCTAGGCGAGCGTTACAGTAATACGCTGCTGAATGAGGTAGAAGTACCAAGTCCGGAACCTACAAGACGAGTGGTACCAATGGACATTTTTCCCGCCAACCTAATTCAGAGCCTACAAGTGATGAAGACATTTTCCCCTGATCAGCCGGGTAGTTTTGCCGGAGGATCGGTACAGGTTCATACAAAAGATTTTCCTGACAAACGAACATTATCATTTTCGGCTTCAACTGGTCTAAATAGCGGCGTAACTGGGAAAGATACCCTTAGATATGATGGAGGCAAATTCGATTTTCTGGGATTTGACGATGGTAGTCGTGAAATCCCAAGATTAGTTAGCAAGTATGCTAGTCAAATTCCAATTAGAGAAAGAGGCCTATTCTCTAAACAGGGATTTAGTGCTGCCGACATTGCCGTTTTGGGAAAGACATTCAATAACGAATGGACACCATACCAATCGGTTGCGCCAGCCAATCAGGGATACAAGTTCACCTATGGTGACACATCTACTGTCTGGGGCAAACAAATTGGATATCTAGCCATCCTTTCATATTCCAATAGCTACAGTAATCGCCAAGAAGTCCGTAACACCTTTACTCTTAAGGGTGTTGATCAGCAAGGAAGCGCGTTATTGGCGCCTTACACTGAGTACAAAGTTGAACGGAGTATTAATGATGTTATGTGGGGTGGTGTCTTGAATGCAAGTTTACGCTTCAATGAAAGTCATATAACTAGTCTAAAAACCATCTTCAGTCACAATGGAGATAATCAAGCACGAACATGGGAAGGGTATAACATGGATCGGGCTACCGATATGAAGAGTGCTAGGCTGATGTTCGTTGAACGCCAATTGGTTTCTAGTCAATTATCAGGAAACCACAAATTTGGACAATTAAATCTTGGAGCCTCAGACACAGAAATAAAACAAAGATCCCAACTAACATGGCGTCTAGCTCTATCTCGCGCCAAAAGGGATCAGCCAGATACCCGAGAAATGGTTTACGAAAGGGGGGACCTTGATCTTTGGTATTTTAGAGATATTACGCAGAGTGGTTGTCATTTTTTCTTCGATTTAGAAGACGTAGAAATCAGTGGCCGGGTTGATTGGAGATGGTGGTTTAATTCAGAGACAGAGTTAAAAGTGGGCGGACTATATCGAGATCGGAATCGTGACTTTGATGCTCGACGTTTTCGATTTCTACCGGCGGACGGCATCGACGATCGCGGTATTGACTTAACTTGGCCGGGTGAAAAGTTGTTTGCCAAAGAGAATATTGCGCCGCGAATTTTTGAGCTCCGTGAATCGACACTGGCAACTGATAATTATACCGCTGCCCACAGAGTTGGATCTGCTTATACTATGCTCAGCTTGCCCATTAGTAAAAAAATTCAACTTTCTACCGGTATCAGAATGGAGGATTCTCGCCAAAGTGTGACAACCTTCGATCCCTTTGCTGCTGAGTTGGTTCCCATTGTAGCAGAGATTGACAAAGCCGACTTTCTACCCGGCATCAACCTAATATACCAACTCACAGATCAAGCCAATTTACGGACCGCTGTGTCCCGAACTTTAACCCGTCCAGACCTGAGGGAAATGGCTCCCTTCGAATTTACCGATTTTGTTGGAGGAAGGACAGAGCTAGGGGACCCAGACCTGAAACAAACAACCGTGGATAATTATGACCTTCGTTGGGAATTTTTCCCACAGTCAGGTGGTGTAGTCTCTGTTAGTACTTTCTACAAGCAATTTACGAATCCAATTGAACAAATCGTAGTACCAGCTGCAGAAGTGCGCATCACATATGCCAATGCTGAACGTGCCAATAACTACGGAATAGAGTGTGAGTTTCGACGTAATTTCTCTTTCATTCATCCTGCATTGAAAAATTATTCAATTAACTCTAATTTGGCATGGATAAACTCGAAAGTTAAATTACCCGACCGTGGTTCGCAGACCAGTTCAGAGCGAGCGCTGCAAGGCCAATCGCCATACGTAATCAACTTAACATTGGCTTATGATAGCGAAAATAGTGGAATCACTTCTATGCTAACTTTTCATCAATCGGGAGAAAGAATATCAGAAGTCGGTAATAACGGCATTCCGGATGTTTACGAGATGCCAAAATCACAGTTAGATCTATCATTTAGCCGGAGGCTAGGTTCTAACATTAAAATTGGGTTCTCTGCCAAGAACCTGCTCAATCGAGATGTCATTTATAGCCAAGGTGGCGAAAACTACCTAATTTATAACTTAGGCCGCTCATTTTCTATCAGTCTTGGTTATTCACTGTAGTAATTAAATAAATTAGAAAAAATAGAAGAGGAATGTTTTCATGAAGTTTCACGATCTACGCATTTTATTTGTCATGTTAATGGTAGTAACAGTCGTTTTTATGGGCTGTTCGGAGGATGATGATGAGGATAATGATGAATTGGCTGGTGATTTAACATCTGTCGGTGCATTAGGTGATGTCGTTGTCCTTAGTGGGAAAATTACAGAAGATACAAAGCTAACAGCCAATTATAAGTATCTCTTACGCGGCGGTGTATTCGTCGAACTGGGTGCCACTCTCGATATTGAAGCCGGAACCACTATCTATGGTGAAGGTGCTAGTAATGGTACGCTTATCATCTCCAAGGGTGGAAAAATAGAAGCTAATGGTACAGCTTCTAAGCCAATTATAATGACATGTGACCAAGCACCAGGCTCACGTGCTCGTGGACAGTGGGGTGGACTAATTGTTAACGGTTCAGCACCTATTAATGTTGGGGCAGAAGCGTTTGGCGAAGGGGATACCGGATCTTACGGTGGAACAAATCCAGCTGATAGCAGTGGTACTCTGAAATACGTTAGAATCGAATTTGCAGGTATTGAATTCAGTCCGGATAATGAGTTGAATGGAATTGCTTTCCAAGGTGTTGGATCTGGCACCGTCGTGGACTATGTTCAAGTACATTTCAATCAAGATGATGGTATTGAATTCTTCGGTGGGACGGTTAACGCCAAGCACCTCGTATGTAGTGGAATTCGCGATGATTCTTTTGACTGGACTTATGGCTGGACTGGTAAAGGCCAGTATTGGATTGCTCAGCAGAGAGGAGACGATGCTGACCAAGGATTTGAAATTGATAACAATAGCAAGAATAATGAAGCTACGCCTCGATCAGAGGCTCAGATTTACAATGTAACCTTGGTTGGTGATCCCAAAGGTAAAGAAAGTGATATTGGCATGCTAGTTCGGGAAGGTGCCGCGGGAACGTACAAAAATATAATTGCAATGGGTTTTCGTAAAACTGGTCTCAGGATTGACGGAGATGTATCTCAACGAATGGCTACAGAAGGTAAAACCATTATACAAAACTGTATCTTTTTCGGTAATACGTCTGAAGGTGCTGAAAAGCAATTCCATAGCGATTTTGAGAAAAATATGGCACTTGATGCAGCTAATAGTAATCGAGTAGTTGATCCTGAATTGGGTGCACCGTACGATTTAACGGCGCCAAGTTTCACCCCTGCCGCCGGATCACCGGCTCTAACTGGTGCTGCCACTCCACCTTCTGATGGGTTCTTTGATAAGACCAATTTTGTCGGAGCCATGGGAGCAGGAGATAATTGGATCGCAGGTTGGACTAACTTTGCACAAAACTAATAGGTTTTTGTTATATAGGCAGTATTTCAGTACTGCCTTTCTCCTTACAAAAAAACGGAACTGGCAGATTTTTTTGCTAGTTCCGGTTTTTTTTGGCTTTCTTTGTTTTATTGGTTGTGGTGATAAGCGAAATTGGTCTCATGCTCATCGTTCCACATCTGAATTAGGACAGGCTATTGTTAAGTCAATTTCGAATCATTCAGAAAACAATGTTAATGAGAATCTGAGATATCAGGCAGAAGATCTGCATAAACATAGAGTCTCCAAGACTGAATATCTTGGCTGGGTTCTACCGGCCTTTCCTGAAACGCATTTTCCGCAGGAATTTGTTTGGGATAACCTAAATAAAAAGTGTATAGTTGGAGTAAAAAAATGGGCTAAACAATACCAAAACCAAAAGCTAGAGTTCGTGTCCCTCGATTTTGAACAAGAGCCAATACCATACGGAGGATTTAGGTTATTACGAGGAACAATATTGTCAGTAAAAGATGATAGAGGACAGGTACTTAGACTTGACATTCTTGGGTCTGTCATCGAAAAATCTGGCGAATATAAATTACTTAGTTATAAAGATTAATCATGTGTCGTATTTTCTTTCGTTCAATTCTTTCTTTTTAGTTAATTATCCTTTTGCTATTGGCATAGGATAAATGCACGACAATCAAATGTATCAAAAAAAATCAGCTACAAAAAAGAACAGTACAGCCTTTACCATCTCCATCTTACTTCACGTATTATTGGCTGTTTATATCACCTTTTATGCTATAAAAGAAGTCGTCGAGCAGAGGCAGGAAAATTTCGCATCTATTACCCACACACGCCCCCCAGGTATGAGAAGATTAACAAAACCTAGAGCCCAGATGCGACAGCTGAAACAGCCGAGGATGACAAAGCCCACTGCCATCAAAACTCAGAAACCTCTGACAACAGCGGTTAATCTGCCAGTCAGTAATAATTCGGGTTTCACTCTACCTCCATCACAACTTCCTTCTGGTGGGTTATCTGCAAGTTCATTGGGCGATTCGATAAAAAGTTTAATGAGTGATTTCCAACCAGTAAGAGTTGCGACATCAGTTCCAGTTACCGCGAACAGCCAATCGACTTCCTTAACTATGATGACGTCGGTAGATATGGGGGTTTTAGATTCCAGTATATCCAACTTTGAACCAGATTCAATAACGATGGGCGCTGTAAATTTTAGTAACTCATCTGAATCCATAGACGCTTACATAAAGAAAGTTAGTGAAAAAATTAAACGTGCTCAGAGATTTGCCCGGAGTGCTAATGTTACTAAGGGAGGAATTATAGACGTGCAATTCGTGATTGACCAAAAGGGAAGTCTGGTTTTGCTAACAGTCGACCAAAGCTCTGGCTCTAAAACTTTAGATCAGCTGGCGTTGGCTGTGGTTCAGTTGGCCGCGCCTTTTTCAAAATTGCCCGATGATTATAACAACAATGAGCTCAGTCTGATTTTACCTGTGATTTTCCAAGTACAATCTAACTGACCCATTTTTACGTACTTTTATTTATACAAACAGAAAGGTTATGAACCCGAAAATTTTGCTAGTTGAAGATGATATTGAAATAGTCAATATGCTCAAGCTACCGCTAGAAAATGCGAATTTTACAGTGGCAGTTGTCTATGATGGAGAAGCTGCTATCGATTTCATATCAAAACAAACACCTGACCTCGTTTTGTTGGACTTGATGCTTCCCAAAATTGATGGGTTAGAGGTATATCGATCAATTCTTAGCAATAACCGCACCAAAAATATTCCCATCATTATGCTAACCGCCAAAGCTGAAGAAATTGATCGAATCGTCGGCCTTGAATTAGGTGCTGACGATTATATCGCTAAACCATTCAGTATTCGAGAAGTAATCCTTAGAGTACGAGCAGTATTGAGACGAAACCATATCCCACAAGATTTGTCCCAAGTTGAGGGTGACTGGTTCAAGATTCATGATATCCACATTGATATTGAAAGGCGAAAAGTGAAGTGTTTGCCTGATGATGATCCGAATCTAGAGGTTGAGCTAACCGCCACCGAATTTGATCTACTGGTGATATTAGCTAAATCACCGGGCCGCGTTTTTACTCGTAATATTCTGATGGACCAAGTTTGGGGGCAAGATTACTACGGTGTTGATCGTACCGTGGACACTCACATGAGTCGATTACGTAGAAAATTAGGCACCTGTGGCGATCATATACAAACTGTTCATGGCGTTGGCTATCGGTTTAAATCATGATTTTAAGAAGACCGTAAATGTATAAATGCTAATTTATTAATTCTTGGGTATAACAAAGTCTATATTAGTTGTTCCCAATGGAACATGTAGAAAGATGCGAACTCTAAGTCGTATCTTTCACTTGACAAAATCCACTTATTTCGAACTGGTATGTAAGTGGTTTTCTATCGATGCAGACATAAATATTGATTCTTCCCTGTTTTGATTTCGGACTGCATGAAATCAAATATACTTGACGTGATAATTTGGTATATTTGAGACTGCACATATCTTATCGTTTGGGATCATTTTACACCTGCTATTCCGTTTAGACACTCTCCTTAATTTGATAATATGATCCTTGGTTTGTGATGCCGGCTCCTATGCATCTAACCGTTTTTCATCGTAAGATATTTCCAATAAGCTCCAATTTTGAATACTCGCTTACCTCGGCCTCTGAGTCGTAATTTTTCTTTTATTTGTGTGAGAAAATTTAATATTGTACACAACAATTTGTATTTTTTTTCATTCTTGCCAATAGAAAGCTGAAAATTCTATAGCTCAATCTAGTTCAAAATCCATACCAGTATACAGATCAATAAAAAAACGACCTGCCAAGACGAAAATAGTATTTTTTAGTTGTGAAATTCAATCGTGTTTTAAGAGAATATATGTCTAGCGAAAAATTGAATTATTGGCAGGTATTGTTGAAATGTAAGCAAGCAAAGATGCTTGAATTTAGTATGGATCAGTGATAGAATTATTTCTTCTCCACCTGCCCTCAATAGCATTAGAAAGTTCAATAAAGGGACAAAGATGAAAGTATTGGTCAGCGATTCACTTTCTCAGTCCGGTCTGGATCTGCTTTGCAATCAGCCTAACATAACCACCGATCTGAGACCTGGGCTAAGTCCTGACGAATTAATTACTCTGATTGGTGATTATGATGCCTTAATAATCAGAAGTAGAACCCAAGTTACCAAAGCTGTTATCGAAGCCGCAAACAATCTGAAAGTCATCGGGCGAGCTGGGGTGGGTATAGACAATATTGATGTTTCTTCGGCAACCCAAAAAGGTATCCTAGTTTTTAACACGCCAGCTGGCAACACTGTAGCAGCCGCTGAACATACTATTGCTTTGATACTATCTTTGTCGCGGCACATCCTGCCGGCAGGTATTTCCCTGCGAAATCAGGAATGGTCCCGTGGTAAATTCATGGGTAGTGAGTTGTATGGAAAGACCTTTGGCGTAATAGGTGTTGGGCGAATTGGTTCGGAAGTAATTCGTCGATTGCAAGCGTTCGACATGAAATTATTAGCTTACGATCCTTACATTTCGGTTCAAGCTGCAGACCGATTAGGTATCAAGTTAGTCGATCGAAACACTCTCATTCAAACTGCCGACTATATTTCGATTCATGTTCCGCTGACACCCGAAACTCACCACAGTATCAGTACCGATGAATTTTCTTTGATGAAATCAAATTGCCGACTGGTTAATTGTGCTAGAGGCGGTATTATTGACGAGTCTGCACTCTATATAGCATTGAAAGACCAACAAATCGCTGGTGCTGCACTAGATGTGTTTGAGCATGAGCCACCAGCTGATCATCGGTTGATGGAGTTAGATAATTTTCTCTCAACTCCGCATTTGGGAGCTTCTACCACGGAAGCCCAGGATATGGTGGCTATTGAAGTGGCACAGAAAGTAGTAGATTCACTTCATCAGCTACCAATCGAAAATGCAGTTAACCAACCAAATATGGAAAAGTTCGATGTTTTGCAACCATATCTGAGGCTTGCGGAACGGATCGGAAGTTTTCAATCACAAATTGTGGAAGGGCAAATTTCAGGGATTCGGATTCGCTACAATGGTGAGATTTTTAATCAGGACGTAACTTTAGTTAGTGTGGCTGCACAGGCTGGCCTTCTAAGGCCAATCCTGCAAGGCAACGTTAATTACGTTAGTGCTCCCTTGGAAATTAAGCAACGAGGTATTAGTATTTCTGAAACCAAGCACAGTACCCCTAATCAGTTTACTAACTCTTTGGCGGTGACAGTGGTCACAAACCAAGGTGAGCGAATAATTGAAGGTACTGTCCTGACTTCAGATGATATCCGATTGGTGAGTATTGATGATATTCACTTGCATGCTGAGCCAGAAGGACACATGATCGTCATCTATAACCGAGATCAACCCGGTATGATTGGTATGATAGGTACTATGCTGGGTGATTACGGAATTAATATTGCCGATATGGCTGTAGGCCGGAAGGATGAAGAAGATCATGCTTTAATGTTAATTAACGTGGACAGCAAGGTTCCGCGTCATGTAGTAGAAAAAATAAAATCATTACCGACCATTATGTTCGTTAAACAGGTAGAATTCTAGGATTAGCGACTTGAGTAGGCAATAATAATCAAACGCGAGAAGGAATTTCTTTTGGACAAAAGCGAGAATTGGAAAAATCAGTGCTTGCAGATTAACGCGGGCCTTCCAGCCAGTGGACTTTACAGCAGTCAGCAAAGACATATCCACAGCGAAAGTAATGCTCCTTGGCGAATTTCGCCGACCCCATTTTTTATTTCTGCTGATGATTATGCTTGGCTTAATGGGTTAGGTACCCATCTACTGAAATTTTATAAGGCCTGTAACCTGCTTTATTCTCAAAGTGTGCGTGGGATACAACCTGATTGGGTCGCAGAATATTTAGATCGTGGCAAACCAGCAAGCGTAGTTGAATACGGTCGGATGCGTCGTTTCAAAAGTTTCGTCCCATCGGTGATTC
>JACLAC010009797.1_pt1 | contig 40985 bp, 28 predicted proteins | sample 8027881 | NCBI WGS metagenome assembly JACLAC01 (sample SAMN15725517, study PRJNA655200) | protist metagenome | isolation source: fluorescence activated cell sorting (FACS) single amplified genomes of... | place: Spain: Blaines Bay Microbial Observatory, Mediterranean Sea | collected 2016-01-19 | reverse complement strand
GCTGGCAACACTCCACAGCGAGGTTTCAATCCGGGTATAGCCAGACCCGGTTTCCCGAGGTCGGGAGCGTCTGGTCAACCAGGCACTGGTCCTGCAACCGCAGAGGCTCAGTTCAAACTAATCGACCGTACGACCTTCACATTGCAATTTGCATATAAGCCGACATTGGTTAAAGACCGTGTAATGCCTGAAACGACGGAGCCTGTAGCTGGTGGGGAGATCCCAGCGGTCGTGGGCACACCTCAAACGCCTGCTCCAATTGTGAATCCTGGAGGAGGCCTTGGAACAGCAAGTCCGGCGATACCTGGAGCAGTCCCTCCAGAAAATATCCCGGCACTCGGACAGTAGCTTTCAAACTTACGAAGTCGTCACCGTCAATAGTAGCTTCACATCTCCTTCAAAACGACGAGGCATGGCCATGGATAAGCTACAGCCAATCATCAAACATCACTTCTGGATCGTATTTCTGATCGCCCTGGCACTCCCGCCAGTTGCGTGGTGGATGACGACGGGTGAGCTTGCAGCAGAGATCAGCGACCGAACATCGTCGCTGGAGAGTACCTTCAGCGGTATCGCGAACGGCCAAAACACTCCAAACGACGACTGGACCAATGGCGTCAAACAGAGGATCACAGTCCGAACCGAGGCTAATCGGCTCGCTTTGAAGCGACTCTGGAAAGCCCAAACCGACTTGATGGTATGGCCTCCGAACGTCGCCAAATGGATGGATGTGTGCCCATACCGCGGCGAACTCGACGATGTCCGAATCAAACAGATCCTGCCCGACATTTATCGCGGAGATTATGAACTCGCCGTAAGGCGAGTCTGGCTGATCTCAGAACCGATCGATGACGGCAAGACTCGAGTTGACCCGGAACTGAAACAGAAAGTGGTATTTCCGTATCAATCATTACCTAGAATAGATGCCGCAAAATGGTCCGCGTTACCTCCAACCTGGCAGGAAATCTGGAACGCGCAGGAAGATCTGTGGTTACTTAGTGAAGTACTTTCTGCCGTTCGAAGAACGAACGACAGCACTTCTTCAATTACCGATTCCTATGTCAAGCAAATTCTTCAGCTGGATTTGTTTGGCGGAAAACGTGCAGCAGCACCGTCGTCAGGCAGTACTGGTTCAACATCCGGCTTCCCGGGCGGCGGAGCCGGATTTCCCGGAACGATGGCCGGTAGTACGTCAGTACGAGGAGGCGGCACAGCTCTGTCGAAACCTGCTGAGTTTCCAATCAGCGAAGAGTATGAACTTACAAACGCGGGGCCTCGCGGCGCAGCTAGCTACATGCAGTCCGAGGGTGGGGCGTCGAACGCGTCAGCATCTGTCGACCCAAACAGTGACGAGAGCCGGTATATCCAAACAGAAGATGCCTATCGTACGCGCCTTTTCAAGCTGAAAGTTGTCGTTGATCAAATGCAGGTTCCGACCCTGATTCGAGAGCTGTTGAATTCACCGTACCCAATCGAAGTCATCCGGTTTCAACAGTCAGCGATGAACCCGGAAGAGCCTGGGAAACCTGCGGCGAACCGTTCGGGTTATCCAGGCGGCAATGCGCTTGCTGGCATGACGAGCGAATACTCCGGGGAGGGCAATGACAGCGGATATCTGGAAGAAGATGAGAAGTTCGAAGACTATTCGTCCACTGATGACTCCAACGGGTTTGAGGGCGAAAGTGAAGGCTCCGGAAGCGGAACTGCAGCAGGCTATGCCATCCCCGCAATTGCCAATGTCCAGGCGGCCCTTGAAGATCGTGACCTCGTGGAACTTGTCGTGATCGGCGAAATTTATATCTACAACCCACCGGCAGTCGACGATTCTGAGCAAATAGCTGATGCGGCCAGTGTTTCCGGCACAGTGCAAACTCCGATTGCCGATGTTGATGGACCTGCCGTTTCAGTTAATACCACAGACGCCACACCGCCACTGCCGACTGTTGCTGCAGAACCAGTTCAAACACCGTCAGCACTATCCAGTGAAGCGTCAGATACTGTCCCGGCTGCAACCCCTGAGCGAACTGATCCGACTACCAACTCAGGTAATACCGCAGATCAGCAGAAACCAGCGGTGCCAGCCCCGGAAACAGTGTCAGCAGAAGCAGAAACTCAACCAGAAGATACGGCTTCCGAACCGAGTACCTCTGCTCCTTTGCCAGCAACTGACTCTCAAACGCCTTGAAGAATGACCCTGTCAGAGACTGCAGTTTCGGGCAACCACAACGAATTCAATTCTCAGTTATGACACCTCAGAATCCCGTTCGCTCTTAAAGCAACTAAAGGGAGGTAGCCATGAGTAGTTCCGACTCAAAACCAGGATTTAAAGAATTGGCCATCGAACACGGCGAGAAGTTCATTCTCGGTCTCGCCGGTGTGTTTGTGCTGATTGGAATCGGTACCACCCAGTGGTCAACTTACAAAAAAACTCCTGAAGAGTTCGCTGAGAAAATTGAGGCGGGTAAAACTGAATTCGATCGTTCCACCTGGCCTGAAAGCGAAAAAGAAACATTCGTCGCGATAGACCCCGGTGAGGAGGTCGCGAGACTTCTGGAAGGAATCCCGCCGAGTCAGAAATATGAGTATCTCGTTAAGTGGGTGCACAGAATTACCAAGGCTCGCGAAAAGGTTGCCGAGCCTGAGTACATGGCGATTGAAAATCTCGTCGCAGATGCTGGACGCATTTTGATTGAGTTGACGCCCGAAGAAGAAGAGAACCAACTTGCCGACGGTACTTCGCCAGACGTCAGAATTGCCTCGGCAGACGAAGTTGCCAGTAGCATAATTGATAAGCCAGTGCTTGATGGCCCACGTCCAGAAGGTCCACGCCCAGGCGGCAATGCAGGATTTCCTGGAGGAGGTTCTGAGGAAGAAGACCTTAACGGCAGTGAAGAAACTGGCTATGGCGATGATTCCATGGACGGTTACCCGGGCGGTGGTGAATACGGTGGTGAATACGGTGGTGGTACGAAGAGGAACGTGGAGTCGCGTGGCACAAGGTTCGCTGCCATTCGTGGCATCTTCAAAATGAAACAACAGGTTGAGAAGGTAAAACGAGCATTGCGTCTTGATACTGCACAGGAAGCCTACACTCAGGTCAGGTTCTGGGATTTTGAATTGCAACGACAGACCGCTGTTGCCGGTGCGGACCCCTGGGGTAACGACTGGGAAGACGTGGATATTGACGTAGCCGTCAAACTGCTTGAAAGAATTGAATTTGACGTAGACGTTGTCGACGAACAATACCGTGCTGCCGTCTTTACAATGCCTCTCCCCTACCGTGTTACCGGTAGCTGGTTGACAGCAAGAGGGCCAAACGGAATTCTGGCATCGCATCCTCAAATCAAACGACTGCTTAGTGAGAAGGAACAACTTGAGCAGGAAAATCGAGCCAAAGCTCTGCTTAAAGTCGCCGAGCGAGAAGAGAAAATTAAGGAGTCCAGCGGACGAGGGTTTCAGCGGGTACAAGTAAATACTCGCAGCATGCGTGGTAGCATGATGGGTAATTCTGAAGCGATGAGCGCCTACACCGACTCCTATAACGAGTTGGCAATGGAATCAGATTCTGAGTACGAAAGTGAGCAGTCAGATTATTCCGGCCAATATTCTGGTGGAGCGATGGGCCGAATGGATGTTTTTGCAACTCCAGAACTGATGCTCTTCCGTTTTCTGGATTTCAGCGTCGTTCCCGGAAACGCTTATCGCTACCGCGTACGCTTAAAGCTGAGAAATCCAAACTTCGATCGTGACCCCGGTGAACTTCAGGACTTCGCATCACGCGAAGGAAAATACAGATTCACACCCTGGTCTGAAGTCAGCACACCGGCACTGATCAGGGATGAAAATGAAGTCTACGTGGCAAAGGTCGATGATCGCCGTGGAGTTTCGGTTGATGCATACCAGTGGATGAGTGAAACAGGCACTTACGTTCACGGCCCGTTTGAAGGGCTCCAACGCGGAGATCGGATCGCCAGTTGGACCCGCGAAGTAAAAAGCAGAAGGCGTGGTGCCGAATCTGAGACCCTGGGCGGGGTCACAACAGAAGTTCTTCGGCCCTCAGCAAACACGTTTATGAAAGAACAAATTGATTTTGTGACTCCGAATACTTTAGTCGATTACAACCGTGACACGCTTCTGGATCCGACCGAGCATCCTGATTTGGAACTAGCTACAAAGAAGCTTCCAAATACCTTCCAGGAAATTGTTATCGTGAACCGCTTCGGCGATTTGATCCGCGTGGACACTGTCGGAAGCGCTGCCGCTCACGAAAGCGCCAAAAGCCGTATGGTCCAGCAGGGTGACCTGTGGGCGCATTTGAAGCGTTCTGCAAGCCCCTTTGGTGAAGGTGGAATTGAAGAACTAATGTCTGAAGCAGAGGGGGGCATGGATGAAAATTACATGCAGGAGATGAGTGGTGGCATGCCGTCAAACCCGAAACGTCGTAGTTCTACGAAGCGGAATACACAAATGATGATGTACGGCGGTTCCGGAGAGGGCGAGAACTAGAGCACTCATCAAATGGATGTTCGATTGCTCTTCAAACACTTCGTCTACGGCTGACAGCGATTCGGCGAATCTCCGCTGCAAGAAAAAATGACCCGGCGACGCATACAAGGCCATCTTTTGGGCAAACCTCAAGAGCAGCCTGCCATGCGTCAGCCGGTTCTTTTGCTATATGCACCCGGTGTGTCGAAACTCGCATAGCGAGAGCAGTCAAGGCGTCTACTGAAATTCCACGTTGATTTTTCGAGTATCTTGTCACAATCACAACATCGAAATGCGGAAAAATTCGTCGGCATAGCCCGGCCACATCTTTGTCCAGACTGGTCCCAAAGATCAGCACTCGTTTACCGCGAACTGGCAGTTTTTGAATTGTGTCGACCAATGCTCCGGCTGAGATCCAGTTATGAGCCGCGTCCACGATCACCATCGGGTTCTCACTCACCCGCTCGATACGGACAGGATTGGATGAGTGGTGTAGCTGATTGATAGCCGTCGACGAAATCGTCCACCCTCGATGCTGGAGCTGACCCACGGCAGCCTGGGCGACATCCACATTGTGCTGTTGATGATTGCTCAGGTCTCGCCAAACGTCCTGCCTCAATTCATCAACTGTTCCTGGCTCTGCAGGAACAGCAACTGTCACCAAAGGCGAATGGTTCTGGGCCGCGACCTTAGCGATCTCTGACAGGGCTTCGGAGTTGGAGACACCAGTCACAACCGGAATGCCAACCTTAATGATCCCTGCCTTTTCTCTAGCAATCTCACTCAGACGTGTCCCGAGAATGCGGGTGTGGTCCCGACTGATAGTCGTGATGATGGAAACTTCCGGATTGCAGATATTCGTCGAGTCCAGACGCCCCCCCAGTCCGACTTCCACTACTGCGATATCAACTTTGCATTCGAAGAACCAAAGCCAGGCCAATGCCGTGGTCAGCTCAAAAAACGTAGGGTTCATGCCCTGCCCGGTCGAATCGATTAGTTGAGCAACGTCCGCCAGTCGACCGACAACACGCGTTAGGCCAGTTTCCGAAATCAGTTTTCCTGAAACCTTAATCCTCTCTTCAAACTGATCAATATGCGGCGAAGTAAAAAGTCCAACATGGTAATCCGAAGCCCTTAGGATCGACGCGACGACTGCGGCAGTCGAACCTTTTCCTTTTGTTCCAGCTATGTGAACGACAGGAACTTTGTCCTGCGGATTTCCAAGATGCTCTAGCAGATTCAGCATCCTATCGAGTTTAAAGTCCGACGCCGTCAATGAAGGCGACATCTTTTCAAAGTCGATTCGACCATAAAGCCAGGCGATTGCTTCCTCCCGCGACGAAAACAACATAAATTCAGACATAATTGTTAGTAGAAATGATTGCAGGGCGACATTCCAACGGCGGACATGGTCCGTTGGACGGCCTGGTGTGTTATTCTAAAGTCACAATGCTCGGGCAACGGTATGCCCTCGGATTCGATGACTCTGTTTTCCTGAAATTGATCCGGAGAATAATCATGTCAGAACCGTCACGTAAGGGCCTTGAGTCATTATTGCTGCGAGCACGCGACGGAGATCTCGAAGCAACGAACGAACTGTTCGCTACCTGCCGAGCGTACGTCGGCTTCCTGGCTCGCTCCCATGTAGACAGCTGGATCCAGGCAAAGGTAGATTCATCCGATCTCATTCAGCAAACGCTGATGGAAGCTCACCAGGCATTCCCGAAATTCAATGGTCAAACTGAGGGTGAGTGGGTCGCCTGGCTGAAGCAGATTCTCAAACACAACGCGACAGATTTTGTCAGACGATTCGGAGCCGCCAAACGCCGAGCTACATTAGAAATCGCCATTTCGAACGGCAACGATTCGACTTACTTTCGAGCTGCACCTGAACTGTCCTCGGGTGGCGAATCTCCCAGCCAGGTCATGGTTAGACGTGAACAGGAAATTCAGATATCGGAGGCCCTCGCGACGTTGCCTGATTCTTACCAACAAGTCATCGCCCTGCGAAATCTCCAGAGGCTGCCGTTTGACGAAGTTGCTGAACGGATGGGACGCTCCCGCCCGGCGACTCAAATGCTCTGGATGAGGGCTCTCAAAAAACTCCAGGCTCAGATGCACCTTGATACCAACTCATAGTGATCAATACGAGCAAACACTTAGAGTTCCGCTACTCTGAAAACGGCATCAGACAAAGCCAGAGGCCACGTTAACCATTTCTATGCAGCTTCATCGAATCTGAAAGAACAGCGATGCGATTGCGGATACTCGTACTTCCCCTTGCCGCTGCAGTTATTGCAGGCTTAGTCTGGCATAAGCATAATCAGGTACACAGACGCCAACCCGCCACGGCAAATGGGAAAATCGCACGAATCCAAGCGCCACCCATCGAGGCCATCGACGCGGAAAACTCGATCACTCGGTTGAAGTCGTTTCTCGGGCGACACAGCCTGCTCGTTGTTTTTTTCGACGGCCAAACGGGAGCCGACGCCGACAAAACGCTAAACCATCTGAAGCAACACTCGGCCGAACTGAAAGCAGCAGATTACCACGTTATCGCAGTCAGCTCTGCTCTTCCCCAACAAAATCGCAAGACCGATTTTCCGCCTCTGTTCCACCTGCTGACTGACCCTGCCCCGGTCTGGAAGGTCCACCGGAATTGGGGCTCAGGTTGTTTCGATGAAAAAGCAGGCTCGCCTCGACAGGCCGTTTTCCACATCGACCGAGCTGGCAACGTCACTGGCACCTCGGAGCCAACGCCACTCGCCAATCCCGGTCAACAGATAGACGAGTTGCTTGGCTTATCGCACATTGAAGAGTAATTCGCGGCGAAACCAGAGCGTCCAAGCTTCGTTCGGCAGATGTCAATCGTCACTGCTGACTCCGAAAATCTGCATTGCGTAATACAGAAACTGGAGCAGTGTCTGCAAAGTGGCGGCGACATAAGTCCAGCCAGCCGCGTTCAAAACTCGTCGAACGGCAATCGCGCCTTCCCCGTCCACGATGTTGTACTCCGTCAAGAGTGCCTTCGCTCGATTGCTCGCGTCGAATTCAACTGGCAAGTTCACAACTTGAAAAAACAGGACTCCGCCAAACGCTGCAAGCCCAAGAACCATCAACGGCATGGAACTAAAGATCGCACCGGCAATCAACAGTGCAAAAAACAGTGTTGGCCCAAAACGCGCAGCGGGTACGGCAGCGTTTCGAACGACCAGGGGCATGTACCCGCTGGCATGTTGAATCGCATGTCCCGCTTCGTGAGTGGCAATGCCGACGGCCGTTGCCGTTCGCGTGTGATAGACCTCATGACTTAAGCGCAATACGCGATGCGCAGGGTCGTAATGGTCGCTCAGAAAGCCGCGTGCTTCCTCGATCCCGACGTCGTTGAGACCGGATCGGTCAAGCACGTAACGAGCGGCAGCGGCCCCCGTCAATCTGGCATCAACCCTCATCCCCTGACCGTAGCTGGACTTGACCTTAGCCTGAGCCCACAGCATCAACAGCAGAGCGGGCGAAACAAACAGCAGGTACATCGGATCAAAGAACCACATCATTTACACCCTTAAATGTTTCAGAATTGCGTATCTGCGATTTCCAAAACTTAAGTCACGACGCGACTGAAGAAATCAAGCAACAGAGTCAACATCACACAGACACTACGTGAATCGCTCAATTCAGATCTACGTCCAGATCGGATATCTCGCAAGATTTCACGTTCGACTTCGCAGAGAATTTTCTATGCCAATGCTGTTCAGAACTGAGCAACCGGCAGTATCACAGATGTAGCCTGAGCGGAAGCAGCGAGTAGACATTCATGACTCACCAAGTGTAAACAGACGCTTCCACGCATCTGCTAAAAATCGCGGAATATCCGATGCAATCAGTGCTGGCTGCGAAACCGCCTCAGCGGCCAGATCGCCAGCGAGTCCGTGGAGATAAACGGCCAGTCTGGCCATCTCGAACGGAACTCCACCGCTCGCCAGCAGTGCTGCCGTCAGACCTGTCAGCACGTCACCTGAGCCTCCAGTTGCCATGCCCGAATTGCCCGTAGGGTTAATCGAAACCCGTTCGCCGTCAGTCACAACCGTTCCAGATCCCTTCAGGACCAGAATCACGTTGTTTCGCCTCGCGAAATCGCTTGCCGCTCCGGACCGTTCATCTTCGATTTCTGACACGGACAAACCCGACAGACGTGCGAACTCACCGGGATGAGGGGTCAACACTCGTGGTCCCGCGTGCTCGACTCCTTCCCAATCGCCGCTTCGAATAGTCGCTGCTAACGAGTTCAACCCATCTGCATCAAGGACGACCGGACAGGCCGCGACTGTACAAAGATGGCGAACGACCTCTGGCAGATCGGTTGATATTCCAAGTCCGGGGCCAATTCCAATCGAATCCTGTCCGTCAACCATGCGAGCCACGTCGTTTAGCGTGGCGATGGAAAGTTTCCCATCGGCGTCTTCCGGCAAACCAATCGTCATGTAGCCTGGTTCATATCCCGCGACAATAGCCTGAATTCCTTCCGGACACGCGACGGAAACAAGTCCGGCGCCACCACGTAGCGCCGCCATACCTGCCAGGCAGGCTGCGCCGCTCATCCCACGACTTCCCGCCAGGATGAGCGTACTGCCAAACGTACCTTTGTGACCATCCGGCCGTCGGGGAGGTGATTCCGGCAGTGCAAAATCCGAATTCTCAGGCATTTGATCCATTTCAAACCGATCTAGGGGCAAATTCCACTGTGCAATATAATCACGGTGTCGCTCAGGTGGCACTTTCTTCGGCAAAAGGCACCGGACAGTTTCATATTCAGACTCTACACAACGACTGAGTTCTGAATCTCGTAGATTTTCTCGGTAATTAAATGGTCACACTTCAGGACGTCATCAGGACACTCTCCATTGCGCTGATTCTGGCCAGTACTGGCTCTGGCTGCCTGCTCGACACACGATTTGTTCAGATGCCGCAGCTAATGCCTCGCCACCCAGCGACCGAACACCGCGCCGCTGAATACCACGACCCATATCCTGACGAGTCAATTGGCCCCAGCACGGGCAGTCGGCCGCTCGGATTCAAACGGCAGAGAGCCGAAGCCAGACGAGCGGCAGATCTTCGCGGAGTTCATCTGCTGGATCCCGGTGACCTGTTACCGCCAACGTCAGTCGACCCGGACGCCAATCAGTTTTCCGAAGTCGTCGAGCCATGATCCAGACAACCACTTTGATCAGCCGCAGTCACTTCTCAAACGTCTGATTGAGCGTACTATTCGGGCTCTCCACTAAGACTTGCAGCACAATCGCTGGTCGGAAGAAGAGTTGACGAATTACAGGCCAATGCCCTCTGGGACGCGTCCATCATGAAGACATCTACGCTGATACTGCGCAGCCTGATGCATTACTGGCGAATTCATGTCGCTGTGTTTCTTGGCGTCGTCGCTGGAACTGCAGTAATCAGCGGTGCACTCATTGTGGGCGACTCAGTGCGGGAAAGCCTCAAGGCGATGAGCCTTGCTCGTCTGGGTGGCGTCGACCTCGCTCTCCACTCGCCACGTTTCATTCGGGAAGAAACCGCAGATATCCTGGCTGAAAATTCTGAACTGCAGGATGTGATCCGCAGCATCGCACCGGCACTGATCATGGACGGTGCGTTAGTTCAGGAAAGTGACGATGGCACCGTCACTGATCGAGCCGGGAGCATACGGGTCTTCGGAATCGACGACCGATTTGTCAGCATGAGCGAATTCGACGATGAGTCGCTCCCCGATGGCGACGAACTCATTCTCAGCGACCGCGTCGCCCGACAACTCAACGCCAAAGTCGGTGACAAACTGACACTGTGGATTGAGATGCCCGCCACTATCCCTCGAGAAAGCCAGCTCGGCGGCATCGAGGATCAGGATACGCAAAGCGTCCCGCTCACCGTGTCCGCCATCCTTCCGGAGATGTCCGGGACTGGCCGGTTCGACCTCAGCCCAGCACAGCAGATGCCACTCACCGTTTTCGTTTCACTTGAAAACCTGCAGAAGTCAGTCGGCCTGAACGCCGTCCGACGTTCGCGTAATTTTCCGAATGGCAAGCCCGCACGAGTCAATGCCATGTTTGTAAACCTGAATTCGCGTGAACTGGCCGCGTCACCTGAAGCTACTGACACAGCCACCCGGATAACCCAGTCTTTAGGCGACTCCATCTCTCTTGAAGACCTCAGTCTGCGAATCGTTTCAAACGACCGAGGCTACCTGGCTCTTGAGAGCAAACAAATGATTCTGGAAGACGCATTTGCTTCCGCCGTCCAGAAGGTAGCCGGAGCGTCTGGACAGACCGTAGCTCGAAACATGATCTACCTGGTCAACGAACTGAGCAACGCCAGCAACCCGGACGCCTACTCAGCGTATTCGACGATCGCCGGTGTCAACCTCGCCGAAGTCAGCCACGCTCCATTTGGTCCGCTGGTGATTGGTGAAGATATCGAGACGCTGAACGACGACGAGATCATCCTTGCAGACTGGCTCGCGACCGACCTGAAAGTTTCGTCAGGTGACTCTATTCATATCAAGTATCACCCGGTGGGGTCGCACGGTGAACTGCCGGAAGAGGTCCTCACGCTGAAAGTACGAGCCATCGTTCAGCTTGCACGGTCGGTCACAGCCAGTGATCGCGGTCTCACTCCAGAGGTCAAAGGGATTACCGACGCAAAAACATTCAACAACTGGAAGCAGCCATTTCCGATGGACCTGGACCGTCCAAGCGATCGCGACGAAGACTATTGGGAAATCTACAAAGCTCTCCCGAAGGCTTTTGTTTCACTCGACCTCGCTAAGTCACTTTGGACCAGTCGCTACGGAAGCCTGACGTCCATTCGAATCGCCACTTCTGCAACAGCCGGCGATGCTGAACAACTCAAAGAAGCAAAAACACAATTCAGCAGAAATTTTCTCAGACAATTGAAGCCACAGGAAACCGGCCTGACATTTCAGCCGGTTAAATACAATGGGATCAAGGCGGCCAGCGGAACGACGGACTTCACCGGCCTCTTCGTTGGCTTCAGCTTCTTCGTCATCGCATCGGCAATGATCCTGATCAGCTTACTGTTTCGGCTGGGCGTCGAACGACGAACCCCCAGTATCGGGCTGCTTCAGGCTATCGGTTTCGACCGTCACATGGTCCGCAAAATCATCCTTAAAGAAGGGCTCATTGTTGCATGCCTCGCTGGCGTCGTCGGCTCAGTATGTGCGGTCGGATATGCAAAGCTCATGATCGTCGCCCTGAAAGATCCTGACTGGTGGGGTGGGGCGATCGGAACTCAGTTTCTTTTTGTCTATCCAAAACCTGTCAGCATCGCCGCCGGCTTTTTGATCTCGATCATCGTCGCGTTGCTCGCGCTTTATTTCGCGCTGCGAGGTCTACGAGACATCTCCACAAGGCAACTCCTTGCCGGCGATACAGACGCAGCGATGACTAACGCCACTCAACAATCAATCGCCGATCGCAGGTCCAAATGGGCGAGAAACGGAGCGATCTTTTCTCTCGTCATACTTGCCGCAGGCCTATTGGGGATCGTGCCGTCGAGCGAAGCATTTTCCGGTCTTACGTGGCCAATGGTCGCGTTCTTCGTTGTCGGAATCGTTAGCCTGACGTCCGCGATGTTTCAGTTTTCCGCGTGGCTCGCAGGCGATCGTCAAACGGCTGTTCGCGGCAGTGGTCTCGGTGGAGCATCGCGACTCGGGTTGCGTAACGCCGCAAGACATCGAGCTCGGAGCGTCCTTTCCACAGGGCTGATTGCCTCAGCCACATTTGTGATCGTGGCTGTCGCTGCCGGACAACGGGATCCTGCTGTCGAGACGCCGGATTTCAATTCAGGTAACGGTGGTTTTTCTCTCGTTGCCGAAGCAACCGCCCCGATCCTCGACTCTCTTCAAACTAGAGAGGGCCGGATCAAACTGGAGATTTCCCCGAAGACTGATTCTACCGACGCTCGCCTGCTGAACGACATGCTGACTTATTCATTCCGCGTCAGACCGGGCGAGAATGCAAGTTGCCTGAACCTTTACCAAACGACTCTCCCTACCATCCTTGGCGTCCCGGATGATCTACTTGAACGAGGAGGATTTCGTTTTGTCGATCAACGAAAAGCGGACTACTGGAAACTCCTGACAACTTCTCGAGACGACGGCCGCATTCCCGTGCTGGGTGATATGAACACTCTTATGTTCAGTCTGCATAAATCGCCGGGCGCGTCGATTCCAATCCCTGACTCAAGTTCGGAACTTGTCGTTTCAGGAATGCTCGACGGTAGTGTACTGCAGGGCGTGTTGCTTATGTCAGACGCAAACTTCCGCAGGCTGTTTCCGAAGCAGACGGGCTTTCGGTACTTCCTGATCGGCGCTAACGAGGAACGCGTTGCCAGTTCCGGGCACTTTACTGATGAAGAAGTTCGTCAACTGGCAACTCTGCTGGAGGGATCGCTGACACCGTACGGTTTCGATGCCGAACGGGTGTCCGACCGCATCGCAGCTTACCTGGTTGTTCAGAACACTTACCTCTCTACGTTCCAGTCGCTCGGCGGACTCGGTTTGCTACTGGGTACTCTTGGCCTGGCCACTGTCATGTTGCGAAACGTTGCTGAACGTCGGTCTGAACTCGCGTTGTTGCGAGCAGTCGGTTTCCGGCAAGGCAGCTTGTCTGTGATGGTGCTTGCGGAAAACGCGATGCTGCTTGTCTGGGGCCTCGCTTCCGGAACAGTCAGCGCACTGCTGGCCATGCTTCCGCATTTGCTGAGTACAGGTGCAGACACGCCGTGGAGCAACGGTGCAGCTCTCCTTCTGACGGTTTTCGTAGTCGGGATGCTGTCGTCTCTGTTCGCCGTGCGAGAGGCATCGCGAACCCAGATCGTAAGCTCGCTACGCAGCGACTAACCTTTCTCCATTCCCGGCATCGTCCTTCGGCCACTTACCACGAATAATCAACCACACAAATGCCACAACTCGACCGCGAAGAATACATCGAGCAGGCTTATTTCTGGGAAATATTCCTGGAGCGAATGGGCGACGGAGTCCCCGCACAGGAAATCATTCTTCAGGTCCAGGACGAAATTCTCGCCACAACCAGGCTGCCAATGGCTCTGCATTTTCTGGTCGGAGAAATCCGACATCGAGGACGAATCAGTGACGGTATGTCGCAGATGAGTCACTACTTCTCGCCGTTTCAAGCCTTCATTATGTCGAAGGCGGAAGACGAAAAGACAAGATTCGATCTGCTCATCGCTCTGGCAATTTTGAAATCTGAAGCCAAATACCGAGCGGACGATCGATTATCGCCACAGGGCCTCTTTATTTTTCAATTTGAGTGCATCGCCCGAAACCAGCTGGGCTACGACTTCGGCATGCAGGCAATCGCTAACGATCCGTACTTTGACGACACATGGCATAACTGGATCATGTGGCTGCGAAACCAGCTCGGCGCATCCGAGTTCTGCGAGTTTCTTTATCTCCGCTCCGACTTTGCGGTGGAAGAGAAACGTCGATCTCTAGGCGACCCTGACTGGCAACCGCCCAAGCCGATGCTGTTCGGAGTCCGGGAAGGCCGCATCGCCAAAGCGAACCGCGGCAAAGACCCGCTGTACATGTTCGCGGCATTGGAACGCCAACTCGGCTACCCGCAGATTCCCAAGCCGACGCCCAAAGACAAAGACAAAGTCTTCCATCCGCTGGTCCAACAACGCTTCGACCTGATCGAAAAGCGACTTTCCGTCATGGAGCAGGAGCTGAAAGGTGGAATAGACCTGGAGCAGTTCTACAAGAAGCCGGACGAACCAGGCAGCCACAGTTGACACGTCCCTGAGAGGGCAAATTGCGTTCTCAACGTCGGCGGCTGGTGTGGTCCAGGTCGGAGATGTCTGAGTGAGCAGTTTCCGTCGCAAGAATGATCGATAGCAAAGTAACAATCGCAGCTATCATCATGTAAACGGACACAGGCCAGGATGCTCCGCCTGACCACTCAACAAGCGCTGCGGCGATCATTGGGGCAATACCTCCCGCCAGCGGCGAGGCCAGTTGATAGCCGACGGACGCTCCGCTGTAGCGGACTCTCGTTCCGAAAAGTTCGGAAAGGAACGCCGCCTGCGGACCGTACATCAGCGAGTGGCCGACAAGAGCCAGAACGATCGACAACCAGATGAGCAATGTCTGTTGAGTCTCGATCAACCAGAAAAATGGAAACGCAAACACGAACATAAAGACGGCTCCCGCCAGATAGACAGGGCGGCGGCCGACACGGTCCGAGAGAATGCCTGACAGCGGAATGACGACAATCTGCACGGCGGCCGCTATCCAGATACCGTTAAGAATTGTCTGTTTCGGCAATTGCAAATAGTCCGTTGCGTACGTGAGTACGAAAACGGTGAAAATGTAAAAGCAAACGTTCTCGGCAAAACGAGCACCGATTGCGAGAAATACGCTGCGGCGATACTTGCTGAATACTTCAAGAATTGGCATCGGACTGACGTCATTCTTCTTTTGCGATTCCGCGAAGAGCGGGCTTTCAAAAACCTGAAACCGAATAAACATCCCGACGGCCAACAGAACGATTCCCAGTAGAAAAGGAACTCTCCAGCCCCAACGGAGAAACTGTTCCTCAGGGAGCGACAAGGAAATCGAAAACACACCTGTTGCGAGTAGCAGCCCCGCCGGAACTCCCATCTGAACACAGCTTCCATAGAAGCCTCGTTTGCCAGCGTGCCCGTGCTCGACGGCCATCAGAACTGCTCCGCCCCACTCACCACCAACTCCCAGTCCCTGCACGAGCCGCAGAAGAATCAAGATGCATGGAGCCGCGACACCGATTGTGTTGTAGGTCGGCAAAACTCCGATTAGAAACGTCGCCATTCCCATCATCAATAGCGTCGTTATGAGCATCGCCTTGCGACCGATTCGGTCACCAAAGTGCCCAAACACAACTCCACCAAGAGGCCGCATAAAGAAGCCCAGAGCGAAAGACCCAAAGGCAGCCATACGGCTGACAAACTCGTCATCCGATGGAAAGAACAGCCGATCAAATACCAGGGCTGCCGCCGTGCCGTAGAGGAAAAAGTCGTACCACTCGATCATCGTGCCGACGAAACTTGCCAGCACAACTCGGCCTACGCGAGGTCTTGGTGGGGAAAGTTCGTCTGACACATCGTCTCCTGATTGATGGACGCCGTAATTCTGGCTGGTGCGCTGGCGACTGACTTCTTTGGAAAATGATGCCGATCGATGGCCGGTTAACCGGCGATGCAATTCTGACGCGATCACAGAAACCGGATAATCTCGTTATGTGATGCGTGCCGCACAGATCTTGAGTAGTGGTAGACGCAGATGCCATCATTGATTTCTGTTTCACAGCGGACCAGAAACTCCAGCGACTTGAAACAATTAAACGCACTGAACGCGAGTTCGAGTCGATTGAGCATATCCTGTGGCTCAGCGGTTAAGTCCGGATACAGAACTGGTCCGGTATCCGTTTGAAAAATATCATCTCGCTCGTTGGCATTCATTGTCTTGATCGGGTGCTCAATGACGGCGACGTATCGATCCGACTCTATTCGTGTTCGAGCAATCAACGGAGCGTTCATCAGTGTCGCTTCGACGATGTCCCTCGCGGATTCGAGAATCACTCCTGGGCGTTCAACGATGTCGATCTTAGCGGAGTCGAAAACGTCTGCTTGCGTCCCTGTCTGACGATCTGTCTGCTTACCGGAGCCGGGCGGGTAAAGGTCAACATCATCCCCCGCTCGGGCATACGTTTTAAGATTCAAGAATCCAGTACTCGAAAAAATTGGAGTAAAGTCGGCATTTGGCTTCGTCCAGATATCATTCTCCACCCCAACCCGTTCCGTCTTGCAACTCGCCCCCAGCACGAACTTGTCGGACCAGCCACTCGACTTCTCAGTGACTTCGCAGCAACATTCAAGCTGAATCCTTGCGTTGTTAAGACTGTACGGAGGTTCGTGACTGACAGTCGCCGGCGGCTTTCTGTCCGTATCAATTCGGAACGATAAAAAAGACGCGGAAAAATCTGTGAACTTCATCGGGGCGTTCCTGATTTCTGGAAGTCGCCGCGAGTCAGTTGCCCGCGTAGAGGACCAAACACCCCGCGCGACCAGTTCACATTCACTTCTGACAGGTCGACAGTGAATGATCGATCAACGTGAGTTTCTCCCAACTGCCGACCGTCCTGAGTGACTGCCAGCTTTCTGCCGTCAAAGTCAAAGGCAAGCTTCGTCGGGCCATTCTTCCACGCTGGCTGGACCGCGAGATTTCCTGGCATGCGGAGCCGAAGTACGGCTCCGTATTCACGCCGCTGAGATTCCGTCAGAAATCCATAGCGATCGTCCCACTCGTAAGTCCCTTTGGATGAAGTCGAAAGGAGCAACGAATCCTGATAGGGAATCAGACTGGTCACTCGCTGCCCCCAGTGATTCCTCACCAGTTTGAATTGATCTGCCTTGGCTTCGTAGGGATGAGTCTTCATGTCTGTCAGCAGTGGATGAGAAAACATTCTTGCTGCAAAATGCCACTTCCTGGCGTCCCGATCGCGACGCCACAGTTCGGCCCACGGCCAGACTCCCGCCAACAGGTCGCCTCTGTAGACGCCAAGCGTCTGGCACTCTCGGGCGCTGGAAGACACCCCAGCCATCACGGGAGGCCAGTCTTTAAGCTGAACGGCTTGCTGGCCCCGATATCCGAAGACATTTCCAGTCGGATACTGAGCTAATAGCAGACGATCGTGCAAGCGTAAGGACGAGTATACCTGGTAGCTGAAACGGTTGTCCGCGGCGAGTGTTGTCCGCCACTTTCCTTTCTCAAAGACATAGATCCCGCCGCGATTCGAAACCGTCAGCACCTGCCCTCCGAACTGCCCCCAGGCAAATGGCGTCTCCAGCTCGTACTTCGTCTTCAGGACGATGGCCGACGACAGATCGATCGCGCCGTCGGAATCCGACGTCCAGGGGCAAGCCATAATACGAGTAAAAGACGCGGCATCAGCGTTATTCCGATGGTAGAAAAAGAGATGACCATCGGCGTAGTAGAAGTTAAAATAACCGCCAACTTCCGGGGCAGACAGAATCTGCCGATCGTTGAACCAGGCTTCGTTTTCAGAAAATACGAGACGCCCCTCCCCTAGACGCATCAGGCCATCGCCCGATCTCAGAGCCTTCATACCGGGCGGCAACTCTTTGATCCACGTTCGAGACTTCGCATCCCACTTGCGAACTGAGTTCCCCCGGACCGACGACCAGGCATAAATCTGATGGTCAAATTCGCACAGATAAACGCCACAGTCGAGATCCGGATGTGGCAAACGCTCAACTTCAAAACTCGCCTCATCACGCTCCGGGCGAACAAAAAACTGCAACGTCCGCCGGCCTGTGCGAAAGCGAGTGTTGTATACATCGGCAAAGCCAGCCCCCGCGACAACACGCCCCTCACCATTTCGGATTTCGAATAGCGATCCGAAGCTCTGGCCACGATCGGTACCGAAATCTACTTCCGTTGAAATTCTCAGCTCCGTTTGTGTCTTGTGCGCGTTCGGCTGTTTGTCTTCAACGGAGCGTTTTGGCATCTTACGTAACAAACTTGCCGGGGCTGCGATCATGTCAACGGAAATCGTTCGCTCTGCAGTTCCAACGTCAGCAACCATTGCTTTCGAAGCAGCCGGAGGCCGTGCGGTATCGTAATAGAAAGGCCGTAAAGCGTTGAGCTGGCCACTCGCATCGGCATCGGACACGTAGTATGTCGCTTTTGCCAAGTGACGAAGATCCGATCCAGCAGCCGTGAGTGCCCCCGCAAGCGACTGGAAGACCGAACGCACCTGACTCTCGCCATCGCCAGGCGACAGGGCTTCAAGGCCGGAAACATAGACGCGATCATTTCCATGGATCCGTGCGACCCGGCTGAACACTGGTGACGACTTCATCCAGTCCGGTGTGAAATAACTGACCGTCTCGACCGACGCTTTCAGTGGTGCCCACGCAACCAGTTCCATCTCTATTGGGCGTGAGCCGGACAGCCACTGAACATGCGAGACCGGTGGAACTCGAATCTCTTCGAAGAACGCTTCGATCTGACGGTTCACGACGTCGGCTTCCGACATTGGCCTCATGAAAGTCTTGATCTGGACGATGTGCGACCGATCGAGACCAAGTGCTTCGATTGTTTTCAGCAGCCCGTCCAGCGTATCTGTCGTTGCTTTGGCTAACTCGCCCGCCGCCGCCTGGCCCGAAACGTAAACGACATCTCCCGGTGGAAGAACGCGGCCCCTTGCGGAATAGTCGGTGCCTGCTCGTTCCTCACGAACAATGAAATACGGCTGTCCCCTCTCCGATATATGCGGCATTACGAAAACAGCATCCAGTGCGACCACGACGTTCATGTCTGGAAGCGGTGTCGTAACGAAGGCAATGGCGGGCTGAACATCAGCCGTCAAACGCGACAACTCTTTCAAAATGATAGTTCGCACGCTGGAGTCTCGAACATAGACGTTCAGCTTTACGATATCGCTCGGGGTCGCGCCGCCTTTCTGTAGAACGGTCTGCAGTCGGGCGAAGAGCGACGTCACTTGAGATGCCGCATCATTGGTATCGGTCGACTCAGGAAAAATCTGAGTCGTATGAGCGAGCGCCGCATTCCGCACTCGGACTGCGATTGATGTGCCATCAACAGTCGTAGAAGGAAATCGTTCGATAGCAACTCCGCTGGCTCTATCCGCACCCTGTACGGCAGTGCAGAACTCAGACGCGGAAAAAGTCATCCATACAAAAGTGATCAACCGCACCGCGGCGGCCACCCTTCCTGCGAAGAATCCGTGCAGGTATTGACGGCAGGTTCTGGCCCCATCCTCTGCATGCGAGTTGCGTGCATTCATGACCACTCCAATTCATATTTGAAGGATTCGACAAACCTACGGTTCGATTCGCCGAGCAAGTTCGTCTCAGATGGTAGCCGGAGAGACACGCACATCTCTATCGTGTGTCGTCGATCCACGACCGGTTCCCCTCACCTCTCAAGAGACCCCGCCATGCCACGCCTGCTCATTGCGGCCGCTGTTTTCTCTACATTCGCGATCCCCGCCGTCGGCGAGGACGATCTTGAGTTTGAAGACGTGACGGAACGACACCAGATGATTTCGATGCGAGACGGCGTCCGCCTGTCGGCGTATCTCTATGTACCCTCTGGCGATGGACCCTGGCCTGCCGTTTTTGAACAACGCTATGCCAGCCTGCGAGCCGCTTCGACGCGTCGTGCAGCGGCCGCAGTTTCAAAGGCCGGCTATGTCGTCGTTCTTGTCAACTTCCGCGGTGCTCAGAAATCTGAGGGAACTTGGGTTGGTTATCGGGCGTTGCAGTGGGGTGAACTGTCCGACGGCTATGACACGTGCGAATGGCTCGCAAAACAGTCGTGGTGTACCGGCAAGATCGCAACATTCGGCGGATCACAGGGAGGTTACGCTCAGAACTATCTGGCAGTGACGAAGCCTCCGCATCTCGTGTGTCAGTACATGCGGGACACGGGATTGAGTCTTTTTCAGGAAGGCTATCGAATCGGTGGAACGACTCGACCAAATCGTTTCAAAGGGATGGACGCTGTCGCCCGAAACCCGGAAGACAACCAGCGTCTGGTCGCAGAGTGGTTCAGGCATCCAACTTATGACGACTATTGGAAAGCCGAAGACTGTACGCTGCACTTCGACAAAATGAATGTCCCATGCTTCACCATCGGAAGCTGGTACGACTTTATGAATCAGGGATCCGTTGCCAGCTTTCAGGGTCGGCAGCATTACGGAGGTGAGCAGTCAAAAGATCAGCAACAGTTGATCATCGGTCCGTGGCTGCACGGCGGTCGTAACAAGAGCAACCGCATTGGCGAGATGATCTATCCCGAGAACGCCGCCTTCGACGTAAGTTCGCACATGATTCGCTGGTTCGATCACCACCTCAAAGGCAAAAACAATGGAGTCAATCGCGACGCCAACGTGCGGTACTACGTGATGGGGGCCGTCGACGAGCCCGGTGCCCCCGGAAACGTCTGGCGAACTGCCGAAAACTTTCCGCCTGAAGCGACGGAAACGTCGATGTACCTTCACAGCGGCGGTGGTCTCTCCACGCTCAAACAGGCATCCGAAAGTAGTTCGACAAGTTACGTCAGTGATCCACTACACCCAATGCAGATTCCCGGTAGATCATTCCCAGGAGCCCGAGATGCTCGCGCCTTCGAGCAGCAGCCTGACGTTCGTACGTTTACAACAGCGCCACTTGAAACAGCTGTCGAGTGGACTGGCCGAGTTCATGCCGAGCTTTATGTGTCCTCTACGGCACTCGACACAGACTTCATCGTACGGGTGAGCGATGTCTACCCCGACGGGCGATCAATATTGATCATCGACTACCCGCTGCGTGCCCGTTATCGCGAAGGTTTCGACAAAGAGGTCCTCATGACACCAGGCAAAGTCCACAAAGTGGCGTTCCCGGTCGGTTGGATCAGCCAGAGTTTTAACAAAGGACACCAAATCCGAGTCACAGTCGCCAGTACCGGAGCCCCACTCTATGAACCGAATCCACAAAACGGGAAACCCCTGACGATCGAGTTCCCGGGAGATGCTCAGAAAGCAACAAACACAATCCACCACAACAGCCAACACGCATCGCGAGTCATCGCTCCAGTTCTCAATTCCAACGACTAGCACTTGCCCGTGATGGCTCGCATTGCTGCAGAATTACGTCCGCTTCCACCCACATTCAGGTGCAACAAAGACATGCCGGCACACTCCAGACAGCACAAAGTCGATCAGCAAATGAAGCTGTACAAGCGGGCCTGCGAACTTATTCCAGGCGGCACGCAGCTCATCAGCCGTCGGCCGTCACGATTTGCTGCTGGCATATCACCCGTCTACGCGACCAGTGCTCAAGGTGCGTACATCACCGATCTCGACGGTAATACCTACATCGACTGGGTCAGCGGAATCGGCGCCATCATTCTCGGTTACTGTGACCCGGTAGTGGACGCCGCCGTCAAGAAACAAATCGATTCGGGCACGATTTACTCGATCAATCACGAACTGGAAGTCGAACTGGCTGAAGAGCTCGTCGCCACAATTCCCTGTGCAGAAATGGTGCGATATGCAAAAGGAGGCGGTGACGCATGTGCCATCGCAGTTCGCATTGCTCGAGGTGCAACCGACCGTGATAAAATTCTGTTTTGTGGGTATCACGGCTGGCACGACTGGTATCTGGCAGCAAACCTCTCACCCGGCAGTCTGGATTCACATCTGTTTCCACAAATCGATCCGACTGGAGTTCCGCAGTGTCTCGCAGGCTCTGCAATCCCATTTCCCTATGGAGATACTGCCGCACTGGAACAACTGCTCGATCTCCATTCCGGTGAAGTTGCGGCAATTATGATGGAGCCACTCCGGTCGGAAATGCCCCCCGAAGGGTACCTCGAACAAGTCCGTCGTCTGGCGACAAAACACAACGTTGTGCTGATCTTTGACGAGGTATCAACCGGATTTCGTGCTTCTGCAGCCGGCGTTCAGACCGTAGTCGGGACCATCCCGGACATGGCCGTCTTTGCTAAGTCAATCTCTAACGGATACGCGATGGGAGCAGTCGTGGGAAAACGCGACGTCATGAAACCTGCTGCCAGAATGTTCGTCTCGAGCACTTATTGGAGCGATACTATTGGTTTGCGTGCCGCTCTGACCACACTTCGCGAAATCCGGCGCCGAGATGTTCCCACAAAACTGCAGCAACTTGGTCGCCATCTAAAGACAACCCTCAATGAGGTCGCAGCCAAAACTGGTTGTCCGGTTTCGTGCGTCGGCATCGATACTCATCCAAGGCTCGAATTTGACATCGATGCGTCGCTCACTGCCCAGGTGACAACGCTCTACATTCAGGAAATGGCAAAGCAAGGCTGCCACGGCTACACGTCCTACTACCTCAACGCTGCTCAAGGCGACACCGAAGTCGAACAAACTGCAAATGCTGCTCGCAAAACATTCTCACTCATTGTTCAAGCGTTGGATAAAGGAAACGTTGATCAATTTGTTGAGGCGAGCCAGCAGGAAGATCTCTTCCACCGACTGGTTAAGTGACGCCCGTCGGCCACCACTAATCCCTATTCTAAATGAGCCAGAGAATGTCCGTACTTGAATTGAACGATCTCGACAGGCGAATTTGGGATGAAGAATTGGACGGCTTCGTCCCCGATAAGATATTTGACGCACACACTCACATTTTTCGTTGGGCTTACAACACAGATCCGGATAAAGACTCCGGCCCGCTCCGCAGTTTTGTACAACCGGCATTTGAGAACGCAGGTTGGGAGTTGCTTGATAAGTGCGACGAACTTCTGATGCCCGGCCGGCACGTAGAGCGACTGTCGTTTCCCTTTCCGTATTCAAACGGCTGCGACTTTGAAGGCTCCAACGAATTCATCGCGGGCGAAGTAAAGAGCCACTCTGCGTCCGGCGCATTGATGCTCGTGCATCCCGAAATGACCGCCGATGACATCGAAGCCGCCGTTGAGCAACATGGTTTTCTCGGACTCAAACCCTACCGCTTCTTCTCAGCGACAGGCGACTATGTACACTGCCGCATCACGGACTTTCTTCCAGAGCATCAAATTGCGGTTGCTGATCGGCTCGGCCTGCTGATCATGATGCATCTGTCTAAACCAGATGGCATCAGTGATCCCCAGAATCTGGACGACCTCGAATTTCTAACCACGCAGTACCCGCGTGCCCGTTGGATTCTTGCCCACTGCGCCCGTGCTTACTCGGCATGGCCAATCGAACGTGCAGGGAATCGATTGCGGAAAATGCCAAATACCTGGTTTGACACATCGTCCGTCTGCGAGTCCGACGCGATCGAAGCCCTGATTCGCACCGTTGGTATTCAGCGGGTTATGTATGGGAGCGACGATGTTCCAGTCGGTGTATTGCGTGGAAAATACGTTTCATTCGGCTATGGCTGGGCATATCTATCCGAGCAGAATCACAACCTTAACCTCAGTCACTGCGATGGCCGGATGACATTTACAAGATTCGAACAATTGCGAGCCATGAAACGCGCATCCCTGGCCGCAGGCCTGACAGAACCGCAGATCGAAGCACTGTTTAACGATAACGCAGTGTCGTTAATCCACGGCCCCCGCTGACCAACTGCGGCAGCACGGCCCTCGAGCCCGATGATCCTTTAATCGACGCTCGACGTCTCCAGGTCTACTTCCGGGAGAGTCAACGCCAACGCCATCATCGCCCAGCCTGTCGCGGCCGTCGAAATAAACTGATCTTTCTCATGTGGAAATCCAGTCTCGAAGTACGGCTGAAACGGTTTCGCTCGCGTGACAACGTGCCACGATCCATCATCCAGCTGTCCATCGAGCAAATAATCAACGCCGCGTTCGATAACCATATCCGTACTATTCGAACCACCGCGTAATAAAGCAGCAAGCACGCTGCCCGTCGCATAGGCATCACTGGTCATCTCCAATTTTTGCGACCAGCCGCCATCTTCATGCTGCTGAGAGATTAACTCTTTGCGTTCAGCCGCAATTTGATTCTGACCCGAATCGAAATATGGCAACGCGCGAAAACGAAACACGCGATCTTCCGTTCCATTTGCCTGATTAGCCAATAGCCACTCACCCACCTCTGCAATCCTGGCTTCCTTTGCCCTCTGCTGATCTTCGGTGGCGAAATGTTGCAGCGCCCGCAATGCCAGATAAGTATTTGCAAAGTCACTTCCCGCCGACGGCGGTCGCGAGCTTCCCTGGTGCCAGCGTTTGTCGTCCTTCTGGAACTCCAGCAGATAGTGGGACACGGCAGCCGTCGTTTCATCCGGATCCCAGTCGCCAGCTTCGAGCGTCCACAACGCGTAGCCAGCAGTCATTACCCGCCCCCCCTGACCTCGCCCTTCACGATAACCCTTGAGGCCGCGTTTCAAGTGGGCCACTGTGTGCTTCACCTGCGACGCCAGAATCCCCTTATCAATCCGGAATCCTCGGTTCTGTGCTTCCGTTAGAGCAAGAACGGGTAACGCCTGACTATGGCACGTGAAACACCGCTTTTCCTTTGCCGACCCCGCAGCGGCCGACTCCAGTAGAGGAATGGTTTTATGAATGGCGGCGGACACACGATCCATTCTCGGCGTATCGTCTTCCGCAACTGCAAGCCTGGTTCCAGCGATCAGAATAACAACAATCACAACCGAGTTGAGTGGCAGGGATGTCTCAACCTTCTGATACTTCACGAGAGCCTACCTTTCACCACCTCTATCACGATTGCAAACATCCGAAAGCACTGACTACGGCCGGGTGATTCCGTGCTCACTCATCCAACTCAGGAACTGAGCCGCGCATCGATCCAGATTCTCGATGCTCCCGCCACCCCGTAATGGCGAACACATTTCGTACGTCGAGATTCCGTCGAACCCCCCCTCGACCAGTCCGGAAAAGTACGCCTTAAAGTCAATAAATCCTTCGCCAAACGCCACCGCTCGCACCATATCGAGGTCGTTCCGCGAGTAGTTGACCAGTTCCGGCTGATACTGAAACTGCGGAAACCTGACGTAGTCTGCATTTGTCGTGATAGCGGTATAAGGAGCAGCCATTCGAGCTGCTTCGTACAGGTCTTCGCCTCGCAGTGCTGGCGACCAGGCATCAAATCCGAGCTTGCAATTCTGTCGATCGATGTCCGCCAGGAATTCGATCAGCGCCGGCGTCGCAATCGCGATATCATGATGATTCTGAATTGCCAGTGTGATGCCAAACTCGCCGACGCGATCACAGCATTCCTGAAAGATTCCAGTCAGTCGTCGCCAAGAAGCCAGCGGAGCCTCCCCTGCCCTTTCGTACGCGGTGAAAACTCGAATCACACCGGCCCCCAACTGCTGAGCAATCTTCGCCAGCTCTTCCAGATAATGAATCTGCAGTTCAGTCGATGGCAACTCCGAACTTGCCATTGAAAAATCAGTGTACGCACCAATGACGTCGCAACTGACTTTATGCCGTTCCAACTGAGTACGCACTTCTTCGATACGATGATCATCCGTATCCAACACCGAAAGGTGAGGTCGTTTCCCTGCGAGCATCACTCCGTCGTATCCAAGAGCCGCCGCCTTTCCAATGAAATCATCGATCGGCAGAGAATCCTGCCCCCACAGCCCGGCATAACTGATCGAAAACAAATTGAGCTTCACGACGAGAATCTCCAGAGTACTGACTACCGCTACCTCGTCGAGTTCGACTACTCAACAATCTGGTTGCTTCGACATTAACTATTAATCGCACGCATCTTGCTCGCCGGTTAGCAAAGTACGCTCCGAGAATTCTCGAAGCGTACTCCAGTAGTGAATCATTCCAGATCAGACAGACCCGCTCACCGAATGAAACTGCAACCCAGGCCAAAAGCGATCAATATGGCAACTCGCGGATGTAGAGGTTCTTGAAGAACAGCTCGCTACCGTGATGCTGCAGTTCGATCTGGTCAGCACGAACCAGCGGAATGGTCCCGGTCTTGTCCCAGTAGTTTTCCAAAGCGACCCGATTGACGATCAGCTTACCGTTGAGCCAGATCGTGACCTTGTCACCGACCATTCGGATGAGGAATGTGTTCCACTCTCCCGGTTTCTTGTCAGCAAGCGTCGTCGGTGCATTTCTCCAGCGTCTGTTATTCCAGAGACCACCTGAACCAAGGTTGCGGCCGTTGCGATATTGTGCAACCCATTCATCGGCAGTTGCTGGGGGATCAGCACCGGCCTTGACGCGAGGATCCCACGGGTCCCAAATCTGCACCTGCGGAGTCCCCCGCAAGTAGATCCCGGAATCAGCTCCCGGGGGAATTTTCCAATCGCAATAGAACTCGAAGTCGCCAAAATCCTTAGCAGTGCAAAGACTCTGACCTTTTCCATCGTAGGTCAGAATTCCCTCTACCACACTCCAGTGCTCGTTCATTACGCCGTCAGCCGTTTCTTGTGCCGCCACCAGATCGTCACCAGCAAGTGCTCGACGACTGTTGGCATTCTTGTGAGCAAGACCTTTCCACCCAGTCAGGTCTTTGCCGTTAAACATGGTGGCGAACCATGATGGCGGCGTATTGTCGACACTTGAATCCGGGGACGTCGGAGAAGCTGCATAATCGGCCACAGACAGATTTCGAAACTCGACATGATCGCTGTGACCGGCCAGTGAAATGTGCCCCTTCTTATTCTTCATACCGGGATGGGCATGCCCATCAACCGGTGTCACGTCATCCAGATGCGCATCAACAATCACGGCTCCATTCAGAATGACCATAATATGGTCTTCGATAGCAATGATCGTTTCGGAGTTCCACTCGCCAACGGGCTTCAGATACCCCGTTTTCGAAGGAACGATGCCGTAAATTGAGCCGTGATACTGCCAGGGCTTGAGCCAGCTTAGCTTTCTTGTCTTGCCACCGCCCATGTCAGCTGCACCAGAATACTTCGACCCGTTGTGATCGAGAACCTGAATCTCCATCCCGGATCCCGAAGCATGACCGCCTTCCGGTACGCGGATACCAACCCCGTTGTTACCGCTTTCCTGCAGTTTGAACTCGAAGCGAAAAGCAAAGTCGCTGTATTCCTTCTCAGTAAACAGATTCTTTCCGCCGGCCTTGCAGACGAGATTTCCGCCCTGCGCAACATATCCCTTGGTATCACCCGTCCAACCGGTCAGATCTTTGCCATTAAATAAATCGCTCCAATTTGCGGTCTGCTCCAGAATCGCCAGGGTCGACTTCGCCGCTTCCATGTTGGAGTCGGGTTTCGCGTCCTGAGCGTTAACCAGCGAGGTCAGCAATGTGGACATCGTAAGCAGCATCAAAATTCTCGACATCGGTGTGTTCTTCATGGTAAACCGGCCTGTAATTCATGCGGTGTCTGAAATATCACGCGGAGCATTCTCGTCCGCGAACGACTTAATCAACTGTCAGGAGGACAGTAAAACATTATCGTTACAATTCGAAGCGAAAGACGATTTCACTTCGCTCATCCCGTCGTCGGATCCAGCAGTCCGAACTGTAATTCCGGTCGTCCCGCCACATTCGCATCGCCTCTCCACATACGCAACAACTGGCGAACCGGCCGGAAACCGTGCTTCGCGGCCAACTGCTCAGAGAGTTCATGGCCTGTCGGAATGTCCCAGAAGACTCGCCCCTCAGCGATCGATAACATCTCGCGAACTATTGATGCAACTTGCGAAGGTTCTTCCGAAACCACCGGCCCTAGATAGGTAGCCCCGCTGCCGGGTCTCAGCATCCCGAATGTCGACTGCGAGGTGAAGACGCGACAATCTGAGGCCACACTGATCAACCAGCAAGAACGGTCAGCACCAAAAGCCACCTCATCCATCGCCACCAACTGCGCCGACAGATCGCCATCCAGCAGAAAAGTCGGGACGTTCTCGCCCTCGCGTTCCCACCGCTGAAAGCCCCACTCCGCAAGAAATCCAAGCTGCTCGTACAACGGCTGACCACTGGGAGTCGCGTCAAGTTTGACGCACGTCACTCCTCGTTCACATAAATAATCGATGCTCTTCTGGATTAACTGGCTTGCAATACCGCGGCGGCGATATTCCGGCAGAACGAGCATCATACCGATCCACGCCAGCTTCGTTCCGTACGAAGTGGTCGACACTGTCCCCACCGGAACGCCGTCAAACTCGGCGATGAAACACCCGTCGGGTTCGTACTCAATCAATCGCCGAATGTCGTCGGGAGTCTGATTCCAGCCAACCTGATCCTTCAGGTTCATGGCAAGATTAACATCGCCGAGCGTCATTTGTCGGATGTGAAGTTGCGTCTGCGACATAGACCTGATTCGATATCGAGTAATTCTTGACGAAATCAGCCCGCGACCAAACAAGCGTCACCGGACGAAGGCATCATCATTGTGTGGCATATTGAATCAATCGACGTCTTCGTTCGCGAGTTACCGCCCGACCGCGGCTCGTTCGTCATCGGTCGACAGAAGTCAGGGACTTCCCCTGCACCACCCAGAAAACGGCGACCGCGTGGCTTCCTGGTCGTTCGACTTGAACTGGCGGACGACAAAGGCAACCGGTCGTGGGGCGTATCTGGCGACCGTCCGTCGTTCGGCTGGCTCGACAAACGCCCCGGGTATCCACCCGAACAGAAACTTCAAAGACTGCTGACACTCGTCGACTCAGCACGAAACGTCTACTTGAATCATTCTCGTTTCGTGTCGCCGTTTCAGCAAGTATTGGTCAACGCTGCAGAAGTCGCAGGAATCGGCCGAGGTACTGATCATGAGGACCTATCCTGTAGCTTCGCATCGGCACTGATTGAACGGGCGATGCTCGACGCCGTGTGCCGAATCCAAAAGCTGTCGATTTTCGAAGCGGTCCGACAGAACAAGCTCGATTTCACTCCTCAATCCGCTTTCCCTGAACTGCGAAATTTTCGACTGCAGCACTTCCTTCCGCAGCGTCCACTTACGACCTTCAATATACGCCATACAGTGGGACTCGCCGATCCTCTCACCAGGTCCGACCTTCCAGAATCCGAACGCCTCAACGACGGAGAACCCGAGACGCTTGAGGAATACGTAGCGAGAGACGGACTGAGATATCTGAAGGTCAAGATTTCCGGCGACCCCGATGCTGATCTCGCACGGCTGGGAAAGGTCTGGAACGTCATCGCACGAACCAATCAACCAGTCATCACACTGGACGGCAACGAAAGTTTTCAGGACATCGACGCGTTTGCCCGTTTCGTCGAAACCTTCGAAGAAAAGCAACTCGGCCTCTTTCAGCATACCGCGTTTATTGAACAACCTCTGACTCGAACGTTAACCCATGAATCAGCCACGGCAAAAACCGTCGCGGCGATTTCGAAAAAGAAACTGCTGGTCATCGATGAAGCCGACGGAACATTGCACTCTTTTCGCGACGCATTTCAGATCGGCTATTCCGGAACGTCACACAAAAACTGCAAAGGCTTCTTCAAGTCACTGCTAAACTTCTGCCTGACGCGGGATTTCGAAACTAAACACGGCCGAGCCGCATTTCAAACTGGCGAGGATCTCTCAAACATGCCGCTCGTCCCGCTGCATCAGGACTTCGCCGCGCTTGGTATTCTCGGCATTGACCACTGCGAAAGAAACGGCCACCACTACAGTTTCGGCCTGCAGCACCTGACAGATACCGAAAAACAACTCACAAAGCGACATCATCCGGATCTGTACGTCGAAAGACACGGCAACCTGTTCCTCAACATTCAAAATGGACAGGTTCGCTGCGGCTCTTTGCAAAAGGCAGCCTTTGGCGTCGTCTTCGAGCCTGACTTCAATAATCTGACACCACTCAAAGACTGGGACGTGAAATGGTAGACGTCGCCCATCGCCACGCACCTGCTCAACGCAGCACAAACGGCCGACTTGTCGCAGTTGCGGCGACGGTGCTTGTGTTTGCTGCAATACACCTGACCGCGGCCGTTGCCGACGAGACTTCAGAGCAAATCAGCTTCCAACGCGACATTGCGCCGATCCTCGAAGCCAACTGCCTGCGGTGTCACGGGCCGGACTCTCCGGAGGGAGACGTCTCATTAAACAATGCAACCGGATTGCGTGAGGCTGGCATCGTCGTACCCGGCAAGCCGAAAGAAAGTCATCTGCTGACCATCATCCAACCTGATGGTGATCAGCGACCTGCGATGCCGAAAGAAGGCCAGCCATTAACTACCGCGGAAGTTGACGTGCTTCGGCGGTGGATCGAAGCCGGCGCCAACTGGCCGGAAGCATTCACTCTTAAAACAAGGGCGAAGGCAGACTCGACATGGTGGTCTCTTCAGCCGATCAAGACTCAAACGCCGCCGAAGACTGACTCAACCAGCAAAAACGCGATCGACCACTTTATCCTCGCGAACCTTAAGGAGAAAGGTTTGCGTCCCTCTCCGAAGGCCAATCGTCTAACACTCATTCGGCGGCTCTATTTCGATCTGCTCGGCCTTCCACCATCGCCCACGGCGGTTGCAGACTTCGAAGAGAGTTCCAACCCAATGGCGTATGAACAGCTTGTACACGAGCTACTGGCATCGCAACACTTCGGTGAACGCTGGGCGAGACACTGGCTTGACATTGCCCATTACGCCGACACTCACGGCTTCGAACGTGACAAACGTCGCGATAACGCATGGCGATACCGAGATTACGTCATCCGGTCTTTTAACAACGACAAACCTTACAATCAGTTTCTGCTGGAGCAGATTGCCGGGGACGCACTCGACGCGACGACGGACGAGTCCACAATTGCAACCGGTTTTCTGGCGGCCGGACCGTGGGACTTTGTCGGGCAAGTCGAGACAAAAAGCCCGATCCTTCGCCGCTCCGCCCGCGCACTCGATCTCGACGACATGCTCACACAGGTCATGGCGTCGACCGTCGCCATGACAGTTAACTGCGCTCGCTGTCACGATCACAAGCTCGACCCGATTACGCAGCGCGAGTACTACCAGCTTGCCGCAGTGTTCGCCGGTGCTCGTCGAAACAATCGAGACATCAATCCGGCACGACGAAAAGAGTACAACGACAACAAAACTGCACTTGCAAATCTGATCACACAGATTTCAGCGCAGATCGGACGGTTTGAGCACAAAGGAATCGACCTGGCGGACATCGTTGGTGGCGGAAACGGATTAGGAACGGGCACCAGGGGTTTGGGAATCGACACTCGCACAGGAAAAATCCAGGAGAGACCGTTTGGAGATCTCGGGAATGTGAAACCCGGTAACTATGCTTCTCCAGATTCACCATTTATCGATGGTGTATTTGTACCTGCCAACAGCCAGACAAAAATCAGCTCAACGGGATTGGTGGCTGACGGTCTGCCAGTAAACGGTGGCAAAGCCTGGGACATGATTCGCAACGGTCCTGTTTCGAGTCAGTACTCAACAAAGCTGGGCAATGTCGATTACCACTCCGCCGGACACTCGATGATCGGACTCCACGCCAACGCTGGCATCACATTCGATCTGGCCGCCATCCGTGATGCCGGACGCCCGAACGTCGAAGACACCTCACTCATCGAGTACCAGTTCTCCACTGTCGCCGGTTACGGCGGCAGAACCACTGAACCGAGCGCTGAGTATCGCATCTACCTGGATGGTAAACTTAAGGCCACCGACAGACTTGGACGCAACGACACCGCGCGAATTACGATGAAGGTTCCCGCGAATGCCCGGTTCCTGACGCTAATCTCAACCGATGGCGGGAATGGATACAGCCACGACCAAATCTGCTTCGGCGACCCACGTTTGGCGGTCGCGACAAAAGTCGTACTCACTGATGAACAGGCCGAACAACTCGCTGAACTTAAACGAACGAAGATGTCCCTTGAAGCTGATTTCAAGTCGCTTGGGGAGCCGCCTGAGTTCTTTGGAGTCGTTAGCGAAACTCCACCCGCAGTACACATCCTGACGCGAGGCAACCCAGAAGCTCCCGAGGGCACTGTTGTACCAGGCAGTCTTGGCTTCGGGCGATCCGACGTTAGATTCGGTTCTCCGAAACTGGCAGATCGCGACCGACGGCTCGCTCTCGCCAGATGGATCACTGCACCGAACAATCCTTTAACTCGCCGAGTCATCGTCAACCGACTATGGCACTGGCACTTCGGAGTTGGACTCGTCGATACCCCCAGCGATTTTGGCTATGGAGGTGGCAAACCATCACATCCCAAACTGCTGGACTGGTTGGCCGACGAACTGCTGCAGTCTGATTGGAGCCTGAAACACATTCACCGATTAATCGTGACCTCGCAGGCATATCAGCGACAAAGCACAGCAACCGAAATCGATCAATCTTTGAACGAAACGGAAGTGGACTCAGACAACCAACTACTCTGGAGAATGAATCCGCATCGTCTGGAAGCTGAAGCAGTCCGGGATTCCGTTTTGGCAGTGACTGGGAAACTGAACGACGCGATGTTTGGTCCGGGGTATCGTGACTTCGAATACAAAGAAGCCTACGCACCGATCTACACCTACCGCACTGCCGACAGTCCGCAACTTTGGCGACGCAGCGTTTACCGATTCATCGTGCGAACAACGCCGCAGCAATTCATGACCGCCCTGGACTGTCCGGACCCGGCCAATCTCACTCCGCAACGAAACATCACCACCACAGCCCAGCAATCGCTCGCGATGTACAACAACGAGTTCATGCTCAAGCAGTCTAAATACTTTGTCGAAAGGCTACGGCAGAAATGCGGCCCGAACATCGACAAGCAAATCAATCTCGCGTTCCAACTGGCGTTTGCACGATCTCCCGATTCGGTGGAAATAGAACTGGCACAAGAGGCGATTAATCAATATGGATTGTGGCAATTCTGCAGAGCTATATTCAGCGCCAACGAGTTTATTTACATCGACTGAGATTACAGAAATTCCATGTATCACCAGCCCATGAATTCGACACAGCCAGTCATCAGTCGCCGGTCAGCTTTGAAAATGGCAGGTGGCGGTTTTGGCAGCCTCGCGCTGTCAGCAATGCTGCAGGCCGAACAACCAGCTCACCACACTCCGAAAGCAAAGTCGGTTATTCAGATTTTTTGCCCCGGAGGGATGAGCCAGGTCGACACGTTCGACCATAAACCGGAACTGGCGAAGCGAGCAGGAAAGCCGTTCGACCCCGACGGCAAGCTTCAGTTTTTTGCGTCGAAGCCTGGTAATTGTCAGCCTGGGTTCTGGAAGTTTCGGCGGCACGGCGAGTCAGGACTGTGGATATCTGACCTTTTTCCGAAACTGGCTACGTGCATCGACGACATGGCATTTGTCTATTCGATGCACAGCAAATCGGCTCTGCATGGTCCCGCGTGCTTCATGATGAATACCGGATTCACACTGCCTGGATTTCCCAGCATGGGCGCATGGGTCACGTACGGCCTGGGCAGCGAGAATCGTGACTTACCATCGTTTGTTGTATTGCCTGATCCGCGAGGGCTTCCACCGGGCGGAATCATCAACTGGGGATCGGGATTTTTGCCAGCCGTACATCAGGCAACAACCCTCGACGCCACCGATCCACAAAATCCGATCGTCGATCTGTTTCCGTCCAGAGAAAGTCCAGCTCTCCAGAACACGTCGGGAACCGGCGAGCTCAATTTTCTTCAGCAGCTTAACCGTCGTCACCTGGCCAAACGCGGTGGCAACACTGACCTCGAAGCACGCATCACCGCCTACGAACTCGCCGCACGACTACAACTCAGTGCTCCCGAAGTCGCAGACATGACCAGCGAGTCTCTGACAACGCAACGTGAATTTGAGGTCGACGATCCCGACGTTGGGCCATTCGGGCGGCAATGTCTACTCGCTCGCCGATTGACTGAGCGAGGTGTCCGATTCGTGCAGATTTACTGCGGAGCGGAAAACACGACCGCGCAAAAAATCCGACCGAACTGGGACTCGCACGAAGACCTGCCACGCGACCACGGGTACTGGGGACGTGTACTCGACACGGGAGCGTCGGCATTAATCAAAGACTTAAAATCAAGAGGCCTGCTCGACGAAACGCTCGTCATGTGCACAACAGAATTTGGCCGTCAGCCTGCCGCGCAGGGAAACAGGGCTACCGGGCGAGATCACAACGGCGGCGCTTTCACTGCATGGCTCGCCGGTGGCGGCATCAAAGGCGGAGTTGGATTCGGGACAACCGACGACCTGGGGTTCAAAGCAGTCGAACACCCCACCTACAGCTATGACCTGCACGCTACCGTGTTGCACTTGCTCGGTCTGAACCACGAACGCCTCAGCTACTACCACAACGGGATCCAACGCCGCCTCACCGACGTCCACGGCGAGGTCATCAACGACTTGCTGACCTGACCCGCACGTCGCTTACAAATGCGAGCCATCTTCCCGGTTCACCCAGTCCGCCGGAATCCGATACGCCCGTGATAGAACGTGCCTTCGCATGAGATCTCAGAAGCAGGTCGTGAGGCGGTTTACAGCGTGGAAAAACAGTCCCCTTCCACGCTCACCGGACCCTTGAATAAGATCACGGAGCGCTACCGCTACCGCTAGCTGCCGCTATAGTATTCGATAAGCCCTTCACGCTGGGTGGCCGAACTGAAAACTCTGTCTCTACAGGGTGCAGATTCGTACACTCATGGGCGGCAAACAGACGAATATCTTCTCGAAAAGGCGGATGGCTGGATGGCTGCACTCAAAAAATACGACGAACGTCTTGAACAATTGGTGATCGAAACTCGAACAACGTGGGATCCGACTGTCGGAAAACTCGAAGACGCTGACCGAAAGTGGCTGTCAAAGGCGATTCACAACGCCCCGGAACTAGCCACAAAAATTGAATATCAGCGGAGTCACACTGGATTCACACGTGAAATCACCATCACAGTCGAAGATATCCAACGGCTTTACCAGTCCCGCCTGACGCAAGCCTGAGCCATTTCGCGTTTCGCTACGATCCGCCAACCCCAAGGCCCGGATCAGCCGCACGCAGACCTCGGCATACAAACTCAAAAACTCCAGCATTTCCAGTGAAGACCGCACACCCTTCCAGCCGATCTTAAATTGCGTAAACGATGCACTTTGAGATTTCACTGACGACTCAGTCAGTAATTCCATGGAAGGACTTCAGGATGCGAAATCGTCTTCGAATTTTCCCGGTTGATGAGTCTGTTCAAAGCCATGAACCCACCACAGTTACACTGAAGTTGGGCGAAGTTCTCGAGCCCCTCGCTGACGCCTATCATTCGCAGCGGGCGTTTATCGAAGACTTCGCTCAGGATGAAATCCGGATACCCTCGGATCTGTACGAAGCGCTGATGGCCAGCATTTCAGTGAGAAAACTGGCCTGATTGAGCAATTTCTCAGTCAGAAGTACGGGGCTACCTGGCCGCGAAACACAGCCCCGGTGGCAACTGCCGAATTATTTCTCCTGACGCCGAAGCCATCGAAAAATCCCCTTTGCTGACTTTGCGGAAACTCGTTCTCCGTTGATGAAACGCAGCAGATCAGACGCGAATTCTCCAGCGGACTGATAGCGATCGTTCGGCTCTCGTGAAATCGCCTTAGCAATAACCGCGGCCAGATCTGGCGGCAGGTCATTGCGTGCTTCGACAACTGAGCGGACTTCGCCGGCCGCGATTGCGGTAATCAGACCAACTTGGCTGTCCGTTTCAAATGCCGATTGCTGAGCCACCAGTTCGAAAAGCGTAATCCCCAACGAATAGACGTCGCTGGTTTCGTCAAAGACGCCTTCAAATCGCTCTGGTGCCATGTAGCGCAACGTCCCGTTGACCGATTCGTCCACTTCGGATGAGTCCGGATTCAGTGGTTCGGCGAGACCAAAGTCGGTGACAAAGACTTTTCCGGAAGCGTCGATTAGAAGATTTCCGGGCTTTACATCATTGTGCAACACTCCCATGCGGTGAGCATGCCGAAGAGCCTGAGCAACCTGCAAACCAATTCTCGCAAATGCTTTCCATGAGTCCTGCTTAAGTTTTTTTCGGTCAGCAGCTTCAGGTGTCCATGATTCACCGCTGGACGATTCGCCGACTTCGTCTCGGATCTCCTGCGCCGGAGAAACCTGCTGACGTTCGCTTAACGCCCCGATTATGTGGCCAAGATTCACGCTCTCGACGTATTGCATCACGTAGTAGGCGTAGTCTTCATGCCTGCCGAAACGGAAAATCGGCACGATGTTGGAATGACGAAGTTTCGCAATCGTCTGTGCTTCACGTTCAAACCTTTCCTGCCGGTGTGGCACCATCGAAATCCGCCAGGGCAACAACTTCACGGCCACACGACGCTCGATACTCCCTTCGAGAGCCTCGAAGACGACGCCCATTCCGCCGCGACCAATTTCTCGAACCAGCCGACAATCACCCAGCTGTTTAAGTTTGAATTGATCCGGAAGTTGATTGCGTAGCACTTCGTTCTCGCGGTCTGACTTCCATTGTTCCAGAGCTGCGACCATTGGAAACAACTCTCGAATCTCAGTGGCCATATCCGGATACCGCTCAATGTAGCTTTCGATCGACGGAGTTTTTCCCTGCCGAGCGTTATCGGCGTACTCACTGGCCAACACCTCGATCTGCACGCGCGACCGAACCCGCCGCGGATCGATTTCCGTCGGGAATCCATCAAGTTCAGGCTCGAAAGCGTCGTCTTCGCTTGGTTCATTCATGCAGAAAATCAGTGTACCTGGCACACGGAAAGCGGATTCGAATCACTGCGGAACGAATCAGATAACGAAAAGACCGACCAGCCTTCGCGTCAAGAACTTATCAAAATCAACAAAGACTCAATTCTACGACCACTGAGTTTCCTCATCTTCTGGAATCTCGCTCGCATCCAGCGCCAACAGATACCGCTGATCAAAAAAGCGATTCAGCAGAAACCTGATCGGCACAAGCAACGCAATAAAGAGCGGAAACAGGATGCCGATCGCGCTGGCTTTAGTCATCCAGAGTATGACCAGACAGGCCAACTGAATCGCCGTAAAAATGTGAATCTGCAAGTTTGGAACTCGGCGAATGTAGTGAGCTGGCGGGTAAAGATCAGAATCCATCGCCCACAGGCTGAGTCGTTCGAACAACTGATTCCCTTTCATCGAGACTACGCCCATGAAGAGGAACAGTCCGTAGAGGACGGCCATCGGCACCATTTTCAGAACTGCAAGCAGACACAGCGACAGCCCCAGCATGATGTGTATCGCCAAGGCACTGATCCGGTTTTCGCGTACGTGAATAATCCGGTCATGCCTCTCGCCATCACTGCCGACGGCCTCTTCGGATGTCGCAAGGCTGCGAACGTGATTAAGAGATCGCACCGTCGCAGCACGCAGCCAGGGCAGCCCAAACAGAGAGCAGGCACCAATCAGCATTCCAACAATTCCCAGATCAAGGTGGTAAGTTTCGCCACGCTGCAACTTGTGATCGGGACTATTAACAATCCTGGCGGTGATATTCTGCTCAAGGAAAACGAGCATCGCGGAAAAAATCGCTGGCCCAATCGCCGCAAAACGCACCCAAATCGGAGCCTCGAATGGATCGACAAACCAAGACCGGCCAGTCGTCGTACCAAATGTATCAGGAGCTTTTAGCGATTTAAGAGACACTTCCGAGAATTGGAAATAGACAATCGTCATCACCGCCAGCGCGATCGTCGGCCCAAAGTCTGAAATAAATTCCCGCATCCAAGGCAACAGGTAACGACTCTTACGAATTCGTTGTAACTGCCCGGCAACATAAAACGTTCCTAATGCGAGAAGAATTGAAAGCAGGACAGCGTCTCGCCCAATACTCGGATCAACGTAATCAGAAAAGAGTGGCTTAACGGCTTCATAAATGAAGAGTAAGGAAATCAGAGCTGCAAATATCTCGTCGGTGAATCGAGTAAAATATCGCATTAAACAACTGGAATCTGTCACCGACATGATGACCACAATGAGTGACGTCCAGAATCCAACCCACGCATACGTTGGCAGAAACGGGACTTCCCAGAACTTGCAGTTTTCGTACAGCAGAACTGTAAAAATCAGTACTGGCCCCGTCCCACCAAGGATGATCAATGGCTGCCCTGAAACAACCGCATAGATAATCCCACACACCGCCGACGCGGCAATCATCTCAACAACGCCGATCGCACCTCCAGTCTGGATCGACATCACACCACCAAACGTGACGGCGGGTGCCAGACAAGCAAAGAAAAGAAACATCACCGACGCAATTGTCTTCGGATGTAATCCATCCTTGATGTCCGCTGTGTAGTGCGGGAATCGTCTTTTTATGTCATTGATCACCCCGCCGCAGAACCGACCGCTCCACGCCAGACCGTCAGTTTCCGTGGCAGACGCAGGCTCAACAGGAGAAGACCTGACAACTACACGCTCAAGTGCAAGTGCGAGGTCGCTGCGTTCCTTTGCCCAGCCAAGTTCGAATCGAAACTCGTTGTCCGACATCAGACGAGCGATCATCGCCAGCGTGTCGAGATGCTCAGCCGCTCGGCCAGTTGGCCCCAGTAGAAAGAAAAAAAACTGCGTCGGAATCCCGTCCGGTGATCCTAGATTGATCGCATGTCGCAGCCGTACAAAAACAATCTGCGGCTCCGTCAACATGTCAAGATAACAATGCGGAACCGCAACCGAGTTTCCGATTGCGGTCGATACGATCCGTTCCCGTTCGAGAAACGCCGAAGTTAACTCCTCGTGCTGCTGCTGCTCGACTCGGCCTCGGTCTACCAGATGATCGACAATTTGTGGAATCAGATCGTCGATTCCGGACGCCGTTATATCCAGAATACACGTGTCGTCGTGTGAGAACGTTTGTTGAAGAAGTTTCACGCTGTCCCTGCTCAATTAGCTCATTAGAGATCAGACGTCCGGGCAACCGGATCGCCACATAACAGCTTGGAACGAGTTTACTGTGTCTCCGCAAGTATGTTTAGACATCATCCATGCGCCGCGTCGAGATATCATCTTCCGGCGAATTCAGAACCGACGTACAATTTTGCATTTCCTCTCCACGACCGATTTATTTGCTCTATCATGTACAACCATGCCGAAGTCTCAGATATGCCTTGCCGGCAATTCAACATATATTCGGGTGATCCGTCCAGGCACATCTGTTCGGCTTCCTGAGCGACTCGTGTACGGAATTGGAATCGCAGACTTGATCGAAACAGCATCACCATTGAAGCCCTCGCTTCTGATTGCAATTTGCCTGATCTGTTCTCTGTCCGTCGCCGATTGGACGCAGGCAATCGCACAATCAACGAACCCGGGTGCAAGCCGCTATGCGACTCAGCACGATCAATATGTCACGGTATTTCAGGATTCGCTCGCGCGGCTCATCGCAGACTGCCAGGCGAAAAACCTTCAGAATGCGGGAGCCGAACTGCTCCCGTGGCAGGTCCCTGTCGATGTGGCATCGCTAAGCGACCGGACTCTGCCGCAATCGCTCCAGCCAGAGATACCACTCTCACTTCCTCAAGCCGAACGGCTCTGGCGACTCGAATTTCAGTCACTGCGACAGGATCTGGCGAAAAATCTCTACCTACTTTCCAGACGCGTCCTCAACGCGGGGAACCCTCATGCGGCATGGCGTCTTATCCACGAAGTCCTCTGGTACGACTCGGACTACGGACGAGCACGCACGCTCCTGGGGTATGAACAGTTCGGCAGTCAGTGGGTCACCCCTTTCGCGGCAAAAAAGCAACGTGAGCGTTTCGTCTGGCATGAACGCTTCGGCTGGCTACCAACCGCCCATGTTGAGCGTTACGAAAACGGCGATCGATTCTTCCGCAATCGCTGGCGCACCGCTCAACAGGAAGAGAATCTGCGTCGTCAGTGGGCGAATGCATGGCAAATCGAAACAGACAACTATCTTCTGAAAACGAATGTCGGCCTCGAAGAGGGTGTCGCTCTGGCAAAGAAGCTTGAGGTCTTTCATGACTGGTTTCAGCGAGCGTATCCGGCATTTTTCAACACGCCGGCCCAGCTGAAAGTTCTATTCGGGGCTGCAGCCCGACCACGAAGAGCGAAACGAAAACCATTCGTAATTCACTATTACCGAAGCAAACAGGAGTACGTACGGCGACTGATCAGCAAGAATCCACAGATCGCGATCTCGAACGGGATCTACGCTCCAGACGAACGGGTCTCGCACTTCTTCGTCGACCCGAACAGCGACATCGAGTCAACAGTCTACCACGAAGCAACGCATCAGATACTGTACGAGCTGAATCCTAAACCACGGCGGATCGCTGATCATGAGCACTTCTGGATTGTCGAAGGATTCGCCTGTTACATCGAATCCTTTCGTCCGTTGGAGACTGGGGTTTCGATCGGCGATCCGGACTATGTACGATTTTATTTCGCCAAAGATATTCTTATTAATGATGCGTTCTTCGTACCGCTGGATCGATTCGCCAGTTTAAGTAAGAACGAGTATCAGACGCCGACTGAAATCAGCGAGCGATACAGTCAGGCGTCGGGAGTCGTCCACTTCTACATGCACTACAAGGACGGCGTTTATCGCGATGCACTGATCGACCACTTTGCTGCTTTATATCGCCCGATCGCTCCCGGCTACCGAATTGGTGGAATGGACCACTTCACCGGCGTTTCGTACGACGAACTCAGCCGACAATACCGCGAGTATATTTCCAGGCTGGATAGTAATCCGAATCGACTCGCAACCGCGAAACAGGCGGCAACCGCTCAACAAGCCGATCGCCATCAGGAACAGTAGCTGATCGCTTGAAACCTGACTGGTCCACGCGTTAATGAGTTATCACAAAGCCGTAACAACTCAACTACCGCACAGGACCTACATCGATGAGTGATCAGATCTGCCGCTGGGGAATCCTTGGAACTGCCGGCATCGCCCGAAAAAACTGGCACTCGATCCGCAACTGCGAAAACGCAGCGTTGGCCGCGGTGGCCAGTCGAAGCGTCGAACGAGCCCA
>JACLAC010026427.1_pt1 | contig 41003 bp, 31 predicted proteins | sample 8027881 | NCBI WGS metagenome assembly JACLAC01 (sample SAMN15725517, study PRJNA655200) | protist metagenome | isolation source: fluorescence activated cell sorting (FACS) single amplified genomes of... | place: Spain: Blaines Bay Microbial Observatory, Mediterranean Sea | collected 2016-01-19 | reverse complement strand
CCGTTTTAGCTCCACCAATTTATACCAGCCTGATTTCGCCACTATTCAACCAATTCACTCCGTTAGAAGAAGGTGAACTCAAAACATCTATTCAGGAATATGCTGATCAAGTAAAATTTCCTTTGGCAGAAATATTTATTATGGACGGCTCTCGACGTTCATCTCACGCCAATGCTTACTTTACCGGATTTGGCAATCAAAAACGGATTGTCCTTTTTGACACACTAATCGAAAATCATTCAGTGAATGAATTAGTAGCTGTCATCGCACACGAGGTTGGTCATTATAAAGAAAAACATCTACTGAAAAATATGATTCTGTCAGTTGCCCATTCTGGTTTTTTATTCTATCTCTTATCTCACTTTATCGACAATCCGGCTTTATTCTCTGCTTTTGGAATGCAACAAACACCGTTATATGCAGGATTGGTATTTTTTGGCCTTTTATACTCACCCATTGAATTTGTATTATCAATTGCTTTGCACGGACTTTCGCGCCGGCATGAGTATCAGGCGGATGCTTACGCAGTAAAAACACTTGGTATGGCAGAAAACCTGATTTTGGCACTGAAAAATTTGTCAGTGTCTAATTTAGGCAATTTAACACCGCACCCAATTAATGTTTTTCTAAATTATAGCCACCCACCAGTTTTACAACGCATTTCAGCTATGCGAGAGTTGAAAATATAACACTGTTTCTCAAAGGAGTTACCAAATGTCCCTTAAGGAAATCTCCCATGCTACTCCATACATAATTGGTAAGAATCTTGGAAGTTCAGCCCTACAGGAACTAGATAATCTACCCGTAATGAATTCGGACCAACTACCGGTAATCAGTTTAAGCCAAGAGCAGAAATACACGTTTGATCGTAAGGGTTGGTTATTAATTCCCGGGGTACTTAGTGGTAGTGAACTGAAAGAAATGCAGGAATTCGGCTCACAATTGCGTAATGACCCTCAATCAATCCCTGAAAAAGATCGATCCGCAATGGGTGGACCTCTCCAGAAATTGGTCGATCACCCATTAGTAGTTGGTTTTATGAACGAATTTGTAGCCCACCCACCACTTTCTAGTTCCTGTTGCTACGGATTTCGGATGGAGTCCTGTTCACTCTTTTATCGAACTCTAAATGATGGTCATTTTGGTCCCCACAATGGAAATGGATTATTCCGTTTCCCCGGCGACTCACATCTCTATCGTTGCATTCCAGGTAAAGCATATAGTGGTTTATCTCGGGTTGTTTGGGAACTCAATCCTGTCAAAAAAGGGAAAGGTGGAACATTATTAGTTACCGGTAGTCACAAAGCTGTCTACGCGGCACCGGAGAGCCTTAAGTCCCCTAATTCGTCAATTTGGGATACTTATGGTTGCCCTGAAGGTTCGGTTCTCTTTTTTACAGAAGCCCTAACACATAGTACCCACCCTTGGACTAACACAGAAAATGACCGAATTGCCGTATTCAGTTGTTACAACACTGTCAATAGCAAATGGCACGATTGGGAACCTCACCCAGAACTATTAGCTGAGATGCCACCTATGAGGCAAACACTCTTCCGTCCAGTTCGAGCTGCTAACAACTTAGTTGGTGAAAATTATCAGCACTAGAAAAAAATGAGTTAAATGGAGCCCCCAAAAGTATCACTGTAATTAGATGTTTGATTTATGTCCGCATCAAAACATGACTTTCTAATCTGTCATGATATTATTACTTCTCACCAGTTATGCCCGTTGTGCCACTATATGAGTTCGTTGGTATAGATTCACTTAAGAGAAATAAACATGAAAATTATAGTTAATGACAAAGAGTATACGATAGAACCAGACGCTGACTTGAGTGGTGCCAACTTGAGCGAGGCCGACTTGAGAAGTACCAAATTATGGAATGCTGACTTGAGTGGTGCCAACTTGAGTAATGCTAACTTGAGTAATGCCAACTTGGGTGAGGCCAACTTGGGTGAGGCCGATTTGAGTAATGCTGAATTGTATCGGGCTGACTTGAGTGTTGCTGACTTGAGAAAAGCCCACCTTGAAGGTGCTGACTTGAGAAGGGCTAACTTGAGATATGCCAGCTTGAGTGGCGCCGATTTGAACGGTGCCAACTTATGGCGTACCAAATTGAATGATGCCAGATTACAAGGTGCTAATTTGAGTGACGCTAACTTGAGTGACGCCAAATTGAACGGTGCCGATTTGAACGGTGCCAAATTGATTGACGCCAAATTATGGAATGCTGACTTGAGTGGTGCTTATGTGATAGAGGCTGACCTAAGTGATGCCAAGCTGGATGGTGCCGACCTAAGAAGTGCCACACTATGGAACGCAAACTTAAGTCATTCTAACTTATGGCGTACCAAATTGAATGGCGCCAACTTGAATGGCGCCAACTTGAACGGCGCCAACTTGAACGGCGCCAACTTGAGTGAGGCTAACTTGAGTGAGGCCAACTTAACAAACATTGAATATGACAATGAAACTATTTGGCCTGAGGGCTTTAAACCACCTATGAGCTAGTGCAATAATACAGAGACTCTTTAGCTTCTGTCTATCTATTCCACTCCTTCCACTGTTTCTAACCACGCTTGTTTTCTTTTTGTATAACTTACCAGTCATTTCCGAACTAGATTATGTATACGACTTTCGAGCCTTAAGAAATAGTCGAATTCCTAATTGGCCTTGCATTTTAGTACTCAATAATTTGGGCAAATATTCCAATCAATATATCGACGATCTAAAATTTCCACCTATAATACATACAAAAGACGTCAATGGTCCTAATATTTTCTCAAGACTTTAATGTATTAGAGCCTCATTTTTACCAATACCCTTTTCTAATCCACTTTTAGTCACTTATTTAACTAAAGATTATTGGATTTTAATCTGTTTTTCAATTAATCATGTTTGTCTTCAGAAACTAATAGTCCATTAGCATTGACTAATTTTCTTCGTCTATTAATTGAAGGCGTCAGAATAGATAAATTATATATGGGATAAAATAAATAAAAAACCAGGAATTAGAATCATGATTTTAGATTATTCTATGATGCAATGGGTTTTGTCCATTGTCGTTGGTATTTCTTTAAGCCGGTTTATTAATACGGTTGCTTTAATGGGTAGAAAAAAAAACCGGATTAAATTTGATTTTCTGTTGGTTAGTATCTTGTTTGCTACAACCACCAATATGATTCATTGGTGGTTTAACTCCCCAGATTACTTTAGTAACATTGAAGGCAAATATGTTCCTTATATGTTCGTATTTTTGGTCATAATATTTTATGCTATTGCACTCGAGTCTCTATTACCTAGTTCAAGTGAACTTGAATCTGCAGACACAGTTGATTTTAGAGAAATTTATTTCCATCAAAAAGATTTTTTTTACTTGGCTATGGCTACAATCGGGCTGATTATTGTTGGACTATACATTTTGTATCCTGAAGTAGAGGTTTAGCTTTTGGTCTAGAGTCGAAAACGATCGAAATACCAGTTTTAGTAATTGTGGGAATCATACTTCCAGTGATATTGATTATTTCAGACAATTATTATTTGCACGTGTTTCAGACAATATTGGTTTTATTAGGCTTCACATCGCAAGTAATTAAGTATGCAACAACAATGAATTAAGTAAAAAACTGTTATAGATTGCTTTAGTTCTATTTTGTCTCATTAGACCCCACCTCTAAATTTCAAGGAGTAAGACTGAATGCACTGAAATCTAGATTATTTAAATAATAATTCACATTAATAAACATATGAAAATCACCGATAAGGCTGATTATCGGTGATTTTTTCTAATAGTTAATTCTGAAAATCGATGGAAATCCTAAACTCAAATGAACGACTAACTTGGTGCTTCAATTCTTCTCGAAATAAATTTCTGGATATACCGTTTATCCTTTAGTATATCCAGAAATTTTATTCCAGTTTTTTAAAGAGATTACTCAAGTATATTCCAAATACAGATTAGTTTTTTGGTCAATCTTGTATTTACTAATGCGTTCCTTGGTTTGGGTTAATTTAAGGATTCGTTTGCCAAATCCTTTTAGGCTAAAAAATACAATTATTCCCGGCAAATTACACAGATGTGAGAAACTTTGATCTCAATGAATTTTTTCTTGCCGAGATGAAGAAAATAGTTGTAATAGACAGAGATGATCGAAGGAGTAGCCAGTCAATGGCCACATGGAAACCATACCTATCAGCTTCCGTTATTGGGTCTTAATTCTAGACCAAGTTATTGCTGCTTTACCACTTGATTCGACAGATAATGGAATCACAGGTTGTTCTAACAATTGGCTAATCTCTGTTTTAGTTAATAATCTATCCCACATGGCCCATTCATCAAGATGAGTAAGAAAAGATTCGTTTTTCGAGAAACGCGAACCAATGTGCAGATTGGTACTGATATTCAAGTTGGCACCAGTACCTGGGATACCGGTTCTCTTACCGTTAATATAGAATGTTGTTGTTTTCGCATTCGCTAGGACAACTAAGTGAACCCACTCTTTCCGTGGATAATCACCACTGGGTACTCCACTTCCTTCATCGTTAAATTTAATAGTTTGACTTCCATCTCTAGCAAACCAAGAGCCAGTCGGACGAAAATCGGCAAAGTAGTTCCAACCAGCACCATCAATAGTGTCATTGAACCATACGGAAATTGATAGTGACTTGTGGCTTCCTAGATCGTCCCGAACTTCGATCCGGCCTTTTCTATCGAAATTTGCTTCTTTTTCAGCACCTTTACCACTCATCGCGATAGCACCCCCAAATTTCCCCTCGTCCCAATCCACCTGATCAAACTCGAATATCTCTCCATCATGTCCATTACCGGAATGATCTTTGACAATTTCTCCCTTGCCCTCATCAAAAGGGAAGTACAGTAACAAACCATCTGTTAAATCGGCACTGGCTGGAATGATAGTCCAGATGTAAGACATAAATATCAGTATGAATAAATGATATGCTTTTTTCATATTTTGATCTCCGTTTTTCTACTATAGCATCTAAATTGTCATCCGACTCTGTAAGGCTGTTTTTTATCAACACGAAGGTACTAAAACGTCTAATCTGAGCTGGCGAATTCAACTAAGGCACACCTAGTACGAAAACACTCTTAAGAAGCCAGATCACTTTTATTTTGTTAATTATAATATTCAAATTACAATGTTATGTATCAGGTTTGTATCCGATCTTTGCGTTATTTTTCTTTTTATACACTTTTTCAGGAAAGATAGCGGAAGGTTGGGGAAATTGGATGCCTAGCCTGGGAGAGCTATCTAAACCAAACTAGGCATTCTAACTTTATCAAAAGCACTCCTGTCAACGATAAGTGACAAGAGCAGTTTTAGTGTATGGCCTGATGATAGGTTATTCAAAGGTTTATTTTTTTGCCATTTTTGCAACAAAAAAAACTATAAATTCCCGGTATTGTCAGAATACTTATAATCCTAACTAGGTATCAGGTACGAGATTTTTGATTTTCAAATTGAAATCATTGGCCAATTAAAATGGATTTAAAACACTTTTTTATTTGCTAACTTAATTTAATTTGAGTAACGGGTGAGAGACCATTGATGCTAAAAAGTGAGAGGAATCGGTTTTTATGAGACCGATTACGGTTCCGATAATTGGGGATAAGAGAGCGAGAATGGGTAATGATTTTCTGATACCAATAGAGCAACAGAAAGTCGAAAGTATTGGCCTCGGCCCGCTTGAAGAAGGAATGAGAAATGAAGAAAACCTACTACGACGCTCGACTAAGCGGGCATTACCGTCGGTTTTAGGTATAATTTTAATATATTCTTGCAGTAGTTACAGAGGCCGAGAGACGAAAGAACTAGTACCGAGGGATGGTCATGACGCATGCTCTAATAAAGATCAGAGTTGGACGGCTGAAGATCCAAGATTAGGTCTTTCGAAAACGTTTAGGCGTCCCAGAGCTCAGAATACCAATGGAAAATGTCCGAAAAATGGTCTAAGGGTTGGGTGACGATACAGTGTTCATTCAAGTGTAAAGCCCGAAATGGAAAAGCCCACTGGTAAAATTACTGTGTCCAGACTACATTTACTAAATATTGGGCGATTCGCACGCAAATCATGTTTGAGTAAAGCCCTTTTGAAAGGTCCGCCAAAATTAGAAATGAGAAATAAATTCTTATATCTGTTTACGGTTTTTATGTATAGCATAGTTGTCGCTTCAAACTCAAAGAGTGAATTTAACGGAACTTTGTCTATCTTAGGGCCAAATACTGAAAGTAATTCAAGAACTTTAGTCCTAAACCTTAGATATATACCACTTGTAAAATTTGATATTTCATCACTGTTTGATGCTGAAGTTTCGGGAAATATATTCACCACTTTCGATTCAAATAATATCGTTGATGTAACGAATAAGCTTGAAATAAAACCATATCGTGTTTGGCTCCGCTTTGATACAACAAAATTTGAAGCTCGGATTGGACTACAGAAAATCAATTTTGGACCAGCAAGAATATTACGCTCACTTATGTGGTTCGACCAAATTGACCCGAGAGACCCACTTCAATTTACTAGTGGCGTACACGGGCTACGTATGAGGTACGATTTCCAGAATAATACTAATATTAGTTTGTGGGGACTTTATGGAAACAAAAACCCCAAAGGCTGGGAAGTATTTGGTACAAAAGATCAAACACCGGAAATAGGCGGTAGGATACAATACCCGATAGGTAATTCTGAACTAGCTGTTAGCGGACATTACCGAGATATTCGACAGGAAGGTATTTCTGAGAATAGAATTGCTCTGGACGGTTTTTGGGACGTTGGTATAGGTCTCTGGTTTGAATCGGTAATAGCTCATATTAGTTTTGAGGATAGCAATAGGATAGACTATCATTCGTTCCTTACCCTAGGAACAGACTATACGTTCGGTATTGGTAACGGAATTACTGCTACTTTGGAACATCTACTCAGATCGATAGGCAATAGAACCTTTAGTGCCAATGAGAGGTATAATACTTCTGCTATTTCTTTGTCATATCCTGTCGGGATAATGGATGCGCTTTCTTTATTTTCTTATTATGATTGGAATTCAGAAATGCTGTTTAATTTTTTAACTTGGCAAAGAACCTACGATTATTGGACAATCCAGTTCAGTGGGTACTGGACTAATATTGATAATATGAGACCCATGAATAGTAGGTTGGTGAGAACGGTAGAGAGCCAAGGTTTTCAATTTATGACCATTTTTAACTATTAGCTATTTCATCCCATCAAATTTAAAATACTGAGACATGGAGGGGAGAACATGACTGATTCAAATCTAATTACTACTACTGATTTAGTAAAAACCTTTACAATGGGAAGTCATGAATTCACCGCCTTAAATAAAATCAACCTGTCATTCAAAACAGGCGAATTTTCTGGCTTGGTTGGCCCCAGTGGATCGGGAAAAACTACCTTCCTGAACATATTGGGATCCTTGGATGTTCCAACTCAAGGAAAAGCCGTCGTTTTCGGCCACTCTATCAGTGAACTTAGTACAAAAAAAATGGCTGAATTGCGAAATCACCATTTGGGTTTTATCTTCCAAACTTACAATTTATTGGCGGTATATACTGTTTATGAAAATGTAGAATTACCCTTGTTGCTCTTGAAGATGCCTGAAGCTGAACGGAAGAAAGCAGTATTACAATCATTAGAATGGGTAGGGTTAACGGATAAAATAAAGTCTCGTCCAGCACAACTATCAGGTGGTGAATGTCAGCGGGTATCTATTGCTCGAGCTATGGTAAAAAAACCGAAACTTGTTCTAGCTGATGAACCTACTGCCAATTTAGATGCCCATAACTCACATAATATTCTAGAAACTATGGAAAAGCTGAATCAGGAATTGAAGACGACATTCATTTTTTCCACTCACGATGAAAAAGTGATTCAGTATTTACGGCGAACGATCGTTTTGAAGGATGGACAAGTGATCAGCGATGACAATGTAGCCAAAAACTAGAGAAGATTATTATGAGACTAGCTTTGAAACTAGCATACCGAAACTTGATGGGGGCTAAACTAAGAACCTGGCTAAATGTTTTTGTTTTATCCCTTTCCTTTGTGGTGATCATTTGGCAAAAAGGAATTATAAATGGATGGGATCAGCAAGCTCAACGTGATACTAAAGACTGGGAAATTGGTGGGGGGCAATATTGGCAGAAAGATTATGATCCTTACGACCCATTCGTACTTGAAGATGCGCATGCCCAATTATCCGACGCAACTCAGCAATCAATTACTAAAGGAGAATTGACACCAATTCTGGTTTCACAGGCTACTATGTACCCGGAAGGGCGCATTCAGAATATCCTACTAAAGGGAATCGATCCTGATCAGCAGATCATGAAACTGCCTTCATCGAACCTTGTATCTAAAAATGGTGAAATTCCAGCAATAATTGGCAAACGAAACGCAAAAAGTAGCAAAATGAAAGTTGGTGATTATGTAACCGTACGCTGGCGGGATAAAAATGGGACATTTGATGCGGCGGTAGTAAAAATCGTTCATATTTTTAAAACCAACGTACCGGCGGTAGATACTGGGGTTCTCTGGATTCCTATCGAAAAACATCAAGAAATGATGCATCTTCCTGATCAAGCAACTCTTCTGGTCACCAACCAAGAAACTGGTTTTGGTGGCTCAATCATTGGATGGGATTTTAAGGACCATCATTTTCTATTGACCGAATTTCGGGAGATGATTGAAGCCAAAAATGCAAGTGGATATATCATGTTTTTGATACTAATGTCTTTAGCTATGTTAGCCATTTTTGACACACAGGTGTTGTCAATTTTCCGGCGTCAGAAAGAAATTGGTACCCACATTGCATTGGGAATGACGCAAAGACAGGTCATTGCACTATTCACAGTGGAAGGAGCTATGCACTCGATACTTGCAGCCATCTTAGCAGCATTATATGGCATTCCTCTGCTGTCTTATCAAGCTTCTGTCGGTTGGTCTATGCCAGCAGGGACAGATGATATGGGTATTACTATTGCGGAGACAATTTACCCCGCATATAGTCTAGCTCTAATAGTTAGTACGACTCTCATTGTATTGATTGTGACAACAATTGTCAGCTTTCTACCTACCCTCCGCGTATCCAAAATGAAGCCAACCGATGCTATCAGAGGAAAAATACAATGATAAAGTTTTTGGTAAATGGACTATTGCGGGACCGACAGCGTAGCTTAATTCCCATTTTGGTTGTGACCATTGGCGTCTGTATCACCGTTTTTTTTCATGCCTATCTCAGAGGCACTTTGGGCGAAATGATTGATTCGACTGCTCGTTTTCAAACAGGACATATCAAGATAATGAGTCGAGCTTATGCTGAAAATTCAGATCAAAAGCCCAATGACTTATCACTAATTGGTGTTGGACAAATTGCGGCTGATCTTCAGCAGAAGTACCCGGAGATGACTTGGGTGCAACGCATTCAGTTTGGTGGATTATTAGACATACCGGATGCAAACGGTGAAACACTGTCCCAAGGGCCTGTATTCGGAATGGGTGTCGACCTATTGTCGTCTGGAAGTAGTGAAATCAAACTTTTGAATATTGAAAAAGCATTGGTTCGTGGTCGTTTACCTCAAAATTCAGGTGAGATTCTAATTAGTGATGGGCTGGCAAGAAGATTAGAAATAAAACCGGGTGAAAGCTCTACCCTTTTTACCTCTACTATGTACGGTAGTATTGCAACCTACAATTTTACTGTTGTGGGTACAATTCGATTTGGATTTGCGGTTATGGATCGAGGAGCCATGATTGTCGACTTAACCGATATTCGAAATGCAATGGATATGGAAGATGCTGCTGGGGAAATCCTAGGTTATATGCCAAATAGAATCTACGATGATCAAAAAGCCGCCATAATCGTAGATCAGTTTAACGCTAATCATTCAGTTGTGAGTGATGAATTTGCACCAGTGATGAGTAAGTTGAAAGAGTTAAGTAATCTGTCTGATTACCTAGTTATGGCAGAATATCTAGGTTTAATATTAGTTTTTGTCTTTGTTTTTATCATGTCTATTGTTCTTTGGAATGTAGGCCTTTTGGGTGGGTTACGCCGATACGGGGAAGTTGGATTGCGTATAGCTATTGGTGAGCAAAAAGGTAGTGTATATCGGTCTATGATTTATGAGTCGATATTTGTTGGTCTGACGGGTTCTATTATCGGTACCCTTTTTGGGTTGAGTGCAGCATATTGCCTGCAAGTATGGGGCTGGGATATTAGCTCGATGGTAAAAAATATAACAATGATGTACCCTTCTGTTATTCGCGCTAAGATTACCAAAGAAACCTATTATATTGGTTTCTTTCCAGGCTTATTCTCAACAGTCTTTGGTACCGCTTTGTCTGGGATTGGGATTTACAAACGACAGACCGCACAATTGTTTAAAGAGTTAGAGGTCTAACGGTAAGGTTAAGTATTCTCAAATACTGAAGGATTTTTATTATGAAAAAAATACTATTGGGACTAATGATTTTTTTACCGATTTCAGTATGGAGTCAAATACCCACCGGCAGAGAGATATTGATAAAAATGGACCAAAACACGATTGCAGAAAACCGTTGTGCTACATACACTATGGTTGTTCGTGGTCGTCGACGAGACCGTACCATGACAATTAAGTCTTGGGTTAAAGGCTCAGAAAAATCTTTTAGTGAATATCTGGCACCAGCTCGCGAGAAAGGTACAAAAATGTTGAAGTTGAGGGACCAACTGTGGATGTACTCGCCTCAGTCAGATCGAATCATCCGCATCGCCGGTCATATGTTGCGTCAATCTATGATGGGATCTGATTTTTCTTATGAGGATATGATGGAAGACCGCAGTCTGAAGGACACGTACAATGCAGAAATTATGGGATCAGAAAATTTTCTTGCAAAGGATTGCTGGGTTATAAAGCTAACGGCAAAAGTCAAAGATGTAGCTTATTATTCTCGAAAAATATGGGTGGATAAAGAAAATATGTTAGCTCTGCGGGAAGACCGTTTCGCCAAAGGTGGAAAATTACTAAAAACAGCTGAAATTCCGGAGGTCTTCCAAATCAATCAGCGTTGGTATCCCAAGCGGATGATTTTTAAAGATGTGTTATCTAAAGGAAAGGGTACTGAATTAATCGTTGATTCTATTGAATTTGATGTGGAAATTCCCAAACATATTTTTTCAAAAGCCAGTCTTAGAAGATAGAGTGAATAGTCAGATACTATCAATCTACCTTTTGGATAGTGATATTTTTCTCACATGTGTTCGAAGTAATTGAGTCAAGGAAAAATGATCAATTGTCGGTAATATCAACAGGTTCTACCTTTGAGCCCTGAGACAAAATTGTCTCAAACTTAGATAATAAATAAATTACAGAACTGTACATCAATCAATACTGAGGTATTCCTTTGGGAGAGCATGATAAGAAAATGATTGTAATTATGAGCTTAGAACCCGCATCAGAAGCAATTGAAATAATTGTCGACGGGATTAAACTCCAAATCGTCGTCTGGTGAAAAACATACGGTCATCAGTATTACTAGAGACAAAACTAGATTGAAGGATCTATTACTCCAATCAATTAAAGGAATTGACCGTACAGTACCTAGCTAAAATACAAAGAATAAACTACGAATACTCAGGGCAAAGACTGGAGAAAGCAAAATCGGATAATAAATCAGGGAAGCCAGATGGTAATTGGACTGGGGGGGCGATGTTTTTTAAGATCCAGCCGTAACCTATTTTTCAAAATTTGACAGTCAGAATCAATCGGACGAAATTAGGTAGGATATCAATAAGGCTCAAAGCCCTTTGTAAATTCCTGTAAGGATCCTTACTTTTTAATGTATTTACTTTTTAGGACTATTTTCCAATTAACTAAATAGCCTCACTGTTATCCTACCTAATCCACCCAACAACAAAGTCAATTTGCTTAACATTGGATAAATTAGGCAGGATTTTAGATAATCAAGGATTATTCCACAGTTTTGATCTTACCCCAGGTTGCAGTTAACTTATCTTTGGATTCTACGGTAAAAGGGTTATCTACGTCTTTGAAGTACTCAAAATGAGAAGTCAATGTGCCTCCAGCAGCACGACCAATTCCAGCATAAATACCAACTTCTAACGGGTCCCCCAGATCTGACTCGTATGTACCAACCGTCTTCCATCTGTCTTTCTCTTTTATCTTATACCAGCTTTTAAATTTGTTTTTTGTACGTTGCATCCGCATGTAAACTGGTATTATACCTTGCTTGACTGGTACATATGAAGCTACCTGACCAGCTAATCCAGGTTCACCATCTCTTTCTCGAGCCTGATATTGCAACACCGCGTTATTGCCATTATCCTGACCTCGTCCCCACAACTTCAGCGTTACCCAATCGCCTTCTCTGCCTTTATTGTCTTTAGTCGTCGGAGACAGGGCAATTATGCCCTGAACTGTCGAAATATCAGCATACTCACATATCATACTAGCTTCGATATGGAAATCACCAGAGTGTACTTGATACAGTCTGTTTGGGTTATCTGCAGCCCAAAGATCTCGATTATGCTCACCCTCAATCGTTAACCAGCCATCTTTAGTTTTACTAATATCCCACTTTTCAGGCTCGTTGGACCATAACCAATTTGGATTTTGAAATTCATTTCCATCAAATGGATCTCCTAATGAATCGGCTGCTTGAACTGAAATGATGAACGCAAACAATAAAAATGAAAAACAAAAACATTTTATAAAACTTTTCATATCATTTAATCCATACTTATCTTTAAATTTTTAAAAGGTTAAAACAAAGAACAATTTATCCATATATTGATAATCCTTTTCAAGGTGAAATATATTCGATAAACTGATTACTAGGTAACTAATAAGAATTAGTAAAATAAAATGCGTCTGATCAAATACTACTTAGGTTAGAGTCCAACCTAAGTAGGTAACAAGGGTCGATTGATCCAACAAGCTAAATTGTTAAATATGACACGAAAAAGATTCTAACTATTCCGGGGCTGTAATGATTCTTAGCAGCAAAAAGCCTGCAATAAAAAACCGCCATTCCTAGGATCAGCGGCTACGGATTAGTGATTGCTTAGTCTTCCATTTTAGTTGTTGACGTTCTTCTAGTCAGGTGTGGTATAAGGACGTTTGCATTTAGTTCTAACCTCTGGATTGTCCCCTTTCTTCTTCTGTATTGTTTCCAAGCCAACTATTTCTAACATAATACGGATCTGTTTTCATATTTTACGTCAATCAGTAATAGATTCTCGCATTCTTAGAATTTTTGGTATCTACCTACAATTTTTGTTCTGCGGTTACCTAGTCCAGTGAATTCTTTAGCTAGATAGTAGTGAAAGGAGAATTATCATAGGATACGAATTTAGATTTGGCGTCTGATAAGAACTATTGCAGACTTTGGCTTAGTCCTAAGTATTTTGACTCGAGCGGGTTCATCTATGTGGGCTCAAGCCAACAATTTATCTCAGAATATTCTTTTGAAGGTTGGAAGCAAATTATCGGACAACGACTCAATAAAATAATCTAATCTTTTTCAAAAATTAGGGTCCTAATAACCAAAAATAAAGCTTATGGGAAATGAGTTAACTTACCTTACAAGAAGTTAAAGAAGGAATAACTAAGATGGACAGTAAGTCTGACTTTTTTTGTAAAGGATGAATAAAAACTAACGATAATGAGTGGTGTCTTCAAATTTTCTTTCTGTAAGATGAGTCAACACCTCTGGTCCACCTTCTTTCTTTGCTGATCAGCGACCATACCCAGATTAAAATCTTAATCGGATATTAAATATTGTTAGGTGAATAGCTTGATGAAACGGGTTTCTATATTTGTAGATGTACAGAATATTTATTACACCACCAAGCAAGGTTTTGGCTCTAACTTTGACTACAACGCCTTTTGGAAACAGGTAACTGGAGGCCGACAATTAGTTGCTGCCATCGCTTATGCTATAGATCGAGGAGATGAGAAGCAGAAACAGTTCCAACGCATATTGAGAGCTATCGGATTTGAAGTTAGGCTGAAACCATTTATTCAAAGGCGAGACGGTTCAACTAAAGGCGATTGGGATGTCGGAATCACATTGGACATAATGGAATATGCTAAAAAATCAGATGTTGTAGTATTAGCCTCAGGAGACGGAGATTTCGATTTACTACTGTACAAAGTACGCCAAGACCATGGCGTTTTAGCTGAGGTTTATGGTGTTAGAAAACTAACGGCTAAGTCCCTGATAGATTCAGCTTCTAAATTTATTCCAATTGACGAAAAACTATTATTATGAGTAACCTTATCTATTAGTAATAAATTTAATAGTTATTATTTCTACTTTATACAGCTGTCTAGTTTTATATGATACTTTACTCGGATTCGGTTCCCACAGCATCTTAGTCCATGGCTTGATATCGATATACGGTTTGTCAATTTATAGTTGAATCTCTAATCAACTTCGCCTATTTGATAATAAGCTCGTTTTTAAATTAAAGCTATTTCTTCATCACCAAAAATCCCGTTTTATATTCTTAGGTTTATGCTTAATTTAGTTCTCAAAAAATGGAAGTTGATATTTAGATGGTAGTAAATAATCTGATTTAATGGATACTATATCTGAAATTACTCTTAGTGTCCCTGGACTTTCTAGTTGGGCTTTTATTAGCCTATGTTTAGTTAACTTTTTTACCTCTTTAGTCTCAGCGAGTTTTGGCCTTGGCGGTGGAACAATGCTAGTAGCTATCATGGCATCCTTGCTTAACCCGACAGCTATCATACCCGTCCATGGTGTAATACAAATCAGTTCAAACTTAGTTAGAGCCATGATGTTACGAACTCATATCAAATTCATCTGGGTTCTACCATTTGTCATTGGTAGCATAGTCGGTGTCACTCTAGCCAGCCAAATAGTCTTTGCTATCCCGAGGAACATATTCCAGGGGATTATCGGTTTATTTATACTCTATTCGCTTTGGGCTCCTTCCATCCAGGTGGTCAAATCTTCATGGCTGATTTTTATTGGGATTGGAATTGTTTCATCCTTTGCCACTATGTTTGTTGGTGGTACAGGTTTGCTAGTAGCACCATTTATTAAGTCTATCACTGATGAACGCCGTGTGACAGTAGCTACCCACGCCACTTTTATGTCATGTCAACATGGGGTGAAAATTCTGACCTTCGGTATCCTAGGATTTACTTTTGCACCCTATTTGCCATTGATGACAATGATGATACTATTGGGTATTACAGGGACATGGGTTGGCAAAAGTATCTTGACCAAGATGTCGGAAAAAAAATTTCGCCTAGCCTTCAATACGGTACTAATATTACTGGCAACCAGACTTATCTATGAGTCTGTTAAGAGTGAGTTGTTCTAACTCAACAAGATTCATAAAAGACAGAAGGATATTATCAGTCTCTACTGTCAGAAAACATTTTTAACCAATCATAATGATCTTTTACCACCTGGTTCGGTTCTAAAAGAGAGCGAGCTAAAAATCCAGGCACATGGTCTCGACCTGTGGGTAGTGCAGGATTACTGTAACGGATATCTAAACTCCAACGAATGTGGTCAGAAAAATTGGGAGTAGATCGGTGAACCGTTTTATGCTGAAGCATCAGTAAACCACCAACCTGAAGAGGACAAGAGACTACATCTCCCTCCGGTATTGATTCAGGAACCAAGTCCTCTGGCCCACCACTATTGTAGGGTAAAATACCGTGATTATGGCTACCACTGATGACTTCCAGGCAACCATTCTCGATGTTGGCATCGACTAGTGGTAGCCAAAGATTAACCATAAATGTCTCTTCAGCGCTTTTATCTAGATACCCAAGATCCTGATGCCAAGATACAACTGATCTTTCGTCAGGTAACTTAGCACGAGAGTTAAATTGAGGATGAACCAAGATCTCAGGACCAATTAAAAACTCCACAAGGTCAAGAATTTCAGGCATAGTCATCACATGAAACATCGCCGCGGTTTTTCGCTTACCGGAGACATCTGCTAACAGTTCATGGCATTCACCTTTCATGGCTTGGTGAATTGAGAAGAGACGACGTTCAAAGGGATGATTAGCAAATAAGTCTGTCAACCTACCTTGCTTATAATAAATATTTGCCCAATTTTCAACTACGTCATTAAAATCAGCATAAAGAATTTCTAATTCAGAAGGATCAAAAAAATCTTCGAGTACTAGAAATCCATCTCTTTGATAGGAATCATGCTGTTCTGGTGTTAATGTGGGTTTCATATTGTTTCCTATAAGAAGTGCAATCAACAATTAGGCAAGAATATTTAACATTAGTCGTGATTTGACTTACTTAAAGTTAGGTCAACGTCTCGCTCCGATTTTAACACAGTTAGATCGAAAAGTTACATGTATGAAGAAAATGTGATCAATCAAACGTCAGAACAAGACCCTAAAATTTGGATTGGGGTGATTATTTTATTTGGGTTGATACAATGAGCATGGGGGTAAATTTGCTGTCCGCCGGGGTCAGCAAATTTACCCTCATGCTCGATTGAAAAACGGTAAGAAATAGATAAGACGTCTTGCAAGATAAACACTAACACTAGTTATGGGGATCACCCAAGTACAAATTGAAAAACATAGCGATATTGTATAACAAAGACATAAGAACGCAATTGTCAGGCTTGAAAAATGAAGAGTCAATATCAATCGGATGATCATGTCACATGATCTGATAAAGATTAGCGTCGGAAGAGAGGGGATTACCAAGTTTATGATGTTGATCTTGCAAAAGCTGAAGGGTTAGAAGTTTTAGCTGTTAGTAATCTAAATAAAGAAATTATCAACAGAAGCTAGGATTTCAATAGGTGAATTCGATCGACAATCCATTACACACGAGCTAAATAGACACCTGCACACGAACGCGATCAGATACTAACAATGGAATTACAGGCAGGGAAAAAAGCATTCTATGATGAAACCAAAAACTAAGAAACCAACTGTCTGCGCCTAGGATTGCATTACCCAAATCCTTAGCCTTCCTCAAAATAAACTAAGATCTATCCTTGTAGTGGGGTTTTTCAACGGTTTACCAATAAAAACCTAGAAATTCTGCTAACTAGTTTGAATCATAAAAAAGAGCAAGAATTACCATAGCCAAAAAAAGAAGATCGCCGATAACAATTAGAATCCGTAAAATAAACTTGGTAGCACCCAATTTTTGGTTAGCAATTCTTTTTATAAAAATGAGTATTGGAAGAGAAGCAACAACTAAAACCAATTCACTTATTATCTTAATAATAAAAAAAGTACCGTCAACCCTAGCATCAAGAATGCCCATGGGAACACCTTTTTGGTTTTTTGTGTTGTCATTTTTTTCTGATTGGCTGTCAATTACAGGATCTTCCTGTAAAAACCTGCAAAATTGCGGAAAACGAAAAGAAAAATCCTAGAAAAAATAAAAATTGTGCAAAGATTAAATACAAATGCGATACGTAATATTGAAATTTATATATTAAGATTAGACCGTTGATACTCTTTCATCACATCATAGAGTATTTTCTCTTCATACGTTGTGCCTAGTTGGAGTCCACCGACTAGGCATTTTTTATGCATTCATGTTGACAAAAAACAATTCTATAGGATTGACTGACAATATGAACTCCTTTTCGTCTGTAGAAATACACTTTACTAATCCATTCGAATTATCATCAGTTGCCACATCAAGCACCTTTTGAATAATATCGACACTTAGTATGGAAGAAACTATATTAATTCTGTTTCTGATTTTTATCGCTTCTACTCATCTTCATGGGTAAGACCAATGGAGACAACTTACCATGAATGATGGGTTAGAAAGTGATTTTTAAATCCAAAATGGTGATATTTGGGTGGCTACTGATCGAGGTAGTATTCAACTTTATAATGGCCTTTTTTTAAAGAATTGGTTATAAATCTGGCGGCTCACTTGCTAATATCATTTTTTAAATAACCTCTGGGAAAATTTCAGCTCATTGGGAAGGTGAGAATACGTGGAGTCCAGACGAATACTTTTGTGCTTTTCCTTATATGATAAAAGTATTTCCTTAATTGTGTATGCTTAGTATGAATCTAAAAGACCCGGTATACATACCTGTGATAATGATGTCTTTGGGTCGAATGGAGGATAATAGGATGCAGAAGGCCTTTTTTTTACTAGTATGTCTGGTATTAGTTGCTTGTGGCACTAATGAAGAAAATCAGTCTGCTATAACCCAAGAAGAAATAAAATTTTCAAACCAATTTATTGGAAAATGGAGTCTAAATGAGGTTAATGGACAAACTGCAGATAAGTTTGTTAAAAACCTTGCTTTTGGTATTGCTGAAGACCAATTACGAACTGAATTTAACGACGTTTTTATAGCTAAATTCATGCTACAAATCATAGAACAGAATTGGGATCAATGTTGTTCTATAGATTTTGATTCTTGGATTACTTTCAATGAAGATGGAACCTACAAAAGCTATATGAAAATAGACTTTGAAACCGATTTAGAAGAAATTTTAGGTAACGAAATAAGACTAATATTGGGTCGGGACCTTCCAGAGGAAGGTTTCGGTGGTGTATTGGAAGAGACAGAGACTGGAATTTATGATGTTACTGAGACTGATTATAAAATAATTCCTGATTCAATGGCAGAGAGAATATTGGGTGTATCTAGAACTAAACCAGAAGAAGGGTATTGGAAAATTGATGGAAATTTCTTAACTCTAAATCACACCAAAGAAGATAAGGAAATTGATTCAATAATTTATAGTAAAAACCAATAATCAATTCGACTTTAGACTTGATTAGGATATGATTTCTAGAAGAGAAGCTGATCTTGATCGGTCACAGAACTCTTCTGTCTAATCTGATTTAGATAATTGAAGCTTTTGAGTTACGACCTGGTGATTATAATCAGCCTTTGAGTCTTTCAGTTGATACTAAGTCTCTGGTAGAAGATCACTACCCCCACTTACTGTATTATTTTGAGACTGAAGGTTCTAGCTGGGGTGAACTGGTGGAGATTTATCAAGATTGGTGTGAAGACTTCAATCTTGCCGAGTCAGTAGTAGCTGAAGATTTTCTTTCGACTTGAATCGACCTGTTTACCGAACTAGTCATGTCTCACAGTATTTATGGAAGCTAAGTTTCCAAAACTTGAAAGTAAGACAAAACCAAAAGATGGAGAATTAGGGTGAGTGGTCGTCGTTGTCAGATGTACCCATTTTATCTATGTTGCCCGGATAAAACTCCCTTACCATTAAACTAAAACCCAATAAAACAATTATAATGGGAATCCAGTCCTTATTCCTTCCATAGAAAGAGACATTATTTACATCAAAATGCTCTTCTGGCATTTTCTCATACGATTCAAACTCCCCTGAAAGGGGAATTTTTTCAGGGTGTTTCGTACTCTATGCCATTTAATGTGAAACTTTCATGTCCGTCAAAGTCTAGGACCTTATCTAGGATTGAAATTATAAGAAATACCCCCCCAAGATATATGGCAAACAATTTTATAGCTGTTTTATAGAAACTTGTAAGTTGCGTGATAACCTCACCTATTGAAGAAGGGGCGTCACCTATACTATTTTCTTTTTCTTCTGAGTTATTGATAGTCCTACCAAATATTGAATTTGGCCCTTTTTTGGAAACTTGTTTCCACGGAATACTCAATTAATTTAGTATTTCAACCTTAGCTAAAATTAGCGGAGGTTAACTAATTCGAAGTAGAATACAGATATCCAATATTGCGTGTCGAACAAGGTCCCAACCTCACTAGAAACGTTTCCAGTGAAAGCCTAACTGTAATTATTTTATTTATAGTTTGATGGATTCGAACTCCTACTATGTTATTAGGAGTTATATAAATCTCTATTATTGTTTTAAAGGACTATGAATTCTAAAATATGATCATGCCTGTCAGGAATAATACTCATCAATTAGGTAAAAAAATCAAAAGTTATCACTTCAGGTACTCTTTGAGAAATCAGGAACATCTACCAGAACTCCCCCCCGCTCACGCGAGATTTCTGAAACCAAGCCGGGAGCAGTCATATTTAGAGCATCAATGATATCTATTGGTGGTCGGCGATCTTCAATAATACAGCGCGAAAAATCTTCGATCATCAATGATGTGCCTCCATTGTAGCTATCATCTACTGATTCCTTTGGTACTTTCTTCCATGTATCAGGAAGATAATCCTTAAAATCCCAAAGATCTTGCCATGTTCCTTGGGGAGTTTGACCATCAATGTAAATTTTATGATGATCTTGTACTCCTCTGGGTGCTTCGTAACAAGCATCGGTACCTTGAAGCCCATAGTAAACAAAGTTCGTTGGACGACTAGAAAAGAAGTCGAGACGAATACGAATCAGTTTTCCCTGTTCTGTATGACATAGAACGATACAGGTATCATCTGCTTGTGCCCATGATAAATGATGTTGACCAGACCCTAGGCAAACTACTTGTGTAATGCGTTCGCCGAAAGCTTGGTATAATGGTCCTAGGTCATGGGTAATGTAATGATGACCACGCCGAAGTGCGAGCTCTTCTGTTCGCCAATTGTATCCTTGTTTAGGATGAAGAAATCCTGATTTGAAGTCTTGGATTTGGTCAGCTTCACCATAGTAAAGTTGGCCAAATTTACCAGCTTTAACTAATCCCATGACAATGCTCCATGACCGCATGTAACAATAGTTAGAAGCCAGCATGTATTTGTGGTTGGATGATAAAACTGCTTCAAGTAGTTGCCAACATTGCTCAATACTCGTCGCGGCAGTGACCTCAGAAAGTACATGTTTCCCAGCTTTCAGTGCGTCTATACTATGTTGGACATGAAGTGGCATCGGCGATGCAACAATCACAGCGTCAATATCACTATCCAACATTGATGCCCACGAGTTATAAGTTTTCAAAGTCGGAAACTTATCAGTTGCGTTAACTAACCGCTCCATGTCTTGGTCACAAATTGCGACGAGTTCGGCAGTTGGCGCATGATGTATGGCCTGAGCTAAATCCGCACCGCGCCCAGCCCCGAGGATACCAAATCGAACTGAGTTCATCTTTATCCTTAAATCAATATTTTTTCTATATCGTGTTTACAACCTAGTATTGTAGCTGAAGCCCCTAACTTGGTCTACGGAATTAGTATTATATTCTCTATTCCCTTCCTTCAAACGAGCTAGGACGTCCAGCAAGTCGGCCATTCGTACCAGTTTTGGGCATAATCTTATTAATACACTCTTGAAGTAGCTGAATAGCTTGAATAGGTTTAGTGTGGGGGCTTAATTGACAAACCTGAGAAACGAAAGCATCAACTGAAAAGATGGTCCTATCGCATGATTTGATAAAGATTAGCGTTGAAGGGGAGGGGGTTACCAAGTTTTGCCTGTTGATCTTGCCAGAGTTGAAGGTTTATGAGTTTAAGCTGTTGGCAATCGCATTTATTCTGATTTCTCCAAAACAACAAAGCGGTGAAGGTTCGATTTAAGGGCAGACTTTCAACTTCTAGCGTTTACCTACACAAGGATTAACAATTCAATCTGAAGTGGCCAAAAGTTAAGTTTTTGAGCGGAACATACAAGACATTTTCAAACTGCACCAAATGGAATCGTATTAACATTCTATCTTATAGAGTAAGTGAAACGACCAATCTAAGCCGATCGTAGTATCAATCCAAGGGACACCATCAACGTACACACTGAGGACACACCGTGAAAACAACTCCTGACCTCTTGATATCCGACTACATTAGGCAATACATCAAAAAGGTATACACCTCGTATACACCAAGTGTGCATCATAAAGTCAATGCGGCTAACATTGAAATTCCCCCCCGAATACCAGGAGACCATAAGGAAAAGAACAAAGGAAAAAAGCCTTTCAATATCCGACTATATCAGACAATGTACTGAGATCGTACACACCAAAAATCGGCCTTTTGATGGAGCAATTTTCAATCAAAGATGAGCAAATCAAAAACCTACAATCGTCACCGAGCCAGTTACAACAGCCACAAACCATGACTGAGAAAGAATACGAGACTGAGTCCCGAGAATTTGTTACGAATCTATGGTTAGTGGGTCACAAAAAGATTAGCTCCAACTATGATAGAATTGGGTGTAGACTTTAGAATAGATCCCACACAGAAAAATAAATGGAAAATTTCAATAAGTAAATTGGTTATGCGCGGGCAAAAAAATATTGTTCGATATTCATGACTATCATATGGATATTATGGATGTAGCAACAGTAGCAAAAGAAGCTAATGTTGAACCGTTAGCTCTCAATCACCTTACTCTCAAAACAAGGTCAAAATGCTATGCTAATTGGCTGTTTCGTAATCCTATTGAGTATTCGGGTGCCGTTTTCCTAGGTGAAGATGGAATGAAAATTATGATTCCTCTTTAGCCTAATTAAATTACTAGCCATAGTGATAGGTAGAACAAACGACTGAACCGATCCGCGATACCGATTGAGGGGCTTAATCTCACTTCAGATTTCACTCCAGAAGAGACGAGGACAGATTATCCGAAAAGAAATTGGGATTGAACCGTACTGATGTTTGAGTTGGTAATTGTACCCGATAGTTAGTACCAAACTTGTTTCCCGGTAAATAGTAATCGGTACTGATGAAGTGTGCACCAGAATCTAGCGCTGCTTCGAACCTAGTTGTGTCCCCCGCACGAGCCTCTTTCGTATCCGCATCGGCCCTCGTTCGAACCAGATATCCTTTTAGGACTAAATCTTGAATATACCGACGGTTTTTAACAGGATCGTTAATCACCCGAAACGCTGCTGCCGGTTCTCCCTCTTTCACGTTGACAAACAGAATTCTATCTTGTAGAGAAGGATGACCATCTTTGTAGATATCGATTTTGTCCTGGTCAGCATCCAGTGCGAAGAAAATTTTTCCACGGGATTCTTTCAGTGTTGGCCACTGGTCATTGGTAATTGCACTTTCTAGTGTCTCATAATCTCCCCGCACACGATCAGGTACAATTAAATCTGACATTTCAAAAACACCCAGAATTTCTTGGTCTAGACGGTCGAATGCTTGCCCGTCAAAAGGTATCGGTTGTACAAAATTTGGCTGATCGATAACACTCTCTTTAGTATTGATCATAATCAAGATTGGCATATGCCCTGGGTGTACTTCAGACCATTGGCGAACTTCCTTTAGTGCATCCTTAAACGTCAAACAGTTACTTCGAAAATCTATATCTTGCGCATGTAGTACTTTGAAGCCAGGTTTTGCCATCTGGCCCTCCGCATCATAAGTAGGACCAGGAGGCAAGTCCATTTTTTTGACCGCCGTAATTCCGTATGGGTTCGCGTATTTTCCACCCTCAGGATCATAAAATAGATCTAACTCTAGTTGGCGTAATCCTAAATCTAGTTGCTCTGTTAGGGTAACATGCTCGTAATCTAGCGAATCCGCTGTATCCGGTTCTATCTGTCTGAGGATCTGCATTAATGACGGGTCGATGGCCTCCTTGAAGCTATTATGGCTCCCAATGGTCTGAATCTGATTCATCCGCAAATGCTGATCCAACCAGGAAGCGGCGCGGTCGGATACTATCTTATCTTCCGATCGAAGTTCGCATTCACGATTGTTGAGAAAGCCGATCGCTAAATCTGGGAAATCAGTAAAAATCCCATCGACATCTGCATCAAGAAAAAACATTCGTAACAGATGATCAAAGTCGATTATTTGCTGTGGTAGCCTATCAGCTCTTAGGGTATAAGAATGAACTTCTAAGTTTAATTTGTGGGCATCTTGGACTAACGACGATAGAATTGGCCTCCCATCCTTTTGAACCCCTTTAACAATGTGTTGCATTGACGGACCGATCCCATCAGCGTAACTAGCAACTAGTTTTAAGCCTGACGGTAATACCATCTGTTCATAATCGATTATTGAATTTGGCAGGCTGGAGTCAATTAACTGTACCAATTTAAGGTCTGTTTTCAAAACTTCACGTAACCGTCTAGTTTCAAATGGATCAAAACACTGTACGTATACTAGATCGTCTCGCTTAGCATACCCATAATCATTCAGTGTTTTGAGAACTACTTGACTAACATCTTTTCCATGCTGTTGGTGCCATTCCGGCTCTTTAATCTCCACATAGAGGCCAACTGATTTACCAGTACTATGGTTCAACCCCTGAATCAACTCAATTTCTTCGCTCAATGTTGGGATTTGAAAAGCTGATTGGTGAGATGGAAATCGTGTAGGATAAATAACAGTATTCTTTTCGACATCGATTCGCTCGATAACTTTCAACCGCTTAATTTCAGCTAGATCGAAGTCGATGGCATAATATTTCCCATCTGTTCTAGCCCGCCCTGGAAAAATATCGGCAACATTTGTAACTGCTTGAAGAGAAATATCGTGTAGAATAATTGGTTGGTCATCTTTGGATAAAACAATATCTTGTTCGATGTAGTGAGCGCCCATACCATGAGCCAGCGCTATAGACACTAGTGTATGTTCTGGTAGATAACCAGAGGCGCCTCGGTGAGCGATAACAATCTTTGAAGGTTGGCCAATCGATACCGAAGTGTAAATTAGTAATAGTAGAAAAACAGGATAAAAACTGATATATCTACTTGAACGGATCAATTCTTGATCACTCATTCTATGCACCTCAACGATAGTTGCACCAAATTGACACAAGATAGATTTTATAAGTTAATGGTAAATTCATCTTGCCTCCATCCTATCAAGCGGTGAAGGCTGTAAATAGTTTCGGTCATTGACTATGTATTGTAAAGTCGGAAGAAATTCACTTACGTTTTTGACAAGAAGCAGGCTCCACGTCTTCGATTTAAGTCTAGTGCTTTTCTACTATGGCTGCTCCCAATAAGGAGCAGAAAGTCAAAGGTTTTGGCACAAACCAACTTGAAGAAGACATCAGAGATAGAGTAGGAACTATCCAGAACGCACGACAGGCCCGTTCTTCCCGTCAGTTTAGGAGATAATTTTAATACATTCTTGGAACAATTACGGGTCTTGAATGGGGTTGACATGAAGGCTGCTGGTAGGCTTAAGAGACGAAAGCATCAATGCTAAGCGGATGGCTGTTACACGTAAAACGATAGAGATCAGGAGCAGTGGAAAAGAGATTATTTAACTGTTGATGTTTACCTCACCAAGGTAGTGAAATCTTTATTGTTTGAATTGATGGTATTTTAGGTCTGAATTACTATGAAGATAAAGAATCAGAAACAATCTATAATGTTCATCTCTTGTTAATAGATCATTTTCGTATGTTAAATACGAAAAATTTAGTTTAGCCTGGGGCAAAGTCATAGATCGGTTGTTGAATCACTACGCTTAATACACTCCAAAAAGCACCAACAACATACTCGCCTAGCATTATGCCAAACATCAATACCATTGCTTTTCGGTAAGTTCCAGCACCACCAAACTGCAACGTCACCCACTTTAGAAATGTCGCAATCACCAGACATGACCAAAAATACCCGACCCCGTTAGTCATCGAAATAGCATAGCCTGCTGGGTGTAATGGGAACCACATGAAACGAGAACGCATAACCATCAGAAAAAAAGTAAATCCCATTCCGCCAGCCATAGCAGTAATTGCTGGAACATCTGGCTCTTTTGGAAAAGTTAGCAGGCCTGCTAGCCAGTTAAATTGCCCAATATGCCCGATTGATGGGCCCATACCTCCACCTCCAGCACCAGTTACTGCGCCACCCAATCGGTAAAGTTCTGATAGTGTAGCCCAAAAAGTAACTAATGAACCCCATACCACAGCTAATAACATAGCGAAAACCAATTTCTTTGTGTTCATGCTGGCACGCTCAGCCATTTTGAGAGCTTCTAGTTGATGTGGCATAATGTGTTCTCGATAACCACGTCCAGACATCCACCAGTTCAAGGTTATAAAACCAAGATTACGACCTCCTAAAGGTCGAGTACCCAAAATATTGATCAAAAACTGCTGACCATTGCACATTCCCGCCATTTCATGGGCAGGTGGTCCAATTTCTGCCCTCACTCGAGTAATTCCAACTGAAAGTGCATAGAAAAATAGAAAATAGGGAATAATAATCCAGAGAGTCATACCTGCTTTTAAACAAAACCAAAGAATATATAATCCAGCACAAATAATCAACAATAGAGCTGAACGATAATTAATAGGTTCTTTACTTTCGTCAATACCACTATCCTGACCCCAGATAGTCCGCCAGACGTTGGCTAAATGACGACGAGTAACCATAACAGCCATTACAAATATGGCTAACCAACCACCGATTGACTGCTCAGATAAATAAGGAAATGGACCCGGTATGCCCACAGCACTGCCAATTACTCTCTGTATTTTACTGAAAATATAAAAGAACCAAAGAGAAAAAGACATATCTAAAGGTAAGAAGAACCCCAGTGCGATAACGAATGGATAGAGTGGAACTGGAATTCCACCCATAGCATTCCATGGACGATCGGTAAAAAACTTCCCCCAGTCTCGGGCATTATGACGAACTGAAAAATCAGGTAAAGATGGGAAAAAATAAGCCAATCCATGCCAGACATTAATGAGTGCGGCAATAATAAAACCATACCATAGAAGTTGATTACGGAAAAAGCTAGCAGCTCCACCTTGTTCGGTAATAGCCATTGGCAACTGAATAATAGGGTATGCTAATTTCTCATGTTCAGTCCATTGCTTGCGAACGATCACGTTCAAGCTAATCATAATGGCACTGACAGCAACTATGAAGGTTGTCCACCAGAGAGTTGGTTTGATCCAAGCACCCATTATCTGTTGATTGTAGAACGGTGTTTCTCCCTCGTAAATTCCTCTGAGGATTTCGCGATCAGTTACTACTAAAAATTTGGGAATGTGTGTTTGGATTAAGTCCGCCCAATCGTTTTCCGGTGTCGCAAACCAGAAAGCATGTGGCAAAGCTGGAATTGTTAATGCTAGAGTGTCGTGTCCTGCTAGACCACTGGCAATCGATAGCATTACATAAATAGTGATGAACTCAGCTTGAGATAAAGCTGACTTGGGAGAAATCTGCTTTATACCTAGGTTGATTAAAATGAGAAAAAAAAGATTGAGAACGACGTTCCAAAAGAGAGAAATTGTTGTTGGGTGGCCACTATGCCAAATACATTCGGTCTCAACAACCCAGAATACATTCGGAGGAATCAGCAGGAAGGCAATAAAAATCGAACGCCAAGTTACAGTCGTCCCAGCATGACTTGAGTCTGAATAGGAAGTTGACCTTTGAGCTGACTCGTTTTTTACCATAAGAAAATTATTTTAATCTACAACTCTAACTAAATCTCCACTTTTCAAAGAAAATTGACCGGCGACAATGACACGCTCACCATCAGCGATACCATCTACTTCGACGGTATCTCCCTGACTTAAACCCAGTTTTACTTGGCGACGCTGACCCATGTTATTTTCATCAACGACAAAGACGGAAGATTGTTCTTTTTGACTTCCAATCAGCGCTGAACGCGGAATTAATACAACATTTTCTCGTATCTCGACTGGGATATTCACCTTAGCAAACATGCCAGGCTTAAGTTGGCCTATCGGATTATCGACTTTGATCTCTACACTAGCTGACCGGCTGACTAAATCAAGTGTGGGGCTAATTCGGGTAATTTCTCCAAAAATATCTGTATTAGAAACATCAACATTAATTGTGACCTCACGACCTAGTGATATTTTTGCTAGATCAGATTCAATCACATTGATGATAACCTTCAGCTGTTCCACTTGAACAATTTCAAATAATGCAACATTTGGTACGGCCATACTACCTAAATCAAAATTGCGAGCAGAAATTACCCCTGTAATCGTAGCCTCGATTGATGAATCACTGAGTTGTTTATTAACTAGATTTAAAGCTGTTTGAGTTTGTATCATCCGTGTTTCAGCTGCTAGGATTTCTACCTCCCAACTCTTAGCTTCTAAAGATGACTGGGCCGTCCGAAGTCCAGCTTCTGCGGCTTCAACCTGGGACTTTGACAAAGCAATATCTTTTTCCCATGATCTAGTCTGACTAGATACTTGAGCCAAACTCAGTGCAGCCTTGGCTTGCTCCACTTGGGCTTCCATTGATCTAATATCTTCTACTTGAGCTCCTTTCTCAATTAGCTTTTGCTGTTCAAGGGACATCTGGTATTGTGCCTTAGAAATATCAAGTTGGGTCTGTGCACTCTCGAAAGATTGAAGACTAATAGCACCATCTTCGAATAATTGTTGCAGTCGTTCAAAATTACTTTTTGCGTTTGATAAACTCGCTCTAGCTTGGTCAACAGCCGATTGGGCTTGTTGACGGTCTTCAGCTCGAGCGCCACGCTTGATCTTTTCCAAGTTCGCTTGAAGTGAAGCCAAACCAGCTTCAGCCTGTTGGATTTGAGATTTTGCTCTAGTTTCAGATAAATCTTTTACTTGTTGTAATGATGTATCAGCAGCAGAAAAACTAGCTTGTGCCTGTGCAACTTGGCCTTCGACCTGGATACGTGCCAATTTTTGAACTTGGTTATACGCAGCCTCAGCAGACCGATAAGTAGCCTGCGCTTGACGCTTATTAAGCAATAATTCTTCGTGCTCGATTACTGCTAAAAGGTCACCTTTATTGACTAGTTGACCAACTTCTACTGGCATTTCCACAATCTGTCCCACCATTTTAGAGAATATGGAAACTTTTGCATTAGGCATAATCGTCCCTGACAGGTTTAGCTCCGAGCGGATTTCATCAGTTTTTGCAACTGCTACTTCTACGGGTTTTCTAGTTTTTGCTAAATCTTGGGTACCCAATTGTTCAGATTTTTGTTCTGTGATCCGTTCACTCTGTTTCGATGGTTGACAAGCAGCCATTCCTAAAAATAATATTGCTCCCAGTAAGAAAAACAAAAAGGTCAAGAATGAAGGGAAACGTTTTATGAACATCATTTATCTATTTTTTTCTTTTAATGTTGAAAGTGATTGCCCTATTGCTTTTTCTAGACGAACTAATGCTACTGAATAATCATGTTGGGCCTGAAGCCGGTTTACTTCGCTTTGTGTCAGTGCTAACTGGGCATCGGTTAATTCAACACTGGTAATCAGACCATTTTTGTATTGCAGATCAGCCAACCGGAGACCTTCTTTAGCTTGTTCGACTGTTTCTTTCTGTACATCCATCAGCGATTGGGCTTCCAAAATTTGTAGGTAAGCAGCTCTTACCTCTTGTTGGATTCCGTCTTCTAACTGTGAATGTTGAACAGCCAACTGGGAGACCGCTGATTTTGCTTCTTGTACACGGTAATAAGTCATTAAACCATCAAAAATCGGAAAACTAAGAGCGAGGCCGACATTCCACACCTTGTTCATCTCGGTTAGCTTTTCGTTGTCATCTACCCTGTAGTCAGCTAAAAAAGACAAACTGGGTCGAGTGGTGGCTTGTGTAACTTTGACCATTTCCTGAGCAGCTTGTTTCAGTTGTCCTATCTGCTGTAAATCTGATCGATTCATAATTGACCACTCAATTAAGTCATCAAGAAGCCAGTCGATCTTTTCATACCGGAAATCTCCGCTAACTTGTATATCCTGATCAAAATCCAAGTTTAGCACATTCTTAAAGGCATCCTTGGCTAAATTGACCGCGTTTTTCGAGCGAATGTAGGTCGATTTAGCATTAGCCACTTGCACTTTAGCACGAATAACATCAAAGTTAGTTGAGGCACCAGATGAAAGAAGATCTTGAGCAATCTCGAGTTGTCGATTAGAAAACTCCACAGTTTGCTTTGAAACTTTTACAAATTCCATACTCAGCAAAAGACGGTAAAATGTAGTTGCCACGTCTAAATTGAGTTGATTGTAAGCTTCTGCTAATTCTGACTTACTGGCTGACAGTGTCGCCTTTGCACTACGATAAGTGTAGTAATAACGTCCCCAAGAAAACAGTGGTTGTACCAAAGACAACCCACCTTGAAAAGTATGATGTGCACCGAACTCCATTTCTGTGATGCTGGTTCCTCCTTCTACATCTTCAGATGGAATCGGAGGTTGTAGTCCATTGGTTTGCCCATTTACCTGTTGCAAATCCAACGGTTGCATTGGTGTTTGAAAATTAGGAAACGGTGAATTACCCCCAAAGTCGATAATGGATTTGGGTAAATCCTTAGCATATGTGTAATTTGAATTTAGGTTTACTTGTGGTAATCCAACCGGACGGGCCACTCGGAGCTGCTTTTTTCGCAAATCCAGCTTGTCAATCAAGCTCTGAATCTTCAGATTATGCTTGTGTGCATAATCAACACTATCGATCAAAGTAAAAACAAGTGGCTCTTTTTTTCCTTGGCCGGTTGCTAATGAAATAACACAGGAAAAAAGACAGTGGCAAACCAAGAAAGTTAATAGATAACAAAAATATCTGGGCTCTTTCTTAATCATTTACGAAGTGAAAGTATCCAGTAGGAAGAAAAAAACAGAGAGTCGTGTGCTATTGATTACAGCACTCATATCCAAGCAATCGGCTATATCAATTATCAATCAAACAATCCCATTAGTAACGAAGAATTGTTCCAGATTCACCAACAGCCCAAACATTACCAGATTTAGAAAGCGTAATATCAGCGAGATTATTAGTAGTAGGACTTTCTTGTTGCAACCAGGTTACACCTCCGTCCTGAGTATGCAGGATTGTTCCATCATCACCCGAGATCCAACCGATTTTTGAGTCAGAAAAGACAACACCATTGAGTGTCGCTTTCACCGGAGCAATTTGTCTTGACCAACTACTTCCACCATCAGTGGTGTGATAAATAGCTCCATCTGATCCAGCGATCCACCCGGTATTGATATCGATCGCGAAAACGGCCCGCAACTCTTCGGGCCCTGAGTATTGTGCGAACCAAGTCTTACCTGCATCTATTGTCTTTGCTACAGCACCTCCGGCGCCGACAACCCATCCCGTTGTTTCACTTACAAAATGTACTCCAAACAGGTTACTGAAGTCTATCTGAGGATTGTTGGTCGATTGACCATACCAATTTTCGCCCCCATCCGTAGTAACTGCAATTTTACCCATTTCACCGACCCCCCAACCGTGAGTGGAAGTGGGGAAATGCAAATTGTAGAAGCCCAAAGCACTTTTCCAACTGGTCATTGGATCATCAAATACGATCCGCGTAGCAGTTCCATGCCCTTCATCTCTAGGATCATTAACCATATGCCACTTAGAACCCGCACTTTTTGTTTCCAGCAAAGTAGCATTGCTACCAACAATGTAACCCTTTTGTTCAGAGGTAAATCCAACACCGAACAATTCGAAAGCATTACCACTAATTTGATCTTTCCAAGTTTGTCCCCCATCAGAACTGTGCATAACAGCACCGGCCAAACCGATCGCCCAGCCTTGATTTTCGTAGAAAGAAACTCGGGTTAAATCGCTATTACTCGACACGACTTCCCAGTTTTTACCACCATCGGTCGTATGCAAAACAGTACTGAAATCGCCAACGATCCAAGCTTCTTTCGGACTTACTAAGTGTACCGAATTTAGTTTTTTCTGTACTGGGCGCTCTACCTGAGGTCTAGTAGTCCAAGTTTTACCACCATCAACAGTCGCCAATATAACACCAAACTCAGCTGCACCGTAACCGTGTTTTTCATCCGCAAAGTGTATACCCCAAATTGGCTCTGGCATACCATTTGTATTTGGCACCTTACTTTCCTGACTTTCCCAAGTTTTTCCACCGTCGGTGGTATGTATAAGAGCTCCGTTACCCCCCGAAGCCCAGCCAACTTGATCAGTCAACATAAACAATGCGTCTAAAGTTGATGCTGTTCCACTTTTCTGTGACTTCCAGGTTTGCCCTGCATCAACAGTGCCCAGAACCGTTCCTCCACCACCAACAGCCCAACCCACAGTCGGACTTTTGAAAGATATACCCATAATTACGTTGTTGGTTTTTGTATCTTGAGCCTTCCAACTTCGACCACCGTCACTAGTATGAGTGACATAACCACCATCACCACCAGCCCATCCATTTTTTTCATCGGCGAAGGTAATAGCACCTAGAACGGTATTAGTACTGGTGTTCAACTTATCCCAAGTTTTTCCTCCGTCCATTGTTTTTAGAACCGTTCCATTATCACCACAAACCCATCCCATTGTTGAAGATATAAAACGAATTTTATTCAGCTCTATCTTATCAAAAGAAGATGGAAATGGTACGGTTGGCTGACGTTCCCAATTTTTTCCGCCGTCTTTGGTATGAAGAATAGTAGAGTGTGAACCAACAATCCAACCTACTTGATTTGAATTATCCAAAAAGAACACGTCATTGAACTTGGCTTGCCATTTGGCACTTTTTACCACTTCCCACTGTTGGGCAGATAAACATACCACACCTAAAATCAACACTAGTACCAATACGGTAATACTTTTGAGATTTTTTAACACCAGATATTTCCTGTTAGTCTATTTATTCTAAAAACGGCACTCCAAGCGAAGGCCAAACTCGGCGAATTATACTATTCAAATCAATAGCCGTCAAGCGAGTTAGCTAACCACTTGTGCTTGTCCTTTTTCTACCGGAGGTAATTCCGGATAATTACCTTTTGCATTCTTCAACGCAGTCAAACCCTCTACAAGTATCCAAAATTGAAAGAATTGAATTCCAAGGCCAAAGCAGACTAGCAAGTACTTTTGACTAATCCACCAACCTGTTTCGGGATTAAATATATTATGCATCATAGCCCAAGTTGGCATTATTATCATAGCCAACATTGGCAAAGCTACAAACCAAAATGGTTTATTGCGGCGAATCAAGTAAAAGAGGATCACCATGAAAGCTAAACCTGCCAGTAGTTGATTAGTTGCTCCGAATAAAGGCCATAGAATCATCCCGCCACTACCAGGTCCACTAGGACCTGGTAGTAAAGCGACTGCTCCACCTAAAATCAATGCTATTGCGGTGGATACATAACGATTGGTAACCAAAGGTAAACTAAGAGTCTGGCCAAGTTCTTGAATAACATAGCGCTGAAGTCTAGTCGCTGAGTCTAAAGTGGTAGCGGCAAAACTCGCTACTAATACTGCCATTATCGTAATGCCCATTTTCAGAGGAATACCAATGACAGATAGAAAATTTCCACCTCCATCAATAAAAGCACTCACCTTTTTACCCAAGCTGTGGTTCTTCCATCCCCCGACTAGCTTCCCATCTATCTGACTGATCTCTGCCGAATACCGAGACTCCCAAGCTAATCGGCCTGATATCTGTTTGCCAGTCGATTGGTCTACTACGGGAGTAAAAGCATAACTAGCACCCGCGCCACTTTTTTCGAACAATCCCATACCAATTCCAGCGCAACAGGCTAAAATTACAACCACAGCCAATCCACCTTCCAGAAGCATGGCACCATATCCAACGTACTGAGCATCTGCTTCACTTTCGATTTGTTTACTAGATGTACCTGAACTAACTAAACAATGAAAGCCGCTAATAGCGCCACAAGCGATAGTAATAAACAAAAACGGCATAATTGGTGGGGCATCAATCGGAATTTCATTTGCGACTGCAGGCGCCGACGCAAACAAATCAGCTTTGCCTGTTACACCTGCTATAACCAATCCTATAATGAGTAACCCTAGAGCTACAATTAATTCATGAGAATTAATATAATCCCTAGGTTGCAAAAGAGTCCAAACGGGCAAAACCGATGCGATAAAACAATAAACGAATAGAATCATTGTCCAAACAACTACCACATTGGCTAGTGTTTGCCCTACCAATGGAAGACCAAACAAGCGAGACAAATCAATCGGTAAAATATAAGCCCCAACTGCCATTGAAATGTACATAACCCCTAAAGCTAAGACGGAGGGTATCAGCAAGCTTTTACCTTTTCTGTGAATCCATATACCAATAGAGATAGCCAATGGAATTTCGATCCAGACCGACAGGACTGATTCTGGGTAGAGCGCAAAAATTAAAGCTATAACTAATCCAAAAATGGCTAAAACAATTGTCAGAGACATAAACAGAACCAATAAAAAGAAAATTTTTGCTCTAGGCGTGATCATACGCCCTGCAATATCACCTACTGTCTGCCCACGATTCCTCATCGAAATCACCAAAGCACCAAAATCATGTACAGCACCAATGAAAATCGAGCCTAGGATCACCCATAAAAGAGCTGGCAACCACCCCCAAAATACAGCAATAGCAGGTCCGACGATTGGCCCAGTACCAGCAATACTGGTGAAATGATGTCCAAAAATAATCTCACGTTTGGTCGGAACATAATCAATATCGTCTCTCATTTCTTGGCTTGGAACCACAGCTTCTGAATCCAAGCCAAAAATTTTACTTGCTAACCATCTGCCATAGGTATGATAAGCGACAATGAAACCAACAAAGCTGGCAACTGCAATTAGTAACGTATTCATTTTTTTCCCTGCTCCTGAAATACTGTTTTAAAAAATCTCGCATAGAAACCAGCTTAATGCTAAAATAGCAGTAACAGATCATTGTTTCAATGCAAAAAACCTGACTTAAAAATGGGAACCAGGCTCAATTCTCTAGGAGGAAAAGATGAAACTACCAATCGCGGCCTATATAGTGATGGCTGCATTGATAGCACTTATTGTTTTGGCAGGTCTCTTCTACAAGATGCCCGAATCAGGCCCGTTTGCTGGGTTTGGCATGCCAGATAGCGCTTCCGCATCGAAAGGCTTATCCGACCCCGGCAAACGTCGCTGACGCATAACAAAAAATAAAACAAGAAGTTCGCTTCAGCCGATGTAATCGAAAAGCGAACTTCTTTTGTGTCTAAACTTCGTCTAGTTGATCAGCTGCCACATCTTCTAACGCATCCTCTTCTACTTTCTCGTCGCCAAAATTGAGAGCAGATCTAATTTCTTTGTCAATGGAAATTCGTACTTCATTGTTCTCAAGCAGAAAATTCTTAGCGTTTTCTTTACCTTGGCCGAGTCGCTGCTCACCATAGTAAAACCAGGCTCCACTTTTTCTTACGATTTCTTTATCGACTCCCACATCAATTAAATCACCGACTTTAGAAATACCTTTACCAAAGTCAATATCAAACTCGACCTGAGTAAAGGGTGGAGCCACTTTGTTTTTGACTACCTTAACTCGTACCCGATTTCCGGTAGTTTCTCCACCATCTTTTAGAGCTTCAGCTCGCCGAACTTCTAATCTAACAGAAGCATGAAATTTAAGAGCTAATCCACCAGGTGTTGTTTCTGGATTTCCAAACATGACACCTATCTTTTGTCTAATTTGGTTGGTAAAAATAACGGTCGTGTTCGATCGGTTAGTTACTCCACTTAGCTTGCGCAAAGCCTTTGACATTAATCGTGGTAACACACCAACATGGGCATCTCCCATCTCACCCTCAATTTCAACTGAAGGAGCTAGCGCTGCCACGGAGTCAACAACCACGACATCAATAGCCCCACTACGAATTAAGGTTTCCGCAATTTCTAATGCCTGCTCTGCAGTATCTGGTTGTGAGATTAGGACGCTATCCATATCAACACCGATGTTTCGAGCATAAAGAGGATCAATAGCGTGTTCAACATCAATAAAAGCCGCAACCCCCCCCATTTTCTGGGCTTCAGCTACTACATGAAGCGTAAGGGTTGTTTTCCCACTTCCTTCGTGGCCATAAATCTCAACTATTCGGCCCCTAGGTACACCGCCAACACCTAGAGCAATATCGAGACCAATTGAACCAGTCGGGATAGCTTCAACAGGAACGATATCATCACTATTAAAGCGCATAATCGAACCTTTTCCGTGTTGTTTCTCGATTTGAGCTATTGCCAAGTCAATAATTCGGCTTTTTTCGGAATCACTCATTTATATATTTCTCCTTAACAATTTAATTAAGCAATTTAAGCTGAAGCGAACGAAAATAACGATAAACGATCATATACAGTACCGGAAGATAACAGCTGACTCTGCATTAGTGATATATGGTTGACTGCTATCGATAGATTTTTTGGGAGTTGATAGTGTGCCAGTTTTTGTAGATTAACTGGGGTATGAACTCTGGCCAAAGTTATATGAGGTACAAACTGTCTCTTTTCTGGTAGATAGCCAATAACTTCTAAAGCTTTGTTTATTCGAAGCGACAGATCCGAGACTTCTTTACCGTTTTTTATACTAGCCCAGATGACTCTAGGCCGAAAAAAGTTAGGAAAAGCACCTAAATCCCCAACCCTGAGAATAAAAGGGCTTTGTTGATTAGAAATTTCTATTAGTTGTTTTTCGATTTTAGGTTGGTCCGATTGGGATACATATCCGACGAACTTAACCGTAAGATGTATGTTTTCTGATTGAACCCAGGATAATTCATTCCGTTGATTTTTCTTTTGAATCGAAGCTAATTGGCACTTAATATCTGTTGGTATTTCAATTGCTACGAAACAACGATTTTTTCTGATACCACTTAATTTGAACCTAACAAGCCAGACAAAGCCCGTCGATTCGACCACAAAAACTGACCTCCTGATGCAACAGTACAAATCAGAGGAATGCACATCATCAAAAAAACGGAACCGTATGGTCCTTGCAAATGTAAGGCTAGTTGTTCAAGACCTGGTCGTAATTCTCGAAAAGCAAACATTATCAGCACGATAATCACAGCAACCATTTGTGTGTTGGTCTTCAGTTTACCCCATATATTAGAAGGTACGACCTTTCCGTATCGTGCAATAAAAATTGATCTCAGTACAGTTACCATTACTTCTCGAAACAAGATTACCATAACCATCCAAGTCGGAATTAATCCTCCTTGTGGGAATAATGAAAAAACGACTAATGCCCCTCCAACGAGAAATTTATCAGCTAAAGAATCAGCTATCTTTCCAAAATTTGACACATTATACATTCGGGCTAATTTACCGTCTAAAAAATCGGTTATAGCCGCCAAGGAAAACATAATTAAAGCGTTTACATATTGACCATACAAGAACATAAAAATAAAGATTGGTGTCATCAGTAAACGAAGAACAGTTAGCACATTAGCAATGTGTTTTTTTATGAAATCAATCATGTATGTATTTACTTAACTGACAACTATCAACTCAAATTTATTTCTCTTCAGTTAGATCAACAAGTTCCACATTATCTGGCATTTCAAAACTAAACGCTTTAGCTGGTATGCTCTTATTTCGACGAATATTTTTCAATGCCACAATGACACTCATTTTATCCCCTTGTTGATTGGAGGAACGATAACCGAACTGGACTGGAAGCCAGTCTTTTGCACTAATCCATATCTCCAATACTTCACTAACACTTGAGCCATCATCATTCTTGGCGATCAAGTGCGACTTAGGTTTCAACTCGAGTTGATAAATATCCTTCTTTTGAGCAGCTTCATCTAAAACTAGGTTAATTTGATAATTTTGTTCTGTTCCTTCCAAGGAAATACCTATTCCGGGTATCAGCTCTTTCTGCTTAGGATCCTCAATTTTCATACGGTTAACTTGATTGAGAAAAGGTGTATAAGACCAAGAGAATTTTCCATCTAAAATAATTAACTGGACAATATTATCTGGGTCTTCTTGGCTAACATACTCTTGACGTAACAGATTAGGTTTACTAAAAGATATACGACCGCGAGCTATTCCTTTATTAGTGTTTCGAATAGTAGTTTCTTCAAAATCAGCGGCAAAATTCACAGACTTCTCATAAGCCAATTTGAACCGATCAAAAACTTCTTCGGCAGTATATGCATGAACAAAACTGATGTTCATTTGAACGGAAACGAGTAATAATAGGCATCCAAATTTAGTTTTTATTCGTCTCATAGGTATCATATAGTCGTTCTATTAACTCTTAAGAGTTAATAGAACACTGAGCTCCTTTTAGTTTGTTGTGTAAATTTTACCCTGCGTATCTCTGAGAGGAATTAAACACTTTTCTTTTCTCTCTCAGTGGCGATTTCTATGGAGAGTAACAAACCTCAATTGAGCAACCAATCCAACCATGGAACCAACCCGGTACGATTGTCCACAGGGAGAAACATGAAGCATATTTTTTAACGCCAAGCACCTTAGCTAATCAAAGCTCGATAGCATAGCATTGGAGGGTAAGTTTGTCAATCAGCAGATCGGATTAAAAGAAAATTGACACTTAAGCGTCAGTCTGAGTATAGTTGACATTAATTTCATAAGGTAGCAAGAGACAAATGAAATTACGTTTTGTACACAACAGCCTACGATTGCGGTTGCGCAAATCTGAGTTGGAAAAGTTACAAGAAACAAGTCAGATAGATGAGAGTGTGACTTTCGGGCCTGACCAAACTTTGGTTTATCAACTGCAATCACTTAATACAACTAACCAACCTGAAATTAGCTACACCAATGGTAACATTGTTGTTCAATTACCGAAGCCATTAGTTACCCAATGGGCTAATTCGGATCAAGTTAGCATTGAATATCATCTATCAGTGAATAAAACTGACCAGCTACATCTATTGATAGAGAAGGATTTCCCGTGTCAACACCAGGAAGAAGAAAACTTCGAAGATACCTTCTTTGAACTTTCAGATTTTAGTTATAGTAACGAACAAAAAGCCTAGATTAAATGTATCCGGTTGAACCATCAGGTTTAGTCAAGCTATCACGTTGCCAGTGTTGATAAGATTTTTCTGGGATGGCTTCTTCAATTATATCTATTCCCAAACCAGGTCTGTCACGCATTTCCAAGTAACCACCTTTGGGTAAATAGGGCTCTTCAATCCAAGGATATGCATCAGGCAGATTGTATTCCAGAATCTTGAAATTCGGAGTTGATAAAGCGAAGTGAAGATTAACGGCTGTCGCTAGTGGCCCCATCGGATTGTGTGGCGCAACGGAAACATAGTGGGCTTCACCAATAGCTGCAATTTTTTTCATTTCTAAAAGTCCACCACATACACATACATCGGGCTGAATTATGTCTACTCCCTTTTGGGTGATCAAATCCAGAAATTCAAAACGAGTATACAAACATTCGCCAGTTGCCAAAGGAACCTGTATTTGTGATCTTAACTGAGACCAAGCCGGAATATGTTCCGGCCGAATTGGCTCTTCGTAAAAATAAGGATCATAATCGGCTAAAGCATTTGCTAGCTGTAATGCGCGAATTGGCTCGAAAACTTTTGCGTGAGCATCAAAAGCAAATTCCCAATTACTCGGCGTATGCTGACGCAGGTCCGAAAAAAAACTCGCAGCAGTTGCACAGACGATACCCCACCTGTTAGCCAACATATCAACACGATATGGACTGGTTTTAAAAACCGTTACGCCCCAATTTTCGTTCAACCGTCCTGCATGATCAGCAGCTTCTTTACCTGATTTACCTCCTAAATGAAGGTATACTTCTACTCGATCTCGAACTGCCCCCCCCCAAGAGCATGTAAGTAGGCAAGCCAGCGGCTTTTCCGCTAATATCCCATAATGCATGATCAACAGCGGAAATTACAGCCAATCCTACACCACCAATCGGAAATCGAAACTGCTGGTGTAATTTCAACATAAGATATTCAATCCGTCTAGGATCTTCCCCTTTTATTAACTCAAAAATGTAGTTAGCAATGGGCTCTGCTGCTAAATCTGGACCAATCGAATAAGCTTCCCCCCAACCATGAAGACCTTCATTCGTCTCGATTTTTATCAAGGCACGAGACCGGTTATTAATTTGTACCATGAAGGTTTTGATGTTAGTTATTTTCAATCATTCTCCTTCAATTAAATAAATCAATTTTTTCAGTCACTTATCAGATGAGGTCAACTAGTCTTGGTCAGAATCATTTCGATTTCGTAGACTTTTGAAACGTCGAACCCGTTCTTGTCTTGAATCTGGATTATTTTTCTTGCCATCTTGTGAAGTAGATGTTTCTTCAACTTGTTCATTTTCCTGTCCTAGTGCATCCTGAAGAATATTGACGGCGTCTATTTCTGTTCGATCCAGTGTTTGTTGATTGGAGATTATGGCCTCAACTCTACGGTTAAGTTCCAAGTCGACGGAATGAGGGTGAATTGACGAAATAGGACCATTATTTGGCGTTGTCCCTGCAATTACCGATAAATCTTCTACTGGAAACAGCTCTAAGGTTTGGGCGAACGGTTTCACTAATTCATCAAATTTTTCGATTATGTAGGCGTTTAATCCTTGGTCTCCGGCCGATTCCAAAATGTTGATTGTACGTTTAAGTTGGGTTAGCTCCGATTGAGCCTCTCCTCGAATCTTGGCGGCTTCAGCTCTAGATAGCTCAATCGCCTTATCTCTCTCTGCTTGAGCTGGAATTAATATTTCAGCCTCACATTTGGCTCTAACCATCTCAATCCTTTGCTTTTCAGCTTCAATCTGAGCTTCAATTCCAGCCACCTCAGACTCAGCATTCCTTAAGGCCTCCTGTGCACCAACAGCACTACGTTGTTTCTCTCGTGCAATCTTAACCTTCAACTCAGCTTCCAGATTTTGGCGTTCATTTTCTAGCCGTATTTTTTCTACTTCCGCTCGCCTTTGCTCTTCTTTCTCGCGAGCACTGGATTCAGCATTAGCTTTCGCTTGTCGAGATTGAGAGTCAGCGTTAGTTGTCTGCACACGCTTTAGAAGATCAATGTATAGATGTTTCTCCTCAACCCCACTAAGCCTATGGTCATCGACGTCGGCGATGTTCATAGTAGTGATTTCTAAACCAATCCCTTCTAAATCTGATTTACAAATCTGGATCATGTTTGAAATCAGCTGATCTTTTTCTCGCATTACTTCTTCTGGTGTCATTGCTGCAATTGAATCTCTCAAATGACCTTCGATTATAGAGCTAGCGATAGTCTGTAGTTTAGACTTTTCGTCCTTGGTCATTTCTAAAATACGCTTTATTGCATTTTGTCTACCCTTTTCACTTGTCGATATCGCGTAACTAACGGTAGCTGTTACTGTTAAGGGGACAATTCCTGATGCAATTGCTGA
>JACLAC010008030.1_pt1 | contig 41056 bp, 29 predicted proteins | sample 8027881 | NCBI WGS metagenome assembly JACLAC01 (sample SAMN15725517, study PRJNA655200) | protist metagenome | isolation source: fluorescence activated cell sorting (FACS) single amplified genomes of... | place: Spain: Blaines Bay Microbial Observatory, Mediterranean Sea | collected 2016-01-19 | reverse complement strand
AAACGTTCTATAAGAATCTTGATTATGAATTAGAAAAGACTGCCTAATAATCATTCTGGAAGTGTTGGTGGTATCTTTTTTCCTTTACAGTTGTCATCACAGCACTCTGAGTAAAGGAATTGATGAATACGGCCTCATTGGTGGTCCTCTTCGTGATATGCAGAGATTCTAAACTACTTGGACGAGGAAGGACATCATCATTAAAAATGAACAACTGGAAAAATTAAGTTACTTTTCTACAGGCCGAATCCACTGTCGTAAAGTGAGCCAAAGATAGTGATAGCAAAAAATGTATCCGTTGCTACTCCCCCAGGCAAACGGTATAGGCAAAGGCTGGGCTAACTAAGCGAATCAATCACTAAGAAGTAATATCTAAGAAAATACATAGGAAGGTTAGAGCAACGCCGAAGGTGCGAAAAAAATGGAGGGAAGGCGGTTAAGGCAAATATAGCACTTAATAAAAAAGCGTAAATCTTCATACCAAAAGCATGATAGTGTGTGAAGCGAGCTAACTTTCCAATAGATGGACCCGCACTTGGTTCAACTGACGCAAATACTTCTTCATAAGTCTCTAAAGAATAATCAGGTTGGTTCCCATCAGGGTGCCAACTAACACAATAGGCTTCCATGATTGGCTGAACGATATCAACGTATTCTTCTTGTGTCCGACCATTAGTAATCCATTGTTCGATAGTAGTTTTATCCTCTTCGTCTGATAAGTATTCTCTCATACTCTCATTGATTTTTACCTTAACAAGGTCTGGCTTCGATCGCCACGGTAAGTTACAACAATATCTTGGACAGTTGCTAAATCTGAGACGTCTGCATCTGCTTATTTACCTGTAAGTTAATTTAAGCAAACAGGTAGGAAAACAGAGACGGGAGAGTCTATAACCAGCGGCATCTAACTTTAACGAGTCTTTGAGTTGTTGTAAGCGATAACTCAATTGCCGTTTCTTGTTTCCTTCTGCTTCATATTTCTTTTGAGTATGCTAGGCTGAAAGTATTGCATCGGCTAAATCATCTAGTAAATTATCCATTTGATGAGCGGTAGTTGCTACTTGATTGACTTGATCTCCTGATGGGTTGTTCCAAGTTTTGTTGTTACTCAACGATATAACGTTACAAATAGTTGGGTGGTGGACTAGGCGACGAAATGATCCAAATGATAACGTCTGTGGTAGCCGCAACCGATTAGACCTATAGTAATAGGTTTGTATGACTTCCCCCCAAATATCTTGGTTATTATGATACAGGGCTCAATAAAGTTTTCCACCAAACCTCAGAAAGCGTGCTGAGATCAGGTCTAATCTCTATCGCTCATAGCATTCTAAAACTGGCCTGGCTCTTGTAATGTAGAACCACCTGATTTTTCAGCTGTCGTTACAACTGAACTGGCAAAATACAAACCGGGTTTGGGATTTTTGCCACGAAGCCGGTTGCTCTCAAATTACCAGTCTGGTGATCAATTTGAAAAGTTACCACTGTGTCCGTGTCTTGATTTCCAACAATCAGGAACTTACCGGTAGGGTCGATAGCAAAATCGCGAGGAGTTTCGCCTAGGGTTGGGGTGTGACCAAGTGCAGCTAACTCGCCATCTTCAAATATGAATCTAGCTATGCTGTTATGCCCCCTATTGGAAGCATAGACATAACGGCCATCCGGTGTCACGGCAATTTCTGCGCAAGATGGGGTAGCGTTTGTGCCGAGAGGTAGTGTCGAAATGGTTTGCAACGGATTTAGCAGACCATTGTAGTATGCATAGACAATAATAGTAGCATCCATTTCATTCAGAACGAATGCGTATCGGTTACTAGGGTGAAAAACAAAGTGACGTGGACCAGCACCTGTATGTGTTTTGACGAAAGCAGGATCGCTTGGCGTTAAGTTGCCTGTTTCTTCATTAAACTGGTAGACTAGGATTTTGTCGAGACCCAAGTCGGGTACGAATAGAAGTCTGTTATCGGCGCTTAAAACAACCGCATGTGCATGAGGGCCAAGTTGGCGTGGATGGTAACTACCAGATCCTTGATGTTGAATAAGAGTTCTTATTTCACCTAATGACCCGTTTTCTCGAATAGGGTAACAAACAATACTACCAGTTTCATAGTTCGCACTCAAAACAAATTTACCGGTTTTATCAACCGTGATGTGACAAGGTAGGCCACCATCTGCTGGTCGATCATTCAAGGAATAAAGAGTATCGCCATCGATGGCCCAAGCGTGTACTTTGGGGTCATCTTCCACTTCTGTTTCCTGAGTAGCATAAATAAATTTCTTTTGTGGATCTATGGCCAGATAAGAAGGGTTGCGCGGACCAACGGTATTGGACAGATAAACTAGCTCCCCGGAGCTTAAGTCCAAGCGACAAAAGTAGATACCTTCCGCTTTCCCATCGACAAATGGCAATTTTTCGGTGTAAGTCCCAATGAAAACAGTTTGAAAATTCATTTGTTCCCCTGGTCTAAGATTCTGATTCTTGTCTAGCTTGTCATATCATCCCATCGGAGTCAATGAAAAGTACTAACAGACTATTGATAGGCGTTTTTAATCCATAAAGGATGCAAGGACTAAAAGCTAATCCAAACTTTTTGATGGATTAATACACATTGACTAACCACTGTTGGTATACAAGCTGGGGATCAATCGTATATGGAATAACCAGATAGGGATCAGTTACAGTTACACCCAACCAGAGTATTTATTTGCTTTATTAATAGAATATTATATGTCTATTCGATTAGTAAGCTACACTTGTAGGCTATACTAATTTCTCAGCTGTGCTTGTTTGACTAATTCCCGACGTTATCGACTGTTTAATATTTTTGTTTCACAAACAGGTATTAACCTATAGAGAGTTTAAGAACGATATGATCTTGTCCCGATTGGCTTTTGATAGATGCATGAAATTTCGCTTGGAACGTTCGGCTTCTCCACCATGCCACAAGATTGCCTCTTTTAAGTTTCGTGCCCGGCCGTCGTGCAAAAAATTGGTGTGCCCGTTGACCACATTTATCAAGCCAATACCCCAAAGGGGTGGTGTTCTCCACTCTCTACCATTAGCTGATGCTTCTGGCCGGTTATCGGCTAATCCAGATCCGATATCATGAAGTAATAAATCGCTAAATGGGTAAATTTCTTGATCGGACAGAGCTTTTGAAATAGGGTGAGTTTCCGTTTTGAAATGTGGGCGGTGGCAACTCGCACACCCAATTTTGTCAAAAAGTTTCCTGCCTGAAACTACCTTTGGATCATTCCAATTTCTTTGAGATGGAACAGCGAGTGTTTGCAAATAGAAAGTAATTTTCTGCAAGAATGTATCATTTAATTCTGGCTTACCTCCACTTACTACTTTTTTATTTGGATCGCTTTGAGATATCCATTTCTCATCGGGCATAATGTTGGTTGTAATACCAATATCATGTAAAAATGCTGTAGCGACTTGTTGAACAATATTTGGTTGCCTTGCCTTCCAACCGAATCGACCGAGAACCATCTGACCTGATATCAAATCAACAATCCAGCTGGGACGGCCAGAAATACCATCTTTATTTTTATCTTCTGCGTCTGAGTATTGAAGAATAAATAATTCTGGTATTGCTTCTAATAAGCCTAGTCCGTGAACAGATCGAAACCCCACATACTTAATCCTAAAATACGGGCTGAAACGGAGAGGTGGACTTGTAGTCTCTTGTCAAACTACCTGTACTAGTCCTCTTGTTGTAGTTGACAGCACATGTTCAATTTCCAAAGCACACACTTCAGAAAGGCACTGAATCAGGACTAGTCGTAAAAAGAAAGATATTTACCGCTTCAATACCGCGATAAATTTGGCTAGTCAATGAGCAGTAGAGGGAATATCCTACAAATCGGTCTGAGAGAGACGATAGTCAGCTTATAATTGAGTCAATACCACGACGAGAATAAAAATGAAGACACCTGACATAAATAGACTAATCTAGGATTTAGTGCCTAGCTGGGTTATATTTTGACATCAGTAGGAGGCCAATAAGATTTCGTAAGGAAATTGCAGCAAGAATGGAAGAAAAAGTGAAAGCTGATACTGATACCTGCTCAAATACCCTATACGAGTTATCAATCCTGGAGAAAGACATTAAATTACACTATCTTCACAGTTTCAGTTTCCATTGACGATGAATTCTATGGATTACTCCAAGCATCAACACCAGCTAATTTTCGTCCCAAATCCGTTAAGACCACCGGGCGAGTTTCTATTTCCAAATCAAACTTTTGTTTCAACATTTCGCAAATACTGTCTTCATCCCATAACCTCTGTTCAAAACCATGCTGCTCAGGTGTCTGGAATAGAAACTGTTTCATTTGATTGAGTTGATTTACTGTTAGTTTTGATTGACTTCCCGTTGTAGGTACTTTTACCGCGGCCTCTTTTAATTCAGTAATAAATTCGTTTTCGTCCACGATTGGTAAAGCTGGAGTGTCGATATGTTGCCCCATAGCATACGGACGATAAATGGCCAGACGTCGGTTGTCTACCGGTCTCACCCAAGGCTTTCTCAAATAATAACTTTGTCCTGCTACCTCAACATGCCAGGCGGGGTAATCTGGGTGTTCACCCAGTAAGCGGTCGACTTCAACTAGCACCATATCGCATTCTTGATAGTTCAACAGCCATCTGGCGATCAAACTTTCAGCCACATCCAAGACTTGAGCCAACAACCTACGTTTAGTCACAGTTAAGGGCAATACGCCACTACCGGGCAAACTTCCTTCAACTGGCCACATAGTGATATATTGGGCTAATCGAGGTCGATTAGACGTATTAGCACTATTGCTGTGGGGTAACGCACTGTGCCAAATGATCAGATCGCCAGCCTGACCTGGTACGGACTGGATTTCCATTCCAGTAGTGTCAAGCATTCGTGCCGGCCGGTCGGCTGGCTGGCTGGCAGCCCAATCACTCAGTTTTCGATGAAAGCCAGGAATACATTTAAATCCGCCTTGGTTGGTTTCTGTGTCCGTCAAGCAAAGAACCCCTTGTACTTGGAATGGGATGGGTTTTTGACGACTATCTATATCCCAATGCATAGTTCCCTGATGGTTCCAAGCAGAATCTTTATTTGGAGGGTTAAAATTGACTCGGTCTTGTGAGACTCGCAATTCAGAACAATCAAGAATCTGAACGAAAGCTTGATAGACCCGATTTGATTGACGATTATTCCACAATTCCTGATCATGGATCATCGGTGCAATTCCACCCGAAAATGGAGGATGATTATACCAATCCGTTGGTTGAGAGAAGTCTTGGCCAAAAAATCGTTCCATTGCTATTACTGTATCATCCAACTGTGAGGGGGGAACAGCGTTAGGCAGAATCACGTAACCATTTCGATTCCAAAAATCCAACTCGGATTGACTGAATACATTGGATATTGATTTCACCATTCGGTCACCTCAAGTTAGTTGGGTTGCATCTATAAGTGTGTTCATTGTCTTAGTTTATATGAATAGGACTATTTACTTCTGACCAAAATGATCTACGCGATCATTCTATCTCAATGAAAATGATAGGTCAACAAAGTCTAGGCTATGTGGGAAGGGTTGGATTAAAAAAAAATGGGAACGATGTCATAGATAGTATGTATCAATTTGAAGGACATAGTCGAAAATCAGGAAGAAAAGTTTCTTTTTAACTATGATATTAGTGCTATATCTGCGACAATCGAATACTACTAACTAGTCGCAACCATGCTAGAAAGGATGCAGCGCGTAAGATATGAAAGAAGATAAATAATAACTAAGAAGAAGAAACTGCAAGGATAGGAAAAAGGGTACCACTAGGTACTGATACCTGCCTGATTAATTACCCCGCACGAGTTATCCTTTACGCCAGTTTGAGTATAAGTATTAACAATGTGGAGATTGGCTTTTTGTACTAGTATAGATTTTAGACAATAGGTCTCATCTACGTGCTAATTGGTATAGATACAGTATTCCGAAGTTTTCGCCAAAAGAAGGAAGACCGTCGAGATTAGTTTGTTTTTTATCTCGCTCACTTTGATCGACGATTCCATATTTCTTGTTTCTTGCGATATAGTCTTAACAATACCGATCATGATGGGCTAATTTATTACGGAATTCGATTCGAGTCATTAACATGTTAATCATAGTTAATGAAATCTAGGGATAATTAACGATTGTAATGTTAACCAAATAGCGATTAAAAAGCTCAAGTATTATGTCTGACTTCACTTCTTATTTGTATTTTGGGGTAGACTGGTCATAATTCATTTGACCAAAAATATTCTCAAAATCAAATTAACGATTACGCCCCTTTATTGTCTAAACGAAATGACGATTTTAATGTTGTTTCGACGATTTTCCGGTTCTAGCTAATACCTAATTTTCTATCATCGATTATGAAGAGTTTGAATGTGTGGAGAGTAATCTGTCTTTTAATGGGTCTATTACTGATAATGACGATCGTCAGACAGGAGACCCCCTGGACCCTGAAAGATATCAGTTCTGAGTTATCAAGTCCGATAAAATTTACAACAATCGAAATTTTTCTATTGGGTGAACAAATCAATTTTTCATTCATGGGTCTAATTTGGAGTGGCAGTTTCCTCCTAATCTTTCTGATGACATATAATGTGAACAAGCGGTGGATACCTTCGCTTGTAATATGTTCATTTTCAATTTTTTTAGTGATAAATCGATGGGTTTCTATCCCAGTCTTCGTATTTAGTCTCTTATCTTGGGCAGTTTTTCAAACTTGGCGAGGTGTCTACAAATTTGTCAAAATTCAGCGTTTCGTATTTCGGTTATTTGCTTGCTCAATTTTTCTGATTACAATGATACCCACATCACGAAGCTGGCACATCGTATTGTCTTTTTTCTTTGGTTTTTTCGCAATTTTTTTGATTTTATTTGCTATTCAACCTGTCTTACGCTTCTTTGAACCGATGACACATTGGTTAGAACGAGTATTATTCAATACTCAAACTTGGTTTTTTCTATGCATGATCGGTACTTTTGTATTCTTGGTTTACAATTTGGGAGCCTATTTCCTATTTGATCATCTACCTCACGTCACGGATAGTATTGTTCAAATTTTTCATGGGAAAATTTTTGCTCTCGGGCGTTTGGTCGCACCAGCTCCACCTTTACGAGATTTGTTTGACTTTAATCCATTAATGATTTGGCGTACCGATAGGTGGTATTCGGTGTTTCCTCCAGGACACTCATTATTAATGATGTTAGGAGTTTTGATTAATTCCCCGTGGATAATCAACCCTTCCTTAGGTACATTCTCTGTAATCTTGATCTATTTTCTGGGTGTCGAAATCTATGATCAACGTACAGGTCGTTTAGCTGCATTATTTGGAGCTTTCTCTCCATTTCTATTTGTTATGTCATCAGGGTTTATGAATCATGCTAGTGGTCTATTCTATACCACGATCTTTTTGTTATTTTTTGCAAGAACAGTAAAATGCCAAACACTGTGGTCTTCAGTTTTTTCAGGGGTTAGTTTAGGTTTACTGATTAATGTTCGACCATATACTGCTTTGGCAATATCGTTACCGTTCATTGTCTATTCTTTGATACTTCTGGTTGCTAATTTTCGACGTTATTTTTTACAGTTCCTATTACTGACAACGACAACGTTATTTTTTATTGGGTTACTTTTTACTTACAATAATTTAACCAATGGCTCACCTACTTTGTTTGGTTACGTTGCCCAATTTGGTAAATCTCACAATCCAGGTTTTAACCCAAAAACTGATGGAAAAACCGCTCACACACCAAAAAAAGGATTACGGACTACGTTGAAAGATCTGAATTTTCTGAACTTACGTTTAGTTGGTTGGCCAATCCCACCTCTATTTTTTGTCTGTTTACTTTTTTGTTCTGGTTATCAGAATTACTGGGATTATCTATTACTCTTACTATTTTCCTCCTTAGTTCTGGCACATTTTTTCTACTGGTATGATGTCGGAGATAGTTTGAGTCCACGATTTTTATACGAATCTTGTTCTGCCTTGTTAATTTTGGTGGCCCGAGGAGTAATATGTTTGCCACACCTATTACCAAAATCACTAAAAATGGAGTCAGTTAAACGGCAGCTCAAACTAAGTACAGCTATAACCTTATTGTTATGTTTGGCCTTTATGGTTACTTGCCGAATATCAACAATAATAACGTATTATGCCTCGGACCATTTTTACCCACACATACAACCGACTTTACTAAAAACAATCAAAAGACATAGACTTAAAGATGCCATAGTTTTCGTGGAACCTTATTTTTACCGTAGTGTCTTTTCTGCTAATGACCCGCTCCTAGATGGAAATGTAATCTATGCTCAAGACCAGCAGAACCAAAAGTTATCGGAATGGGAGAGACACTTTCCTGATAGAACTTTTTTTCGGCTGAGCGATGAAACGCTGGAGATGATTAAAGAAAAGGTAATTGAAGTAAAATAAAATACTTTGTAATAGGTAAGAATTGATAACTCGATCTTAGATGCTTTAATTCGCTACTTGATGACTTTCAGTGGGATAGGTTAATGGTGTTGCTAAAAAACGAAATTCAAGGGTTTTATATATCTGATTCATACTTCGAGACAAAATATTTAACAAAAAAGCTGGCCCATAAACCGGGCAAACTACTCGAGTGAAGAAATCAGCCGAGCATTTCTACTTTATGAAAATCAGCTATAACTCAAAAACCAACGGTATATTTAGTTTTAATGGGGAAGACAGTACAGAAATTAATGGTGGAGACCGACCTAAACGTCCAAATTCCGAAGACACGCAAGGCGGAGACGTTTACACTATAATTTTCGAGGCCAAAGGTAAATTTATCAAAACTTACATAGATGGAAAGCTGCTAGTAGAAACAAAAGATAAAGCCTATAAAAACGGGCGTCTCAGTCTTGGCGATAGGGATTCGACGCTATTTACGATTATATTGAGATCAATGGTACTGGCATAGCTCCCAGTTCAGTCGAGCATCAAAGCGAAATGACTACTATTTGGATAAATCTGAAGCTAGCGAATTAAATCTCAAACAGCTAATAATTTCCTTATGGAGGTGATTTTAGAACATAAAATACTAAAACCACTTCTATGCTGCCAATTGTCGTGAAAAACGTCTAGTAATGGATATTACTAGACGTTTTTGAATTAAATTATGAAACGATTAACCTAGTCCATATAACCGTTTTTTGATGTCGCCTGTCTAAGTGATTAGTCCGGGAGAAATCCATCTACCGGTCTAGGGTTACTCTTTAGTCTGGGTAAATTTCGGCAGTAACCAGACACTTTATACGAAGCATAGCCGGCGTATTTCTTGGCTATTTATTAATTGAAAACATTGAATCTTAGTCTTTCTGCTCCGAAGGATAGGCCAAATTCCACTGTTGTCGAATTTGATCGAGGCTTTTCATAATACTTAATGTCTCTTGGTGGGGCATAATTTGACTCTCAATTTGTCCCGCTCGAAAGCATTTCATTGCTTCCATTGCCTCATAATTGTATCCATTTCCCTCAAAAGGTATATCATGCATTTCACCTTTGACCGTTATACGTGTGGGAATCCACCATGGAGACTCAATTTTGATTTGGCCTTCGGTTCCCATTAGCATTGCCTCCTGTGGGGTATTGGTTCGAATAGCCGTATTCAAAATAGATATTTGACCTTGATTGTGAAGAAGGAGTACTCCAGCCTGTTCATCTACACCGGTTTGCCCGACATCTGCTAGTGTAGCAATTTGACTGGGTTGGCCAAATACCATTGAAGATAAGGAAACAGTATATACTCCCACGTCTAGTAGCGCGCCACCACCTAGTTCTAAATTGAACAATCTGTTTTCTGGGTTCACCTCAGATCGGAAACCAAAGTCAGCTGTTAGCATCCTAACTTCGCCTATCACTCCTTTGGCCAGTAACTGCCGTAACTGAACCATAGCTGGCATGAAACGAGTCCACATAGCTTCCATCAAAAATGTATTTTGTTTTCTTGCTGTTTTGATCATCAATTTTGCTTCTCGCTGGTTGAGAGCAAACGGTTTTTCACATAAAACACCTTTCCGATTTTCCAAGCATAAGATTGTATTTTCACAATGGAAAGGATGTGGTGTAGCAACATAAACCAGATCAACTTTTGGGTCTGTTGCTAGATCTTGGTAACTGGCATAACGTATTGGTATCTGAAACTGATCGGCGAATGCGTCCGCTTTTTCTTTGGTTCTTGACCCCACTGCGACTAAATCGGCTTCTTTGGTGTCGGCTAGTCCCTGGGCAAACTTTTTGGCGATAGAACCTGTACCTAAAATTCCCCAACGAATTACTTCCGGCATATTACTCCTCCACTCTTAGGCAAGGATAAGATTGTATCTTTACAATTTATAATTAGCAACTGTAGGAAAAATTTTGGTTCTCAGTTACTAGATTTTCTCCGCAAAAAATTAAAAAACTATAATGGTCAAGATTCCGAAATAAATGACTGATAACAAAATTGATTGGACGTTGACCTTTCAATCAATTTCTTTTTACTTTCTTAACAGACTGATCTTAAGAAAAGCTTACTTGACAAAAAATTCAGATAGACTAAATGAACGGATCATGCTACCCTCACGAGGGTCGTAGTTGTCTGTCAGAAAAAGTAATGTGCGATAAGATTTTTTATCAAACGTCATTACTAAGCCTCTCGCTTCTACAGGATTTGACCGATTGATTTGTTGGTGGAATAGAAAAGTAAAAAAGCGTTTCTTACTAAGCCCTGTCCTTACTATCATTTTGTCAATATTCAATCCTACAAAATTAAAACAAAAACACAAATGAAGGTCAGAGCTTTATTTGTTTAATAATGCAATTTTTCAACGTTAAGACAAACCTAATCATAGTAGAGTTGTAGAATATTATACGGAACAACAACAAGTACTGTAGAGTGCTAGCAACAACAAATTTTTCGTCATTTTTGCAATGATAAAAGGGGATTTCATTTAATGACTCAATCAATCAAACTACCGCTCAATAAGAAAGTTAATCTAGCCAATTTCGACCCAAACTATACCGGCAAATATAAAAGTAAGAAAGAAATGAGAAAGCGGTTACTTAAGACTCAAGCTGAGATTATCGAGCTCCAAGAACTACTTTATGCCGAAAGCAAACATGCACTACTCATCGTTTTACAGGCGATGGACGCTGGTGGTAAAGATGGAACCATTAAACACGTAATGGGAGCCATAAACCCACAAGGATGCGATGTGGTTAGCTTTAAAGTTCCGTCTGACGAAGAAGCATCTCACGATTTTTTGTGGAGAGCCCATAAGGCAGCTCCTAGCCAAGGTAAAATCGTTATTTTTAATCGATCTCATTACGAGGATGTACTGGTCACACGCGTTCACAATTTTGTGTCAGAGTCAACATGGAAAAAACGGTACGATCAAATTAACAATTTTGAGAAAATATTAGCCCAAAACCAAATTACCGTCCTTAAATTTTTTCTCTATATTTCCAAGGATGAACAGAAAGCTCGGTTCCGAGAACGTATAGAGAATCCAGACAAGCATTGGAAATTTTCACCAGCTGACTTGAGAGAAAGGGCTCATTGGGATGACTACATGGAAGCTTTTGAAGATGTCTTCAACCGATGTAACACCAAATGGGGGCGATGGCATATTGTTCCAGCCAATGACAAAAGGTATCGAGATCTAGTAGTGGCAGAAACCATTGCAAAAGCTTTGAGAGGGTTAAACATGAAATACCCAGAGCCGTCGGTCGACATCGAAAATATCAGTATTGATGACATTGTCTAATATAAGCTTAGAACATTTACTGATTATTCAACTCTTGAGTATTAGAGCGGTAGAGGTGCGAATGTGAGAATAGAAGATAGGTGGCGGAAAACCAATGTGGCATGGCTATTTTCATTTGTTTCACTGATTGTCATTGGTCCTTTTTTAGTTGTATCCGCTGATGGTGCCACTAAATCTGGTGACGTGATTGACTGGTTTAACATGATAATCGGACTGTTGGGTGGGTTGGCACTATTTTTATTTGGAATGGAGCAAATGTCGTCGGCCATCAAAGCTGTGGCAGGTGATCAAATGAAGAACCTACTAGCAAAACTAACAACTAACCGCTTAGCAGGAGCTGCAACAGGTGCTGGGGTTACAGCCGTTATTCAATCCTCATCGGTTACAACTGTGCTGGTGGTAGGTTTTATTACTGCAGAAGTAATGACTCTCTCTCAAGCGGTAGGCGTTATTTTTGGATCTAACGTGGGTACAACCATCACTGCTCAAATTGTGGCTTTCAAAGTTACCAAGTATGCTTTATTGATGATTGCTATTGGCTTTGCAGCATTGTTTATTTCTAAGGACGAGAAGGTTCAACATTATGGCGAAATTTTGATGGGACTGGGTCTAGTCTTTTTCGGCATGAGTGTTATGAGTGGAGCAATGAAACCACTTCGCAGTTACGAACCCTTTTTGAACTTAATGAAAAATATGGGTGGCAACCCGATTCTGGGAATTCTCATCTCTGCTATTTTTACGGCTTTGGTGCAATCATCATCAGCTACTACGGGCATCGTAATTGTAATGGCCAGCGAAAATTTAATCAGCCTTCCAGCGGGAATCGCTCTGATTTTTGGTTCTAATGTTGGCACTTGTGTTACTGCTCTACTTGCATCTTTAGGCAAACCAATTGAAGCGATCCGTGCTGGTCTCGCTCACATCTTATTTAATATGATTGGTGTTTTACTCTGGTTGGGTTTGATCCCGTTTTTAGCCAAAGGTGTAGAAAGAATAGCGACTGATATTCCACGTCAGATTGCCAATGCTCACACTATTTTCAATCTGGTTAACACGATTATCTTTTTACCATTTTCTGAACTCATGGTACGCCTCATCATTTGGTTAATCCCAGATAAGTCGAATTCTCTGACCGAATCGGAGGAGGATATTTTATTCTCAGGTTATCCTGATTCAGATCTCATTGCTATGCCGTCTGTTGCTTTGGAGCAGATACGGTATGAAATGAAAAAAATGGCTGAGACTATCAAAGACATGCTAAATATAATTGGGCCAACTATAGTCAATGCAGATGCAGATGCAGATACGATTAATTCGATTGATTCAAATCTTAGTGCAATACGTCAGTACCATTTGAAAATTGAACGATATAAAAGTCAGATTGACCAGCTTTTACTGCAAATTTTGCGAACTAACTTGACTTCGGAACAATCTGAACTAGTCGTTCGACAACTCAACATTCTCGATCGATTAGAACATATAAGTCAAATCATTGATAGTAATCTTGTTACTTTGGCAGAGAAAAAATCTAAAATGGGTTTGTCTTTTTCAGAACAAGGACAAATTGAGTTGAACGATTATCACCAACATATAGTCGAGTTTTATAATTTCACTATTCAAGCATTTTCAGCTCAGGATCGGGCAGCTGCGCAGGCAGTGATTGATGAAAAGCCAAATTTGGTAGACTTAGAGAACGTCTACCGTAACACTCACTATGATCGACTTCGTCGAAATATTCCTGAGTCTGAAACCACGAGCCAACTACACTTAGATTTGATCGATTATCTTCATAGGATCAATTCTCAGTCAGCAGCGATTGCTACTCAAATTATCTCTAATTAACTATTTCCAATCACTGGTCAAAGACTTTCATTCTACAGGAAATAAACTTGATCTATTCTTGCTAATTTATTTCAATTGGCAAGAATAGATCAAGTCTATGAGCCTAAGATAAAGGTAGAAACTAGTCTGTTAAGTTAAAATCATTAGATGTCTAAGTACCAAATATCCAAAGGTGAGAGCCTTCACAAAGAACACTACCTACTATCCTCACTTTCTGATTTTTTTAATCTTTCCCGTCATTCTCGCTAATTTTCTTAGTTTTTTGTGATTTTCTTCTAAATAATTAGTAAATTATGTATTACTTTTTCTGATTCATTTTTAAGAAAATACACAGAGGCAAGAGGTTAATGTATAGTTTTTAACCCCTCATGATCACTTTTAATTACTTTTTGGTATAACAAAGTGGCAATGTCTGTACCTTCAGTCTGACTGATAAAACTGAAGAATGTATGAGGCTAAATCTGTTCAAAGCGATTTCCAGATTTAGTAAGCCGATTCGCACCATATATTGAGAAAAGAGAAGGATCAAGTGATTGAGGCTAAAGACCCATTCGAACTAACTCAATCGGCAGCCGATCCGCCAGATATAATACTAATGTCCTCTTCAATATAATAAGAAGATCTATCACAGAGATAAAAGATCTTCTTATTTACCTCATTTCTCTTGAAATAAAATTACATGTCACCTAGGCGAACTTAGATGAAACTGAGAATTATCGAGCATTAACCTATAAGTTAAAAACAAGATATTATCTCCATGAATATGGAGTAATTTTTTTCAAAAAAAGACAATAGAAATGAATAGAAAATCAAAATCTGAAAGGAAACTTACCAATGAAGGCCCATTCAATCTGAGCTCGAATTAATTTGGGATTGGATGAATATTCGTCACTAACATTCTTTTAGAATGTAATTGGTGGTGTTGATTACTCCCCAGTGATTTTCATGATTTTATTTTGCTGAGAGTAGAAGTTTCGATCTCATGTCTACTTTACTCTTCCGCGTCTAATAGACCTTTGGTTAATTCAACATTATTTGTTGCATTTGTTTTATTAACCCAACTTAGTCGGGCTATGTCCTTACTCCAATAAGCATTCAGTACACAACGGCGGTCTACGTCACTATTCCACGACCAAGCACCATGAGTTGTAGCTCCCCCCATGAAAAATAATAAGTCTCCAGCTTGCATCAGTGGGTGTACTAATCCTTTGTGTCCCGCTGGGTCACCGGAGTCGTTCGAAGGCAAAGGAAATCTGGCGTGATGAGATCCGGGGACAACAACAAACCCTCCTTCCTCTTGAGTAACATCATGAAGTTGCCAAGCGACGTTTACTTGACCAGTATGACATCTACCATTTCGATAAAGATAGGGCCACCAGTTAATGTTAGGGTAAATTGGTGCCCCATTTCCGTGTAGAATTTGCCCACCACCACCTCTTCGAGTAGCAATTATACTACCCAACCCCTCAGTTCGAAAATGGCCACCAAGCATCCAATTGAGTCGGTGAACGAGTGCAGGGTGAGCAAGCATGCGTTGAAATGGTTTCCTTTCTTCATCTGGTAAGTCAATGATAGATAAGCTTGGTCGCCCAGTTCCTCTCATTTTCGAACTCCCATCTATTTGATGCTGAGCTGCTCCTTCATAATCGATTCGGTTTTGATTCGCATTTATGATATCATTAGCTTCTGCCAGCCAATCTGGGTCCATTACCTTCCTAACGACCAAAAAACCTGTCAATTCCCAGTAAAAGAATTCTAGAGGATCGACTTCCTCGAGATCAGCGATTTTTTCTTCATATATTCCGGGATGATAAGGCTTATCTCGTTTCTGAAATTTAGTTCCGATTCGGTTTCTATAGCCATTTGATAAGAGCGGCGGAGCTAAATCTTTATTAGTATCACTCAGCCCAAGAATCACACGTTCCTCCAGGTTTAGTTGTTTCATCCATGGCAATTCTTTTACGCGCCCACCTTCAGTGACCGCATCAGATGAAAAGTCTGATGGTCGAGCATAAACACTAATAAACTCACAACTGGCCAATCGTTGTTGGTTGCCTTTGTGGATCCAAGGCTGAAGTCCGTGAGCTATGGTGCTAGCATGGAGTAAGAGATCTCCTGCTTGTAATACCGGTTGAAGAGACATACCAATGGATTTTAGATAAGTATCTTCTCCATTTCGAATACAATCAGGTACTGAAACATTAACGGTATGGCTGCATGGTAATAAGACCAGGCCTCCCGCTTGGTTAGGAACATCTGCCAAAGCCCAAATTGCTCGTACCCCTTGACAAAACCGACTAGTTCCCTGATGGAAGTAGCCACGACTTGGGTTACGAGGCTCATCCCCACCTTTTAAGGGGCGAAATTCGTGTATTTCTAGTTGTTCAAGCATCGTCAAAGGCTTATCTAACCTATAAGCAAGACCACAGAGTTGCTCAATGTAACGCAACAAAATAGGATTTGCACATAAACCCAAAGGCATTTTTCCCTGATCGATCAAATCATTACATTCCATCAATTCCAATTTATTTAATACGTTCCGTACAATTAAAAATCCCTTTACTTCGAACCCATAGTTTTCTTCTGGGCTCATATTGTCCCCAGCTATGTTTTTGGCTTCAGGTACCGCTACTTCCTGACCAGGCAAGTGAGGATGCCAAGGTGGTTTCAGGTGAACCCACCTTTCTTGGGCAGCTTTTAATCGTTGCTGGTATGTCGGGGTTTTTGGAATCTTTTCCATTGAAGATGAATTTTGACTTTTAGGTTCAGATCGCATGATAAATTTTCCTTGCAATAAATACTACTATATTCTATATATATGTTTTTCCTCGGTAGTTTATTAATAGATTTTTTATAGTAGACAAGATACTCAAGAGCCTAGATGAAATCGTTAGCTGCTCTATCAGGACTAATACCTCCAGATGATTAATGTCAAATTATTTTTTAAGGATATCCGATTTCTATGTTAAGAATAAATTTAGTGATAGTGGCGGATTAAAAAGAGTTCAAAAACCGTCATCTCCAGTTAGGTCTAGTATCTTAATTGATTAGGAGCGTTGGGTGTAGGACGTAATTTTTTGATTTGCCCTTCTGGGCTAGAAATTCGACCGCTAGAGACATCGGGCTGTTGAGGACCAAAACTGATCTCATCTACCACATAATTATCGGATGTAAGAATAATCGATCCACCATTTTTGGAGAGTTTAAAGTTAGTATGTAACCCTTCACCATTTTTGTTTTTGTCGGCCCAAATGAGTAGATAACCACCGGATCTAATCGATGTTCGAGACGGAATCTGCCATTTACACATCTTATCAGAATCATTTGTTAAGTACATTCCCGACAAGTCTATGTCTTTACTTCCGTAGTTAAAGAGCTCAATCCAGTCAGCAAATTGACCGCTCGAATTTCTATTAATCAAATTGTTAGAAGCGAGAAACTCACTAATTGATACGGTAATCTGTGGGTTGTTTATTCGTGTGAATTTTTTGGTGACAATTTTCTGCCTCATATCGATCACATCAAAATTTTTGACTTCTTTGTGGTTTAGCAAAAATTCTCGCCGTGTGTCGATGAAGTGATTGAGACTTCCAGTTTGTGAGGTCCTATCATCTTCCGGTTCAGATGTTGCTTGGACAAAATCGTCGTAGGACAATAATTTCTTAGTATCGATTTTTACCTCATTAATCATTAAATTCCGGTAGTGTTCAATTACTGGAGCAAGATTTTCTCTGTCCATACTTACTTCCGCGATAGTTCTGAGATACCGTAGATAGTCGGCCCGATATTCTGGAACAGATAGTAACTTACTACGCAAGGGCATTCTTTCATTATCTAATCCTAGTAAAGGGTCGAGCGTCGGACCACCGTGCCTAGGACGACCACGTGAAGGACGATCTCTTTCAAAGATATTACCAGATAACAGGTCAGTATCTATGGTTCTTTTACCTTCTATAATTCGCTGTTTATTACTATTTTCATCAACAGTTTGTCCTATGTTGTTAGGCGATCCTCCCCGTGGACGACGGCTGTGGCGAAAGGCTTCATTCATATCATGTGGGAAAATATGAAAGACCCCAAAATCATCTAAATAGATGCTGTAGTCACTAGCACGTGCCCAGTAGCCATCACTATTAGCGACTGCAATATCAATGGCCAGAAATCTCAGGACACCATCGACATTCAAGATCGATTCAATCGAACCTGGTAGCTCATCAGCAGGCGTTTGATTAAGAACCTTGCAGAGATTAATTAATGCTTTCCAAGCGTCTTCATTTTCCTTCGACTTGATTTCAAAACGTTGTCGATATTTGCCTATCTCTTCTCCGATATAACGCAGACCACCATCCGCTTCAGGGCTACCAGGAACTTTCCAGCGTGCACCAGATGTAGTGCCATAAAAATCCTTCAGGAAATCCTTGTTATATTGCTGAACATTGCAGTAAAGGCCCCAACTTTCGTTGTTTATAACGACTTTCACCATGTTTGCTTTGGGAACTGGCAAATAGTCGGCCGCTAAGTGTGAATACAAAATACTACTTAGGAAGGAAGCATCTCCGTTACAATTCAACAAGTTAACAGTTTTATAACCATAGAGTCGTTGATCATGATGAATTAAATCCATCGAAAGATTCAGGGAACGTTTCGATTGCGCCGGTACGTGGCCAAAGGATGACTGGCCACGAAACTTAATTCCAACCATTGGATATTTTCTACCATCGACAATGACTGTAGCAGGCATTTCGACATCAGTATTCTTGAGTTTAGCCATCTCATTTTCCCAATTTTCTGTATCAAATTCGATAAAAATTGTACGTAGGACAGCTGGATCATAAAGACTAGATGTAGGATAACCCTTAACGTCTTCGGGAGAAACTTTCAAGCCAGGGGTGCTGGACTGAAAGTTCTCTCTTCTTGGCCTTCTCCCCTTGGGACCTCTGACACGATCATCTTGTTGAACTTCCTTGAGAGCTGCTTGACGTTCCGTTGAATCTAGAAAACCATTTTTGTCAGCATCAAACTTTCGAGTGAGTTTTTGCTGCGGTCGGTTGGGGCCAATTCTGCCTCGTCGACCATGAGTATGGCCAATATCTCTCAATTCTTCTTGGCTTAGTGTTTGTCCAGTGAAGACTTCAATGGTGATGACCTCAAACATTAAATCAATTTCTTCTTGGCTTAGCTGAGTGTCACCGTCTGTATCAAAACGTTCTAGATTTTGTCGCTCTAGGTCATGATTTTCCAATGAAGAAGTTTTTTGTGCATCTATTTTTATCGATATAAATAGAAAAAGTATTGAAAAAACTAACGTATTAAATCTTTTTATTATCATGTCAGGATTTCTCTTTTCAGGTGGACACACCTACATTTTTATTATTCTTTAGACACTGGCTAATAGCTTATTGTTCAGGGAAACTCCATACAAAATTTATAAACTTTCTTTAGCACCAGATTTTAGTAGTTGGGTTGGCATTATTTTTCATCCAGTGTCCAACAAATTTATCACCCAAATAAGAATACAAAAAATCAAAATTGCAACCTAAACGCGTCATGTTCAACATGATCTTGAAACAGCTTACCGTACCCTCACTGGAAATGAAGGCCAGCAAAGATTAACTTTTGTCGTCGCTAAGATAATACAGATTGAGGTATATATAGGTGTATCTTCTGATTATTAACGTCGAGTTCGATCAGGCCTCCATCTTCTACCAGGGACAAAGGTCCTTCAATTGTTGACTCTGGCGCTATGTGTGGAACAATTGTACCAAGTGCAGTACCACTCATTCGTGCGTTAGAAATACGTACCATATCTTGTATCAATTGCTGAAGCAATTTATTTGGGATTACTAAATTGCCAATCTCCGGTATATCAGGCCTATCAACTGGCCTTTCGTTTTTTCCCTATTTGTTGGTGTCATCCATTAGTAATAGCTCGCTGATACGTGAACAGATTTCGCAAGGTAATGAATATTATAATCGACTTTTAATTGTTCAAATAACCAATACCGCGTGAAAAATTTCCAATCAAAATTCACTTTTCACAAACGGAGCTCGATAATGTTTGAACAAAATTTCAAGGGGCGCCTCAACGTTCTGATCACTTAGATATTATCGAATTGATTTCAAAGGCGATAGGTATTCGTAAATAAGTTATGATTGTCTACCTTGGTAGTCGCATTGTACTCGTTTTTTTAACAATCAAGTCTAACTTGATTAGATGCTTAAAGGCGACATACAAACGAATCGGGCAGAAATTCAATATTAGAGTAAATAATCATCGATTTGTTTGAATTCCTGATCACGGCTGGCATCAATAGCACCAAATACCATAGCCAAACTCTTTAAATTATCTTGGCCCGAACTTTCTGGTGTACGGTTTTCTTTAATTGCGTCTAGAAACTCATAGAGCGCTACCAACTGGCCTTCTTGTGGGTTTGAAACTTTCATAATAAATTCTTGGGGGGCTTGTCGGTCGGTGTGGTTGGCTCCTTTTTTAGCAATGTAAAGTTCAGGATATATCATAGTTAATGTACCGTCTTCGCCAACGGCTCGGATTTCACCGTACCAGTCAGTCATATCTCCAGAGGCAATTGCATCAGCATGGTAAGTAATTGGCCACCCATTGTCCATTACAAAGTGGGCTACCCCAGTAATATCCCCAGCAAATGTACTATAGGGTGTATTCCAACTAGTTGACCAAACTTGTACTGGGTCACAACCCAAGAGAGCACGGAGCAAATCAAAATGATGAATGCTCATCTCTATATAGAGTGGGTCTTGCATCTGGTGACGAAACTCTCCCCATGAATAATATGGAGCTCGGAAATAATGGGTTACATGGCTAATTTGGCCCAATTGTCCACTGTTGACGATTTGCCTAAATCTTCTCACCCAAGGATGAAAACGTGCTTTTTGTGCAATCATAAAAATACGATCAGTTTTGTTAAATCTTTGCAGAATTTGATGAGCCGATTGAATTGTATGTGCAATTGGTTTCTCTGACAGGATATGCATCCCTGCTGAAACTCCAATTCTAATAACTGACTCGTGATAAGCGGGTGGAACGATACAAAGTAGAGCATCGGCTTCAATGCCATTTATTAGTGCCTGTTCTAGATTGGTGAAACAAACTGAATCTGGTAGACCTGTTATTTCCCGTGCTTGCTTCAGATGTTCTAAGTTAAGATCCACTAGTGCAACATGTTGTGCACGTTGACTCTCTATAACAGTCGATAGCCAACTACTACCATATCCACCGACACCAACTTGAATTAGCTTCACCATTATTTACTTGACTCCCAAATTTCTTGAATTGGTATTCATTATATTGACCAACGTGTACGATGTAGCAATCTCGATTATCAGTTTATTTTTTATCCAATTTAGATCAAATAAAGATGACCTTTTATCAATTCTAGATAATCCGAGAGACAAAAGTGAAAAAAGAAACCAAAATCACTTGGTCGGTCAACTACAGATTTTGAAGACTATTTAGTTTTTCAGCACGGAAGGGGATTTAGACTGTTATTTATAGATAGTATTTCTTTGCTAGTCACAAATTCTATATAGCTTAGATGCAGTTCTAATCAAAAGACTTCCTGATGCGATGGCTGGTGTGGCCATACATAATTCATCTAACTTGTTGACATGAAGTAATTCGTTCTTTTCACCAGCCTTGAAAACAAAACAATCTCCATCCTCGCTCAAGCAAAATACCTTATCGTTATACGCCCATGGCGAGGCCGTAAACGGAGTCCGCTGACGGCTCCTTACTCGAACTTTTCCATAAATCTCACGACCTGTCTTAGCATCAAAGCAGGCTAGAAAGCCAAAGTCGTACAGTACATAGAGCAGATTTTTATAGACTAAGGTCGAAGGATTATATGGGGCAGCTTTTGGCTGCACCCAAGCTATTGATTTATCGTTTGGTCTATTTTTTTCAATTTTAATTACACCTTGTCCTCCCGGTCTAATTGCATAAATTGGTTTGTGTTTGTCCCCAACATAACCGGAAGTAATATAAACTAACCCATGAGCAGAATAAGGAGTCGCAATGGTAATTGAAGACATATCAGCTTCTAATTCCCAAAGAATATCACCGTTTAACCCATAAGAGCGGGTCTTGCTACTACCAGGAGTAATAATTTCGGTTCTAAGCTGATTTTGCCAGACAAAAGGTGTTGACCAGTTACTTTTCTCATCCCTACTTCTACGCCATAGGGTTTTCCCATTTTTTTTATCAATTGATTCAATAAAAGAATTGTCTTCATTATCATTAATGATGTAAATGGCATTTCCGTGCAAGACTGGTGAAGAAGCACTACCCCAATTATAACGAGTTTTGTATGCTCTCATTTTTTTCTTCCATTTCAAGTTGCCATCATAGTCGTGAGCAAAAAGTCCTTGATCAGTAAAGTAAGTGTAGACAAATTCGCCATCTGTTACTTGGGTCTCCGGAGCGTAGTTATTCTTAATATGCCTTGGCATCTCTGGCTCATCTACTTCTGCTTCTACCTGCCAAAGAATTTTTCCTGTTTCAAAGCTAAGACAGTAAATCATCCATTGATGCCGATTAGGTGAAGGTTTCTTTTCCTCTCCTCCGAAATAGAGCCCCTTTTTGATTTCTTTTTCTTGGCCTGAGCTAACCGCGGAACTTAAAAACACTTTATCTTGCCAAACAATTGGTGAGGACCAACCTCGACCGGGAATAGAAACACGCCATCTTACATTTTCCGTACTACTCCAAACTACTGGAAGTTTGTCACCTTCAGCAATTCCGCGAGCTCCTTCTCCTCGAAATTGTGGCCAATTGATAGTTTCTCTCGGAAAAACATCGCTAATCGTAAAAAATGGAATCAGTAAAATGAGTAAGTAACGTGGCACAGTCTTATACCCCATCATCTTATTTTTAATAATATTAGAGCAACCTCTAATCCAACAGATCAGTCTTTTCCCTTATAATCTATTTTTGGGACGTTTGAAAATTTGAAATATCGTCTGCCATTCTTCATTATCCCGATGGAGAACTGTCTCGTCTAAGATCCAACCTTCCTCTGATAATTGATTTAGGCTGTTTTGAATCGAATTGGTAGCCGCATTTACCTCTCGTAATCTCATCGTATAATACTTACACTTATATTCATAATTGACTACTTGATCTATAACCCGGAGTTGTTGAATATCGGAGTCAGCTTCAGCGGGTATAACTGCCAGATGACTTACGAGCGTCCCAAATAATACTAAACAGCCACCTAGACATATAAAAGCAAGATCTCTATATTTCACTGTCTTCTCCTATTCACGATCCGAATTTTTTGGATTTTCGCTACATACTTTCTCTATACCGGCAACTTTACAATGTACTAATAACCCTATGACTGTAGTCGAAATTAGCACATATTGATATAAGAATCAAAAGAATAAAATATATCATACATTCTACAAAATAATGGGTTGCTAAACACAACTTATAATATCAAGAAAGTAATGTCACTGAAAAATTGGAATCTAACTGGTATATACGACACTAAAAGCGTGCCATAGAGAGAAAATCAGCCACCTACTGGACCAGAACGGTAATAGATGCCAACCATTATTAACTCGTATTTCGGTACCAATGTCGCCCGATAAGTCATGTTGATTACAGAATTTTAGGTTGGAACAGAAAGAATTACTAGGTACTGACGCATATTACGACTTCATGTAATAATCAACCTTACGCGAATTTCAATTTAGTCAATATACGGATTTATTTAGTTTTACTCGGAATAGAAAGTTACCCGAAGCTTCTCTAATTACACTTAGATCAAATTTTTAATATTTTCCATGCTCTTTTGATTAAAAATGACAACAATGATGAATTTTGCTCTAGGATCGATTCTTGTTGCCCGTTGTTTATCTTACTACTTATGGGGCTAAGTAAACTTTAAATTCAGAAATAGCGGGACATACAAAATTACTCTTGCACCTGAATCGGATCTTTTGAGTACTACACTTTTGTTCACGAACCAAACACAGATTACCAATAGCGGTTCCTCGGTAGTATGATTGCCATACACCACCTTTCTCAATTTCAAGAGTAAAATTATCCACCCGCTGACCAAGCGGTAGATATTCTCTAATACCTATTGTATTGAAACTTACTGTATTTTGAAATTCGAAAATGACCTCCGCCTCACTTATATTGTCATCGGTTGACCAATACGTATCCGTATTATTGTCGACAAGATTCTGAGCCGAAAATCGATGAGAGTTGCCACGAATGTTATTTGCTTCAATGTGTGCAGTAGAAGTTAGGTCCCGACTGAATATTTGTTCACGTAGACGGCGAAATTCTTGTAAATTTTGTACATCGTTCGGATGAAATTGTCCTGTTTTGTCAGGTGGGATATTCAACAGAAGTGATGCTCCACGACCTACCGACTTAAAATATAAGTCTAGTAATGTTTCTGCACTTTTTACTTTGTCATCTTCTGATGAATGGTAGAACCAACCTGGTCGAATAGAAACATCACACTCAGCTGGTAGCCAACTATCACCTTGACGGTATCCCTGATTTAACATTTGTTGATCGGACGCCCAAGCTTGAACCATATCGGTTTCAAGTTCTGTTGTCCAATCGTCTCCTCCAAAACCAGGATAAAGACCCGCAGTTGAAAGAGTCGACCAACAAGGGGCTCCGGCTATTCCATTTTCATTGCCTACCCAACGTACATCGGGACCGACATCACTGAACATAACTGCATCGGGTTGATTCTGACGTACGATTTTCCAAGTATTTTCCCAGTCGTAGTAGGTACGACGATCTATTCGGCGCTGTTCACGTACACCACCGTAGTACCCATCACCACCGTTAGCTCCATCGAACCAAACTTCAAACAAATCTCCGTATTCAGTTGTTAATTCGATTAATTGTTTACGGTAGTATTCTAAGTATGCGGGGCGTCCATATTCTGCATGATTTCGATCCCAAGGGGAAAGGTACACACCAAACAAAATATCATAACGCTGGCAAGCATCGGCCATCTCAGCTACGACGTCACCTTGTCCTCCTTTCCAAGGACTAGACTTAACCGAGTGATCTGTATACCGAGATGGCCAGAGGCAAAATCCATCGTGATGTTTGCAAGTCAGAATCAGCCCTGACATCCCCACTTCATTTGCGGTGGATGCTATCTGATCAGCGTCGAAATTTGTTGGGGCGAAAAGTTCCGGAGATTCGTCCCCGTACCCCCACTCTTTGTCGGTAAAAGTGTTTAAACCAAAATGTAGGAATCCGTAAAACTCGTGGGTATGCCAGCGTAGTTGTCGGTGAGACGGAACAGGATACAAGGGGGTTGGGGATTGAATGTCAGATATTAGCAATTGGTTTTTCCCTGGTTTTTCAAATAGGCTGTCTTCAAAAATCGTAAGCTTGAAGTTGTTATAAATATTACCTTAATTTTTAGTCTCATTTGACATGTATCCTAATTCATTCGTCAACTGTAGAGTGAAACCCGTTGATCAGGTATTGAATACTAGAGAATGATTCAACTAAGAACAGCAAATATTTCTGTTCCAGATTCTCAACTTGGATATGATAAATTGTTGTAAACATATGTCTTTTGATGAGCGGTTAGATAAGAAAAAACTTTTATCTAACTTAGTTTAAAGTACATCGTAAGTGTGAAAGAAAGTATTTGGGCAAACTGAAAATAATGTTGTGGTACCCTGATCGTAAGTACAACTAATAACTAGTTTTCTCAATAGAGTTTTTTGATTTGGTCCACGGCCATCACAATTCAGCAATGACTGGTAAATGATCGGAGTGTACCCAGACACCTTTTTCTTGTGGGCCATCGTGGCGAAATCCAGGGTGTCGGATGACTTTTGCAGTATGTAATTGTGGTGCAAGTGATTGACTCACATAGATATGATCAATACAGTGTGTCTCAATTCCCACTGTATCCATCGTGGCTTGAATACCACCGCCCACAGTTTCCATTGCATTTACAAACTGCATATCTACCAAATATTTATGTACACACTCGTCAACCTCGCTGTTGAAGTCTCCCAGTACAACTATGTCTTCGCTGGTATGTTTGAGTTGCTTGATATAATTCTTCAATAGGTTCGCTTCTTGCCGGCGTAAATCTACATTGCTGGGGTGTAGATGAACGTTAATAGCCCAAAGAGTATTATCCCCAACCGATAATAAAGCTGCGCCTGACGTACGACTAAATGGGGGAGTCTCCTGTTTGGGATCTAGATGGCTAAAAACTCGTGATTCTAAAATAGAATACTTTGATAAGATATGGCCGGGCCAGTTGATAGGTGATGGAATTGATGCCAAATAGTAGCCCATTTGAAGTGCGATATGTTGAGCTGTTCGGATAGAAACCCCCTCCTGTAGAGCTAGTACATCGCAGTTGAGTTCTGAAAAAACGCGGACAAAATGAGCTGTGTTGGAATCTTCACCTGGTTTACCTATCTCAGATGAAGATTCTTCATACGGATATCCTGTTAATCCAAGAACATTATAGGTGCCAATTCTCATATATAAATTTCCTCAATAAAAAAACGACAAAAAATTACAACGGATAATACCATCCTATTGGTTCACTGTGCACAATACGCGAATTATAAAAGTCCTTATATTAGAGAAGCTTTACGGATAGATTCGGAATATTGCATTACCATTTTTATTGCCTAGGAGAGACAAACCCTATTGTAAAGCAGTTCTCGATTACAGACCAACATACGATATTTTTCGCGGCAATTATATATAATTGTGAACTCTTAAGAATTGCATTGTGAATAAACAACTAAATAAACAGGTCAGACCTGAAATACATCATGAAATCACAACTAGATATAAAGTTAGCTAAAATGATTTCTGTAACAACTTAATTATCTCCTGCTTGATCTATTTCAGGTACAAATTTCTAACCTCTACGCGTCTTTAGTTGTGCTGTCACTTTAGAATTATGGTCCGATATATTTCAATATGATCTTCTGCCCTAATTGGGGTTTTCAGTTCATCACTGAAGATACGTGAAAATCAAAAGGTAAAAGTATTTATGGTGATAATATCGATGAATTTTCCCTAGCAATCCAACTTGGTTAAAATAGATATAGGGCTAAATATCTATTCCATAAATCGCCCACACTGCACACCTTTTAGCATGTGGATCATCAGGAAATTTTCTGTGTAGAAAATCACGGATTTGCAACGCCTGATTTAAATCACCAATTAACCCATTATCCATCAGGGAAAAACAAAACGAATGGTCAGCGTTTGCTTCCCAGTTGGTGATCAATGAAATATACCAATGACTGTCGATAATATCGTACCCTGAGAGTCCATCTTCACAAATATGGTCATTATCTATTTCGGGCTGAACTCCGACAATATTTCCATTTGGATAACGAGATATGATCTCTTTGGCGTAATTAAGTTCGGTAATCAGATGTAGCTTAAATTCTTCATTGACACAATTGGCCCAATCTCTTTCGGACTTAGGAAGAAATAAGTCAGGCCGGAATATACCATCTACCGAGTCAAAACTATCTAAATTCGTTTTTTTTCAACTAATATAAGCTATCCAATTTTCACTTTTTGGCCCGAAATATTGGATTATTTTATACTGAATGTCCACAGTTATTTCGATATGATCATGTAGCTAACTTTAAAAGTATGTGTGTCAGTTAATTTACTAAACACTGTTATTACCAACTTTTCATTATCAAATTTTTGGTAACATAATGATCTAGACTTAGATATTTTTTAGTTGAATTTATACAGACCATATCACTACAAAACATTGAATTCAAGGGACTGAGTTATCTGGTCAAATTTGACTTTATATTTACCGATCCCTGCAGACGAGTAGGATTCGAAATATGTGAAACGGTATATACGTTTGCTTATTCCTGATGGCCTAGTGAAAAAAGCATAACCGTACTCGGCAATATTGTTGTCTTCAATTAGTTGTCCATAAATGCTGTATCCTAAAAATCCATCTGCCGATCGAACTGACTTCTCGGACTTGATTGGTAGCCCTGCGTCATTTCTTTGAATTTTGTACATTTGAGCTAAATCTTCAGCAGATTGTATGAATTGAGACTCAGCGTCAGAAATAACTTCGATATCAATTAGGAAAAATCCAGATCGGTTAGCCTCGCCTTCTATTTTTTCCAAGTCAGGGTATTCGTTAATCGTAAGAGGAACAGAGACTAGAACATGGTAACTATCGTGCTCATCTACATCTTTCTCACCATGAAAGTCATCTATGAACTTCTTCCCATACTCTGTTTCCATGATGAAGGTTGACCAGCCGTCCGTTGGTAAATTTGATACTTTAAACAAAAAACGCTGATTCCTATAGGTATTTTCTAATAAACCCAGAGGTGGTGTATCCGATTTTTGATTAGAACTAAACCCTTTAGTTAGGTCGCTATCTTGATCACTACAACCAAGCAATAATACGAAAAATAACACCATTAAAAACTTAGATAATAATCTGGATTTATCAGCTAAGTTTTTACCAATCTTTTTCATTTGCTATTCCTCAACAATTTGACGTGTCTTAGCATACCACGTCCATTTTACATGCCGAGAAATCACATTTATAGGATCAACGTCTTGACAGTTGTACTTATTTACAGCACTTAATGGTCGGGTACCGATCGCTATCGTGAAAACTAAAAAATCTAATCTCTTTTCAATTCTTTAAATCATTTTCGTTTTTGTTAACAAGTTTCTGGTAGACAAAAATGAAATTTCAACTTCTAAGATCGGAATTTTGTTTCCCACATCTTTTAACTTACACTCTGCATGACTAGTTGCTTTAAATTATTGACTCCGGCAGTCGCACCAACTTTTATATTCTTTTCAGAGCGTGTAAGCCAATTTGGTCTTAGGTACTATTGAAAAACATTAGAGTCTCAAACCAAGTACTCAAACTTTGATTGGATATATTCCGTAAAGAGCCAAGAGAGGAAGTCTAAATTAGAGAATTTATAAAATTTATCAATTACCTATTGACATATAAACCACAACCATTTGATGAGATTTACTGATTGATAAATCTTACCCTTTTTTGATAGGATCGTAGGTGATTTGGATTTTTACCGTTAATCGGTCGAGGGTATGAAATATGCCTAATCTACGCTTTATCTCCGCATCTCCTTATCAGGATGATGTCCTTAGTCTTCCGGTTCATGATTTATCTGTATCGATTCCCTTTTATGAAAAATTCATGAAGTTCCAAGTAATACGTCGAGAGACGAAACCCTATCAGTTAGCCATTTTATCTAGAGACGAAGTCAAAATAGGCTTGGCTGAGAATGGTGGAGATCCTGAACAAGAAGGTGTCTATTTCACTGTTAATTCAGTGAAGCAAGCATTTGATTTTTTTTCTTCAAACGGACTTAAAAACCTTGACGATTCGTCTCTATCCACATCAATTAATGAAGACGGTATGTTTTTTATTGTTGCACCTGATCGTCTTTGTTACTGTTTTGGTGAAGATTAGTTTTAATCTCACAAAAGTGGATTGATCAAATCACAAGTAATTGGATCGGTAAAAATGTAACAAACAGTAAGTAGATATATGAATATAGATTCCAAAGCGGTCACATCTTGCGAAATTTTGGCTTTTGAACAGAATTGATTCTAATATCGATATCGACCAATTTACTATTATTTAAAAACGGGTAATCTATCCTTAAGGCTATTAGCTAAATCAAAGGGATAAAATTCACTAAAAAATCAAGATTTACTGCCAACTGGACGAACAGTTTTTTGCACTATACCAAGTCCTCATTGCTTCTTTTTCACACCGTACAAATGTCCCAAGCGAAATTCAGGGGACTCAACAGGAAGATCGAACGAAGAATAAATGTGATTTAGAAGATAAGGAGAGCTTGGTATAGTGCAAAAACACCAAACAGAAACACATACATGGATTTTTTGGAACGACGACGTCTATAAGTTTACAAACAATCCTAGCCTAGTACTACAGATACTGTTATGCCAGATATTTTAATTGTTTTACAACACGTTAGATTACCCATTAGCCGCTGTCTCCTGGGCTTAGATCTATGTTGGTTAAATTGCAAATATTAACTATACGTTTGATGTATGATCACTCGCCAGATTGTGTAAACCGAACTTGTTGTCAGTCTAAAAATGTGGTTGTCTACCAATAGTCATTCAGTCTCTAGCTGTTTAGGATTGATTTTCGGCTATTAATCCAACTCTGAAAATGATAAAGGACTACTCCAAACAAAGCTGGTTCCGATTAGGTAGATAGAATATAAACAAATTAACTTCGTTGTTCCCGTTAAAAGATGTTTTATGGCTTGCTTTTTGAAAACTGATCGCAGATTCGGGCCAAATTATCAATGAAGTTTTCCCCTCTATTTTCGCTTTTTCGCGATTGTGCTTGGGCTAGCAACAGTGCTAATTTATATAGGTTTGTTCCGTGCTTCGTTTTATTTTCTAATTTCATTAAATCTAGTTTCAGATGACCACCGTTCTTTCACGTAATGGAATTTCTTTCATACGATCCAGGTGGTCATTATCGTTATTTGTATAAGTGGCTGTGCTTGAATTAGTTAGGACCGCCCTCTTTTTCAGTTTTTAAATTCTTTCCAGTACCTTACCTAAAAGAACCGATCTAAGGGCAAATACAAACGTTCGCCGATCATTTGACGTGTTAAATGACAAAAAGTTGATTATTATTCTTGGAACATTCTTAATTTTCTTGTCCATTTACGGTCTAATCCTTTTGGGTACATAGATTACAGTATTAAAACAATATTGATGAGACTGTACTTTTCATGATTTTTAACAACAAATGGCTACGAAGATCAGATGAAATTTGGATGTACTACATCCAAGCTAAAAATATGGCTGTTATATTCGTTCTGTCGATTCAGGGATTATTTTAATTCATTTCGCTACCAATAAACGTGGAAGTATCAACGAATAGAAAGGTTCTCTTCAACCCAGCAAGTAGAATACACCAGATTATTTTTCTAGGTTACTACTAGCACTTTCCAATTTAGAAAATGATTTTTGGTCCGCTTAAAGGAAATTATAGAGGTAATTTACAATGAATCTGTTTTTCTATCCTTCACGGCTCAGATGAAACTATAACTAGAACAAAAGATTCGGTTATACACTGAAGAAGATGGGCAAGGTATTCAGATTGATTCAATTAATAATATCGAATCGACGAAGTAATATCTGGCCAAATGTCACGAGTTGATTGCTTCTCAAGAAGAGCTAACAATAATTGATTTCAAATTACTGAACACAATTTCTGTTTTGAAAAATATCTGTTGTCATATCAACGTCAAGGGAACCCCAATTGAACGTCAATTTATTTATCAAGTTTAGTTAAAATGCATACTATCAATTGAGTTGTAGTATCGCCACCATGTTTCATAGTTTTTTAACTGTTAACCTTCACTCTTGATAATTCGGTTAATTTCGAACGTTATCCCTGTTGAGGTCCTACTTTGTTTTCATTGGAATATATGAAACATTTGTTTCAAAGTATATCTCTCGCTCACATTTAACTAATTTTACATTAATCTGTAACAATTTCTTCATAACTACCCACTACAATTCGCGTCCGTTTTTGGGCCCCTGCTCATGCTTGGTTCAAGAATAAACATTCAAAATTTTTCATTTATTAGGAGTAAGATAATGGAATCACAGTTAGCCATTGATCCTGACCCTGAACCCCCCAGTTATAAAATTCACCAAGAAAGGCGAGGTAAATATACTGTTTGGGTTATTACCCAGAACAATAAACTCATCACCGTCCTCTCCCATCGGAATCTAGCCCTCGCTTGGGTTTTTCGTCGACAAAACGCCCAATCTAGAACACAACTTCTCACATTTAAGGATAAATAAAGATGAGTGTATTAGCAACCCCGAGTGAAGTCTGTGTCAATACCGAGACCAAATTGCCTCTTACACCTGATAAAAAATGTGGTTATTTAATTGACATGGATGGTGTTATCTATCGTGGTAACAAACTAATTCCCGGCTCTGACTACTTTATTCAGTCTCTACTGGAGAAGGAAATACCTTTTCTATTTTTGACTAATAATAGTCAACGTAGTAGATGTGATGTAGTCCTCAAATTAGCTAACCTAGGGATTAATGTGGAGATTGAGCATATTTTCACCTGTTCTATTTCTACAGCCCGTTTTCTGGCCAGCCAGAAACCATCTGGTTCAGCTTACGTGATTGGTGATGCTGGCTTGTTAACGGCTCTTCATGATCATGGTTATGCAATCAACGACACCAACCCAGATTACGTAGTTGTTGGTGAAGGAAGGCTGATTAATTTCGAAGTGTTAGAAAAAGGATTGCAGCTGATCATGGACGGAGCTAAGTTAATAGCCACTAACCTAGACCCAAATTGTCCGATTGATGGCGGTATACGTCCAGGTTGTGGTTCCATCGTAGCATTTCTAGAAACAGCCTCCAACCGAAAAGCTTTAAGCTTAGGTAAGCCTAGTCCAATCATGATGAGAATGGCTCGCAAAGAACTAGATTTGAGAACAGAAGAGGTGACCATGATCGGTGATACTATGGATACTGATATTCTCGGTGGTCTACAAATGGGCTATCGCACCGTGTTGGTTTATAGTGGTTCTACTCAGCCTCATGACTTAGATCAATACCCCTATGCACCATCATTAGCAATACCATCACTGAAAGATCTAATTACTGAGCTATAAGCAACTTGCTATTTTTGTCTTCCATTCTACCAAAAATGTAGGAGATATCTTTGTTGAGAAGAAGACTGAACGAGGTTCAGTGGCAAAGATTTTCAATAAATCGGATTACTTAGGTAAGTAACTGGTTCTCTCTGCTGGTTTATTGGTCAAATGGAAGACAAAGATTAGTTTCTGATAGTTAGCTAAGACTTTACCCCTGTTTTATTAGTTAGTACTTGTAAATATTCCTAATAGGTTTCAGTTTTAACTGTAAAACTTATTTTGGTGTGTGTCCGCAAAAGTTTTTAATTTCGTAGTTACTTCTGGGTATTTTTCTACGACGTTCAGGGTTTCATACGGATCATTTATTAAATCGAATAAAGAAAGTTCAATTTCTTTTTGCTGGTACTTACCAGCTTGCCCATCATTACCAGCTAGGGATAGTGTTCTGTAATTATGAGGCAAGTGTAATTTCCAACGCCCGTCACCACTAATGATACCTTCAAAACGGGAACCAGTTGAAAATGGATAATACTCATGAGGGTTTTTTGTGTTAGGTCGCCCTATCATTATATCCCATACGTTTTTTCCATCTATTGGGTTATTGGGTAGCGGAGTATTAGTTAGGTGACAAATAGTTGGTAGCAAATCAATAGAACAAAAAGATTGGTCTGAAATACTACCAGCTTCAATAAAATTAGGTAATTTAGCAAGACATCCACTTCGTACCCCCCCCTCAAAACTTGTTCCTTTGGCTTCCCGGAACGGAGTTTTTCCTGAATGATTTCCGTAGGAAACCCAAGGTCCATTATCAGAAGTTAAGATGATCAGAGTATTATCCGACTGACCTGTTTCTTTCAAAGCATTCATCACTTGGCCAACTGACCAGTCTATCTCCATCATTACATCACCATATAATCCAGTTCCTGATTTTCCATCAAATTTACGACTAGAAAACAGTGGTACATGAGGCATAGAATGAGATAAAAAAAGAAAAAATGGCTTCTTTTGTTGTCGAATAAAGGAGATTGAATGCTCTGTATACCAGATGGTTAGTTTCTTTTGATCATTCTTAGAAACTTCCTCGATTGTGACTTCATTGTTTTCCCAAAATTGAAGAGGGTATTGTCCCCAAAAATCAGGTCTTTCTGGATGGTATTTCCACATATCGTTTGAATACATAAGACCACAAGAGTAGTCAAATCCCCTAGCCGCGGGTCTTGTGTCAGGCTGATCTCCCATGTGCCACTTTCCAAACATTGCTGTCGTGTACCCATTGTGTTTCAAAACCTCACTCATGGTAGAAAATTTTGGATCTAGACCTTTGGCATTTGGTCCGTGCGCACCAAAGACTTTAGTCCGACCTGGGTAGCAACCTGTCATCATCGCAGCTCTAGATGCTGAACAAATTGCTTGTGGAACGTAAAAATTTCGATATGCACATCCTTCTCTAGCTAATCGATCCACATTTGGAGTGGGATATGCAGGAGAACCAAATGGCCTGAAATCTGCCCAGCCAGAATCATCTAACAGAATGACAATGACATTTGTCTGGTTAGTACTATTTTCACTACGACTGACTGTTGAAAATCCAGTTGACGCTATGGCTATAGTACTATTCTGAATAAAGCTCCGTCGTGTTAATTTCATATTAACTGTGGTTACTCCAATATAAATGTGAGATGCTGATTGACCAAGAGTGTGGCTTTGTTAAATACGAGACTTTCATTGACCGAATACGAAAAACCAACAAGTAAAAAGAAGCAACAAACATAATTTTGTCAATACGATCAATTTTGTTTTCAGCTATCGCTAATTTTTTAGTAGATTCTGTATGGGCGTAAGCAGTCGCTTTTGTTTTTTCAATGGCAACAGCTATTAAAGCCCAAGTGTCTTCTGGAATCTTAATTGAACCCTGCCAATCCCATGTTCCTTTACTATTATTATTCCAGACATAGGCTAGTATGTCATCAGGTCGATATCCCATCCAGTATGCTTGCTTAGCCATTCCCCTGGCAGAAACAACAGCCGCCCAATTTTGGGCTTTATGGCCATTTATCTAAGTTACCACAGTAAACTCTAGTGTTTTTGGTGCTAAATCTTTTTGGGCGACTTTAATGTGGTTACCTTTCCCGTCAAATCGCGCACCGCCATTAAGCCTACTATTTTCTTCCTACTTGACCTTTCCATCCAGTTCACCATGGTAATTATTCCCTGATTTATCCTTGGTATTACCGTCTAATGGCCAATAACCAATCAACCCTTCGTTAATATCAGCTGCTTGAATATTTAAAGTGGTTGTCAGAGGTATATGAAAAAAATAATAGTTTACTAATTAAACGTTTTGTCATCAACATACTCCTACGATTTTAATTTAGCTCGGCATTATGTCCTATTTCGACATTTGTGTAAAGTTGGTGTCAATTAGAAAATTTCATTCTAATTTGACTTTGTTTATTTTAAACCAAGCCCAGCTAACCTGTTGTTATATTTTCTCACCGCCTGAAATCTAACTGGCACCTCAGGGGTGCGATAAGATGACATTAGATCTTTTTCGAGAAGACAAGCCCACAGACATGTGTTGATAATCATCCGATCAAAATTTGTGAAAGGATAGAGATAAAACTCAAGTCTACTATTCGCTTATTCTAAAGTAAAAATGTATTTCCAGAATGAGGAAAACACGAGAGGCGATTCCCAAGATTGGTGAATCTGTAATTCGGGAAAGGCCCCTAACCTAAATAGCACTAAAAAGAACTACAGAATCTACATTCTTGAGTGTGTAAGTAGACAGAAAATGGACCGTTCGATTAATCAAGAGAAGTATACAGGCATACGAAAATTCTCGCCCATTTCTATTTATACTTTAAAAATGAAGCTTTGATTTCACTTTCACGTGTAATATTTTCTTCTACTAGTAGCGGCTTATTATTTATTTCCGTTATTAGGATACCATCGGCGCCCTTTGCCTTGGCCTCTTCGATGAGGGCTGACTGAATTTCTTCATTGTCAGATATCCCACCACCAACCGCATGGCCTACAACTGTATATTCTTTTTTGATATCGTCTTTAGAGAAATAGAGATCAACTTCATTTGTTGGTTCGAATGATTTACCAACGTAATTGACGTGAGCACAAGCAACGGCCAGAAGACTAAGCAATACGAATAGTTTTCCATACTTATTCATGTTTGTTCCCTTATTTTGCATTTAATCTTATCATTTAATCGTGGAATTTGCCGCTCTACACAGAATTTTGTTTTATTTGCCATTCTTTCAATCATTTTTTTCGCTTTTTTAACGCCTGATATCAAATGATAACTTTGTTTATTTCCTCTTTTGATTGGAGATTACTATTGCTTCGACGATACCTGAAGATGGGATTTATACACATTAGATTAGCTAACCTATCTTAAACCAAACAATCTGTCATCCTAGTATGATGATGAACGAAATCTAGTCTACCCAGTTTAGTTTGGTGGGAAGTTCCGTCATTTACCATGTTATTGTCTTAATATGAGCTAGATCAAATAAGTACTTATTATCATGGTTCAGGTCTTTATAGCTTTTTCTGTTTCTTAAGGTTCTATCAAATTCTGGACGTTTACAGCCAATTATCTATTTATCTTCAACGTAAACTAATGACTTTGTTAATTACAACAGGGTAGTTTTTGGTGGGAGTAATTTTTTGTTAGACTTGAGATCAGCCAAACTAATTTTATCTAATTCAAATGTCAGCTCTAGGATCAGATTTTGTGTAATGTATACTTAGTTGGTCTTATTTGATAAGATCATCGATTAGAATAAGATCCGTTTAATACGCTAAAAAATTCGGAGTTAAGTGTTATGTCCAAAAGTTGTGTTAATGTGGCCATTGTAGGCATGGGTATTGGTCGTCCTAACGGAAAGGCTTTAGCTAACAATAACAGGGGTAAAGTCGTTGCTCTGTGTGACCTCGACCAGTCTAGAATGGAAGATTTCGCTCAAGAACTACCTGATTCGGTTAAATACTACACTGATTACAAAGCAATGTGTCAAGACCCAGATATTGATGCCGTTTTTGTGGGTACACCTAACCAGTGGCACGTACCAATTGGCTTAGAAGTGGTCAAGAATGGCAAACATGTGATGATTACTAAACCTTTGGCTGATTCGGAACCAGCAGCGAAGGAAATGGTGACTGCAGCTGATGAAGCCGGTGTGGTCAATATGATGTCACTCTCTAAACGTTTTGGTAATGGCTGCCGCCACTTAGGTCATCTTGCTCGAGAAGGTTATTTTGGTGAATTATATTATGCGCGTTCACGCAGTATACGCAGGAATGGTATACCAGCTTGGAATCTGGGCTTCATCCAAAAAGGCGGTGGGGCTTTTCGAGATATGGGAGTTCACGCTTTAGATGCAATTTGGTGGGTGCTGGGTACACCTAAACCGCTACATGTTGTTGGTACTGCTGGAGCGAAGTTCGGACCTTATGGTCGCGGCTATGGTTGGGGACGGAAATATACGGATGAGCTGTTTCAGCAGTTTAAGGCTGATGACTACGCGGGTGGATTTATTACTTTCGAGAATGGTATAGGGTTGCAAATCGAAAGTTTCTGGGCCTCACACCAGCCAAACGAGTTCCAAATGGAACTATTTGGAACCGAAGCTGGCGCTACACTTAAACCACTAATGGCTTATCGTTGCGATAATGACAAAGAAGAAGACATCAAATTGAAGCCAACAGATCGAATGGATTCTTGGGAGCGGGTCGCTGATCACTTCATCAGGTGTATTTTGGATGGTATTGAGTGTGAAGCTCCATTACAGCATGGCCTTACTGTACAAAAAATGATGGAAGGGCTACTACGAAGTGCCGAAACCAAACAACCGATAACTTTTGAGTAGAATGAGGAATAAAAAATATTCTACCCAAATAAAGGTTTGTTCATGCTGAAACAACAAGGGTAAATTTAAAAGATAGGTTACAACAGCGATCTAGTTCTCGAAATCTGTTTGTTCCTGACTTTGCTGGATGGAATTTAGAGCACATTTTTGATGTCACACCAATGGTTCACCCGAAGTCTTCTATGAACTACGGTCTGCAGCGATGTATTTCAGACGTAGAAGCTGAACTCTATTAACCTCCAACTCCTACGTTTTAGCTTGAAAATTGGACCCACTTTATTGATATTAGCTTTCGTTTCATTGCCCACAGAAACGTGTTTAAAGGTAACTACATCGGTTTGTTCTAGGCCAGCTATATTAACGTACCTTTTGATAAAAGCATCTATTTCCAGGATAAAAATTTAAATTGGACACAATTTTGTACTCAGAGGCATAATGATCAAAGTACAGTTCGACATATAAATGATGAGAAACAACTAACCTTCAGTTCTAATTATGGAGATGCGTTATTTCGCCATCCGCCACCGATTCGCTACCAATTTCTTTTTTTCTATGGTTTGTTTGATCGGCATATCTGGATGTCATGTTCGATCGGACTGAGGGAATTCGAATAACACACTCTCCATCGGGTGGTGGGACGAATAGCCAATATCAAACTACTAATCCAGCCTGAGATTTCAAATTCATCACTTGCAATTATCAGCTTAATACCGAATATGGTTTTAAAGCGAGAGTTGTGTATCGACCAATTTGTTCCCGTGAATGTGTCGTAGACGAATATATGAGATGGATAGGTTAAGGAAATAATTGCTTCAGGCAAAGAAAAATCACGACCTTAAGCTTCCAAATTTGCTCTCTATACGAATCTCTGATTTTCTGTAAGCCATATCCGTTGCAAATTCCCACTATCCTTAGAAAAAAATACTTCTACATCTTCCTAGCTTGATTATCGGAAAAATCGAACTATAGTAACAAACGGTTGAAAACATCATCTGACTAACAGCCGAATTTCAGAATACCTTCCTGTTGTCAAAAATCGTTAAATCAATATCGCCAAAGTAAACCAGAACAGACCTGTACCGGAAGATTTTATATAAAGCACTCCTAACAGACAATAGAAAAAGCGTGGGTAGGTTGTCGCTTGGTAATTTTAACTTTTATTCCTTTTCATCACATATAGACAAACTACGATAGCTATGAGATACGGAAATAATTGCAGGACAAAATTTTTAATACTCATGTCTTCCCTTCCATTTTAGGTGAGAGTCTAAACTCAATTTGATCTAATTCTGAATAACGAAATACCTATTTACTTTCACGAACTAAACGGAAGCCAAAGGTGTAACACGCCACGAAATGACGAAAACGAGATGAAGTTCTAACGCTCAAGATACTTCTTCCTCCTCGATACCATGATCCTCCTCTGACTACATAATACTTCCCATGATCCGGCCCTAATGGGTCGCAGATAGGTGAGTAGTGATAGTAATCAGGATCAAACCAGTCCCTACACCATTCCCATACATTACCGGCGCAGTCCATCACTCCATAAGGAGATACGCCACTAGGATAGCTACCAACTATAGTTGTTCCTCTACCAGTAATATTACATTTGTTTTCGTCAAACTGATTCCCCCAAGGCCATAACCGATCATCTCCTCCTCGGCTAGACTTTTCCCACTGGGCCTCGGTTGGCAGGTTAATGTAATCTCCGGTATGTTGGGCCAACCATTGACAGTAATTCAATGCATCTGAAACTGTAACACAAACTACTGGGTGGTCTAATATTTCCTCCATAGATGATGAATTTCTGGTTTTATTGAAAGGAAATTGGTGCCAAACCGATTTTTTGAGTCCATCTAGTTCTCGCTCTGTTTGGTAGCCAGTAGAACTAACAAATTCTCTGAATTGACGATTGGTAACAGGATAAATACTAATTTCAAACTGAGACAAATAGACTTCATGTTGGGGTTGTTCTCTATTTAACCATTCATCAGAATAACCCGGGTCAAGTTGTTTAATCTGATCAATTTGTTTTTTACTTGATCCCATCATAAAACTTCCGGCGGGGATGGTTGCCCAAATCATTTCTAGTGGACGAGTAAGGTTTTTCATGCAAATTTGATGGATATAGTGTTATCTTTTGACTCAAGATGAAGGTGATACACACGTCTTCTCTTTCGAGGATAATTCAAAAAAAACAAGGCGCATCTTCTCTTTCCTATTGGTATTTTATGTCAGGCGTTTTTTAGAAGTGATTAATGGAAGTTTTTTTATCTGAAGAAAAAACCTACATATCCGCCAAACAATCCACCAACCCCAATTTCCAGGTCCAAGGTCATCGGGCGCCATTCAGATGATCTTGGACCTGATAATCGCAGAGTCAAAATTAATCACCGATTGATGTTCAAAGGGACAAAACCCACCTACTTAGCGATATCATAAGCCATTAAGGTTCCCTGATCGCGCAGATATAGTTTTTTGCTGGCAATCACTGGGTGTGGCCAGCTTTTACCATTGACTTCGTCAATCTTGAAAGTTCCCTTGAGTTTATATTCTTCTGGTGTAGCCTCTATTAATGCCATATCGCCGCTTTCGTAACGGAAATAAAGATGGTCATCTGCGTATAGAATTGCTGCACTACCAGTACCAGGGCCACGAATCGGTCCCCAGGCATATTCCCCAGTCATCATATTCAAGCAAATAGGTAATCCCTTATTGTGGCCGTGCCCACAGTAAATGTAGTCGCCAACAAGCAACATTCCTCCGTGATGATTTTGTAATTCATTTCCCTTCAGAAAATACTTTTCCTCTACTTCATATTTTCCGTTTTTATTATGGATTTTGATCAGGGCAGCTCCTGTGCCATATCCAGTACTACAAAAGATGTAATCATCCTTCACTATGGGGGTTGGAATATTAGCAACATCATTTGCAATACGGTTGTAAATCCAAAGTAAATCGCCATTTTCACTATCTACACCGATTACGCCGCGACCAGTCAACTGGATATATTGCTTATGGTCAGCAATTTGGCCAATAACAATCGAAGAATATCCTGCACCATCCTGCCCTTTTTCACCAATAACTTCTGGCATTTTTGTTTTCCAGATAAGGTCTCCCGTTTTTTTATTTAGAGCAACCAAGACTGCAGAGTTCCCACCAGGTGTGCAAATTAGGTTTTCACCATCGATGATCACAGACTCAGAATACCCCCAACCAGATTCCATCTGCCCTTCGAAATCTTTCGAAAAATCCTTTGTCCACAAGATCGATCCATCAACAGTACTAACACATACTAACAAGCCAGCGTGAGTTAAGCCATACACACGATTTCCATCAACTGAAGGGGTACTATTTGGTCCTTGAGCTGGTCTTCTAATATCGTAACCACTTGAATCCGACTCGATTTCTGAGACCCAAATTTGTGAACCGTCTTTACTACTTAAAGCGAACATTTTGATACTTCCATCACTTTCGCCCATTGTATAGATACGTCCTCCAGTAATAGCAACACTAGATAATCCACTTCCCAACCCACTGACTTTCCAAGCTAAACTTGGCTCTTTTTGCTCCCACGAAGACAACAAACCCGTTTCAGCTGATATACCATCTCGGTTTGGGCCACGCCAAGTTGGCCAATTCCCTTCAACTTCTTCTTTTATTACCTGAGGTAAAGCAGAACTATCATCTGAAAATAGTCGTGGCGTAAGGAGTCCGGAAATAAGAATCAAAATCGTGATGAAACGCATAAAAATTCCTCATATTAGTTAAGAAACAGTAAACGGTTATTGCTAATAAA
>JACLAC010010277.1_pt1 | contig 41179 bp, 47 predicted proteins | sample 8027881 | NCBI WGS metagenome assembly JACLAC01 (sample SAMN15725517, study PRJNA655200) | protist metagenome | isolation source: fluorescence activated cell sorting (FACS) single amplified genomes of... | place: Spain: Blaines Bay Microbial Observatory, Mediterranean Sea | collected 2016-01-19 | reverse complement strand
ATAGCAGTTACCGCCTTATTGGCTGGTGTATCCATATTGAAGAAATCGTCAACCTCTGTGGTGACTGTAAAGGTTGGCTCGCTACCGTACTCTCGGTGACGAATAACAATCACTTCTTCATTAGCTAATTTGTTGAACTCGTTAAGAATTTCCTCACTGGGATACTGCTCAAGCTTGTTCAAGACATCTTCCAAGTTGTTGAAGTCAGAAAGGGTCTCACCCAATGTATCCAATGGTTTGTAGACCATGACTTCGAGATTCAGACCGGCCTGGTCAATCTGGCGTTGCATTTCGTTGGCAACAAGTTGCTGTAGAGCTAGTTCTGTCTTTTCCTTAAATCCAGGCTCTTTGCTTGTATTTGCAGCCTGGAGCAAGCGCTCAACATCTCGATAGAGATCCAAGTTGTCTCGAACATTGACTTCTACAGTTCGACCGCCTTCACTGATGACGAAAGATTTGTAGATGTCTTCCATAGCCAAGGTGTTTTCTGCTACCGCCATTGACCGAGTCGCAGGCTGAGTAATATTGATCTTGTAGCCTTCAGCTGGAGAAGCTTTTGTGAATTCCTTAGCTTCCACGAAGTCCATTCCATCACCTACAGCAACTCCACTGACGGAATTGCTACCATCTAACAAGGTACGGGTTCCAAACTGAGTATTTTTGGCAATGTTGCTCAAGGTCACCAAGAGGTTTTCAATTTCACCCTGGTTGGCCTGCAACATCTTTGCATCGTTGGTTGCTTCGTTTGCGGAATGTACTGCAAGTTGACGGAGATTAATGAGAATAGAGCTAACTTCACTCAGAGCACCTTCGGTGGTCTGAATCATAGAGATGGAAGTTTCGGAATTTCGAATCGATTGTTCCAGGCCAGTAATTTGCGCCTTCATCTGCTCTGAAATCACTAGTTCTGCTGGGCCGTCAGCTGCTCTATTCAATCGACGCCCTGAGGAGAGACGCTCTAGATTGCCGCTGAGTTCTTTCTCGGTGTGATTCAGATGGCGCAAGGCGTTTAGTGCTGCGACGTTTGAATTGACCCGAAGTGCCATTGAGATTCCTGACTCAAAAGGGGAACGACGAAAACGAAATCCATTTGCGATTATTATCGACGCCGGAGAAAATTTCTTTAGCGTTTTTTGGCTCGGCGCTTCCAATGCACTGAATGCCTGATGAACATATCGACCAGTACTTAGATTTCTTTAGTCTTTTTTTTCTTCTCTCAGATTCTTTTGTTTCCCAGAAGATGCTACCTATCGAATTGTCTCAGCTACAGAACGCCTTGCTCAACTGGTTTGCAGAGCACCAGCGAGATCTCCCTTGGCGAAAAAACTACAAAGCCTACGGGGTCTGGATCTCTGAGATGATGCTGCAGCAAACTCGTGTGGCAACCGTCCTTGACTACTATGACCGCTGGATGAGAGCTCTACCGAGTATCCCATCTGTAGCCACGGCAGAGGAAGGTACGATTTTCAAACTCTGGGAGGGCCTTGGTTACTACGCACGGGCTCGCAACATTCATCGGGCAGCTAAACAAATCTGTGAACAGCACGCCGGTGAATTTCCCAACGACTATGAAGCTATTCGGCAGCTTCCTGGGATTGGACCCTACACCGCTGGAGCGATTACAAGCATTGCTTTCGAGCAAGATCGTCCAATTGTTGATGGCAACGTGATCCGTGTACTTTGTCGGTTGCTCAACCTAGATGCTGATCCAAAAGCTGGCTCCACCCAAAAAAAACTTTGGCAAGTGGCTACTGATTGGCTCCCAAAAGGACGTGCCCGCAACTTCAACCAAGGACTAATGGAGTTGGGAGCAACAGTATGTTACATACAGCAACCGAGTTGTTTGCTCTGTCCGATACAGCCTCACTGCCAAGCATATATTCACCAGACCACGGCAAAGATTCCTCGCCGTGTTCAACGAAAAGCACCTACCCCTGTAACAAAAGCTGTACTGGTACTCGTGTGCGAGAATAAAGTACTACTGCGACGTCCAGAACAAGGTTTGATGCAAGGTCTTTGGGCATTTCCAGAAACTCTTGTGAAGGAAGAAGAGCCCTTGGTAGAGTTGCAGGCCGAATGGCAGCGCCGTAATCGGCCCAACTTCCAACTACAAACAAATTGGCCTACCTTGACTCATGTCTACACAACTTTCCTAGCGACCCTGCATCCTTTTTATTGTACGCTGACATCCATTCAGGATGATTTTACTTTGGAGGCAGAAGAACAGTGGCATCCTCTGCCAAGTCTTCAAAAACTCGCCATGGCAAAAGCACACGGACGGCTACGTCAAAGCCTACTGAATCAAAATGATCAGGACTCCTCATGACATTTTTGGAGTTGCATCAGCATCTGGAAGAGAGAGGATTTCGGCTACGCTGGGAACATGGTAGCCAACGTACCTATTATAAGGTGAGAGCAAAGTGGCTCATTCGTTTAGACTACCGACCCAAACAAAGTGTCCCACAGGGTATTAAAAAATATTTGTTAGATCTGCTGATTCGAGAAAACCATGCTTGATCTTCCCTACAGTCTGATCATCGAAGCTACTGAAGATCCAATCATCTTTGGATTTTTCTCAGAGGAACTCTCCGGATTCACGGGAGTAGGGCACTCAATTGAAGACTGCCTGTATAAGGCACGATGGGGAATGCAGAATCACGTTGCCCTATTGCGCGACCAAGGACTACCCGTTCCTCCTGAAAACCCAGACCCTCAGGTGTTGATTCGCAATGAAACACCACAACTGATGGCCTAACTGAGTCACTTTTAAAACAACGACAGATGGCACAACTAACACGTTTCTTTCGAAAACCGACGCTGACCAGCCTCTCAAAAACCTGCGGCTGAGCGGCCAAGCTCAACCCGGTCGGGTTGAAAAATCTGCTCTCTTCCCTGCCGCAGCAAGCTGATCCAAATCTGCTAGTTGGTTTTGACACTAGTGATGACGCTGGGGTCTATCAACTTAATGATACCCAGGCGCTGGTCACCACAGCAGACTTTATCACGCCACCCGCCGATGATCCCCGACTCTTTGGTCAGATTGCTGCGGCCAACGCCCTTAGCGACGTGTATGCGATGGGAGGACGGCCACTCACGTGCTTGAACCTACTAGCTTTCCCAGCCAACAAACTGGGACAAGAGGTCCTACACGGCATTATTGCAGGAGCTGCAGGGAAAATTTTGGAAGCTGGAGCTGTGTTAGTAGGGGGACACAGCATCGAAGATGAAGAGCCCAAGTTTGGCTTGGCGGTTACTGGGATGGTTCATCCCCAAAAAATCTGGAGGAACAACGGAGCACGAGTCGGCGATGCACTCTTACTAACCAAGTCCTTAGGTAGTGGGGTTTTACTGAATGCCAATCTGAAGGGCTGGGTCAGTCAGGAAGCAATCGAAGAGTGTTTCCTGCAGTTAGCGACACTCAATCAAGTGGCTGCCGAGACACTACAAGCTTTCAACGTCCATGCAGCAACAGACATCACTGGATTCGGACTGGCTGGTCATGCATTGGAGATCGCTCAAGGCTCTGAGGTGACAATCGAAATCGAGACTAAAAAATTGCCTTGGCTACCAGAAGCAGCAGCTATGTATGAACGTGGAGTAACCACAGGAACTAACCAGGCTAATCACAAACTGGTGGTGGATGATGTTGAATTTCCAGCTCAGCAGGTGATACAGGAACTACTGGTTGACCCACAGACCAGTGGAGGTTTATTGGTGAGTGTACCCGCCGAAGAAGCAGAAGCAGCTCTGAGCAAGCTCCACAAAGCTGGAGTGCCAAACGCCTGTCTGGTCGGGCAAGTAATCCCTAGAGGTGACAAGGGAATTCGATTTTTCTAATTGAAGCAATATCTCATCTGAAGCCAAAGTATTCATCAAACAACACAATTTACGTTTTTCACGAACAACAAGTAAGCCTTCATCTAAAGAGCCCACAATGAAAATCATGCTGAAGCCCTTCGCAATGTTGCGAGAATCTTTACCACTCGAAGCGAAAAATCAAGAATTAGACGCTGGAAGTACTGTCGCTGATCTGCTTGCAAAATTACAGAATGACCACCCTACGCTGAAACCGGTGCTCCAGTGCACAAGAGTCGCTTACCAAGACACATATTTAGTTGCTGATGAAGTCTTGGAGGAAGGAGGAGAGTACGCTCTAATTCCGCCGGTGAGTGGCGGTTGAGAGGTGGAGGAAGGTGCCGATTTTGTCGACGGCACCTAAAAGATGATCAGCGCTTAGAGAATTGATAGCTTTTGCGAGCTCCAGGTCGTCCGTATTTTTTACGTTCTACCGCCCGAGCATCGCGTGTTAGGAAGCCTTCTTTCTTTAATTGGGGGCGCAGTTCTTCATTTGCTTCCAGTAGGGCGCGTGAAATACCATGCTTGATAGCACCAGCTTGCCCTGACAGACCACCGCCACTAACGTTAATGAAAATATCGAACTGATCACTGTTTTCAGTCAGTTCCAGAGGCTGCCGAACCACCATTTGTAGAGTGCTTCGACCGAAGTACTGAGTGAGGGGAACTTTGTTGACTAGAATGTTGCCTGTACCCGGTCGCAGATAGACACGAGCAATGGAAGATTTTCGACGGCCGGTACCGTAGTATTGCACGATTGCGTTCATAAATGACTCAAATTTCTAACGGTTTGGGTTGCTGAGCCAGATGGGGATGGGCCGATCCTGCATAAATCTTGAGACGGCGCAACATACCACGGTTGAGGGCGTTCTTGGCCATCATTCCCTTGACAGCTCGCTCAATCAAGGTTTCTGGCTTTCGGGCTTGTAATTCTTCGAAACGCGCAGACTTGATTCCACCTGGATAGCCTGTGTGATGATAGTACATCTTCTTCATACTTTTCTGACCGGTCACCTGAATTTTTTCTGCGTTGACCACGATCACAAAATCCCCGACATCACTGTGTGGGGCGAACACGGCTTTGTGCTTGCCACGCAATGCACGGGCAATCTGTGTAGCCACTCGTCCCAGGGTTTTTCCATCAGCGTCGACGATCCACCAATTGCGTGGATGCTTGTCGCCGGCTACGTCTTCTTTGCGTACGAATGGAGTCCTCATAGCTTTCATCTCAAACAGAAACAGCGGCTTCCCGCAGTTCCCTCAGGAGAGCCAGAATATTTGGTAAACTTGAAATCATATGGAAGCTTGGCTGCGAATGCAAGGATTTTTGTATCAAGCAGCCGTATTTTGCAGCATTTCCGCTCCGATTACTACGTTACGTCCAGCTTCCTTACCTTGGTAAAGGCATTCATCTGCTCGCTTGAGCAAAATATCTACGTTCTCAGCATCGAAAGGATAGGTGGCAACCCCAAAAGTTGCAGTCAAGTTGCCTGACGGTTGCTGTTCCTGGTAGGGGATCTCTTCTTCCTCCACTGCCTGGCGCAATTTTTCAGCAATCTTGAAGGCTGCCGGTTTATCGCATTTCGGCAGTAACACAACAAATTCTTCACCACCGAAGCGAGCCGCTAGGTCACCACGCCGCACACTGCGTTTGAGGATTGCCGCAATCGAAGCCAACACAACGTCTCCCATCTGGTGTCCGTGGGTGTCGTTATAGTGTTTGAAGTTGTCGACATCAGTGATAATCAACGAGAAGGGCTGACGTTCCTCCGGATACAGCGTGACCAGCGCGTCCAGGAACTCGTCCATACGCCGTCGATTGGCCAGGTTGGTCAGCCGGTCGGTATCGGCTGCATGCTCCACCTGCTCCAGTTCCCGTTGTCGATAATAAGCTACCTTGAAAGCAGAAAGCTTGTGCCGTAGATCGAAAGTCGAGTACGGGCGACCAAGAAAATCGCCAACACCCATTTGAGCGAGCTTCTCGCGATTGCTTTCATCATTGCACCACTCACTGACCGCAAAAACAGGGCAATTGTGCAAACCCACCGACTCACCGAGGGCTTCGAGTAACTCCTGTTCATCATGGTAGTCATGGTCATAAAGTGGGTCAAGAATGATCAGATCAAAGCGCCGCTCAGCTGGAGTCTCAATGAATTCCTTGGGACTGGCATATTCGACGATCTTCATTTCTTTCCAGAGTGTGCTCAGGGTACCTCGGATTACTCGTCGCTCCCGGCTATCGATATCTACAATCGCAATGCAAGGTGGCGTAGCATTCCCTTGAGGACGAGCATTCCGTCGCAATTTGGCTTGGGCTTCCGTAATCCGCAGTTTTTCCGCAAGAATACTGGCAAAGCTGAGGTAAATTGCCGGAATGTGACTCATCTCTTCGGCTACACGAAACACCTCATTTGGAAACGCAAGCACACGGGAGTCGACCTCGGCAGTGACGGTCATGGTGCGAGCTTCTGGCGAGAGAATTGCCTGCTCTCCAACTACATCTCCAGGCGACTCCAAGCGAGAAATGAACTCTCCTTGCGAGGTCACCATTAGTGAACCGTGGAGCAGGATGTACATTTCGGGAGGATTCTTATCGCCCTCATGCACCAACTGCTCATCCTGAGTCAACATCACGAGCTGTGACAGGCGCAGCATTTCCAGCAGCAGGTTCATCGGAATCTTGCGGAAGTAGCGACGAGCTTTGATCGCCTCGGCGAATAGGTACAGTTCCGTATGCTCTTCCTGGCGCAACATTGGTATGCGGTTCATGCGATACTCAAGAATCTGGGAACAGGTCGTATATAGAAAGATGAAAAAAATGAAAAAACATGCCACGATTCCCAATTAATCGCAAACCCTTGGAGACAAATCATGCTTTCAATAGCTGGATTGCTGATTGCCCCAGGATTGATGTGGGGATGGTTATTCTATCGTCTACACCGTTACCAGCGGGCCAGTCTGAGACGATTAGCAGCGCTATTTGTCGGTGGAATGCTCTGTGGACTAATTGCCCTGTTGCTCAACCACAGTGTTGAAAAGTACACACTTTTTTGGCCCGGAGCCCAGGAAACCTTCTCCTGGATGGACCAAGACTGGCCACTCTATAAGGCTGGTTTCTGGATGCTAGTGGGATTCAACGAGGAGACTGCCAAGCTACTTGTACTGTTGTTGCTCAGCTTTCCCACCAGGCATCTGCGTGAGCCCTTTGACGGTATCCTGCACGGTGCGGTAGTCGCGCTAGGTTTTGCGACGTTAGAAAATGGCTTCTATCTTCAGCAGTATGGAGTAGGCGTTGTCGCCACTCGGGCTGTGATCACTCTTCCAGCTCACGCTTTCATGAGTGTGCCTCTGGGTTACTTTGTTGCCAAGGCCCGCCTCAATCAACTTCAGGGAGCAGATGCCGCAGCCGTCACTCGCTTATTGTTGGGAGGTTGGCTGATCGCTGCTGTGCTCCACGGGACTTATGACCTCCTGCTATCTTTCGGCTTCTCCAAGTGGGCCTACGCACAGATTGCGCTGATGGGACTTTTCAGTCTATGGCTGGGGGTAAGCAACTGGCGTTACTCTGCGTACTTGCCAAGTCTGCACAAGTCTCAGCCGAGCAATCGCTGGTTAGCTTTCCTGCTAGGAAGTCGTTCTTGATGAGGTGGGGGCCTTGGGTGGCCAGGGAATGAAAGCACTAGTTCGCTCAATATAATCCTGGTACTCCGGCTTGGCGTCAACCAGCGTACGTTCCAGGAGCCGTACTCCTGAAACCTGGACAATCAGTCCAGTCATCAACAAAGGACCAATCATTGGCCAATAACTCCCACTGGCCACACTGAACAATCCATAACCCCACCAGACCGCAGCATCGCCAAAGTAATTCGGATGACGCGTATACTTCCAAAATCCCTGGTCCAGCACTTTGCCTTTGTTGGCAGGATTAGCCTTAAATTGTGCCAACTGCCAGTCACCTCCAGCCTCAAAAGCAAAGCCAACTCCCCAGCAAAAGAGTGCCAACGCATCAAACAATCCGAAAGGATTTTCTTCTGCAGCAACATATGGGACTGCCAGCAAGGGAGCCGAGATGAACCAAAGCAATCCACCCTGCAGTAAAAACACCTGAAAATAACTGAACCACCAGTAGCGCTCTGTTCCAAAATTCTGACGAAATTGCTGATAGCGATAATCCTCTCCCTTGCCGTGGTTACGCCAGCCAATGTGCAGGGCAAGTCGTAGTCCCCAAACCGTCACCAGTCCAAGCAGCAGCGTGGAACGCCACGAATCAAATTCACACTGCCAGGCGTACCACCAAGTGCAGACCACAAAGCCTGGCCCCCAGAAAATGTCAACAATACTGGCATTTTTTATCCGGACACTGACTCCCCAGAGGAAGGTACCCAAAATCATGATAAGGATCAGCGCCTGTATCCAAATTTCCCAAAAAGCCATAAATCATCTCTCTTACACCAAAGGCACAAAGGCGTAGGAACCGTGGCGGGTGACGTATCGTTTCCCATCACTCTTCTCCGCTCTAGTCATTACGCAGGAATAGGGATCTCCTACCGGAGCCACGAGAATACCTCCTTCAGCCAATTGCTCCCAGAGATCGTTGGGAAAGTGAGCTGCCGCCGCGGTGACAATGATTCGCTCAAATGGTGCCAACTCTGGAACGCCAATCTTCCCATCACTATAACGGATTTCCACATTTTGAATGCCCACTCGACGTATATTCTGAGAAGCCATTTCAACCAACTCCCTTCGGCATTCTAGTGAGACCACCTGCTTGGCAAGCAGACCAAGCAGGGCAGCGTTGTAACCGCTACCAGCACCGACTTCGAGCACTCGGTGTTGAGGAGCCACCTCCAGCAAGCGAAGCATCGTCATCACAGTAGTGGGTTGAGAGATGGTCTGGTTAGAGCCAATCGGTAGCGGATAGTCCATGTAGGCATTTTCCCGGTGAATTGGGCTCACAAACTCTTCTCGAGACAGCTGGTGGAACGCCTTCAGCAATCGCTCATCACAAATTACACCAGTGTCTCGCCAAAATTGCTGTAGTTCTTTTTTTGCCTGAACCAAGGCATTTTCTTCTCGGTCTTTCATGAAACTCAGGTCAAACAAGGAGGAGGCTGGCAGTATTGGCCAGGGAGCAGGTCCGCCTTTTTCTTCTTCACCCAATGTGAAAGCAAATTGGCAAAAGTGTTATGCTGGCCAATGAGCTGACTGCTCTAGGGGATCGGCTTTCTAAATTAGCCGAAGTGATTCTGATGATATATTCTTGCAATGAATCCAAGCTCGTCACGGTTTGGGCAGACTTTTCCCAAAATGGTATCGGGAACTCCTGTAAGATCAACAAATTTTGCAACTGAGCTAGTACCTTCAAGGTCTTTAGAACCGCCACATCGTTTTGCGGGCGCAGCTTCAGCTTCCACTGCTACCGAAGCCTCCTGCACCTCGGCCGGTTTCTCCCAACTTGCTGACAACTTCCACATTTGCTTCCTCTCGACACCGTAGGATCAGCTGAGCCACTCGACGCCCAATCAGCCCCGCTGCGGCGTCTACCCCAGATCCTTCTCCCAAATATCTTAGTGCTAGCCGAATTCGACCTCGGTAATCTGGATCGATGATGCCAACTGAATTGGCCAGGATGAAATCCGTCTTTGACAAACTGGAACGAGCAACCACCTCCACATAGTATCCTTCCGGAGGTTCGACCGAGATACCCGTATCTATGAAAAAAAGTCTCTCATTGTGAGGCTCTAGCGCCATTGCTGTTAGATCAAGCCCCACATCCTCGGGATGAGCCCGCTGAGGAACTGGCATGTCTGGATAATGGAGTTGCAGACGCAGTGTGGACATAACTTACTCAGTGAAAAATCAGACCGAGGGTGTAGGAGAGATCTTCTGCATCCAGATCCAAGCGAATGCCTACTACAACGCGGTGCTGAGGCGGTGACATCAGAAGCACGACTGGGACCAAGGGCAAAAGAGGCTGCCCTCACCTTTTCAACCAGGGTTTGACACCACCCACTTCCAGAGTGACTTTGGAGTTTCTTGTCGGCGGCACGAAAAAGGGAGGAGATGCGCTCTCAGGTATCATTCAGGTCTCCATCACGGTTGAGATCTGCCAGTAGGACTACTTCATCCGAAGAGACCTGTATTGGTATTGGTTCAGCATCATCTCCCGGCGAATATCTAGTCTGGATTAACTCAGTCTTGAGCATCAATAGCAAGCAATCCAGTTGGCGTTGATTGGTGGAAGTGTTCTCTTGATTGATGAGTAGAGGGGAGGAGTGCAGCAGCAATCTCTGGGCAGGTGCCAGAAAGATGGCAGCAACCGAAGTCACCAGGAGGAGTTCCAGCCAGGTAAAGCTGAATCTCATTCCGGCACGAGAGTCTTCAATGAATCGATGGCATGAACTGGTGCACATTCTCCAGCCATTAAGTCAGTCAAAGCACCATAGACCAGCCGTTGCTTAGCTAGTAGGCCCTTGCCCTCAAAGGCCGAAGAAATGACTTCCAGAGAGAAGTGACCACCACCGCCAGTGACTGCCACATCAGCGTCTGGAAGGGCTTTCTGGACAGCTTGTTTGATTTTTTCACAAAGTTCGGTGCTCATCGTTTTTACCAAGTGGGTTGAAAGACGTTTTCCTGAACAGGTGCTTCAAACTGGAAGGAAGTTTTGCAGCCACAGGAAGACTTTGCAGAAGGGTTGTTGAAGCGCAATCCGCGATCCATCAAGCTGTAGCTCCAATCAATTTCCGTGTCCTTGATGTAGAGGTAACTCTTCTTATCCACAATGATTTGCATCCCTTGTGATTCAAAATCCAGGTCAAAGCGAGTCTTGCGAGCATCAAAATCAAAGGTGTAGGTGAATCCAGAGCAACCACCACCCTTGACCCCCACTCGGATGAAAACATTTTCTTCCAACTGCTGCTCCTGCATAATCTTGCGGATCTCCTTTGCCGCATTTTCAGTCAGCGCAATCATATCGTCCTTTCAGTGATCTTCACTCACCAGGTTACGGTTCCAATCCGGAATTTCCACGACCACATCACTCGTCCCATCCGGCACACACTGACAGGCCAGTCGAGAGTTCTGCTGTAGTCCAGGGGCCATGTCCAGCATATCTTCCTCATCCTCGGTAGCTTCATTGCAGCTTTCCATTCCAGAACGCACCCAGATGTGACAGGTCGAACAGGCACAGACCCCTCCACAGGAGTGATCAATGTCGAGACCGGCTTCCAAGGCACTGGCTAGAAGAGAACCGGGGAGCCCATCCTGAGAATGAGGCAGCAGCTCTGGCTGCACCTCGACCGTTACATCGGCTGGTAAGAAAGTGACCTTGTAGGGCTTCTGCGGCAGGACAAAATCGGGTTGCTGGATATAGGGATTAACTCCGGACATTGTGCTGTTATCTCCTGAAGCAATGCATACTAAAAGTGTGATGCCTAGATTAGCAGATGAAAAACAGGTTGTCTATTTTGGGATCAGCTAAGAATTAGCCACTAATACTTCGTAGCGAAATCAACCCAATTTTATTTCAAACAACCAAAACGTCACTGCAACAACACCTTTCGCAATTTCTTTTCCGGTTCCATGAAGCATTTCGCAATTTCTTTTCCGGTTCCATGAAGCATTGGCTAAACTGGGTTTGTTGCACCATCGCTGTTTCGAAGTTTGCACAGAGCAAAGATTCAACATCAACTTTTTGTAGGTTTTCTCCTCCAAGTAAGTTCAGTTGCACGGCCAAGAGCATGCTGAGATCACGAACCTGACAGGGGCTCCAGCCCTAACAGTACTCTGCAAACAATTGCTGAGCCAGGTTGACCATCCAGTTATGATCAGTTTTGTTAAGAGCACTCGCAGCAACCGTGTCCTGTAGCTTGTCTTATTGAATTTACAGGCTAGCCAGGTCCAAAAATTTAGCTGCACCAGTCTGCAAGGCATCTCAATCCCAGTAACTACTGAGAGATTTGGAATAAAAGAACTGAGCTGCAGCTCGATAGGCAACAATGAATGAAGCTGCCTGATGCAAGGCTTCGCATTGCTGCTTTAAACAGGCAACCAGATCTTCCTGCTCATCACAAATCCGCTTCAACAATTTCTTATAAAACAGCTTGCACAAGGCATCCGAGCAAAACAGTACTCCTTCCAGATCATTAGCTTCTCCCTCTTCTTCCAAATAGTCCTGACGTGCTGAGGTTTCAATCATGTGCAGCAGGTGAGTCTTGTCATAAACATTGGGTGAGGTCAGGACCACGATCGGTGCATCCTCAGGGGTGATCTGGAAATCATAGTCAAAGCGACCGAAGAGACTCGCACCTTCAGCTGAACTAGGTTCTATGGTTCAGGCATCGACATCTCAGCAAAAAGCTTAGAGGAATCCCTGATAACGCATCGCATCCATCGCATCAGTGACTGCGGCCTCACACAGTTCAGCACCAATCTTCGCGGTCGCTCCAGAGGGATCGGAGCCAATTCTGCCATCTGGGAACTTGCGTCGATAGTCTACTGCGCTACCGAAGGAGCCTCCACGGGCCACCCGGGGTTCCATTGGCACCGCTGGCTTGGTGTGTTCCGGATAGGCATGGAAGGTCAGCGAAATTTCTGAAGGCGTTGCGTGACTACCCTCGATCCCAGGGAAATAGCGATTGCTCATCTCAGTCACTCGTCGTCCCTGGTACCAGTTGTGAAGCACCAGTTCCAACTCCAGTTGTTGAACGGGGGCTCGTCCGAGGCTAGCTTCTGCATGAATTTCTGCGAAGGCAGCCTTGACGGTGGCGATGTTGCCACCGTGTCCATTTAAAAATAAGAAGTGTGTGAAGCCGTGTTTTGCCAGACTTTTCACATAATCTCCAATGATCGAAATCAGCGTAGTAGGGCGTACAGTGATGGAGCCAGCAAAGCCTAGATGATGCTGAGCCATACCGACTTCGATTGAGGGGCCAATCAGTATTCCAGTCTTCTGAGAGAGGTCTTCAGCAACCCTTACCGGACAGATGATGTCGGTGCCGATCATGCCATTAGGACCGTGCTGCTCGTGCGAACCAATCGGCATGATGATGATTTGTTTTTGCTGCAGGTATTGTTCAGTCTCGCGCCAGGTCAGGTGTTTAAGGTACATCCTGATTCTCCAATAAAGAGCCAAAATTTAGGATTTTAAATTAATAAAATTTAGTTTATCACGAGTACCTACAAGTTGTCTGCGAAGATCCGAGGGAGAGCCAAAAGCTGCTTTCCTTTTTCAGTTTCTCTGCACCGATTCAAAAATACATGCTTACTGAAGGCGTGAAAGCGCTTCATCCAAACCAGTTTGTAAGAGTTCAAGACATTTCTGGGGGTCACCTGTTTCCTCGTTCAACTCTGCCAGCATACCGTAAATCACGCTCTGAGTCGTAGGATTACCTGTACGCTTCAAGGTCTCTTCCAGAAACGCAATAGCTCGCTGCGCTTCTCCTCGCTCCTTGTAAATTTCCTGAATAGTGAAGAGATGTAGAATCATCGCACTCTCCGGATTAGAGTGCGGGTTGTGCGTTGATTCAATGAGGTTGTAGTACCCCTGAATGATCTCCAGGAAAGCTACTTCTTCTTCAAAATCGTCTTCCTTGGCCTGGATAGTGACCGGAAGCAACAGGAACATCAGTGCCAAAGGCAACAAAAATTTATGTTTCATTACAATTCTCTCAGAATGATTGGTTGATTAAATCAACGGCCTTTCCTTGGCCTGGATCCTAGTAAAAATCGTGAAGATGGCCGAAGGCTCATCGATGACAGACGGGGTCTGATTATCGCTAACGACCTCAAAGCAGGCTTGGACATCCCAAGCCAGACTGTAGATTCTAGGGGATGTTTGGGTAGAGTCACCCCAGTAGAAACAACTACATGAGCACTCAACTTGGTCATTTGCTGAGATTCCAGTGGCTGGAATTGCAGAGTTCCCCATACACCAGCAACTCCTAGGGCTAAGAGTGCCGCAATTTGCCAGACTCGGACAGGAGTAAACCCAGAGCGTTGAGGCTCCATAGCGAGCAGAATGCGCGGTTGTAACTGCTCTGGAGCTTTCAGGCTTTGATAATCATCTTTGAGTTTTTCCCAATCCGCTTCACTCACGAGACTCTCTCCTCTTGAAGTCCCAGTTGTAGTTGCTGCCTTGCCTTGTACAACAGAGCCTTGACTGTTCCTCGACGGCAACCCATTGCATTGGCTGTCTCTTCTTCCGAACATTCCTCAGAGAGACGCAGCAACACCACTTCCTGTTGGCGTGTCGGTAGCTGTACAATCAGTGCTCGAATTCGCTCTAGGCTTTGCTCTCCAGTTGCAAGGTGACCCGTTCGATCTTTCCAAACAGCCAACTCGGCATTCTCAAAAGCTTTGAGTTTTGACTGTCGACGATTTATTTCACAACAGATGTTACGAAGTGTTCGGTAAAGCCAGGAGAACGGCGTAGCTCCAAAACGAAAGCGAGGCAAGCTGTTAAATTCACGTAGAAACGCCTCTTGAACTGCATCTTCTGCAAAGTCACTGTTCCCCAACCAGGCCAAGGCCAATCTGTATAACCGATCCTGATGACGCTCGATCAATTGACCAAAGGCCTGTTGGTCACCCCGCTGAAAGGCACGGACTAACTCCTCGTCAGTTTGTGGAGGTTGTTCCATACCCCTCAACTCAAGTGCTTATTGCAGGAAGTGATGATTGCAGATGACTATTTAGTGCAGCTGACAGCAATTTGGTTTACAAAAAAATTTCAGAACTGATTTTAAAATCTGTTGGCATGGCCAGAGGGAAGAATTTGTGAAGATGGGAAATGGAGTGGTGTTCGTGGTGAGTTAGAAGCATTGAGTCTACTTCTCTAAACCGAAAAATATGAATACCTAATAGCGCTTGAATCCCCCAAAATTTTTGGCAGGATGTGGCGAGGTTCGGTCAATCAGTTTTTTTGAAGGACTCTGATTTTTTTTCAGAATTCGCAGATAGTGGGATTCGATTGCCAGGTACAGAAACTAGTATCCGCAAAATTATTGGCAGCAGTGTCAATGTCAGTCAATGAAACCCGTAAATTGCTGCCATCAAAAAAAGACCACAGAAACAATTACAAAACCAGTTACTCTGCATTATTCAATACCTTAAACAATTGCTCCAAATCCTGCCCATTGATATGAAGATGGGGCGTAATTCTTAACGAACCCCCTCGATAACTGACAAAGACATTTTGGGCAGCCAATTTCTCCACAAAGTCTCTGGATACTCTTCTCTCTGAAGATGCTCCTAACAGATGAGGACTACGGTATTGCTTTGGAACTGGAGTCCAGCCTACCTCCTCCAGCACTTGTGCAATCTCATCATTAATCTCTTCCAGAGTGTCTGCGATATTTATCACACTCCAATCTCCAAGTTGTTGCAGCGCGACCAATCCTCCTGGCAGCAATGAGGGAATACTCTTCTGACCCATTTCGAAACGCCGAGCCCCAGATTGATAATTCGCAGCATAGTCCAAGGGTGTCTCAAAAACTTTAGCTCCCTCCCGACTGAGCCACGTCTCTTCCAACGGGCGTTCCCCATGCCAACTTGGATCGACATAGAAAAGGCTGAGTCCATACGGAAAGAGCAGCCACTTGTAGCCAGCTGCGATCACAAAATCTGGACGCACCCGGTCCATATCGAGGGGCAAGGCTCCTAGTGACTGTGTTAGCTCTAGACTCAGACAAGCTCCTACAGAGTGAGTAACCTCACTGATTATCAGCAGATCCAGGATAGCACCATTGGTCCAATGGCAGTTGGGAATCGCAACCAGCTTTGTTTGCGGGGTAATCCGATCCAACACCGCCTGAGTCCAGTTAAAATCAGAAGGAATTTCTACAACCACCAGTTTGGCACCGGTTACTTGGCTGAGACGCTGCCAGGGCAAATATTCCGAGGGGAAGGCCTTCTCTAGCACAATGATCTCATCACCTCTGCCCAGCTTATCTTCAAAAATTCGGGCTACCATCGATGTACCATAACTGGCAGAGGGGATCACTGCAAAACACTCTGAATTGCCACCCAGTGCTCTCGCAGCAAGCTTCCTGAATTGCTCAGCATCATCAAAAAAATCCTTGGGCTTACGCTGCCAGGGTCGGCACTTTGACAAGGCTCCTTCCACCATCACCTCGCCCGCCTCGACCAATAAGGGTGCGTTGTAAGCGCAATTGAAGTAGGCAATCTCTGGAGGAATGTCGAAGAGATGCCGCTGTGATTCTAATGAGGCCATTATCGTTCTCCCTGATGCGTGGAGTAGAGATAGACAATAGAAGTTCTATCAATTTTACTTTTGTAGTCAATCCCCCGATGATCTCTATTTTCCAGTTTCAATCCAGTGTTGTCTCTCGGAGAAAAACTTGTCGTTGCTGCTTCCAAAGCTGGAAGTCAGCTACTGATCACAACCCAATACCCCTAAAGATTCATGGCAAAAACCAGAATGGTGATGGAGTTGGGCATGGGAGTATCCCTAGTCAGCCAGAACTACACCAAGGCTGCCTGTCGGGCCGTCAAGGATGCTCTCTACCGCAACTCGCTCAACCTCCCCTTAACTTTCGGTGCATCTCCTGCAGACATGATTGTCGAACTAGAAATCGCTGTACAACAACCCGATCAGGTTGACATAGCACGGGTTCAAAAACTAATTCCCCACGGCAAGAGTTCGGTGAGCGTGGTCCACGGTGGACTCGATATTCCCCAGCCGAACGGACTGGGCACAACCACAGTCGCCAATGTCGCTGTAGTTGTTTACCTTGACATTGAACCTGGAGGTTGCTGATGCAACGTCTTATTCTTGAAATTGGTACCGGCAATGATCTCTACGGTGGAAACTATACCAAGGCTGCCTGTCGGGCCGTCCAGGATGCAATTCACCACAGTTCGCTGATCCTGTTCCGCTCCCTCGACATCTCGCATGAGAAGATGCAGGTGAACGTCACCGTTGGGGTTCAGGAACCCGAAAAGTCGATCAAGATATCGTTGCCAGTGAATTGCCACGGGGAAATGTATCGGTCGAAGTGACCAAGGGAGGAATGAATGTGGTTGACGAGGTGCACGACACCGTCTCCGTAATTGCTACCGTCGCCATCGAAGCCTGCCTGGAAGTTCCTCCAGGCACATGGAAGCTTCTCAGTAACTAAAACCCGATCAGGGCACCATCGGCAACAAGGTTGGTTCCAGAGATGCGGGAACCCAATGGACTGGCAAGCATCAGTACGGGAAAGGCCTGTTCTTCGACAATGCCATGCGTCCAATTGGATTGAGATCCATCGCCAGTTTGGGCCGATCTGGTTTGCCCTGCTCAATATTTTCCAAGACCCCACTGGGGAAGTAGGTGTTGCCCGGAGAGACCGTGTTGGCGCGAATGATCTTGGCCGCTTGTGGAAAAGAGAGGTGGGCCATGTAGTCGGTGATCATAGACTTGGCAGTTCTGCACGGTCCATCGGCGAAGTCAGCCTCTCATCCAGAGATACTTGAGATGTGGACGATTGAAGCCGAGTCACTCTGCTCAAAATAGGGAATTGCAGTGGTAAAAGCCCTGACCGTATGCATCAAGTCAATGTTGAAGGAGGTCTGCCAATTCTCTTGACTAATTGGATTTGCCAATGCGCTATCTTCACAGACGACGATATCCAAACCACTCAGATCCTTGGCGGAGTCATACACCCATTACTCCAGTGCTTCCTTGTTCCCCATATAGAGAGCCATTCCAAGCACAGTCGAGCCTTTGCAGCTAAGGTTGTCCTAAGCCTACTGCACTTCAGCGGCATTGCGCGCGCAGAAGGCCACATGTGTGCATTCTCCACAAAAACCTCTACGATCACTCGCCCGATCCCCTTAGTTCCACCAGTCACTAACGCTTTCTTGCCCTTTAATACAAGATCCATCTGTTGCTACTATTGTTGAATGTTGAATCGCTGATATGATCGGCAAATTAGCCAGAGTGCACTTTCCTTTTACTGTTCAAACAATCATTTCTCATAAACCTAGCTGATCACACAAGTCCCGTAGCAGATCTGCATTATCCTTGGCGATTGAACCGTCCTGCTTCCACCAGCCATTCTCAAAACCCACCCGACAGTCCCAACCACACTTTGCGGCTTCGACCAGGCAGGGGATCTGTCCAATACCAAATGCACAGACCATCACCTGTTCCGGAATATCAGTTCCCAGCGCCTGCAGGGCGGTAGCAACCTGATTCATCTCGGCAGAATCACTGTTTCCATTGGTAGAATAGCGGCCAAGGACCCAAAGGATCGAAAGAGATGCTGGACGGGGCACCACACCCTGAGCAATCCAGCCAAAAAACCGTCGCAGATCATCCACGTCATAGAGGATGTGCTGGATGCAAATTTGGCTTTGAGACAACTCAGCATAGAAATCCTGCACAACTGTTAGGTCTGACTCCCGTGCCATTTCCCGAACTGACAATGAGATCCAATCCGGACGCAAATCCAACACCAGTTGGCGTTGTTCAGCGGCCTGATAGATTCCGGCAGCTTCAGTGGTCACCTGAATTTCCAGCGCTGGGACTATTTCCTTCAATAAGTCAAGGAGTTCTCGGTAGCGTCCAGCATCCAATAGATGCGATTGATCTGCGTTGCGGATGTGAGCATGCAGACCCTGCGCTCCTGCTTGCCAGCAAGCCAGGGCGGTTTGTACCAATTCAGGAGAGGTGACTGGCAAGAGAGGATGATCGGTCTGGGTCTTACGAGCACCATTTGGAGCCACCATCAGGTACGTCATGAAGCCTTATTGAGCACAGGGAGGATGGCACTCAGAGTGGAAGAGAGCCTGTCCACAACCTGGTCCAACTCCACGTCACTTATTGTAAAAGGGGGAGCCAGCAGAATGTGATTTCCTCTTCGACCATCAATTGTGCCACCCATTGGATAGCAGAGCAGTCCTTGCTGCATCGCGGTTTGGCGAATCTGCTCTGGAAGGTTGAAAGTGGTATGGATTGGCTCTTTCGTTTCTTTGTTCCGCACTAACTCGATCCCAAGGAAGAGACCTCGACCACGTACATCCCCTACGTACGGATGATCAGCAAAATGATGTCGCAGGTCTTGGTGCAGGCGTTCACCTTTTTCTTTCACTTGTGCAGGGAGATTCTGTGAAAGCAGTTCTTGGAGAACAGCGAATCCAGCAGCACAGGCTGTCGGGTGCCCCTGATAGGTGTGTCCATGCTGAAAAAAACCACTCCCCTGAGCAATCGCCTGATAGATCGTGTCCGTGCATAGCATCGCTCCAATCGGTTGCAGTCCAGCTCCAAGACCCTTGGCGATGCACACGACATCTGGTGCAAGCCCTTCCTGCTCACAGGCGAAGAGGGAGCCAGTACGCCCCATCCCACACATCACTTCATCCAGCACTAGCAGTACCCCGTATTGATCGCATATCTCCCGGATTCGTTGAAAGTAGCCCAGAACCGGTGGTACGGCCCCCAGCGTAGCTCCCACCACTGGTTCTGCGAGAAAGGCTGCGACTCGTTCCGGCCCAACCCTCAGAATCTCGGTTTCCAGTTCATCCGCTACTCGCAGTCCATACTCTTCCGGAGACTCATCGAGTTCGGCACCACGGTAATGATAGCAGGGTGAAATGTGCGAAACGCTACTGGTGAGCAGTGGTTCGAAGGGCTGTCGTCGCCACTGATTGCCTCCTGCACTGAGAGCACCCAGTGTGTTGCCATGGTAGCTCTGACGTCGGGCGATAACATGACTCCGCTGCGGCTGATTGATTTCCAGAAAGTACTGACGACACAGCTTAAGGGAGGCCTCCATCGCTTCTGAACCACCACTGACGAAATAGACCCGATCTAGGTTGCCAGGAGCATGTCGGACCAACAAATCAGCCAGCTGCTCTGCAGGCTCCGTGGTGAAGAAGCTGGTGTGAGCATAGGCCAGTTGCTGCAATTGTTGACAGATGGCATCCAACACCGGTTTGGCCGAATGACCGAGGCAGGATACTGCAGCTCCTCCGGAAGCGTCCAAGTAGTGCTTGCCATTGGCATCCGTCAGCCAACAGCCTTCTCCAGCAACAGCAGTGGGCAACTGAGAGTCAGAACGACGAGGGAAGACATGAGAAATCGACATGATCATTCTTGGGCTGGAGCAAGATAAGAGCGACGACGTTGAGCAAACCAAACCAAGGCCAGCAAAGCCAATGCCGGTAGATAGAACCACTCCTTGGCAGGACGATTGGTTTGTGGCTCAAGCACCGCAATCAAGCGTACGGGATCATCCATGTAGAAGTCGAAACGCTGGAAAGGCTGGAAGTAGTTGGAACCAGGCATAGGTTCTTCAAGAGTAACATTCTCAGCATCTACCTGGATTAGAATCCCATTCTCATCCAGCGCCTGCTGCAGAGACTGAGCTGCTTTCAGTTCCAACAGGATCGTCAGGCTAGTCAGTTCTTCTGGACGATCAAAATCAGGTCCCTCAACATCCAGCCGCACGGTCAGGTCACGTCCCGTTTGTTTAAGTTGCTCCATCAGGGCAGATCCAGCATAGCGTTGCCAGGGTTCCTGCCATTGATCCAGCCAGTAGCCCGGACGGAACAGTGTGAAAGCGACCAGCAACAGAATAACCGTCTCCCACCAGCGACAGCGTACCAGCCAGTAGCCCTGGGTTGCGGCAGCAAAGAGCATCATTGCCGAAGCAGCCACCAGAAATACGAAAACTCCTTTGAACCAACTGACGTCAATCAGCAACAGCTCCGTGTTAAACAGGAAAAGGAAGGGCAGCAGCGCTGTTCGGATATCGTATGTGAATCCTTGGATACCGGTTTTGATTGGATCTCCTTGACTGATCGCAGCTGCTGCAAAAGCGGCCAGTCCAACCGGTGGAGTGTCATCTGCCAGGATTCCGAAGTAGAAGACAAACAGGTGTACCGCAACCAGTGGTACGATCAGCCCATTCTGAGAGCCTAGGGAAACAATTACTGGAGCCATCAAAGAGGAGACTACAATGTAGTTAGCTGTTGTGGGCAAGCCCATTCCCAGCAACAGGCTCATCACAGCGACGAGCAGAAGCATCAGGATCAAGCTACCACTGGAGAGCATTTCGACGAATTCGCCGATCACCTGGTGGGCTCCAGTCAGCGAAACAGTACCGATGATTACACCAGCAACTCCAGTCGCCACGCCAATACCGATCATGTTCTCCGCACCATTGGCTAGCCCCCGCCAAAGATCCTGCATACCCTGTTGGAATCGTTCACTCCATTGGCGTTCTCCACGCAACCAGGCCTTGAGCGGATGTTGGGTGATCAACACGGTCGCCATCACAATCGTTGCCCAAAAGGCAGACAAGGCCGGCGAGAGCCGTTCGATCAACACGCACCAGAGTAACACCACAATCGGCAGCAGGTAGTGCAAACCCGTAAGGGCAATCGTTCCTGCCGGCGGAAGCTTCTCCAAATCAATCACTTCTCCAGATTGATCCAAATCTGGCAGCTTCGAAGCTAACCGAACTAGAAATAGATAGAATCCAGCAACCAACAAGGCCGCTGCACCAAGTGTTAGCTCGGGCAAAGCATTCTTGAGCCAACCGAAACCAAAGTAGACCAATATGCTCAGCAGTCCCATTCCAACAAAACCTGCCAACACTCCAGCTACTCGCTGCAGTAGTGTCGTTTGAGCGGGAGGGCGCGGGCGCCCTTCTAGCCCAAGCTTCAGAGCTTCCAAATGAACAATGTAAAGCAGGGCGATGTAGGAGACCAACGCTGGTAAAAAAGCATAGCGAATCAGCGAGAGATATGGAGTTCCAGTGAATTCAGCAATCAGGAAAGCCGCCGCGCCCATCACTGGAGGGGTAAGTTGACCGTTTGTCGAAGAAGCGACTTCCACAGCTCCAGCCTTCTCAGGAGTGAATCCCGTTTTTTTCATCAACGGAATCGTGAAGGTGCCGGTAGTCACCACGTTAGCAATCGAGGATCCAGAATAGAGTCCTGAAAGACCTGAGGCCACCACCGCTGCCTTCGCTGGACCTCCACGGAAGTGTCCGAGTAGGGCAAATGCGAGCTGGATGAAGTACTGTCCGGCGCCGGCCCGTTCAAGCAAGGCACCGAAGAGGACGAAGAGGAAGATCATCGAGGAGGAGACCCCCAGTGCAACCCCAAACACACCTTCCGTCTGCATCCAGAAATGCCAAAGTGCCTTGTTCAACGAGGCTCCTTTCCACTGAATCACTTCTGGAATGAACGACTTGTCACCAAAGAAGACGTAGGACAGAAACACTCCGGCCACAACGAGTAGTGGCAACCCAAGAGCACGGTAGACTGCCAATCCAAGACAGCAAAGACCAATCATAGAAATGATCAGATCAGAAGTGGTCGGAAGTCCCGCACGATCTGCAATGCTGTTTTTGAATACGAACAGGTAAAGGCAACAGCTGGCTCCTAGCAACGCTAGCAGGATGTCATACCAAGGGATATGCTGAGTGCTATTTTTTCCAAGAGGGTAGAGCAGCATCGCGAGCACGAGGCCGAACGCAAGGTGCAATTGGCGCACTTCCTGGTTATTAAAAACAAGGCTGATTCCAGTCAGGCTGGAGAGCCAGAAGGGAATGGTGCTGGCGACATAAACTTGAAAAAGGGACCAAAGTACGCAGAAAAGAAAAACGACACGGGCAGAGGTTCCAGAGAGAATACGTACCCGCGCGTCACTGATCGGTTGATCTGAGGTAGGAAGAGAAGGAGACATGCAACTCGAGAGGCATCAAGGCAGTCACTGAAGTCACTGCCTGTCAACTTACATCCAGCCACGCTCTTTGTAATAGCGAACTGCTCCGGGATGTAGTGGAGCAGAAAGACCATCGCTAATCATTTGGTCTTCTTTCAAATTTGCAAAAGCAGGATGCAACTTTTTGAAATCCGCAAAGTTGTCAAAGACCGCCTTGACCACGATATAGACAACATCATCCGGGACTTTTGCTGAGGTGATCACGGTTGCGCCAACACCAAAAGTTGTTGTCTCCTGATCATTCCCAGCATACATGCCACCTGGGATAGAAGCCACTCGATAGAAGCTATTTTCACGCACTAGTTTATCGATCGGGGTACCCTTGACATCCACCAGATCTACGTCACAAGTGGTCACAGCTTCGGTGATAGCAGCAGCTGGATGGCCAACGGTGTAGATCATTGCGTCGATTTTTCCATCACAAAGCGCCTGGGCCATTTCAGAGCCCTTGAGTTCAGCTGCCAAGGAAAAGTCACTCATCTTCATTCCAAAGGATTCCATGACGACTTCCATCGTCGCACGTTGACCAGAACCAGGATTACCGACATTGACCTTGTATCCTTTGAGGTCTTCAAAACGGCGGATGGGCTTATCGCCACGAGAGAGTAACGTGAACGGCTCCGGGTGAACTGAGAAGACTGCACGCAAATCACTGAATTTGCCTTGGTCAGCAAATTTACTTGTGCCGTTATAAGCATGGTACTGCCAGTCTGACTGTGCCACCCCGAATTCAAGTTCGCCTTCACGAACGGTATTAATGTTGTACACCGAGCCACCTGTGGATTCAGCAGAACAACGGATACCGTGCTTTTTGCGATCCTTATTCACCAAGCGGCAGATCGCACCGCCAGTGGGATAGTAGACACCAGTCACACCGCCGGTTCCAATTGAAACGAAGCGCTGCTGAGCTTGTGTGGGAAGAACCCAACTTGCGACCAAAGCACCCGCCAGTGCTAAGTGTTTCCAATTCATAAAGCCTCCTGAAAGATCGGGGTGGCTGCACCCCAAAGAACTTGATTTAGATTGACCAACTGTTAGTCAAACGAAGCTACATTGCCACAATTAGCAGGAAGGTGCAAATGAGAGAAGTCTTAATGCTGCTATCATTCAAACAGAATTTGAAAATGGGAAAACTAGTCAATGCCCTTCACCAACAAGCAGACATCTTTCTTTTTCTCTCAATCTTAACTTTTATTCTTCGCCCAAATGGATCAGATCTTTTCTTACTACCATTAGGAATTTATTTAGTCCTATATTTAACTAATAAAAAATCGAGAAATTTAAGAATAAATAAATTTGTGTATCTTATCTGGCTTTCGTTGGGGATTTTATTTCTGATTCTCACATCTCGATATTTTTCATTCTCATTTCATCATCTAGATCTGGGAATTTATCATAACATGATAATAAATTTAGTAACTAATGGTTCTTATTTTGATGACATGAATCAAATTCATGGATTTGGAATCCATTTTGAGCCTCTCTTTATAATGATATTCTATCCTTTGTATTCTTTATTAATTAGTTCGTACTGGTTAATTTTATTAAAGTTTTTAGCAGTCTTTTCTTTTTTCATTATAATTTACCAAAAAAGGATAATTGACAAAGATATTTTCTTCTTTGGATCAATTATTATGATTTGTTTACATCCTCACTATATTTCTGTTTTGAGATGGGAATTTCACCTAACAAATTTATCACCTTTCTTTATTGCAGTAGCATACATCTTTTACCATGAAAAAAAATTTATTTCCGTTACTATTATCTCACTTATCGCGATGACCCTAAAAGAGAATGCTGGCGTCATTGCAATGGGCTTTGGTCTGTTGATGATAACATCCAAAGATTCAAGACTTCATGGTGTAATTTTATTTTCTGTAAGTTTAATTTATATGCCTATAGCTAGATTTTTGATTGTTCCTTACTATCTTGAAAACAATCAGGTTACAGCCTCTAATATAATTCTATTCCAAGGATTATCTAACAAATTAATCTTTTCGATACTAGTCTATCTACCATTTCTTTTTCTGCCCTTATTAAATTGGAGATGGTTCTTATTAACAATGCCAGCTTTAGGTATAAATCTAATTGGAAAGCCCGAAATGTATTCTGGAAATTTCCACTATGGAGACATGTTAATTCCACTAGCTACATTAGCTACATTCGAAAATTTGCAAAAATATAAAGAAAAAATAATTTTGATTTTAGAAAAAAATCGAATTTTGATAAGTGTTCCAGTTGTTTGCATTTTGTTCAACATGCCAGTATCATTGGGCCAGATGATGGTACAATATTTCCCAAGTGAAAAAGACCGAATAGCGACCGGTGAAGTTATCTCTTTTTTAAAAGAAAATTCGGGGGGGGAAATTTCTATTAGTTCAAATATCTCACCTTTAGTTGAGAGAGGAAATATAGAAATATTTTCAGATGATTATAAATGTAAAACTAAAATAGAATCAAAATTCGTTATCACTTATAATAAATCATTTAGAGATCAGGATAAACTATTAGATTGCATTAAAAAAATAGAGAGTAATATTTTTTGGAAAAAAAGATTTGACTTCAAATTTGCACTGATTTTTGAACGCAATTAGCAACTTTTATAAGCTCATTCTTAAATAATTATTACTATAGTTTTTATTAATTTTTTTGGCGATCAAAAATAGTCCTTCCTTTTGTGGTGGCAAATTAAGATCTAACAATATTCTTGGAATAATTTTTAGTGCTAAAACGAAAATAAATTTAATAAATCTATTTTTTGTTTTTTCGCTAATAATTCCTGCAATATATCGGATTGTAAAGAATTTATCTGCCGGCTTTATACAAACAACCTGAAATCCGTTTCTTTCAAACAACTCAGTACAAATTCTTGGTGTAAAATACCACAGATGATCATGGTGGATATGATACCATCCATCTCCCAAGAACTTAGCTCGGCTAGAATCAGCATCAATTGTTGTTAACATCACTAGTGAATTTTCGCTCATCAACTGATGCAACTGTGTAAATAATTTTGGTAGGTCTGGCAAATGTTCTAAAACTTCCATTAATGTAATTACATCATATTTTTGATTCTTTGCTAATATCTCATCCAAATCTGTACATATTTTTTCATGTCTTTGCCGGATTTCATTTACAACTACTTCATTAAACTCAACGCCTGTAATTTCATAACCTTTCTCGACTGCCGTATCCAAACTATATCCAAGACCACAACCAATATCTAAGATCGTGTGAAATTCTTGAATTTTTCCAATTTCGAGAAGCTGTTTCTCATAAGTTTTCATTTTAATTTTACGTAATGCATTCTCTGCTTCTTTACTTCCCCATTCATCAAAATAGTTTTCTGAATAAATCTCATCTAGCTCCTCTTTTGTAGGCTGCGGATGAACAAACATAAAACTACATGACTTACACTGGAGCAACCATCTGAACTTCTTAATATAAGGGTACGAAAAATGTTTATTACCACACCCCAAGCAACTCACTTCATCAGAAGAATGATTGAATGAATTTAGATAGTTGTTAACGATTTCTGGTCCTCGACTATCGTGCCCAACGAGCTTCCTCAGCATGAACCGGAATAATGCTCCCAATGCTCCAAGTCCAAGTAAACCAGTCAAGTTTACTGAATTTAGGACAAAGAAGGCAAAGCCTAAGACAAAGATGTACTCTCCCACTGTGATTAACGAAAAACTGATCCAAGGGAAGCCAACTTCTATCTGATCAGCGTTGTAATGAACATATCTCCCAAAAAAGAAGATATTGGTTGCGATGATTCCGAGATAACTGAGAGCAACTGGTAGGATGATACCTTGTGAGTTGGGTAAACTCAGCCACATCAACAGCATTAGACTGATTCCCAATACGTTTACAATCAAATACTTGAGTGCTGCGCTCCACTGAGGATGACTGAAATCAATCAATCTGCTGAGATGATTCAGATAGTTCATCTGCTCGCGCAGGTTCAACTTCGACTCACCTTTTGCGCGTTCCCGGAACGTAATCGGTACTTCAGAAACTCGTGAGCAAGCACATTTTACCAGCAATTCCAGCAAGATCTTGTAGCCAATTGGTTTGATGTAGGCAGCCCGCCGGTAGACCTCCTGACGAATGCAGAAATATCCGGACATGGGATCCTGGACTCCCAGATCGTAAATGACTAAGTTCGCCAGCATCGTTGAAATTCTGCTGTTCCATTGGCGATATTGATTCCACTGCCCACTAAAACCCCCTTTGTCAACATAGCGACTCCCCACAACCACTTCTACATCTCGCTGTTCTTCCAAAACGCCTATCATTTTGGGAATAACCGCAGGTGAATGAGAAAGGTCCGCATCCATGCAGAGTAGGTACTTTCCGTTTGCCCGGTCCATACCGAACTTGACGGCTGTCGCCAAGCCCCGATTCTCCAGGCGCTGAAGCAACGTGACATTGATGCCTCGGTCATAAAGTATTCGGATTTGCTCATCAATCCCATCCTGGCTATTGTCATCAACCACCAAAATTTCTAAAGAATCCTGTTCACAGAACTTTAGTATTTCCTCGATTAGGTTCTTGATGTTGCCAGCTTCTTTGTAGGTGGGGATGATGATCGAGAGTAGCGGTGAATAATTCATGTGCTGTTATCAAAAATAGCTGATGATTTCCAATTTCTTAGATGTTGTAAATCCCCAAAGCGAACCCTCGTCTGCAAAGCTCACATAACGCTCCTAACACATTACTAAGTGATCTAGCAGCGGAATACCGAGTACTTGACCGGGCTCTTTGAGTCTCTGTTTAACCTTGTAGTCTTCTGACGATGGTTCTAGATCTCCGGAAGGGAGGTTGTGCAAATAAACTAGCGCAGCCGCTCGTTGTTCAACAGCTTGTGCAAATACTTCTCTTGGATGAACCAAACTCCGATTGAGAAGGCCTAATGTGATCAATTGTTCGCACAAGTAGTGAGGCATGTTATCTAATAACACGACTAGAAAGATCTCTCGCTTAAGCAGCCTCAATCGATGATGAAAGTGACGAAACAGATTCCCACTATTGTGAAAAGCCTCTCCTGGTTGCAGACGTTCCTCGCCGTGACATCGCCACAGTTCCAGTAATGACTGGGTTTCTTGAAAAGCTTTCTCACTTTGTTGTTGCCACTGCTGAACAGAGAAGCCCTATACTCTGTGTAAAAGACTTCCTGCCTTCATCTGTCATGACTTTTCAGTTAGATTCAATGTTGGAAGTAAGATCTCTATCAATTGTTAAGTGAATACTCATTAGAAATTCTGGACCTTTCAGGCTAATTCTACATCGCTTGGAGAGTTTTCCTCTTGAGCTTATCAGCAGTGTACTTGAATTCGACATGTCGCGCAGTTGGGACTTGTTTGGCAAGAGCCTTCTCAACATAAATGCGTTCCAGCCAACTGTGTGAACTACTCTTCAACCTCTGTGAATTAGTAACCACGTTGCTAAGTTCTTTGCTGGCATAAGCTCACCCACTGCCTTGGGTGTTCTAGCACAGTCTGTTTGCATTGCTGAAAGCGCTACCAAACTTGCTAGGATTCCCTTAGCTATGCGACATCAAGGCCCCGACTGCACATTAGCTTTAATTGATCCCACACAAACGCCTCAGGAAGCGACTGCCACCAGAGTTCTAGCATCTCCGAAGTACATAGGTGGATCGGTTGCAGCGAGTTGCTCCTCACCATATCTAGGAATACCTGCAAACCATCTGTCAGTCGTTTGACTTCCCCCTCGTCAAAAACACCTAGTTGAATCAGTTCCCTCTCCAGTTGGTTACTGCAGTAATGGAGAGAAATTCGCTCGGTCAACAAATATAGACCTCGTAGTTCCTGCATGCTCGGCAATGGCGGGCTAGGTAAAACGGTCAGTCTTCACCTTCTTCAAAAAGCTGATCGAACAAACGCAAATCGGAATTCATGTTGCATGAGGTGGTTAAATAATCTGTCTTCAACAGGCGATCCGCGCCCCAGCCCTAACGGAGTTCATGCACACCATCGTTGCCATCGCTCGGATGAAGGTTCCGGACATCGGCTACATTCCGGCACCGCCTGATCCCATCTTTTGTCTCTCCTACCTGCCACTGAACGATGCGTGCTGAGTTCAAAGTTGGTGGGCTGATCCTACTGGCAGCTGGCCTAATCGTCACAGCTTCGATTATTGTCACTGGCTGGAATCCTGAGTTGGATGCAACCTACCGCATTGGTGCGCTCTTTCGCAACTCTGGAGGCTTACAAACCGGCTCTGCGGTACGCGTTGCGGGGATTAAGGTTGGGACCGTGGATGCGATTGAACTCGAAGGCTCCGAAGCGCGGGTTATCCTCAAACTTTACGCCAAATACCCGATTTACCGTGATAGCGCTGCGACGATCAAGTCTGTTGGCATCCTTGGAGACAAGTTTGTCGAAGTTCTGCAAGGTAACTCGATGAGTGGGACCATGCAGGATGGGGACGAGATCGAACTGGTAATTCCAGGAAGTGATATTGACAGCATGATCGATAGCCTCGGTTCCATCCTGCGTGATGTGAAAAGTGTGACAGGTGCGCTGGATCGTTCACTCGGTGGAGTTCAAGGTGAACAAAGACTGACGAGGATTCTTGATAATATTGAAGGGCTTACTCAGAATACTGAGGAACTGACTGGAACTGTCAACGAGCGAATTGAATCCATCATGCGTCAGATCGAAACCTTCAGCAGTGATCTTGCGGAAATCTCTGGCGAAAACAAGGGAGAGGTGAAGATCATCCTGGCTAATCTGAAGCAGTTCTCTTCACAACTCGAGACCATCACTACCGAGAACCGATCTGGTCTGCGCCAGGTGGTAGACAATCTCAACAATTTTACTGAATCCCTCGCTAAGGATGGGCCCGAAATCACAGGTAATCTCCGAGGAATTCTTGAAGAAAACCGTAGCTCTCTCAGGAGTAGTGTCGATAATCTAGACCGATCCCTGGCCAAGCTGGATCGTACGATGGATAACGTCGAGTCGATCAGCGGCAAGATCGAAAGAGGAGAGGGCACCATCGGCAAGCTAGTCAACGATGAGCAAACCGTCGATGAGTTGAACGAAGCTATCGGCAGCATCAACGGATTGCTCGGGGATGTCAACCGCCTCAAACTCGATATTGGCGTCCGAGCTGAATTGTATGGCTCCAATCAGGCCGCCTATGGTCCAGAAAGTTCTTCAAAGGGCTACCTGAGCGTCCAGTTGCAACCGCTCAAGGATCGTTTCTATCGCTTGGAGTTGGTCGATAATCCACGCGGAATCAGAACCCGTACCAAGGATTACATTACACGCGAAGAGAATGGCCAAATTACCTACATTGAGGAAGAGCGACTGGAAGTGGAACAAAGTTTACAATTCTCTGCTCAAGTGGTGCAACGCTTCTACGACACTCTCTTCAAAATTGGCCTCTTTGAGAACAGTTTTGGACTGGGAGTGGAACAACTCTTTGGCCGTGATGAACAGTACCGTACCTATCTGGACGTATGGGATATTGGAGGTGAATTTGGCACACATCTCAAGGCAGGAGCCAGTTGGCGCTTCCATTCAAATCTCTTTGTCACTGCAGGGGCAGATGACTTCATAAGTGAAGAAGAGTCCTTTCGTGACTACTTCATCGGAATTGGGGTGACCTTTAACGAAGATGTCCTCAAACCTTTCCTCAGCAGCGTACCGCTGGACGCCATCACCAACTAAGCTTCCTTGCCCCTCCTTTTTGTACTGCAAAGGTTTCTTAAACCCTTTATTGAGGTGCGATAAAAATTTTGATAGAGATAGTTTTCCAGTTGACAAGTATCAACATCTGACAGGTTGCTCCACAGCAGGTGTTTCAGGCAGGGAAGTGTCGTGAGAGTGGGCCTCCCCGGACTTGAACCGGGAACCAACCGATTATGAGTCGGCTGCTCTAACCGATTGAGCTAGAGGCCCATTAGGCAAGATCAACAGAGAACCCAAATCAAGCTTTGTTTGCAAGATTTTTCGGAGTTTTATGAAGAAATTAAAATACATCACGCTGGGGATACTAGGAAGTGGATGTTTCGCCTGCGCTCCTCTCCCCGTCCAAGAAGAGAGTTTTTCCTTAGCCAACGCCCGTGAACGCCAAACTTCATCTCCTCAATGTGAATGGGAACAAGCAAATTGCGAACTGAGTGTGACTGTTCAGGAGCAGTCCTTCCGCTTGTACTCCAAAGTCGGTTTGGTCCGTATGGAGAGATTTGACCCACAAACTAAGTCCTGGCGAATCGAAACAGAACGTGCAACCGGGGGGGACTATCGCGTTGTAAGGGCTGCAGCTTTGCAAGAATTTATCTACCTCACAGAATGTGATCAGAAGGGGAATCGCAAGATCCAACGTTATCGACCTACTGACCAAAGCTGGCGACAATTACACTACAAGTCTTTGGGTTGCCAGTCGTAACTTAACCCAACCAGTCTTCGCATGGCTGGCTGCACAGCTTTCCGCGCCAGCACCAACACAATCGGTCTTCTTCTACCCATAGCAGCACACCTTCCAGCATTTTCGGCCAATCTTCCTCATCCAATGCTTGACGACTACTCAGCGCTCCCAAGATTAGTGATAACATCGTGTCATGTGTTACAGCCAGACGAAAGGTGCCCTCCGGTAGGCCTTCCTTCCAGAGATCCTGTAAAAGTTCCTGCGTTGCAGCTCGTACTGGGTTCAGTCCACAATCACTGGCCCCGCGTAAGCCCGCATTGACTAATCCCAGTGGGCCCTGCTCTACCATATACTGATGATTGCGATCTGAATCTTGAACAAAAATCCCTTTGTCCCCCAGTTTTGGATTAGCATGAACTGGTACCATTTGACCAGAACCACGACCGATCGCTTCTGCCGTCTGCAGACAACGACTGGACGTGCTGGAATCAAGCGAAATTAATTGCGTTCCCAATCGTGTCCCCAGTACCTCCGCCAGTCGAACACCCTCAGTGGTCAGATCCACCTGAAAATGAAAAACTCCTGGAGGAAAAGGTGGCCGCACGGAATGGCGCATCAACAGCAGTTTACCACAGGTCAGTGATGCTGCATGGGCTAGAGTTGCTTCCAGGTCGCCTGGAGTTTGAGAGTGGTAGTAAATCATGGGAGTTGGGGCATTAGGCTTGGCGTAAAGGTTTGTCTCGCTTTTTGCATGGGGTCATGCAAATTCAGACAAGCTTGCGGATACCATACCACGTGACTTCTACTACCAACCAGTTCACTCGCTGACCTGAGTCGAGCAACAATTTTTCTCAATGACTGATCTCATGTTGAAACTGCGAAAGCACTTCCTCGCTTTGTTAATTTGCATTCCACTACTGCTGCATTTGGGCGCTTGCGCTCCCGAGAGTACACAGGGCACCACTCCTGATTCAGAATATGGGAAAGGAAGCCTAAATGTGACTATTTCAGACACAGATCTTGATGAAAATGGAAAATCCGCAAATATCACAGTTAAGCTGGACAATCCTCCCAAAGAAAATGTTGCTATTATCGCTACGTCAAGTGATCCGTCCGAAGCTCAGTTTGTTGTTAATAACCAATTTCAATCTAGTGCAGAATTGATCTTCACAGATATTAATTGGGATGTTCCACAAATACTAAAAATTCAGGGACAATATGATGAGATTATTGACGGTCCTCAAAATGTTTTTGTGAGTCTAGAAGTTCTATCTGATGATCCAGTTTACAGTAACCCAGATATCAACCTGACAGATCCTACCGGTGGACCAACAAATCTTATTAATGACATTGATCAGGTTTTCCGCAATTTCGATAATACTCCTTCTAATGGAATTGCTTCGTTTACAACAACTGGAACTGTAACTGAATTAAATCCCAATGAACCTGGATTTAAACAAGCTACTTTTCCTATTCAATTGACCAGTAGACCATCATCAAATGTAGAAGTTTCAATTAATTTTACCTCTGGTACACCAGAAATAGCAGATGCTCTATTAAGTATATCACCACCAAGTAGAGTACTTACTTTCACACCTGAAAACTGGAAGATTTCACAAAGTTTTATCGTCACAGCTAAACAAGAAGATATTGATTACAGTTTAAACACTGAATTCAATTTTAATATCAAATCAGCAGGCCAATATCCGTTCAACGGCAAATCCTGGTCGGTCACTGTCAACCGTGAGGACAATGATGTCCCTGGGATCTTTATTAATTCTCCTAATTCGATGAATACCAGTGAATCTGGAAATAAAGTTACACTCGGAATTAGACTAAAAATGAGGCCTGATGAAAGTGTAACAGTCAAATTTGTTAGTAGTGATATAAGTGAGGGCAAAATAACAACTTCAAATCAAGGTATTTTAACTTTCAGTAGAGACAGCTGGAATACAAATCAAATTATAGAAGTTACTGGACAACCAGATAGTGCAGCCGATGGTGTACAGGATTATAATCTTACATATACTTTTAGTGGTGATCCAATTTACGAAAGTATCAACTCTAACGAGCTTTTCAAAGAGAAGCTTACACTTACAAACCAAGATATTAATAGCCCAGATTTCACAATGCAACTGGGGAATCTTGGACTCTCTGAATCAGGAAATTGTGATTACTTAGCTATACGTTTAAACACAAAACCAACCAATCAAGTAACGATTACGTCCAATATCACTACTAACCCTAATGAAGCAAGCTTTGTGAACGATAGAACAAACTGCAAAAACTATAATCAGATAATTGGAACTTGTCAAAAAGGACCTTTATTTTTCGATCAAATCAACTGGAACCAGTCCCAACTTTTATGTATCAAAGGCGAGGATGATTCAGAGATTGATGGATCCAAGCAAATATCTCTAACTATCGATTCATCTAGTGATGACTCAAACTACAACCAAAAAGATAGTAACTTCTCTCTAACCAACACAGACAATGACTACGCAGGTATTCAGTTAGGTTCTGTCCAGTACATGACTAGCCAAGAAAAATATGTACTCCCTGTTCAATTACGTGCCAAACCAAGCTCAACAGTAAATGTACGATTAGCAAGTAATACTTCGCAAATCATCAAAGATGTTTTTGAGACTTCGTCGATTTCCTTCAATAATAGCAATTGGAACCAGCAACAGTTTGTCTATCTTAAGTCGGGAGTCGACCTAAATGCAGAAATAACCTTTGAGGCTACAGGAGGAGGATTCAATACCACTGCTACTACTTCCATAAATTTGAGAAGTGACAATAGCAGTGCAGCTGCGGGCTACGAATTCGTTTACTTCAAAGAGGCAGCCGAACGTTTTACCAGCGATGACGGAGGTGTCTACGCCTTTCGCTTAAAGCTAAGGAATGAACCTACTGCTCCGGTATATCTTAAATTGAGGTCTGACAGACCTGGAGTTGGTAATCCAAATCGAACTGGAATTACTCTGGACTCTACCAACTGGAGCTTAGGTGAAGAGATAAAAGTTATTGGATTAGACGACAATTTGAATGAAAACCAAGCCTATCGAATTCAATTCTACGATGTTTCCAGTGCTGATCCCAACTATAACGATCTACTCCCACAAGATATCCACCTTGTTAACTTGGATGACAACTACCGTCCTAATCCATTATCTTCTAATTTCTATGAATTCAACAACACTGTAACCACTCCAAATAGCTGTAGCACAGCTGGAGAAATATTTGGAGACACATCCGATTTCAACATTCCACCACTACCAGTAAGTATTCTGAGAGAAACTGATTCACCTGTGGCTACAATTAAGATTGCACTATCACAACCAATCGAGGGCACTGTCAAAGTGAGGGCATTTTCTGAGGATGAAAGTGAGGGCTATCTGATCAATGGAAGTAATCGTGCTATTAACTTTCAAGATATTATTTTCAATGAATCTAATGCTACTACATACCAAGATATCAATATACTAGGCGACCAAGACTGGATTGATGACAGAAACCAACGATTTAAAATTCAAATCTCTGTATTGAGCACCAATATTCCTGATTACCTTGGAAAAAGCGTATCTGTATGCCTTGAAAACGAAGATGATGACAAAGCTGGGATTGAATTAAATTTTGGCATGTCTGATGAAAACTTACTCGCCACTTCTACTTCCCAGCCCAATACCAAACTTGGGGTAAGATTACTTTCCGAGCCAGTTGGCAGCGTCTCATTTAGTCTTGTCTCTCAAGGATCTCTGTCCTTCAATTCAAATAACTGGAGTGAATTTCAAGAGATTACTGTTACTAATCAATCAAAAGCCTCCTCATCTGGTAGCTTAGCAAGCTCTTTAACAACAAGTGATCCTGTTTACTCGAATGTTTCTATCCCATCTATTCCTATATATCATCAAGATGACGAGGTTCGTGACGTTCTGATTGAGATGCCCGACAATGAATATGTTAACGAAGCAGGAACAACCAATAGCTTTAAAGTAGCTTTGAGAAGCCAACCAAGTAACTTAGTCATACTACCCTTGGATGTTAGCAATTCATCGGAAGGCCGTGTCTCCCCTTCAACACTTGTTTTTGATGACACAAACTGGACAGAACCTCGGACCGTCAGAGTCTCTGGAATTGACGACTATCAGATTGATGGCAATCAACAATTTGAAGTGAAGATAGGTGTAGATCCCAATTATAGAAATCAGGAACGAATAGTTCGCTTCATTAGTCTAGACTCAACGGAAGCTGGATTTATAGTGTACGCATTAGATGCACAAACTGACGAAGCTGGTGGGGATGCACAAGTTACCATTCAACTTAAAAGTAAGCCCAAAGCTGATGTGATCATAAGTGCCTCTTCAACAGATACAACCAAGGCTGTGATCACGCAAGGTAGCTTCCTAACCTTCACTACCAGCAACTGGTTTCAACCCCAGACCGTCAAATTAGTTGGACTCGCTGATGGTTCCACAGCAAATGACCAAGATTACTCCCTCGAATTCTCAAATTCTTCCAGCGATGACAGTAACTATGATGGGCTTAAAATTCAGAGTGTGCCCCTGAAGCATCTCAATCTGAATTGACGATGAGCCCGGTGCGTCTGAAAAAGCAGGATTCTCTGGCTTGGCTCTGTCTCCAACGACCTGAGGCCTATAACGCCTTCAAACAAGAGATGGTCGGCGAGTTATTGGAGTGCCTGTTTCAACTCCGACAACGAATCCATCAAGGTGCTGGCCATCACCGGGGAGGGATCTGAAGTGGTCTAGTTCACATCTACAGGACCCCATTACGGCTTTCCATGAGTTGACCACTCGTGTTCACCTCTGCATCGCTGAAATTCAACTCTTCCTTGAGCTTATCCTAGCAATCATCAATGGAACTGCAACTGGAGGTGGTTTCTCTCTTGCCCTGAACTGCGACTTCCGAACGATGACCAAGACAGCGCGTCTAAAACAAGCTCTCACTAGTCATAGACTCTGTTTGGATGTCGGAGGAACCTGTTTTCTTCAACGTTTAGTTGGGCTTGAACGTGCCTTGGAGATTGTGGTACTAAATGTATGGATACCGGAAAAACAAGCCCTGAACTGGGAAATAGTCAACCGAGTTGGGCCTCCGGAAAAACTCGCAGCAGAAACCCCGAGTTGGGCAAGTCGTTTAGCTGAACGCTCCAATCACGCCTTCACAACCGTCAAACAACTGCCCAACGAATCCTGGAACACTCAGATCAAGACCCAACTAGAACACGAACGTCAGGGTCTGGTTCGCACTGTCAAGCATTTTGATGGCCAAGAAGGACTGTCTGCTTTCCTCCAAAAACGGTCCCCACGCTTTGCCTGAAATTCCCAAAAATCTCCACGCACTCAGCTCAGCCTTTCAGATTTTACCTCGTTCAACAGAGCGGCAGGAAGTTCTTCAACTAAAAATTGACAAAAAGACCAAGCCACTCAGAGCCTTGGGGCAATTGGAGATCTTGGCGCTACAGCTTGGTCAAATTCAGCATACTCTGACCCCTCAAATCAAAAATCCTACCCTGTTCCTCTTCGCTGCAGATCATGGAATTGCCCAAAGTGGAGTCAGCGCCTATCCCCAGGAAGTCACCCGCCAGATGGTCCTAAATTTCCTCAGTGGAGGAGCTGCAGTCAACGTGTTTTGTCGACAAAACGGCTGGGACTGGAAAATCATTGATGCTGGAGTTTGTGGCGAGTTACCCTCCGATTCAAACCTCATCTCAGCAAAAATTGCTCAAGGTACGCGTAATCTCTTTACAGAAGCAGCCATGACGCCCAAACAATGTACTCAAGCAATCTCGGTAGGCGCTCAGTTGATTCGGGATTATCATGCACAGGGAGGAAATCTGATTGGTCTCGGGGAAATGGGGATTGGCAACACATCTTCCGCCAGTCTGCTGACTAGCTGCTTGCTCAATGTACCCTTGAAAGATTGCCTTGGGCAAGGTACGGGCTTGGATGAATCCGGTTTGGCTCGCAAGCAACGTCTACTGCAGCAAGGCCTTGAGTTACATCAGGATGTTCAGAATCCCTGGGAGGCTCTCGCTACTTTTGGGGGCTTCGAGTTGGCGATGCTCTGTGGGGCTGCGTTGCAGGCAGCAGAATTGCAGGTCACTATATTGGTGGATGGATTTATTGTCTCAGCCGCCCTTTTGCCGGCACTGCTGAGCTATCCACACTTGGTTGACTACTGTATTTTTGCCCATTGTTCACGAGAACCGGGCCATCGCCATTTGCTGGATGCCATCGGCGCGACCCCTCTACTGGATTTGAACCTAGCCCTCGGAGAAGGTTCCGGTGCGGCCCTTGCGTTACCCTTGTTGGAGTCTGCAGTGCGCTTCCTCAATGAAATGGCTTCCTTCGAATCTGCCGGGATCAGTCAGGCATGTCCCTAAATATCCCTGACTTGCTAGATCGCGAATGGCAGGCGTTCTGGCTCTCTGTCAAGTCCTTTACTCGCCTACCAACCCCTCACGTTGCCTATTCCACTATTCAGATGCAAAGGGCCTCCAGTTATCTGCCCTGGGTGGGCTGGCTGATCGGTGGCGTCTGTGCGCTAGCCTTTCTTGGTTTGCAGAGCTTGTGGGGCACTAGCTTGGCCATCTGGACCACCTTGGCTCTTGGTATCTGGATCACTGGGGCTTTTCACGAGGATGGCTTCGCCGATTTCTGTGATGGGATGGGAGGGGGCTGGACTACAGATCAAGTACTGCGAATCATGAAAGATTCGTATCTGGGGACCTTCGGCGTACTCGGTCTGATCACCAGTTTTCTTCTGAAGGGCAACGCACTTTTGTTGCTGGAAACAAGTCAGATTCCCCTATCTCTGGTGCTGATGCACAGCTATCCACGCTTTGGGGCCGTGCTGTTGCAGAACCTCAGCAGCTACGTACAGCGTGACGAACACAGCAAGATGCGGCTACTGGCTGAGCCCCATTCTTCATGGCGATTACTGATTGCGGGATTAGCCTCTGTAATATTGGCAGCCTTTCTGGTCGAAGGAATTTTCTTACTGGGTTTGCTGGTCGGAGGCTTTGTGATCGTGCTGTTGATGCGCCGCTATCTCAACAAGCGACTTGGAGGCTACACTGGTGATTGCCTAGGAGCTTTAGAACAAATCTTGGAACTCTTCGTCGTACTGTGGCTTGCGCTCTTCTAGATTTCGCAACTGCATAGTGAAAAATTATACCCCTTCCTAACTTGCCTCATTTTAATTTCACAAGGAGAATTATCCCAACCCCACGCACCTGACTGGATCCAAGCAGTTTTTTCATAAATCGGTTGATCTTCATTTTGACCACTCATAGCTGCTATCCAAACAGATCCTCCATGCTCTCCGAACTCTAAATCTCCGGCAGTTCCTCCCTTTTTCAAAGATAATTAGTGAATTTCTGGGGAGGAATTTTGTCATCTCACTGCCAAGGATGTCATGCAGCAGGAAGAGTTTGTCTACCAGAAAATTAATGAAGACTTTAGCTTTGTGATGGACTGCTTCAGCGGTTTTGATAAGAATGACAGTGGTCGTTTACGACGTATGGTTCAGGATAAAGAGTATAACAGCTTCTATTACCTCAGCTTCGACAATTCTGTACCTTCAATCATTTTGATCCGGGTGCGACACGCTGGCTGCCCGAAAGACCTGGCTGATCGCATCATACGGATGATGGACACTAACAGTCTCGAGGTTGAAGAACCAATCATCGCTCCAGATATTCGCAACCTAGTTTTCTTGCACAACAATGACTGATGCTTTTACACAGCGGCGGGGTGGGATTCTACTCCACCCAACTGCCCTCCCCGGTCCACATGGAATCGGAGATCTGGGTCCCATGGCCTATCGATTTGTTGATCTGCTTGAAGCGACTAAACTAACACTCTGGCAGGTTCTGCCACTTGGACCTACCTCCTTTGGCTGCTCTCCCTACCAGTCTCCCTCTGCATTTGCCGGCAATCAACTGCTGATCAGCCTGGAGTTGCTACAGGAAGAGGGCTATTGGGAGGCTCCAGAATTCCTGCCAGATTTCTCCATTGATCAAGTTGACTTTTCCCAAGTTGCTTCATGGAAACAGTCCCAACTGCGTCAAACCTTCCAAAACTTTCAGCTTCAAGCTTCTGAAGAAGATCAAAACGCCTTTGCAGAGTACTGTTTGCAGGAAGTCAATTGGCTGGATGATTTCGCACTCTTCATGGCAATCAAGGAACATTGTGGAGGTACATCCTGGGATCAATGGCCCGCTCACTTCACACAAAGAGAACCCCAAGCACTGACTCAGTTTCGAACTGAGCACGCAGCCACAATCACCGAAGTACAATGGCAACAATTCATCTTTGACCACCAGTGGAGGCGTCTACGAGATTATGCCACTCAGCGGAAGGTCGAGTTCTTTGGAGATATCCCGATTTTTGTCGCCTACGACAGCGCTGATGTCTGGGCTCATCGGCACTGGTTTCAACTAGAGAAGGACGGACAACCTTCTCATGTAGCTGGTGTACCTCCTGACTATTTCAGTGAGACGGGCCAACGTTGGGGCAATCCTCTCTATGATTGGCAAGCTCTTGTAGCAGAAGACTATTCCTTCTGGAAACAAAGACTCTCTGCACTACTGCGCTGGGTACAATGGGTCCGGATTGATCACTTCAGAGGATTTGAGTCTTTCTGGTCCATTCCTGCTAATGAACCCACGGCTGTTGTCGGCGAATGGGAAGCTGGTCCAGGTTTGGAGTTATTCAAATCGCTGAAAACTGAGCTGGGCGAGTTACCGATTGTAGCAGAGGATTTGGGTCTCATTACCCCAGAGGTGCATGCCTTGAGACGTGACTGTGGCTTTCCAGGGATGAAGGTGCTACAATTCGCCTTCTATAACGATCCCCAGCATCCCTTCCTACCCCATAGCTACAGTCCTCGAGCAGTCGCCTATACGGGCACTCACGACAACAACACCACTCGTGGATGGTGGCAGGAATTGAGCGCTGCTCAACAGCTACAGGTCCAAGATTACCTTCAGCAACCCGTGGATGAAGCCACTGTCAGTCTTGCCATGATAAGACTGGTCTGGTCTTCTTCAGCAGTCTGGGCAATCGCTCCATTGCAGGATTGGCTCAACTTGGATGCAAGCTGCCGTTTCAACATTCCAGGTACTACAGAAGGAAACTGGCAGTGGCGCTGCCGCTGGGAATCACTGGAATCACTGGATCTAATGTCCCTCCACCAGTGGACACAGATCTATGGTCGAGCACCCGGGTAAGATACGTTTCCCCGCATGGCATTCTAACCGCTGGCAGGACTGCCACACCTTACACATCTGGCTGGGGAAACACTCCTGCTGCCTGATCCAAGTAAATCAAATCCTCCGCTGGCACCAACAGACTGAACCCATCCAGCCTAAAATAGTTGTTGAAACGCTCAAAGGCCAGCGGTACAAGCGCTGTCGACTACTACTGGAACTCCACTGGATTTGGCTGGAAGCAGTAGAAACGCTGCATGTCCTTACAGAAGAATAGCCCTTCTACCTGCGTCAGGATCTTCAACTGCCTGAACCACCTGGGCCACGATAACCTGTCGGTTGGCAACACCTGAAAGGTTCTCTCCCAAAACGCTCCTAGCCCAACTCAGTCCACAGGCTTGTGAGTTACAGAGCTTAATCTTACAAGGATGACCACACCCGCTACAGGCCTTACTGGCACTACTACCATGGTTCCAGATCCTACCCATCGAAGGAGACTAACTTCTCAAAGGCTTGGAACAGACTACAGTCCTTCGTTGGAACAGTGGAAGCCTGCGACAACTTTGGTCGCTACTCCGGTGGGAACATCAAACCGAGGAACTCTGGTGGGAAGATCTGCTTGACCAGGTTTTCTGGTAGGAGCAACGTTTGGTCGATGACAACAGAGAAACGAACCGTTTCCTGCTTCAATAAATTCTACAAGCACCACATACAGAGAAGAATTTTCAGTGGTATCATTCTCGAACTTCACCCAAACCCGTCATTCATTGGGTAGCCGTCTTGTTCGTGCTGCTCGGTATTGCGGGCAGGGCTTTAACAATTCATCACTGGGAATCACGATGAGATCAACTGCGACAGGAGCTGAGACAGCTGGAAGCCAACCCGGAACAACACTGCAAGGAGAAGCCCCCAGTTGATCCACAACTCGAGCAAGCTCGTAAAGC
>JACLAC010008029.1_pt1 | contig 41187 bp, 31 predicted proteins | sample 8027881 | NCBI WGS metagenome assembly JACLAC01 (sample SAMN15725517, study PRJNA655200) | protist metagenome | isolation source: fluorescence activated cell sorting (FACS) single amplified genomes of... | place: Spain: Blaines Bay Microbial Observatory, Mediterranean Sea | collected 2016-01-19 | reverse complement strand
GATTTGGCCATCAATTGATTTTATTCTTGGATAGAAACTTACATCAGTATCGTTAAATGCAGCCTAAAAGCTTGCAAAGCCTTTTTCAGTGTGAAAGTAAAAGTATTTGTCAATCGTGCCTTGTAGTGATAGTAATTAATTGGAGCCAACACTTTTTGTCCGACTTAGGTGAGCTGGTCAAATTTTAGTACCAAGATTTTTTTGATAGGGTGTGTTTTTCTGAAAAGATTACACTACCACACAATTACTCTAATCACCTAGTTGTGGTATAATCGGTCAAAGGAGTTCTAACTCTTCAAAACAGTCAGACCTCTCTCCATGTTTACTCTAATATACAAATTCTGATTGACTATGAATTCATTCAAACTCACTATCTATCTCGCCCCAATGGTAATTTTGGTTGTAGTTAGCTGGTGTATGACAGCTTGTGAACTAACCCATTGGGGGGTCGGAGATACTAAAGCTCAACCTAGAGATAGTGTGGAGATGGTATATGTACCATCTGGTAATTTTCTAATGGGAACGAGCCAAGCTGATTTGGCATTTTACAAAGACTTTTTTCCGTTAAGAAAAGCAAAACGTTACGTCAATGAAATGCCACAGAGGACGGTTTACGTTGACGCTTTTTTGATCGATATACATGAAGTTACCAATCGCCAATATCAAAAGTTTTTAGCTGAAACCGGTTATCAGCCTCAAGATTATGTTCACACACCACCGCACGACAATCCTGATTACCCAGCCATGGTAATGGTATGGGAAGACGCTTTGGCCTATGCAGAGTGGGTGGGTAAGCGGCTGCCAACTGAAGCCGAGTGGGAAAAAGCTGCTCGTGGTACTGATGGTCGAATTTGGCCTTGGGGAAGTGAGTGGGATGATACCCGGCTAAGTGGTAATGATGGTACTGGCGACAAAGATGGTTATAAACAAACAGCACCAGTCGGTCAATTCCCACAAGGAGCGAGCCCGTATGGAGCACTTGACATGGCAGGAAATTTATGGGAATGGGTCTCAGATTGGTATGATGCAGATTATTTCTTGACGGCGCCATCAAACAACCCTAAGGGGCCAATTGATGGTGATGGACATGTTCTGAAGGGTGGAGACTGGTCAGTCAATAAAGATTATACTCGCTGTGCTGGTCGGTTAGGTGGTAACCCTGGGTCGATGTTGCGTGGATTCCGCTGCGCCATGGATATAACCAAAAAATAGGATTAGATGCGGGTAGAAAACCAAAGGTTACTTGTTAGTTTCATCTTCTGTTTGGTACTGGTACAATTGGCTAGCTCAGTGAAGGCCGATTTCTCTGAGCAATTGTACCAGAGAGGACTACTAGAACTACGAAGTGGACGAACCGAATCTGCTACCCATCTATTTCGTCAATCCATCGAAGCAGATGATAATTTTGCCAAATCTCATGGAGCTATTGGTACGATCTATCTACAAACAGGTGAGCTAGACCTCGCCGAACGACATTTACTAAAAGCTGTTGAATTAGATGGCTATTTGGAGCAAGCTCAACTCAATTTGGCACATCTTTATAAGTCAACTAATCGTACCAATCTAGCAATTTCCAACTACAATCATTTAGTAGAACAACCAGTTGGCATTAGCCCCACCAGCCAAAATCGTGCTTATATTGGGTTAGCGACCATTTATCACCAAAGATCTGATTATTCGAAAGCCATAACTTTCTACCAGGAAGCCTTGAAGGTTTCGGCTTCTGTACCTTCAGTAATAACAAATTTGGCTGCTTGTTATGAGGCCACGAACCAGCTGGATCAGGCGATAAAGAGCTATAAATCTGCATTAGAAATTGATTCTAATCTACCCATGGCATTGGGTAATTTAGGCGCTATCTATCAAGGACAGGGCAATATTCAGCAAGCATTTCCACTATTAGAGAAAGCAGTTCAGGTAGATCCAAGCTTTTTTGAAGCCCGATACCATATAGGCTTGATCTTAATGAAACAGAAGCAGTTTTCCGCGGCTGTCAGTGCTTTTGAAACTGTTATTAAGCAGAAAGCAGATCATGTTGGTGCACATTATAATCTGGCTCAGGGATACTTTAGACTAAGGCGAGCGAGAGAAGGAAGACAAACAATGGATGTTTACCGACAACTCAAAGCCATCGCAACTGAAATTGAGGACCGAGAGAGAGCCATTACTATTGAACCAAACAACCCAGCTGTTCACTATCGATTGGGGAAAATCTATGAAAAATATAATAAAATTGACTTGGCTCTTTCGGCTTATCAATCAGCGGTTACTGTTGGGAACCATTATTCTGAGGCCCACTACGCTCTGGGTCGTATTTATTTTCAGAACGGCAGGCTAGTAGCAGCTAAAAAATCTTACCAAACTGCTTTGAAATATTCTCCTCAAACAGCCGCTCCTCACCTTGGCTTAGCGAAGATTTTCCATTTTCAACAGAAATCAGATTTGGCCGAGAAGCATTATAGAGCAGTGCTTCAACAGGCTGAGGCCAATCAAACCGTCGCAGGGCAGACGAACCCAACTCTGGCATTAGCCCAGGCAGGTTTAGGGACGATTTATCTACAAAAAAAAGATCATCAAAAAGCTGTCTTGGCTTTCCAGAAAGCTTTGGCCTCTAATCCCAAGGCTCACTATGCCATGATTGGTCTAGCTCAAGTTTATCTTAAAAAGAATACCGAAAATGATCAAGCGTGCTTGCTGGCAGAACAGGCTTGTCAACTCCAACCTGTCTCCGAATACTTTGATATCCTTGCCCAAGTTTATCACCAAGCAGGAAAAATAAAGTTGGCACTCAAAGCGTGTCAGTTAGCCATAGAATCTGCACCTGATAACCCTGTCTTCCAACAGAGGTTGGCAGAATTGCAAAAAGACCAAGCGAAATATTAATTAGGAAGGTTGATTAGGCTAGAATCATTGACTGCTTGTATTGCAATTTGTAATTTTTTGTGCTATGATTGCCCGTTATTTGGTTTTGGGGGATGAAATGGCCATAGTTTATTTAGAAGATTTGTCAGATCGGGTTGGTAACAAGTATCTAGCAGTAAACATGATAGCGCAAAGAGCTCGAGTACTTAATGATCGAAACCTTCAGTTCTTGAATCCGAATTCCAAAAAATGTGTCACTGAGGCGCTGGAAGAGGTTGTGGAACATAAGATTGAATATCGACGTCTAGAACAATCCGATAATGATCAGTCAGATCCGTTTTCTTTGTTTAGTGAAAACGATGATGTGTCAGTTGATGAAACGAAACCAACTGATAAGTCAGATGATTTGTTCGACCAAATCTACCTTGAAGATACAGGTGCAAGTGACGACGAAGTAGAAGAAGGTTTGTAGAAATAGTTTGTAAAAATAGACAGGTAAATACTTCGCTATGAACCGTTTATAAGCCTCGTATCTTTGCGAGGCTTTATTTGTTTTTGAACAACTAAGTCTAGTTAAGGGAGCTAGCATAACATGCCAACTTACGAGTATCATTGTAGCGGTTGCGATACTAGATTCGAAGCTTTTCACTCGATGAGTGCTGAACCGGTTAAAGATTGCCCAACCGAGAATTGTGAAGGACTAGTTAAGCGCTTAATGAGTGGCGGCGCAGGGTTAATATTCAAAGGCTCAGGCTTCTATATTACCGACTATCGGGATGACTCTTATAGTGAAGCTGCCAAGAAAGATAAAGATAACGGCAAATCGGACAGTGGCAAATCAGATAGTGGCAAATCGGACAGTGGCAAGTCAGATAGTGGCAAGTCAGATAGTGGCAAATCAGATAGTGGCAAATCAGATAGTGGCAAATCAGATAGTGGCAAATCAGATAGTAGTAAATCAGATAGTAGTAAGTCATCAGCTGAGTAATCAGAATAAAATTCACAATAAGAATATAAGTAAAGTAAATTGACATACAATAGGGTGGTTAATGGGATGCTATCCAAAAACAGAAGCAAATTTAAGATATCCACTTTCTTTTACCTGAGCTTATTAACTACGTTTTTAGTGATCACTGACTTATTTCTCTTTTGTACTCAAGCACAAATTGCTTGGGATAGTAGTAAGTTCATGCCACTGGATCAAGTCAAGATAGGCGCTAAAGGCATAGGCCATACTGTTTTTCAGGGAACTGTTGTGGAGCCATTCGATTTTGTTGTTGTAAGTATCGAGCGGGATTACGTCCCTGGCTGGCATGTCATCTGGGCCAAAGGGTTGAGTAATAATTTCAAGGAGACCGGAGTAGCTGGTGGGATGAGTGGCAGCCCTTGTTATATTGATGGGAAGTTAGTTGGTGCTCTGTCTCTTGGATTTTATTATCAGAGGGAGCATGCTAATCTATTCGGTATTACTTCGATCGAGCTGATGATCAAGGCTACTCAGCGTGGAATGCGACCCAATCTTGAATATGCCGGCGCAAAACCTTTGGATCTGACACACATGTTTGCTAGTCAATCCTCAACGGATCTGATGTTTGGTGATCTTGGATCAGCTCCTATACCCGAGTTTAATGATCCCAAAATTCATCAAGGCAAAAATTCTTCTTTAGTTAGTATGCCTTTGGCAGTATCGACGAGAAATGTTGGGGCTTTGGCACAGTTGCGACAGTTATTTGAAACCCATAATATTGAGCCAATTCAGGCTTCAGCTGGTGGTGCACCAGTAGAAACTTCCCCTATAGCGCAAGGCCAAATGGTTGGCGTTGAGTTTGCTCGTGGAGACTATAACGCTTTCAGTTACGGCACAATTACTTATATCGATCAACAGAAACAGCAACTTCTTGCTTTTGGCCACGATATGTATGGAGAAGGAAATGTCAATGTTCCACTATCAGGTGGATATGTGCATTTTATTTTGCCTAGTACCAATCGATCAAGTAAGATGGCATCTGCAACCCAGCCTATTGGTACACTAGTTCAAGATCGGATGGGGGCTATAGCAGGTACGATAGGTAAATCACCGAGCTATATTCCAATTACAGCCAAAATTCAGACCATGGATGGAGAGACTCATGATCGGTATTTTGAAGTGTCCCGAGATCGTTTTATGTCAGCTTCAATGGCGATGTTTGGTACTCGGAGTATAATAGATGGACTAGAATCTTCATGGTCTGAGCACACTGTCGCCATTGATACTAGAATTCGAATTGCTGATCATCCAGAATTGAACGTGAATGAACTTACCTACAAAAATGTTTTTTCCACTAGTGGTTCACCAGGATTTGCGGCATTTCGCTCTTTGAATACAATGCAAAACTTGATGCAAAACCCGTTTGGCCGCTTAAAAATCGAAGACATAACGGTTAATGTCAAAATCAAGGATAAACGAAACACTGCTACTATCGAAGGGCTAAGAGTTGAAAAAAGTAAATATCGGCCTGGTGAAACTATTGATGTGTCGGTTGTTTTACGGCCCTATTTAGAAAGTCCCATTGTGCATAAAGCTTGGATTACCATTCCGAAGAAAACACCTGAAGGGCAAGTTATACTACTTGTTTCTAGTGGCCAATCTTATGATGGTTGGCAGCGCCAAAGAGCCCCCCTGAATTTTCAACCTAGAAATTTGAACCAGATGCTGAAGTTATTACAAAGAGGTGAAAGTAATCTAGACTTGATTTTGGAAATTTACATTCCCAAAGTTGGAATGACGGTGCAAGGTGAAGAATTTCCTGAGCTACCAGTTTCCATGCTATCTGTTATGAATACGCAGACACAATTGGGTGAAGGTGGATATACAAAAGGACGAACCTTGCACGTTGAAAAAAACAATACCGATTATGTGATTTCAGGCAGCCGATTCTTGCGTCTTCGCGTTAATCGTCGTGCCAAGTGAGGAGAAAAGTTTGGCTTACCTTAAAATAAAGTTAATCGTGAACAGAAATAGCCTAATTACTTGGTTCGGTTTGTTCCTGATGGCTCTCAGCCTCTTTCCGACACCAGCTGACGCAGTTAAAACAAAAATATGGGAACAAAAAGAGAATGTTGATTTTCGTGAAGGTGTACCTAAATCTGTAGCAATATCCAGTCAAGGGGACGTCATTTTACAACAAAAGCTAGAAACTGTTTTTGAAAAAGCAAACGAGGTTTATATTTGGTGTTTAGCCGAAGATTCGGTTGGAAACATCTATGCAGGTACTGGGAACAGTGGAAAAATTTATCAAATCTCACCTACCGGAGAAACAAAGCTTTTTTATGACTCACCGGAAGTATCTATTCTCAGCCTAGCTGTTGACAAACAAGATCGTATCTATGCAGGTACAGCCCCCAGCGGTTTAGTTTATAGAATTGACAATCATAAAACACCGCCTATCACGATTCTTTCTGCTGAAGAAAATTATGTTTGGGATTTGGTTTTTGATGACGATGCTAATCTTTATGCGGCAACGGGAACGGAAGGGAAAATATATAAAATACCAACCACCAATTTGACTAACAATGTTGAAACAGAGTCAAAAGATACGGAAACGAATAACCCTACTGTCTTATTCGATTCTGATGAAACTAACATTGTTAGTTTACTATTCCATCAAGGGTATCTTTACGCGGGTAGCGATGGGAAAGCAATTATTTTCAAAATCAGTTTGGACGGAAAAACTGAAGTTATCCATCAAACTGGCCAAAAAGAGGTCAAGACTTTGGTCGGTTCTGCTGATGGTAGTGTTTTTGCTGGAACAGTAACCACAGTTCCACCTAAGCCTGGCCAGAGACCAAGCGGTCCACCATCTCCTGATGGTAGGCCACCAGAAATCAACAAGTCGCAAATCTATCAAGTACGACCAAACGGTACTATTCGAAGTATCTGGAACTCACCCCAGCCGCTGATCCTGACGATTGAAACCCATCAAGATTATCTTATCGTTGGGACTGGAGACGACGGTAAAATATATCGAGTAACTCTAGATGGAGAATCAGTCGAGCTTGTTAACAGCAAGGCAAAACAGGTTTTGGCTCTTCTGAATGCTAAGCATTCAAAACAAACCTGGGTAGCAACCGGTAATCAAGGAAAGATTTTTCAGCTTTCAAATGACTATGTTGATGAAGGGACGCTTGAGTCGAAGACATACGATGCCGATTTAACGTCTCAATGGGGTAAATTATCATGGAATGCGATTGGCAATGGTGTATCATTTGCAACTCGCTCTGGTAATACAAGCCAACCCGATAACACATGGAGCGATTGGTCCGAACCGATAACTTCATCGGAAGGAGAGCAAATAACCAGCCCGAATGCTCGGTTTCTGCAGTGGAAAGCCAAACTCAAATCTGATTTGGGGACGCCAACCTTAAAGAAAATCCGGTTTGGTTCCGTTCAATTGAACGTTGAGCCTCGAATCAGTGATTTCCAAATCCATATTGGCGCCCCCAAAGAGCGAGAAAACCGGAATGGTCCGCCGCAACGAAATGGGAACGACGCTAAAATGGATAAGAGGCGCACAGCTAAATGGGAAGTAACAGACCCCAACGGAGATCGGTTGGAATATACACTCTATTACAAAATAGAAACCGGCGAGAAATGGAAATTGCTAAAAGATGAGCTAAAAAAGCCGATTTATACTTGGGACTCGACCGCAATGCCCGACGGTATATACCATCTGAAGGTATTTGTCAGCGATCAATTGAGCAATCAATCCACGAACGGTTTGCACACCGAGAAGATTAGCAAACCCTTCGAAATTGATAATACACAACCAGTTATAGGTCAGATCAAAGGGGAAAGAAAAGACGACGGTACCTACCAAATCAGTTGTGTTGTAGAGGATGAAGCTAGTCCAATTAAGTCTGCAGTATACAAAATTGACAACGATGAAAATTGGAAGGTGATTTTTCCAGTCGACATGGTTTTTGATTCTAGAAGAGAAGAATTGGTCTTAACAACTAAACCGATCGAAAAAGTTATCAGTACACATACGATCGCGATTCGTGTCGTTGATTCTGCTGGAAACGAAACCATTAAAGGAACAAATTTTTAGGCGTATTATTGATACGAAATTTGTTTCAGCATAAGCCTATGCGCCGGTTCAGCCAATTACCTTTGGTTTGAATCGGCGTTTTTCTTTTAGCATATCGACTACTCATCGATTTACTAAATATATGCCCACAGCGACTAAACTCGCCCCACCAACCAAAGATCCAGTGATCTCTTCCTGAAAAAGTAGGTGGCCAAAGGCAATTCCCCAGATTGGTGTGGTAAAAAATAAAGAAGAGAGCCGTCCTGGTGGGTAGCGCTTAACGATCGAAGACCAAGCAATGAAACAGAAACCTGCAATAATCACTCCTTGAAAGATCAAACCTATCCAAGCCGACAATGACCGGAAGCCGTATGCAGCTGTCTGACCTTCAAGAAACCAACTCAGAACATAATAGATAGGTACTCCAAACACCATCTGACCAAATAGGATCTGAAATTGGTTCATTGCTTCGATTGGAGGATTACCTTGCGGTACCATATATCGCCTGAGCAAGATATTAATCACTGCCAATCCACAAGAACTGGTTAATACCATGGCATCACCAATTCTAACCTGACTCGTAGAAACACGGCCGATGAATACAAACGAAACACCGGCAAAGGCGATTATTAGGCCAATCGACTTCACGATATTTAAGCGGTCGCCAGCTATGAAGAAATGTGAAATCAAAGCAATTAATAGTGGGTGTGTATTTAATAGGAGGGAGGCCCGGCCGGTGTCAGTTAGCTTAGTTCCCCAGTTAAAAGACAAAATTTGGATAACAAAGACTGTGCCCAACAATAAAAGTCGAGGCCAGTGACAACGCCTAGGTAAGAAGGGGATTTTGTTCAGATAAGCCCAACTGATAATGACTACCAAACCAAAGGTGAATCGAATTGCAGCTACCGCGATTGGTTGGAATGCTGTTAAGCTCATTTTGATAGCCGCAGCGTTACCGCCCCACATAAAGGCTAAAAATAGAACAGCCAACACGACACGAAACGGAATTTTGACTGATGTGTTAGTTCTCAAAATATCTGGCTGAATTTCACCGACTCCACCAATAAGTGAATTTGGCTAAAACTGCCGAAGAAGTCGATTCGCCTTTAGGTGGGACAATATGATTCAATACTAGAAATAGATCACTACCAGGCCGATAAATCCAGTTCAGTAGACAATTGTAGTTGTAAGTATGAGTGTCGCTATTCCATTGAAAGAAAATCTTGGTAAACAAAGTCGTTGTTACCGAATAGATAAGGCGCGAGGAGATCAGACTAACATTAAAATTTCCTACAGGAAGTTGAATTCGATTGAATTCATAATCGGACTCTAAAATTAAATGGCCATCGGTTTTAAGATTTGCACCCATCCTAATACCATACCGAGAGCCATTATAAAATTGACCAATACTCCCCCCTATACCTCCTGAAATCATTCGACTTTCGGGTGTGTCAACCATCGCTCGAAAACTGGTGAAATTGTATTCATCTACCGGGATGATAACATCTGAACGAATCTCAAATGGTTCTTCTAATACCTCAGTCGTATTTTGAATTTGAAATCCAGACCAACCTCCGGAGCTAAATTCTAATCGTCCGCCAAACGAAAGATCTCGAGTTACTAATTGGTTTTCTTGGTTTAGAATTAAATCAAACTCTGGCCCTGCCCAAATACGGCGAATACCTGATCGGCGTACCCAAGGTGTAAAGTCTAATTCTCCTGTTAACCGGCGTACACCGGTCTGCCTAACAAAACCGACTTCCGGGTTGAAATCTTGTCCAATACTAGAAAATGATCCATCAATTTGAAATAGATCTCCTCGCCATTCCGATCCCATGTACCAAGACTGACTAGACTGTTCCAGTTTAGACGATGAAGTTGTCATCGCCCACAGACCTCGTACCTGTACTTTCTCATTAGGCCGATAAGCAAAATCTAAGCCACCGGTACGATTAGCCGATTCGTCGTTCTGCTTGTTGACTGCTATCATCCCTATATTGGAACCACTCGAAATGTCACGATTTACTCGCACAACTGAAAAATTAGTTGAGGGTACATATAGAGGTTCCACATCTGTGTCCAACTCTTGCTGTTCTGTATTATCAAATTCTTGTGTGTGTGCGTTCAGCATTCCAACACTATAAGAACCTATCTTGCCAGTAACCTTGCCACCGGCTAAAATTGGAATCGAATCGCCATCTTCAATGCCAATCCGACGGCTATAAAAAAGAAGTAGAGGAGGTGGACGACGATAACTAGTGCGTGGAATTCCAACATCAAAAAGACCTGCACCTTCTAGAAAAAAAGGACGTTTCTCTGGATAAAACAGACTAAATCGAGTTAAGTTAACCTGTTCATCGTCAGCCTCAACTTGGGCAAAGTCGGTATTAATAGTCAAGTCTGTGGTAAGATTAGTAGTCAATCCGTACTTAATGTCTAGTCCAACCTTTTGTTTAGGTTTAAGTTGGTCGTTAATGTGGCTTAACCCTGGCAGGAAATAAGGCAGTATTTCCAAATTCCGGTTTGGACTAATACCAGTTATACCGACTAGGCGCCCTAGATTTTCAGTCCGGTATTTAGCTCGACCACCATAGGAAGATGGAACGGGTACCCAAGTCGATTCTTCGTCATTTCTGCTTAATTTCCGGGCCAAATTAATGCCCCATATCATCTCATTGCTTTTTCTAAAGCGTAGTTGACTAAAAGGAATAGAGATTTCACATAGCCATCGGTCAGTTTCAACTTGACTTTGGCAATCAACGACTGCGTCCCAGTTTCTATTTAAACTATCACCACTATTAGTGACAGCCATGTCTTGGATAGCGCTCAATGCATTAAATCGAAAAGCAACCCCGTTACGCCGATCATCATAAGTATCTAGAATCAGAAAAACATTATCATTTTCGTGTAAACTACGGGCGTCTCGACGCATCTCGTTAGCCACTAACTTGGAAATATCAGTATCATAACAAGTAAAGCCAAAATAAATATTATTTGTGTCGTACAATATACGAACCTCAGTTCTTTGAGTAGACTCTTGGCCTGGATCAGGCTCGACTTGAACGAAATTACTGACCTTTTGTGCTGACTGCCAGTCAGATTCATTAAACTGACCATCAATTTCGATCTGACTATGGGTTCGGTTGGCCACAATTTGATAAATCTTTTCATCGCCGGTGAAAGCCGGTTGTGAGATTAATAAACCAAAAGCCAGGATGAAAAGTATCCAACTGCATTTTTTGTCAAATAGTAATTTGTGGCGCAAGGTTGTCCTCCAAGTTGTAGCCTAACGCGTTATTAGACCGTTATTATTTCAGGGGGTTTAGGAAAGTCAGACCCAAAGCAGTAAAAGCGTCGTAATTTACTTTATCTCGTTAGTTTGATTAGTACACCAGTTTCAGGGAATTTTGAATGTCAAATCAAATACTTCAATCGGCTTATCAATATTACAACAATCTACGTCAAGAAATGGACCGCTGGCTCAAACAAAGCATGTGGATGGACCCACCTGGTCAGAACCGAGGTGGAGAAGACGAAGCCAATTATGCACTAGCTTGGTTTGACCATTATGCTATCACAGAAAGCCCAATGGTTTTGGAACACTTCTATCGCTTACGTACAGCCTTAATCGATTGGGTTGAGCGGGAGTGTTACCATGGTTATGAGCCAGAAGCTGAAGCTCACCACGGAACTGAGCCGTTTGCACTTTTTCTGCCTCGATATATTGGCTTAAAACCAAATGACCAAAAGGCCATCGATATTCTACTAGATGCGTCTGAGCATATTGGCAACTGGCATTCAGCAGTTGCAGATTGGTATGACTATGATCGCGACGTATTCCACAGTTTCTATCTAGGTTCTAAATCAGTTCGGCGAGAAGCACGCGATTTGTATGAATTAGGGGAACATTTCCGGTTTATTCTTATAGCTTTAGCAGCTTATCGGGTTTCAGAGCAACAAAGATATTTAGACTGGTCAATTCGTTATGGCTTAAAACGGGCCGAAAGAATTTTAGCGCAAGATACAATTCCACGGCTTTGGGATTTAAATGGGAACCCGGTTGGTGAAGCCGAAATCAAAAGAATGAACCTACACCAGTTAGCTAATACAAAACATCATCAGTCGGGTGATTCTCTCAGTGGGATCGAAAATCTATTGGCTTCTGGTGCAGTATACGCTTTTGGTGACTTATACTGCTCATCTGGTGAAACAATTTTCAAATCTGCAGCCTACAAAATTGTGAAACCCTTAGTCAAAACACTTAACGACCCTTACAATGAACCGGCAGCTGCAGCACTCAGCTACTACCGCTCTATATTCTCTGATAATAGCTTAGACAATTCGATTATTTTGCAACTAGCTGATTTGCAGAGACATACACCAGATGAACTGGCCTTAGTATTTCCCGAAACTTATGCTATCCGAGAAGGTGGTGTCGGTAAACGAGCTGATATGGCCAGATGGGGTGAGTGGTTAGAAGATGGTATAATCAAGCCAATTCGCGAGCCTTCGCCAGCTACATTGACCTTGGCATTCCAGGTAACGGGTGATCCAGTTTATGCTGAGCGTGCGCTGAAAGGAGCGTCTACTCGCCTGATGATGGCTCGACGAGTATTAAGAGGCGGACGGGAACATGCTGATATGGGAGGGGCCATTTGTTCTATTGCTGCAGGTCATGGACGAAATTGGGGGACGGGTTCAGTTACAGGTTGTTATGGACCACTTCTTGTTGGCCTTAAGCAAGTAAAAGGTAAAATGGTATCCTCAATTGAATTTTCGTCCGGTGCGGTTCCAACTGGTTTAATGTCATTGGTACGAATAATGCCGAATGAGCATGATACCGAAGTAGTTTTTTACAATGCAAGCTCGAAGGCCTCACTTTTTCAATGGCGAAAAACAGGAACCCAAGAGTGGCAAGCACTGAATTTATCCCCTCGAGAAAGTCGTCGAATACATATCAGTTAATAAAACAATAAATATAATAATAGTAGGTGAAAAATGGCACAACTAAGAGTCGGTGTAATTGGGACTGGTGACCCTGCGAAGGGGGCAAGCCGAATGGGTTATGCGATGGCTTATCAACATGCTGACGCATACGCATCACTGGATAATTGTCAGTTAGTTGCTTGTGCTGATATCAAACAAGAAAATGCAGAAGCTTTTGCCAAGCACTATCAGCTCCCAAATTTCTATCTGTCGCATCAGGAAATGTTAACTCAAGAAGATTTGGACATTGTTTCTGTCTGCGTTTGGCCACATTTACACGCCCGACTAGTTTTGGATGCCATTGATGCTGGTGTACGCGCCATCCACAGCGAAAAACCGATGGCTGATACTTGGGGTGATGCCAGGCGAATGGTACTGGCAGCAGAGAAGAATTCGGTACAGCTGACCTTTAATCACCAGAGACGGTTTGGTAAGCCGTTCTCTATGGCCAAAGATCTTCTCAAATCTGGTCAGATTGGGGACCTTCTACGTTTGGAGGCTGCTTGTGGAGATATCTATGATTATGGAACACACTATATTGATATGTTTGGTTTCTATAACCAAGATTTGCCTGCTAAGTGGGTACAAGGTCAAATTGACTACAGAACTAAAAATCTAGTTTTTGGCGCAATGGTCGAAAATCAAGCGACAGCGCTATGGGAATACCAAAACGGTGTTTTTGGGTTTATAGCTACTGGACTAGGTAGTCGTTCGGTTGGAGTACATAACCGATTAATCGGGACCGAAGGAGTCATCGAAGTTGGCGCTGATAACGCACATTTGAGAATCCAACGAAACGGTAAAAGTTGGGAGACTATCGATACCCACGGTGAGCATCTACACGGACCGGGATTCATCGAACGTGGCATTGCCGATTTGATTGATTCTTTTCATAATGGTACTGAGCCAGAACTAAGTGGTAGGCGAGCCCTCAACGCTACTGAAATTATTTTTTCCATCTACGAATCTAGTCGGAGACGAAGCCGTATTGATCTCCCGCTCGATATAGATGATAATCCTCTCGTAGAAATGGTAGAAAGTGGTGCCCTTCAACCCGAATAACATCAAGGTTTAGAAAAAATGTCACGACCCAATATACTATTCTTGATGACTGATCAGCAACGATGGGATGCTCTCGGTTGTTCAGGGGGATGGGTCAACACACCTAACTTAGACCAAATTGCCAAGGAAGGTGTGCGTTTTACTAACTGTGTGACGAGTTCACCCGTTTGTATCCCCGCTCGGCTGAGTTTAGCCACAGGACTTTATCCACATAATACTGGTATTTGGAATAATATGAATCATACCCTGCCAGTGGACACACCAACTTGGATGAAAGTCATTCGTTCAGTCGGTTACCGAACTAGCCTTTTCGGTAAAACACATTTACACCCTCATCATGGAGACTTGAGAGATCGTGAAGGTTTAATGAATTCTTACGGACTCGATGATGTTAATGAAATCGGTGGACCACGTGCTAGTACCAGAATTCTGTCCCATATGACTGCTGACTGGCAACAGAAAGGGGTATGGAAAGAGTATCAGGCGGACTATGCTGAACGGTTCAGCAATTGTCCACACGTGGTACGTCCTTCTGTAGTAGGGCTAGATAATTATGCCGATGTATATGTTGGCCAACAGGCAAAAGAATATTTGGCCGATTACCAGTACCAGCAACCCTGGTTTTGCTGGGTTAGCTTTGGTGGTCCACATGAGCCTTGGGATACACCTGAGCCATATGCCAGTATGTACAGACCTGAAGATATGCCCCCAGCTATCCAACCTCCAAGGATGGATGATTTAGGCCTGCCAATTAACGAATTACAAAAAAAAATCCAGCGTAATATACCGATTCCCGCGGAAGAAGCTCAACGCCTGCGTGCAGATTATGCTGGTAATATAAAATTAATTGACGACCAAATTGGTCAAATCCTAGAAACAATCAGGCTAAGAGGTGAATTAGAGAGTACTGTTGTCGTTTTTGTTTCTGATCATGGCGAAATGAACGGCGACTTTGGGCTGATTTACAAGAGTAATTTTTTGAATGGTGCCGTACGTATACCATTAATAGTTCGAACACCGCAAACGGTTGAGCAAAAGACCTCTCAACGAATTAACCATAGTCCAGTTGAATGGATTGACATTGGTCCAACTTTAGTCGAATTAGCTGGAGGTAGCATAAACTATCATCAATACGGTAAGTCCCTGATGACAAGTCTTAGCAATCCTGATGTAGAACATCGATCCACAGCAATTTCGGAACTGGACGGTGAAATAATGTTATTAGATCAAGAGTGGAAGATCGTTCTCAACAAAAATGGTAAACCATACCTGTTATTCAATGTCCAAAAAGATCCTAATGAAATTAATAATTTAGTAGTAAACAGGAAACACAGAAATATAGTTAATCATTTAAGGCTAAAAATACTTGAACGGTTAATGAGTACACAGACAAAAAGATGAAAACACGTAAATTCTCCTTTCTTTTTCTTTATTGTTTCGGATTGGTGTTACTTACCGGTTTTTCTTCTGACATCAGTGTCGAAGATTTATCTAAAAAAGATAAAAAAGCAATCACTAAAGACTATGGAAAGACAATTCGCTCAAAGACTAAGCATGCTGAACGACATCGAGGTTTAGTCGCCAAGTGGAAAAAGAAAGATCTTTTAGCTTACTTAATTCATTTTTATGAATCCGACATTGAAGACCCAGTTCGTATAGACTCTTTTCAAGCACCTCATTTACATTATGGTTTGGGGTATGCGTATCTATCTTCCGTAGACAGAGTCTCAGACGGCCGAGATTTCTTAATCCTTGCCATTCAACAATTTGAAAAAGCGACTCGGTTAGATAATGATCATCTTCTGGCTCACTATGATCTAGGAAGAGCATATCAGCGACAAGAAGATTATGATCAAGCTTTGTCTGCATTTGAACGTTGTTTGGTTGTCAACCCTGAATACCACATTGCTCAACAGAAAAGAGGTGAAATTTTCTTGACGCAGTCGGATTATAATTCAGCATTAAGGGCTTTTGAGGCGACTGTAAACATCAATCCCAAATCTGAACGCGCTCATTATGGGTTAGGTTTGGTTCATTTTGCTCAAGGTAATCTCAACTTTGCTCGTGAGGCATTCGATACCTCATTAGGTTACAATAAGAAATTTGCTCCAGCCCGTTATAAGCTGGCCCAAGTTCTGGCTAAAGATAATTTTTTTGATGATGCATTGTTAGAATATGAAACAGCTGGTAAATATCAACCGGCTACAGGTGAACTTTGGTTTCAGTTGGCTATCTGCTTCGCTGAGGCCAATAGCGATCTTTCAGAGCATATAACTCAGACGACAATTGACTTATTCCAGAAAGCACTAGCACTAGAACCACAACATGCACAATCTCATTTTCAGTTAGGTGAATTGTTATACTCTATCGACAAAGAACTGGCGCAGCACCATTACAATCAAGCTGTAGTTTACGACCCAGAATTAGTAAATTTTTTCATCGATCAAGTCCCAGCATACTATTCAGGACAATTGACATCAGAGCAGGCTCGTTTACTAATAGATAAATCGCTATTGTTTGATTCTGACCAACCTCTAGCCTACTTTTACCTAGCCCAAATCGACGTCAGTGAAGGTCATAATGAATTAGCAATTCAGAACTATGAGAAAGCTATTGAGCTAGACCCGGAGTACGCCGATGTTTATTTCCCCTTGGGTGATTTGTATTATCAGGCAGGCAATCGTCAAAGAGCTAGAGAAGTCTACTTACAAGCGATTGAATTAGACTCTGAGCTAAAAACACATTTTTTTGAAAAGGGTAAAACTGAGTTTGCTAGCCAAAACTATGTGGAAGCTGTCGTCTCTCTGGATAAAACTATTTTGATTGAACCTGAAAATGTGGACTCTACCTATTTATTGGGTCGAAGCCATGAAGAAATCGGAGATATAGAACAAGCACTAATCTTTTTTGTTCGTACGGTTGAGCTAGATCCTACTCACACCGAAGCATTGTATCGTTCAGCAGTTATTTATCGAGCCAATGACCAGCCAAGGCTTGCTCTAGGAATGTTGAACAAGCTTATCCAAGCCAGTCCAGAAAATGTGGAAGGCCACTATTTGTTGGGACTCACTTGCCTTCAGTTGTTGGAAACGGAGGAAGCTCTGGTCGCTTTTCTGGAAAGTAGTCGATTGGATCCAAGTCATGTAGACAGCCACTATCAGGCAGGTTTAATTTATGAACAAAAGGATCAAATTGATTTAGCAATAAAACGATACGAAACAGTAATCTCTCTTGATCAAACGCAGGCAGAACCATTCCTCAGATTGGGGAAGATTTATCATGATCGAAATGAGGATGATAACGTAATTCGGGTTTGGGTGCCAGGATTAGCCTTGTCCCCTAACCATCCACAAAAACAGTATAAATTAGGAGCTATTTTCGAAAATCGGGACCAAAGAGTACAAGCTATTAAGCATTTTGGCTTTGCTAATCAGTATGATCCTTCAAATTACGATTGGCAATTTCGCTACGCACGATTACTAGATCGACACGCCCAGACAGTCGAAGATTACAATCAGCATGCCGGTATGGCAATGAGAGCTTATACAGCAACGATTCAGCTCAAACCGTACGCTTCAGCTTACTTTTATCGGGGATTTCTGATCCGAAGATACCGCCAAATTGGAAGTATTCTTTACCTATCCAGCGAAGCTGCCAGCGATTTTGAGGCAGTAATCGAAATGGAAGCTGATAATGCCAAAGCACATTACTTTCTCGGCCTAACATATCTGGACATGGATAACCGGGATATGGCGCGCCAGTATTTTGTCAAAGCTTTAAAGATTGACCCTAAATATGTGGGAGCTAACCTAGAAATTGGGTTAATCGAAGAGTGGTCACAGAACTATCGAGTAGCAATTGGATACTACGAAAAAGAACTGGAGATTCACCCTAACTCTATCCGTTCTTTGCAACGATTAGGTGATTTGTATCGCAGTTCGAGAATGGATTTTGGTCGAGCAAAAAAAACATTAGAAAGAGCCATTAAATTAGCACCTAATCACGTACCTACTCTTCTGAATTATGGTAATACTCTCTTCAATTTAGATCAGTTGGGGCAGGCTACTGAGCAATTTGAAAAAGCTCTCAAATTAGACCCCTCAGACTTGACGGCTAATTACAATCTAGCCTTAATGTATGAATACGCACAGAAACGACAGCTAGCCATCTTTCGCTGGAAAAAGTTTTTACAACTGAACCCACCAGAGTCGTGGCGAGAACAAGCCAAAGACCATTTGCGTCAACTTGGTTCTACGCTCGACTAATCATATTACAAATTAATTGAGAATGGTTGAAATAACAGAAGACTTTGATGATTTAGATAACTTTCAGCCTGATACTGAACTCACAACGGAGGCAGACTCTACTGGTACAAACGATGAGTTAGCCGAGAGTTCTGCCCTGATTACCACCGGAGATGAGAATCAGAGGTCTATTGTTCCATTTATCAATAAAAATCAAACTGATCTAGAGTTGGTAATTTCGACTAACAAGCGTGCGGCCCGTCAGGATATTGATAACCCCGTCGCTTTCTATAACTTGGGGGCAGCTTATTTTTATCAAAATTCCTATCAGGATGCTATTAGCTGTTTCAATCGAGCCATCAAATTAAAATATGACTATGACCGGGCCTATAACAATCTGGGTGCTGTTTATGATCGATTAGGTCAAACCTACCGAGCATTCAATGCATATCGCCAAGCCTTGAAATTCAACCCCGGTTTAGCCTTGGCCCACTACAATATTGGTCGGTTATACGAAAAACGGCAAGATTTATCTTCAGCTCAAACAGCATATGAAACCACTATTCAACTTGCTCCGGAGTTGTACCAAGCCCATTATCAATTAGCAGGTATCCATCGACAGAAAATTCAATCCCAATCGATGTCAGAGGATCAAGGCGCCGTTGAAAGAGATGATGATGGATTAGCTAAGACTGCACTAGCATTAGAGTCTTATCAGCAAGTATTGGGAATCCTAGAATCGATTGATTTGGGCAAACAAGCGCTGTTAGATGATGTAAAAAATATGGCCATACAAACTCATTTTCACCTCAGTAAGTTGTATATTCGACAGAAAAGCTATCAACAAGCAATTGTTCACTTAGAAAGTATTGAGCTAGGACATGACTCACTAAGTCGTCAAAACAAGATAGAGGTGCAATACAATTTAGGTTTGGCCTATCAACAAGTCGACCGGCCTAAAGATGCTATTAGATCATATCATAGGCTTTTGTTGACCGTAAGAGAATTACCATCAGTTAATAAATGGATGATCCTGTACTTTTATCTCGGATTGGCTTATCATCAAGATGGTCAATATATTTTGGCCATTGACGCTTACCAGAAGGCGGCCCAATATCACAGAGGAAATTGGTATATTCCATTCCATCTGGGTAAAAGTTATTATCAATCTGGTAACTATGCCGTTTCACTCAAAAGCTTTCAGAAAGCCGACAATCTAAAACCTAACTACCCACCAATTCTAAACAATTTAGGTCTTACTTCAAACCTATTAGGTAATTTTGCAGATGCTGAATCTTATTACCAGCGAGCGATCCTGTTAAATCCCAAGGACCCAATCGGGTACAATAACTTGGGAGTTGCTTATCTGGATAAAGATCAACCAGACGAAGCATTACAATCCTTTGAAAAAGCATTGACAGTGAACTCGGAATTTTCCGATAGCCATAATAACATAGGCTTAACTCATTCTAAGTACTTCATGTTCGAAGAAGCTATTTTGGCTCATCAAAAAGCACTGGAGCTGGAACCTGATCGAGCTAAATTTCATACTGATATAGGTTTGGCTTACACAATGAACCAACAGTTTGACTTAGCTATCACGCATTTTCAAAAGTCGTTAGACTTAGACCCAAGTGATGCTAATGTCTACGAGCACTTAGCTTCCGTGTATGAGTCAGTTGATGATATACAATTAGCTATCAAGCACTATCGAAAAGCCATCGAACTTGGGACTACTAGCGCTAATGTGGCTGATCAAATCGGAAATTTTCATTTTAGAAGAGGTGAATATAATGAAGCTATCGAGTTTTTGCAAACTGGCGCCGATGCTAATCCAGATTCTGCGGACCTAAACACCAAGGCTGGTATTGCTTTCTATCATACAGAGCAATATAAACTGGCAGTTGTATATCTATTACGATCACTTGCGGTTGCCCCTAAATCTGTAGATTCGCTCTTTTATCTAGCTCAATCGTATATGGCTCAAGGCCAGTTGATAGAAACCATTATTGAGGCTTTTAAACGTGTTATTGCAATATCTCCCGATCATCTGGACGCCAATAAAGAGTTAGGTCGACTGTTTGAGACGCAATCACGCTATGTTTCGGCTATCGAACATTATGGAAAAGCAAATCAACTGAGCCCAACAGACATTGACTTGCTATTGTCATTAGGTAAATTGTATCGGTCTGTTAGCAAATTCGAATTAGCCTTGGTTATGTTCCAAAATGCTCTAAATTTAGAACCTCTGAGGGCAGAAATCTACCTTTTGATGGGTGAAGTTTATTATTATCGGAGCGACATGGCCAAAGCAACATCAGCATACCGAAAAGCTCTTGAGATTGAACCCGATAATGATCAAGCTTATCATTACTTGGGAGTTCTACAGAAAAGCCTTGGCTTTCACGACCAATCACTTCAGTCTCATCAAAAATCCGTTGAAATTAATCCAAAAAATGGAGTTGCTCATAATAATCTGGCAGTCGCTTATTTTAACGCGAAACAATACGATTTGGCGGAACAGCATTCCATTTTAGCCAATAGTTTAGGGCAGAATATGACGAGCCTACTCAACCGTATTAGGGTTGTCAAAGATTAACGAAACAACAAGGGATAGGCGACTGTTTCCTAAGAATAAATATGAGGTTGGTTGGATTTTCTGTCCATATTAATGAACCTAATAGTGTATGATGATACCTTATCACTTAGATCGGGGATACTAATTCGGTCATAGATTTTTAGTTGCTCCTTCAAATTGTTAACCTATTTGTAAAAAAGAAATACCCAAAAATAAAAACGATATGAAAACATTCGGATTAGGACTTGTTGGATGTGGTGGAATGGGACGAAGTTTAGCTGTAAGTGCTAATCAAATCGGAACACTGGAACTTGATACAAATGAAAAAACAGATGAGGCTTCTGTTGCCGTAAAAGTTATTTCAGTCTGTGATACCAATCCATCTTTAAGCAAAAAGTTGTCTCAAGACATCGGTTCAGAAGTGACGAAAAACTATCTTGACTTACTAAAGGACAGTCGGATTAATGCTATATTGATTGCGACACCTCCTTTTCTTCATAAATCAATCGCCGTTGATTCTGCCGCTGCAGGTAAGCATGTTTTTACCGAAAAACCGATGGCTACAAGTCTATTAGATTGTGATCACATGATTCAGGCAGCTCAATCGAACGATGTACAATTAGGTGTGGGGTTAGTTTGTCGATTTCACGCAATTCACTCGAAAGTTCGTGAGTTGGTTCACAGTGGGCAATACGGCCGGCCAATTAGCATGAAAGTTCACCGAACTGGTGGGCCTTGGCCGGGTGAGCCAGGCCACTGGAGGATGAAGCGAGAAGAGTGTGGTGGTTTTCTAATGGAAGTTAATGCGCATGAAATTGATTTCATGCGTTGGACTTTAAGCCTCAATGACTGCGACCATATAACACGTGTTTATGCTTCAGGTGGTCGCTATCTGCAAGAAAATAGCGATTATGCAGACTTAGTTTTTCTGAATATGACTCTTTCAAATGGAACCACAGGATTTCTCCATGCTGGTCAGGTCTCTGCGGCGGGTGGGTATGGTGGCTCAGTCGATTGTGAACAAGCATCGATTCATTTCCCAAATATTTGGGGAGCCAATTCAGCAATTGAAATTCGTACTTTTGATTCTCACAGCGATACAATTTTAGCGAAAGATATTCTGATTGAGCCACCCGTAAAAGCCGAAATCCAAGCCTTCGTTGAAGCTATTCTTGGAAACAGATCGGTTCCAGTAACAGGTATTGATGGTCGGGCTGCCACAGAAATTGCATTGGCAGCTTATGATTCGATTGACAGTGGCCGAGCAATTTCTTTACCTCTTTAAAATTCGGTCGTAAAAGTATAAGTTCATGGTTGCTGATAATACACGAACTATTCGTTCGGCTGGTGTCGTTAGCCTCGCGGTGATGATCTCTCGGGTACTCGGACTTGTCCGAGAACAGGCCATCGCTTATCTTTTTGGTTCTACTCCTGTTACTGATGCTTTCTATGCAGCTTTTCAAATTCCCAACCTCATGCGCGATCTATTTGGCGAAGGCATTCTCAGTAAATCCTTTGTCACAACTTTCACAGCCACTAGAATTGAAGATGGAATTGAATCAGCTTGGGATTTGGCTAATCAAACTTTCACTGCAATCGTAATTGTACTGACTATCTTATGTTCGGTTGGTATGATTTTCACCCCGAATTTGGTCGACCTAATTTATCAGGGGTCAGGGTTTGACTTGTCTTTGGATCCAACTCAAAATTTTGGTTTTTCCAGTAAGCGACAGCTAACAGTTTACCTAACTCGAATTATGTTTCCTTTTTTGTTATTGGTATCGCTAGCAGCAATCGCTATGGGGTTACTAAATAGTCGGGGGTACTTTGGCATTCCCGCTCTAGCGTCTTCCTTTTTTAATATTTCTACCATTATCATTTCACTAACTGGTTTTTTTTTGTTTCCTTCGATGGGTTGGCATCCCGCTACGGGTTTAGGTATAGGTGTTTTAATTGGCGGTGGATTCCAGCTAGGTATACAAATTCCTACTATGTGGAAAACTGGTTGGCGATTTCAGCCTGTTTTTAACTTCGCTGACCACCGATTTAAACAGATAATTACTTTAGTTGTTCCGTCTATACTTGGTGCAGCTACTGTACAAATCAACGTTTTGATCAATGGTTATTTCGCATCAGTAGGTGAGAACTGGCTGAGTTGGATTAAGTGGGCTTTTCGACTTCTCCACCTACCGATTGGAATTTTCGGGGTTGCAATTTCAACTGTTGCGTTGCCCAATTTTGCCCGCTGGTTGACTGAAAACAAAACAGACAAATTTCGTCAATCTTACAGACAATCACTAGAATTAGTATTACTGCTGTCAGTCCCGGCATCGGTTGGACTAATGATAATGTCAAAACCCATCTGTAAATTAATCTATGGAGTTGGCAAAAATGCTAGCTATACAGAACCAATTGCCGCCGCATTATTCTATTATGCCATCGGTTTATCTGCTTACTCATCTTTGAAAATTACCATTGATGGATTTTACGCCCTCAATGATACTAAGACTCCTGTCAAAGTTAGTTTGTTCACTGTTGCGACCAACATCGTGCTTAATTATATTTTCATATTTCGGCTAGGCTTGGATCACCGAGCTTTGGCCTTATCGACATCCTGTACCATAACGCTTAACTTTTTGTTATTACTTTGGCTATTGGGTCAACGGGTCGGTGGCCTGCATATATTGAAACCATTACTAATTTTGATATTGAAGTTAGGAATAGCATCATCCTTTATGGGACTCATATGTTTTTACAGTCATAGTTGGTTTGAGTCCAGTCTTGGTAGTGATCGTTTATTGGATCGCTTATTTGGGGTTTTTATCCCTATTCTACTTGGCATTTCGATACTAATTATTACTTGCAAAATTCTAAAAGTTTCTGTTCTCGATGATTTATGGGAAGGGTTACTCAAACGATGAGAACTAATTGGAAGCCCATACTAATGGTTGCTCTGAGTAGCCTATTGGCTACGATTAGCAATGCTGGTTTTGGTTTTTGGTTATTTGCTTGGGTAGCCTGGGTGCCTCTATTCTTGGTCTTGAAAACAGTTTCCAACTGGAAACGATCTTTTTGGTATGGCTACATGTTTGGCTTCATTCAGTATGCTGCTACCTTTTTCTGGGTTGCTTTACTAGCTCCATTTGCTGAAACGGGTAATATGCTGACTAACTGGCTAATTACCTGTAGTGGGTTTGTTGCAATGTGCCTCTACTTAGCGTTATATCCGGCTGTCCTCTGTGCATTCATCTTTCCAATTTGGCATAAGCAAACAGTTCGAGAGCCCAATTTCCTATTTGTTACTTCTCTAATATTTAAGCCGGCGATTATATGGACAGGCTTAGAGTGGATGTCAGAATGGATGTTATCCGGCTTCCCTTGGACCAGTATTGGTTATACCCAGTGGCCAAATTTACCTGTAATCCAAATAGCCTCGATTTTTGGTGTTCATGGCGTAAGTTTTATATTGTTATTGTTTAATAGTTTGATGGCTGTTTTAATCATTTCTAAATGGAAGCAACACATAGCTGCCGTGGTTTTACCTAGTATAATCATTGTTTCTAGCTTCGTTTTCGGGGTGGTTGAGTTGAAGCGGTCGATTGAGACCACTGATCAGGTTCGTGTTGCCATAGTCCCGGGAAACATCCGACAGAATGAAAAATGGAAACCAAAAAATTTCAGCTCAATCTTTGATCATTACTTGGAACTCATTGAAAAAGCCAGTACAAAAAATGATATTAAGGGTTTAGACCTTGATTTTGTAGCTTTGCCTGAAACAGCTTTCCCACGTCCTATTTTTACTCGGCTTCCAAACACATACAGCCATCAACTACAGAAATTTCAGAGAAAAAGAGAAGTGAATTTGTTAGCGGGAGCCCCCCACTATACTTACGAAAAGAAAACTAAGGATGGAAAGATAATCAAGAAAGCTTACAACAATGTTTTTTTCCTGTCTTGGGATGGACGGCAACTGGGTTCTTATGCAAAAACTCATCTAGTTCCATTTGGAGAATATGTTCCACTTATGGGCCTACTACCTGATTTAATTCAATTACCCACCGGTTTTACTCCTGGAAGCGAGTATAGTACGTTTCCTGTACCTAATCATTCCGATTTAAGGGTGGGTGTTGCTATCTGCTTCGAATCCTCTTTTCCCAATTTGGTTCGACAGTTTACTTTAAAAGGGGCAAATTTGATCGGTATATTGACCAATGATGCTTGGTTTGAAAACACACCGGCACCGAAACAGCATTTTTCTATGGCTCCTTTTCGTGCTATAGAAAATCGTGTACCTGTTTTTCGTTGCGCTAATGGTGGATACTCATGTATAATCGATAGTTTTGGTCGCTTGATAACGCCAACTATTCAGCCTGAAAATACAGAAGGTTTGCTAGTGTATGAAATACCTGTAGCTGCTGACGTAGAACTGACACTTAGCACGCGCTGGGGAAACTGGTTTCCGATCTTTTGTTTCCTGTCAGGCTTATTTCAGTTGGCTCTTCAGAGCCAATTTTGGGTCAAACGTGTGGGTAAAGCATGAAGGTACTAATTGCTGAACTTGTCAACCAACGGCCGGATTCTTCAATTAGCCTGTTGGTAAATGAGCAGTTTGCCCTAGCTGACGTTGATATTTTGGCAGGGACAGGGCCGGCTGTAAATTGGCTGTCGACTAGAACTGATATCGACTTACCCACGGTTGTCATAGTCAATTTTACTGATGTAAATGATGGATTGGTGATTTGTCAATCGGTCCGACAACGGCTTGTACCACACGTGTTTCTACTGTTTTTGTGTCGGACGACTACAGACAGTAATTGGAAATCACAATTACTAATGGCGGGTGCGGACGTCTGTCTTAACCTAGATGAACTTGGCCAACTGGCAGCCCATTTAGAAGCTCTAAAGCGCATAGCGGATTCCCAAAATCGGTTGTTAGCAGACAGAACGCTGCTGCAATTTCAGTCGGCACATGATCCATTGCTAGGTAACCTGCTCAATTATAGTGCTATTTTGGCTCGACTCGAGCTGCAGATCAAGTCGGCTGACCAGAAGCCAGTTAGCTTGATGATGGCAGATATTGACAATTTTAGTCAGGTTAATAACCTTTATGGTCATTTAGCTGGTAACGCCGTTCTAAAGCAAGTAGCTGAACGGATACGATCTTCAGTTCGTTCGAACGATGCGGTTGGTCGTTTTGGTGGCGAGGAGTTTTTGGTAGTTCTATCCAATTGTCCCGCAAAAGAAACCACTAAACTAGCTGAACGGATTCGATGCAATGTTGGTAGAGAACCAGTTGACGTAGATTCGGATGTGATATCAGTAAACGTCAGTATTGGTGTAACCACTATTTTGAAAAAAATGTCTGCAGAAAATGGTATTAAGCAAGCGGACTTGGCCCTTTATCAAGCCAAGCGTTTCGGGAAAAATCAAGTTCGCGTATATGGTGGGAAGGAATCATCGAATTCTGGCTATCCAGAAAGTAGCGAAGTCTAGAAATTCGAAAATACTAGAAAGTTAGAATGAGAAAAGCATGAGGGAGAGTATGTTAGCTGACTTAGAGATTGATATTGAGTCTACAACGGTTCGGTTGTCGGATTTACGAGGTTATCTTTGACTTAGAACATAAGAAAAAAACATTGCTGGAGTTGGAAGATCTAGCGTCAGGGCCTGATTTTTGGAATAATACCCAACAAGCCCAGAAAGCATCTCAACGGATTTCGTTTCTTAGAGCCGAAATTCAATATTATCAAGATGTGGAAAGCGAGTTGGAAGATTTGAAAGTGCTATTAGAGTTAGCCGTTGAAGAGAACGACTCCAACTTGAGCCAAGAGATCGTAGATGGCCTTGGCCAGCTAGCCCAGAAACTAGACAAAATGGAGCTGTCGGTACTTCTGGATGGTAAGCATGATAGGAGTAATGCAATTATCAATATTCGTCCCGGTGCTGGTGGAACTGAGTCTCAAGATTGGGCTGCTATGCTTATGAGAATGTACCTGAGATGGTGTGAGGAAAAAAGCTATGATACAGAGATGATTGAGCTTTCGCCTGGTGATGAAGCTGGTATCAAAAGTACAACCATTCTAGTTAATGGTGATTTAGCTTACGGTTACCTCAAAGCAGAAGCTGGAATTCACCGGTTGGTTCGGATCTCTCCTTTTGATTTTAATAAACGTCGGCATACTTCTTTTGCTTCATTGTCTGTTACACCGGAAATTGATGACAATATCGAAATTGAACTCAATCCATCCGAATTGCGAATAGACTTTTATCGTGCCAGTGGAGCTGGTGGACAACACGTTAACACTACAGATTCTGCCGTTCGTATCACTCATACACCTACTGGTATTGTGGCTCAGTGCCAAAACGAACGTTCTCAGCACAAAAATCGAGAATTGGCTATGAAAGTGTTACGTTCTCGTCTTTACGAACACTATCAGTCAATTAAAAAAGAGGAAATTGACAAGCTCAAAGGAGAACAGGCTGAAATTAGTTTTGGCAGTCAAATCCGATCCTATGTTTTACACCCCTATCGCTTGGTTAAAGATACACGAACCAATATTGAAACAGGTAATGTTGATGCTGTTCTGAATGGCAACTTGGACCAATTCATTCAGGCTTACTTAAAGTTCTCTGCGAGTCGTCAGCCGAAGAGCAATTAGTCAGTTTACCAAATAACAAAATAAGGGAAAAATCAGTGGAATCAACCAATGAACTAATGCAACAAAGAATTGATAAGATTCAAGATTTCAGAGATCATGGCATTGAACCCTATCCTTATCGGTATGATCCTGACACAACGGCAGAACAGGTCTTGGCTACTCATTCTGAAACTACTAATGAGCCAGATTTGGATAAAAAAGTTCGGGTGGCCGGCCGAATTATAACGAAAAGAGATCATGGAAATTCTGGGTTTGCTCACTTGCAAGACCACACAGGACGCATTCAAATTTATGTCAGTAAAAAGATTATTGGCGCGGAAGAACTGTCCGTCTACAAAAAGTTTGATGTTGGTGATATTATCGGCGTAGAAGGACCAGTCTTCCGCACTCGAACTGGTGAAACGACCATTCAGGTCGACGATTTTAAATTACTATCTAAATCCATTCGTCCTTTGCCCGAAAAATTTCACGGTTTACAAAATATCGAAACACGTTACAGGCAACGTTATGCGGACTTGATAACAAATCCAGATGTGACGAAAGTGTTTATTAATCGAACAAAAATCGTACAGTCAATTCGTTCATATCTCGATCGGTTAGATTTTTTGGAGGTTGAAACACCAATTTTACAACCTATATACGGTGGAGCCAATGCTCGTCCTTTTATCACCCATCACAATACTCTGGGAATGGATTTATACCTAAGAATTGCCAATGAACTGTACTTGAAGCGGCTGATTGTCGGTGGGTTGAATCGTGTTTACGAATTTGCGAAAGATTTTCGAAACGAAGGAATGGATAGAGACCACAATCCAGAGTTCACAATGATCGAACTTTACCAGGCCTTCGCAGATTATGAAGATATGATGCAATTGACCGAAAATTTAGTGTCTCATGTTGCAAAGAACGTGTTCAACCAAGAGGAACTTCTTTACCAAGAAACCATGATCGATTATAAGCCTCCTTGGCGACGGATGACTATGGTTGAATCAATTAAGGAGTTTGTGGGTTGCGATGTAACTCACCAAAGCGACGAAGAATTAGCAAACCTACTCAAGTCAGCTAGAGAAGAAGTAATCGGCACAGAAAAACGGGGGGAACTAATTGCTGAGATTTTTGCCACTTTAGTTGAGCCCAAACTGATTCAGCCGACTTTCATCTACGATTATCCTGTCGAGGTTTCGCCATTAGCAAAAAAGAAGAGAGATGATCCAAGCTTTGTTGAACGATTCGAGTTTTTCATTTTCGGTATGGAGGTTGGTAATGCATTTAGTGAGCTAAATGATCCGATTGATCAACGCAAGCGGTTTGTGGAACAAGCCAAGAAGAGAGCCGATGGAGATGAAGAAGCTTTTTTGATGGACGAAGATTATTTACGGGCTTTAGAATACGGAATGCCCCCAACGGGGGGACTGGGTATTGGTATTGACCGCCTAACTATGCTACTTACCGATCAAGTCTCGATTCGAGATGTAATCCTTTTTCCACAAATGAAGCCTGAAATTTAGATCAATAAAGTCGATGCCATTCCATCAAGTCTACAACAATGCGGTTTGAACAATTTGTCGCTGGTCGCTACTTAAAGTCCAAACGCAAGCAATCCTTTATTTCTATCATTAGCTTAATATCCGTCGCTGGTGTGGCGCTAGGTATTGCTACGGTAATTCTAGTTGTTTCTGTACTTAACGGGTTTGAACACGAACTAAAAGCCAAACTACTTGCTAATGAAGCACACGTTTTTGTCCGTTCCATTAACGGGTTTTTTACTGACTATAATCAAATTATCAGTGAGATAAAGCTGGTTGATGGGGTTGTTGCAGCCTCACCAGTTATTTACAGCCAATTAGCACTCCAACCCAAAGGGACAAAGAAAATTCTAGGTACTATCTATGTTAAAGGTATTGATATAAAACAGGAAGAAGCCGTAACCAACTTTTCACAATATGTGGACGGTTCCACCAATTTAGATGATCCTGAGATTGTCACGCAAGCACAAAATAAACTTTCAAAAAATGAAACTTTGAAAGGTGGAATTATTCTGGGGATTAACGTTGCTAGCCAGAAAGGTGTATTTGTTGGTGATGTTATTCGCCTAATTTCTAAAATGGAGCCTAATCCTGCTAACCCTAGTACTTTTTTCGCAGATGTAAGTAACTATGTGGTTGTCGGTCTTTACCGATCTGGCCTGCATACTTACGACAATGCTTTTGGCTTTGTTTCTTTAACATCCGCTCAAGACTTGTATAATCGGGCAGGACAAGCCAATTTAATTCAGGTTCGGGCAACCGAACCTGAAATAGCTGAGTCAGTAGCAAAACGAATTCAGGATCAGGTCAAGTTCCCAGGCGGAGGCTTAAAAAGCGTGCCACTTACAGATACCTGGATGAAACAGTATACCCCACTATTTGATGCAATGAAGCTAGAAAAAATAGTGACAATGATTGTACAGGCCTTGATTATTTTAGTGGCTGCCTTCAATATTGCTAGTACTCTGATTATGATGGTGATGGAAAAGACACGTGATATTGGTGTGCTGAGGGCTTTGGGGGCATCGAAATTACAAATAACAAAAATCTTTATGCTTCAGGGCGTTTTAATCGGTATTCTTGGCTCCATTTTCGGCACATTACTCGGTCTCAGCCTCTGTGGCTTACTCAACCTAAATAATGTTCGCCCCTCGTATTGGTATTCTCTGGTGATTCTCTTACCAGTTACATTGCAAATTTGGCTAGTTTTCTTTCAGCCAGTCAAACCAAATGGTAGACGTCATTCAGTTCTCGAATGGAGTCTTCGCCTGTTGTGGTTTGTAATACTGGCCTTTGTTATTTACTGTATAGTTCGACCAATTAGTATTGATAGTAGTGTATACCAACTCAGCCGATTGGCAGTTAAAATCGACTGGCCCTTTGTGGTGGTTATTAACATTTCATCATTTGTTATCTGTTTTGCGGCAACCTTATATCCAGCTTGGCAGTCATCTAATCTCACACCAGTCGAAGCTTTGAGGTACGAGTAGTGGATAATACGATCCGAATCCTTGATCTACACCGTACTTACGTTGAAGCAGATAACGAAATTCATGTTTTGCGAGGCATCAACTTAGAAATCATCAAGGGCAAAATTCTGGCTATAGTTGGTACATCTGGGGTTGGAAAAAGCACTTTATTGCATCTAATTGGTGGACTGGATAGACCAACTTCTGGCACGATCTTTTATGGGGAGCAAAACATCTTCGACTTCAGTGAAGGCGAATTGGATCATTTTCGTAATCGAGAGATTGGCTTTGTATTCCAGTTCCATCATCTTTTGTCTGATTTCACCGCTCACGAAAATGTAGCGTTAGCTGCTATGATTCCAAATAGTGAAGAGGAAGATAACATTCTAGGGCGGGCAGATGAATTGCTAAACTATGTTGGTTTAGCCGACCGTCGTAATCATTATCCAACACAACTTTCAGGAGGTGAGCGTCAACGCGTGGCGATTGCTAGATCGTTAATTAATCAACCACGCGTAGTTTTAGCTGACGAACCAACAGGCAACTTAGATCAAAAAACAGGCCGAGGCGTACTAGATCTACTGTGGGACCTAAGTAGTCAGTTTTCGGAAACGACTCTAATTGTGATTACACACGACCACACCTTAGCTCAACGAGCTGACCGTTGTGTTCACTTGATAGATGGTAAAATATCAACTGACACAGAAGCTTTGAATTAAAGATTGCAGATTAAACAATTAGGACTCTCTATGAAAATTTACATTGATGGTCAGTATTATTCCCAAGAAACGGCGAAGATATCAGTTTTCGATCATGGATTGCTTTACGGTGATGGTGTATTTGAAGGCATACGTTCCTACAACGGTCGCGTTTTTAAACTGAGTGAGCATCTTGAGCGATTGTATGAGTCAGCTACTGCTATTTTGCTGCAGATACCTCTGTCAATTGAAGAAATGGAGCAAGCTGTTCTTGAAACACTTCGGAAAAATCATCTTCAGGATGCTTATATTCGGCTGGTTGTAACACGTGGTGTCGGAGATTTGGGTCTCGATCCAGACAAATGTAAGCAGCCGAGTGTAATCATTATTGCAGATGTTATTACACTCTATCCAGATGAGTTTTATGAAAAAGGCCTTGATATCATTACTGTTCCAAGCCGTCGAAATTTGTCTGAAGCCATTAATCCACGGATCAAGTCACTAAACTATTTAAATAATATTTTGGCAAAAATAGAAGGTAAGCAAGCTGGTGTGGTTGAAGTACTCATGTTGAATGCTGATGGTTATGTTGTAGAGTGTTCTGGTGATAATATATTTTACGTCAAAAAAGATGAGCTAGTTACACCACCAACTCACGTTGGTATCCTAGAAGGTATAACTCGTAATACAGTTATTGAGCTTGCTAAAGCCAGGGATATCAATGTCGTCGAGAAGGTATTTACTCGCCACGACCTCTACATTTCTGAAGAATGCTTTTTGACTGGTACCGCTGCAGAAGTAATTCCGGTGGTTAAAATCGACAATCGACAGATTGGCCAAGGTGTACCAGGCAAAATGACTCGATCCTTAATTCAAGATTTTCAACACTTGACGCAGACGACGGGTACACCCATTAATTATGAAAACTAATCTGTTAATAAAAATAGTTCTTCCTGTAATGAAAAACATACTAAATGTTTGTATCTTTTCGGTCAGTTTGATTGCCATTTTTAACTCAGTTTTGTGGTCAGAAGCTAACAAACCTGAGACTGATCAGCCCCCCAAAACAGTTAACCCACTGAGTGTCCAAAGCATTCGATTTGAAGGACTGACAGGCGAAGATGCATTACTTCGCTCAATTGTCCAAACCTCTATCGGAAAAGAAATTGACCCAGATCAACTGAGCAAAGACATTAAAAACGTGGCTAAGGATACGGGGCTATTTTCTAACATTTCTGTTGATGTTGAGCCCTATGATGAGGGTGGTCTAGAAGTTATTTTTCGATTAGTGGAAAGTCCAAAAATCGAAGGACTTCAGATTGTTGGTAATGAGAAGATTCGCTACGGTAAAATCAAAGAAGCCATTAACTTTAAGTCTGGTGAAATTTACACAGATTATCTAGCATGGCAGAATCAGAAACAAATCCTGAAAACTTACCAAGAAAAAGGCTACTATCTCGCAGAAGTCAAAACTGAACTTGATCATGATCAAGCAACTAACACGGTTGCCCTGACGTTCAATATTAACGAAGGGAAGCGAATTAAAATTCAAGAGATTAACTTTATTGGCAGTCAAGGAATTAGCCAGAAAAAGTTAGCACGCCAGCTGAAGACAAAAGTGGGAAAATATTTTGATGAAAATGTATTGGAAGCTGATTTGACCACACTGAGTTTTTTTTACCAAGATAATGGCTATGCTCAATCACAGGTCCTTGGCTATGAAAAACGTTTTAATATAGAAAAGACAGGTCTAATGCTAGATATTGAAGTTGATGAAGGCCCTCAGTATACTGTCGGTGAATACAAAATCAGTATCCGTTTTTCCGAAAAACCAGCCTTCAATGAAGAGAAAATAAGAGAACTAATGAATCCCGCAGAGGGAGAGATCTTCAATCGGGGAAAATTTCAGGAATCGATTGACAAAATCACGGAACGTTACCAAGAAGAAGGTTATTTACTAGTTGAGCTTGACCCCCAACCTAAATTTGACGAGGAAAATCAGCTGGTCGACGTCACCTTTAACATTAGCGAAGGTGATGTCATCATCATTGACAGGATCAAGATCAACGGTCTAGTTAAAACTAGAGAAAATATTATCAAGCGTGAACTAGATCATCTAAAAATTAAAACTGACGAGTTTTTTGACATTCAAAAAATTCGCAAAGCTCGCCAGCGCCTCTTTCAGCTGGGTTCTATCAGTAACGTCGATTTTATTCCTAGTGAGGAGGAAGGCCAGCGCCGAGACTTAATTGTAAATGTTACCGAACGTGATAAAATGGGCATGTTCAGCGTTGGTGGTGGGTATGGAAGTGAAGGTGGTTTATTTGGAATGGCTGAAGTTAGTCACTCAAATGTTCTAGGTCGTGCATACCGTGTTCACCTGAAGGGAGAGGTTGGCACTCGCTATCGACAAACTCAGGAATTCCGAGTTAATACACCATGGATTTTAGGTACACCGACCAGGCTAAATTTCAGCTTGTATAATAATAAACGCCGCCAGTATTACACTCAATCCGTCTTAACCCGCTACGGTTATGCTGATTGGCCGATTTACGAACGGAAAGGAGCATCAGTTACAATGGGTCGACCATTACCTCGTGATTATGACTTATCAGTTCGTTTTCGTAACGATCATACTTTCACTAAAATCGACTACCTGAAGAAAGAGGACCGTGAATATCGGCGTTGGACACGTAGTCTAACCTTCTATTTGTCCAAGGATACCCGGGATTACCGTATGAGCCTAAATCACCCAATTAATGGGGCTTACAATACGATATCTTACGAATACTCCGGTGGATTACTAGGAGCTGATAGCGATTTCATCAAATATACCCTTGATTTAAGCCAATACATTAAAACTTGGAAAAATATGGTTTTGGCCCTGCATCTATACGGTGGGTATTTACAACCAAAATCCTCTAATCCTGAGAGCGACTATTTCCTATTCTTTGAACGTTACTTCTTGGGGGGGATCGAGACGATACGTGGCTATCAAGACTTTGAAATTTTGCCAGTCAGCGCTGATGGTGTTCCGTCTTTAGACGGTGGGGACAAAACCTTGTACGGAAATATCGAATATAGAATCCCTATAGCACAACAATTTATGGGCGTTGCATTTTTCGACTTTGGTCAAGTTTGGAATAAACCTTGGGGAAAACTTCGGCGCAGTGACTTCAATTTCAAGGCTGGAGCTGGAGTTGGTGTCAGAATGGATTTACAAGGTATGTTATTACGGGCCGAATGGGGATATGGGTTTCATAGGCAAGACCCAAACGGAAACCCAGTCGGAAAAGGTGAATTTCATTTTACTATCGGTCCTAGTTTTTAAAATATTGTCTTGGGTAATTAGGATATAAAACATAGGGAGTTATTTCAGTGAGAAAAGTCTTGAATGGTAGTTTGTGTTTGTTGGTATTGGTCGCGGCGTCTTTTGCTAGCGCACAAGAGTTTAGATTAGGCGTCATTGATACACAACGTGTAATCGAAGGTTATGAGAAAGCAAAAGAAGCTGATACCGAACTTAAAACCCTAGAAGAACGGTTAAAAAACAGATTAAAGGGTTTAGAAGACGAGATCGTTACTTTAGAAGAACGTTTAACTAAACAAGAGCTATTTTTGGATGATGATGCTGTTCGGTCAGCTCGACAAGACATTCGTACGAAGCAAGAAGAATATCAGCAGCGATTGCAAAACGGCCAACAAGCCTTAATTGAAAAACAGAAAGAATTATTAGAGCCAATCATCGAGGAAGTCAAGGCTCTGATTGAAGAAATCGGTGAAAGTGAAAATTATAGCCTAATACTGGATCAACGTCTAACTGTAGGGGCCTACTCAATTCCCGTTGCATTGTATGTTTCATCAAAATACGATCTGACTGACCGTATTATCAAAAAATTAAACGATAAATACAACAAACCCGCAAAAGAAACAGAAAAACAGTAACACAGTAATATGTCGTACAGTGGTCAATTATGATTTTGACTTTGGAGCAAATCCACCAAATCGTTGGTGGAGAAATTTTTGGTGATTCGCTGTTAGAAATTAGTGGAATTTCGAGCCTCCAAGAAGCTATTTCCGGACAGATGACATTTCTGGCAAATTCGAAATACCGATCAGAAGTTGATAAAACAGCGGCTTCTGCTATTATTTTGGGGCAAGATATCAGCCTGAGTGATATATCGGTTAAAAATGGAGTTTCGGTTGATGATCCATACTATGCCTTTTTGCAAACCCACCAAGCTTTTGCTAATGCTTCTGTGGAACTACCAACTGGTATTGATCCTACCGCTAAAGTCAGTGAAAATGTTATTTTGGGGAAAAACGTTTCAATTCAGGCTCACTGTGTAATTGAAAACGGTGTCAAAATTGGAGACGGCACAATTATTTGGCCAAATACCTACGTTGGTCCAAAAGTTGAGATTGGCTCCCACGTTCGTATTCGTTCCAATGTATCTATCGGAGAACGGGTCAAGATCGGAGATCGAACTATTATTCAAGATGGCGCGGTAATTGGCAGTGATGGATTTGGTTTTGCTACCTTCGAAGGGCTCCATCATAAAATACCTCAGATTGGTACTGTAGTTATCGGAGATGATGTTGAAATTGGTGCAAATACTACAATAGACCGTGCGACTTTAACTGAAACATTCACTGTTATCGGTTCCGGAACTAAAATTGATAATTTAGTTCAAGTCGCTCATAACGTCAAAATTGGAAAATGCTGTCGTATTGCGGCTCAGGTTGGAATTTCAGGTAGCACTCAAATTGGCGACCATGTAACAATAGCCGGACAAGTTGGAATTGCTGGGCATTTGACTATCGGTAGTAATAATACGGTTCTAGCCAAGTCTGGTGTGACAAAAAGTTTAGCCGATAACATGGGTATGGTCTCAGGCTTCCCCGCACGCCTACACAGAGAAGAAATGAAAGATCAAGCCAAAAGTCGGCGGTTAGGTCGTTTTCTAAATGAATTACAAGAATTGAAACAGAAAATAGCTGACCCTGACTCTACGCTAAACTAGTCAGCTCAATTATCGAAACAATAATAGAAGATCGCGAAAATGGCTGGTCTGCAAATTACAGTGATCTCTTTTGTTAAATGGTTCGACTACGTAGCAGTTATACGTCCGATATTGTTGCTACCGGTCTGGACTCAAGTGATATTGGGTTACTATCATGCCACTTGGCTTTCTAGATCACAGTTGGTCGTTTGGTGGCCACCCATAAAACTTGTTGAAACATTAGTGCTATACAGTTGCTTAGCTGGAGGTTGCTACATCGTGAATCAAATTTCCGACAGTGAAACTGATGCGGTTAACAAAAAGCTTTATTTGGTAGCGGATGGACATGTAGGAAGTTTTGCTATTACTGTCCAAGCTGTTTGTCTAATTGTTTGTGGTTTAAGTTGGGCCGTCTGGCGGTTCGGAGATAATTTATCTTTTGTTGTTTTAGCTTTCGGCTCGGTCTTATTCGGTTTGGCTTACTCGCTACCACCTATTCGACTGAAAGGAAAACCGATTCTGGATCTGTTTTCCAATGCAATTGGTTATGGTGGATTTGCTTTCTGGATGGGTTGGTCATCGTCGGCAATCTTTTCTTGGTCAGCTATCGAGCAAGCCTTACCATACATGCTGTGTGTAGCTGCAGCTTTTGTCAATACTACCATTCCTGATATGGTAGGGGATCGATCCAGTGGAGACTGGACAACTAGCGTTTGGCTGGGAGAACGTAAAGCAGGTTGGTTAAGCTTAGTTATTTTAGTCACATCTATTGTATGCTCATACTGTTTTAAAAGCTGGTTTGCATTTGCTACTTCTCTAGCTTGTTTACCCTTTTTCATCCGTATGAATCTGATGGTTGAAGCGCAATTGAAACAAAAGTCAGACACTAGTCAGCAAAGATATTTGATAACAAAAGCGACCATTCTAACGTCGCGTGTCGGCATTCTAGTCTTTTCAATTATCGTAGGAATACTAGTACCGATCTATTTAGTACTGTTTGCCTGCACTATTTTCGTCTTACGCTGGTATTATGCTGAACGATTCGGAATTAAATATCCCTAGTGGTTGGGTCAAAATACGGGACTTGGTCGAGCTTAGCCGCCCATTAAACGGACTGCTCGCGTTTGCCTCGGTGTGGGCAGGTGCCTACATGTCGGGTGGGCCAATCTCTATTCGCTCTACTTTCTTAGTTGCAACGGCTGCTGTTTTAGCTTTATCGGCTGGAAATAGCTTAAACGACTATTGTGACATCAAAATAGACCAGATCAACAAGCCTGAGAGGCCTATTCCTTCAGGGCGTATTAGTCGAAGCCAAGCCTTATTATTTTCCATACTGTTACTGGGATTGAGTGTTATGATCGGTTTTCAAGTTAATTTGGGTTCTCTGATCACTATTGTTTCTGTCTGTTGGTTACTCTCCATATATGCTTTCTGGTTGAAGCGCTTACCACTAATCGGTAATTTAGTCGTTGGAATCTTGACTGCACTAACGTTCGTCGCCGGTGGAATAGCGAATGAAGTAATCCAAGGTACCCTTCCACTATCTGTTTTTGCATTTCTATTCACAACTGCCAGAGAAATTGTAAAGGACATAGAAGACCAAGTCGGGGACCAAGCCGGATTCGCTAAGACTTTACCTTTAATTTTAGGTGAGAAATCAGCTGTGTGGGTCGTGTTATTTTTGATCGCAAGTGGGGTTGCGTTTAGTCCGATCCCATACTTAATTTACGGATATTCTGGGCTGTATCTTTTTATAATGATCTTTGGAGTCGACTTAGTTATGGTTTTTTTGGGTATTCGTTTATTTCTAAAACCAAGCCAATCTAATTGCGCTATGATCCAGAAGTGGATGAAATGGAATATTTTTGTTGGGCTACTAGCCGTTTGCTTGGGTAAACCTTCTCGGTTGCTTCCTGTTGGCGTATGAATTTAATTTTGCGACCCCAAACTCATGGTAGCGAAAATAACATTCTATATTCGTTTCCGTTTTTCCGATTTTACTAAGATAAGATAGGTTCATCCAGATGGAATAGATCAAATCTGATTTTGCAAAATTATATTTCTTTAGGATAATAAAAAAAGGTACTGTTAAATGATTCATATTTACGACGAGCTTTGTAGTTATTGTGGTTCGTGCATCGCGGTATGCCCTGAAAATATTATTGATTTAATTGATCTCCATTTAGAGATTGATCAACCTAAGTGTACACATTGTGCCAAGTGTATAAAAGGTTGTCCCGTTGGTGCTTTAGCCATGGAGTACCGTGATAAAATTTACTATCCTGAATATGAAGGTCGAGGTTTATTCTAGTGATTCATTCTGAATATGATGTCATTGTCGTTGGTGCCGGTCCTGGTGGTTCTATAGCTGCAAAAGTTGCAGCTTCTAACGGATTTCGTACTTTAGTCTTAGAAAAAAGGCAGGAAATCGGTACTCCCGTTCGCTGAGCAGAGGGAATTAGCACGGAGGCTCTGTGCGAATTTATTCAACCTGACCCTAGCTGGGTTTCGCAACCGATCAACGGGGCTAGAATTTTTTCTCCGAACGAAACGCCAGTTCAGATGGATGTAGCCGATGCTGGTTACGTTCTGGAGCGTAAGGTTTTTGACCGTACTCTAACGGAAATGGCCGGGAACGAAGGGGCTGACATAATTGTTAAAGCTCGAGCTACTAATGTAACTAAAGACAATAAGGGTTCTGTCAATGGAATAACCTTTCGATATGCTGGGCGAGATTATACGTCTAAAGCTAAAGTTGTTATTGCCGCTGATGGTATCGAATCCAAGGTCGGTAGATGGGCAGGTATTGATACTACACATGATTTGCGTGATATTGATGTTTGCGCGCAATACTTAATCTCTAAAATTGATATTGAACCTGAGTACTGTGATTTTTATGTCGGTCGAGAAATTGCTCCTCGAGGATATATCTGGGTCTTTCCCAAAGGACCAGATATCGCTAATGTTGGAGTTGGCATTGGAGGAACAGTATCAGGAAAAGGTGGCAAATTAGCTATTGACTATTTAAACGAGTTTGTTAAACGGAAATTTCCAGATGGTAAAATTCTAGGCCAAGTGGTAGGTGCCGTGCCCGTTGGAGATAGCCTGCCACAGTTAGTAGCTGATGGCATACTCATAATTGGGGACGCAGCACACCACAGTGACCCCATTTCAGGTGGCGGAATCGCCAATGCTATGTATTCTGGCATGTTTGCCGCAGAGACTGCCGTTGATTGCTTGAACAAAGGGGACGTTTCCGCGCAAGCCTTAAAGGTTTATGAAGAACGCTGGGACAAAGAAGTCGGTAAGCATTTCAAGCGTGTCTGTAGAATTCGAGATGAAGCTCTGAAATTTAGCGATGAAATGTTTGATCGTTGTGCGGCTGTGCTCAACCGAATGCCACCTGAAAAAGTCAATATGCCAACCATTTTTAAAACTGTACTAAAACATCAACCTAGGTTACTCCTCGAGCTTCGCCACCTAATCTTAGCTGGTTGGGTTTAGTGTAATCAACCTACAATCATGACCATAATTGATCAACTTGAGTCCATTATTGGACAATACCGAGCAGGCTATCTGGTATTAGTAGATCCTGACCGGATCAAACTAAAAGAAATTCCTCGCTTTGCTCAACTAGCCCAATCTGCTGGTGTTGATGGAATTCTGCTAGGTGGTAGTTTTCTTACTAACGATCTAAGCACTATTGCTGAAACCTTGAAAAAGTCCACTGATCTACCCATAATTTTGTTTCCAGGTTCAGCGATGCAAGTTACTCCACATGCCGATGCTATTCTTTTCATGAGTTTACTTAGTGGTCGAAATGCCAACTATTTGATTGGAGAACAGGTTAAAGCTGCTCCAATGATCCAACGAGTTGGGCTTGAAACTATTTCCACCGGTTATATATTGATTGATGGTGGTCAGCAGACAGCTGTCAGTTTCATTAGTAATACAACGCCGATTCCTAACGACAAAGCAGAAATTGCTTGGGCCCATGCACTTGCTGGTCAGTACCTTGGTATGAAGTTAATCTATCTAGAAGCTGGTAGTGGTGCTAAAAAACCTGTGCCCGATCAAATAATCAATTCTGTTAAGAAACAAGTGACAGTCCCGATTATCGTTGGTGGAGGAATTCGATCGCCTGAAGTGGCTCGAAAAAAAGTTGTAGCCGGAGCTCAATTTGTCGTCACAGGTAATGTGATTGAGCACGATCCATCATTAATGAAAACCTTCGCTGACGCAATCCACAGTTAAATTCAAACGAGCATTCACATTTGTGAATAATTACTTTCCTTGTAGAAAGCGAAAAATTGTATTTTCTCTCCTGCCGATGGTACATTTTCACCATTATCAATAATACGAACTTTCCCTAGGTTGTATTACCCACCCTCCGTCTACTGACTGTCAGAAATACAACTGAAATCGTGCCGAAATCGACTCGTGATGTAATAAAAAGATAATTGATCTGTTGCATCTTGCATCAATTGGGAAATTCTACAATTATTCGCCTTATGATGACTGGTTAACTGAGATGAAAAAATTTATCAATTGCAGTTTTGCTCTGCTATTTATTGCCTCCACTTGTTTTGGATACTCTAATAAGCCTCCTACAAGAACTGGAGCACCTGGAGTTCCAGACCAAGGACAGAACTGCCTCTCATGTCACGGTTCCTCTAGTAGCGGTGCCTTAGTTATCCAGAACCTACCTATTCAATACAAAATCGGACAGAAATACACTATCAGTGTTAAGCTTTCGCAGGTGGGACGTCAACGTTGGGGATTTGTCTTAACAGCCTTAGATCAAAATAGAAACCAAGCAGGCATCCTTGAAAGTATTGATGGTAATACTCAAGTTTTCCGGTCGGGAGAAAGGCAGTACATTGGTCACACCTCAGGTGGAACAGCAGTAGGAAAAGCAAACTCGAATACGTGGATTTTCAGTTGGACTGCACCACAAGTAAATGTAGGGAAAATTTCTTTTTATGCTTCAGGTAATGCAGCTAATAATAATTCCTGGACCTCGGGAGATAATGG
>JACLAC010014752.1_pt1 | contig 41200 bp, 50 predicted proteins | sample 8027881 | NCBI WGS metagenome assembly JACLAC01 (sample SAMN15725517, study PRJNA655200) | protist metagenome | isolation source: fluorescence activated cell sorting (FACS) single amplified genomes of... | place: Spain: Blaines Bay Microbial Observatory, Mediterranean Sea | collected 2016-01-19 | reverse complement strand
CCTTCTAATTTATTTAAAAGAATAGATTCAAATATTTTTTTTCTATCTGCATATTCTTCTATAAATGTACGAATTTTTTCTGGGATATCCCAATCTAAGAAAGCAATTGCTTCAATTTGATATGGATTTGATTTCATATAAATCCATTTTATTTTACTACCTTGGGTTATGTAATTATGGTTTTTATGTAATCCCCAAAATTTTAATAGGTCATTATAAATTATAGCTGCTTTAACTGATGCAGGGGCTCCTTTTCCAATTATTGAAAACATTTCACCTGCTCTAGCTTTTCGTTCTGTGTATTTATTTAATTTTTTAACTGACGTAGGGTTACCTAATTCTGTTAAAGGTATAGTTCCGTCAAGTATTTTTGTTTTAAATTCTTTAACTCTAGTATCAATTTCTTCTTGTTTAGTTCCTTTTAAAACATCTACTAAAGTTTGATGAAAAAATTTACCTAATACTGGAGGGAAATTTGCTTTTTTAAACTCAAGACCTTTAACGTCAAGTGATTCTTTTACAATTCCTTCTTGTTTAGTAATCCATTGTGCGTATCTTCTGGTTGCTCTAAAATAAGCTGACCTAATTACACATTCTGTTTTCATTTCTAATCTATGTTGACCTTTAGCTCTAAAAACATCTTTTGTTAAATTATCATAGGATTTGGTAACAATTTTTTCATAATCCATTGCTATACTTTCTAAAGCATCATCCTTTTCTAGGTCACTCATTTTATCAAAATCGCCAAATCTAAACCTTAATAGGGGTTCAGCATGCATATAAATTGAATCTGTATCACTGTAAGTACAGTAATTAGTATCTTCAGGATCGCAAATCCACCAAGGAGTATCTTCTAAATGTTTCATGCTTTTATTTCTTTATTCATTACTCTATTAGCTTCTAATGCTGATTCTTGTATAATACGTTGTCCACTAAGTGTTATAGCTTCAGATAAAATAACATTACCATAACGGAATGAACCAAGAGCTGTTGCGCCATATAACGAGTTAAGTAGAATTTTCATTGTATATTGTTTCATATAATAAGCAGCACCTAATTCTTTATCTCCAGATTTATATGCTTTTTTCATAGCATTTTTATACTTAACCCTTTCATCAAACCATTTTTTTAATATAGTTGATAACACTGATTCACGATCATTTCTAAACATTACTCCGTTTGCTGATATAGATAAATCATTTTCTTCAATCATTCTAATTAATCTACCTATATTAACTTTTACTCTACTTCTTTTATTGTTTTCAACAATTAATTCTTCAGCATAATCTTTAGTTTTTAAATCATTATATCCTAAACGATTATTTCTATCATCTGAATCTATAATTCTCCCCACCATAGTTTCTTTACCAATATTAACAGTCATTATAATTGATGGGTATAGTGATGTTAAATCTAAGTCAAATACATAATTATAAATCCCAGCTTTAGGACAAAATAAATACCCACCAGCATAATTTTTTTTAGATAATGGATTACGATCTTTAGCTGGAGGAACTATATTTTTACTTAATAGGTAAGCTGATATTGCTCCATCTTGTGTTTTTGTATTTGCATAAACCTCACTATAATTATGTTTACCTTTATGTGATAAGTTTTTCACAAGTGTTAAATAATCTAATTTTTCATCTAACTTTTTAAGTATTTCAACATCACGAAAATTATATTTTACAAAGGTTTGAATATCAGTTTCAAATAATCTATCAAGATTACCTTCATATTCAATTTTTTTAACCCCAGCATATTTTTCTCCAATAGCATCTAACCTCATTGAAGGTTCATCTGCCCAACTAAACTTTTTATGTAACCTCATATAATCTAAAGACTCAACACCGCATATTTGAATATACTGATCTTTAAACCAAGGTGTTTCACGTACATATCCTATTGGGGATAAGTGACGAGCAAAATCTTCCCCTAAAACATTACACATTCTGTAATATAAGTAAGGGATATCAAAATAATCACTATTCCATCCTATAATAATATCAGGATCAATTTCTCTAAATTTTTCTAAAAACTTAGCTAATAACTCTTCTTCTGTTCTACAAGGGATTATTTCTTTATTTTTAGCCTTAGTATGTTTTAACTGATCTTTAGAATCTAAAATAACAATAGCCCATTTATCAATTTGTTTATCATACCAAGCAATTGAGGTTACTTTTTTAGGGGCGGATTTGATATAATCTTCAGTTAAAGCATCACCCATTTCAGTTTCAATGTCAAAAAATACTTCTCTATGTGTTGTTGAAGGTTCATCATTAGTACCATACTTTTCTACTAAGAATTTTTGATAAGCAGGCATATCATGAAAATGAAGTTTTGAATTTGAAGAATCCCATCTTGATACTTTTCTTAGAGATTCACCATTTAGACCCACATGAGTAGAATCTGCTTCAGGACATTCAACATAGGCTTTATTAATCCATTCTATTTTACTATAGCCTTTATCTTCCCATAAATGTATTAAAAATGTATTATCCCTTATTTTTCTAGCAAATGCCTTTTTATACATTATCTAACTCTTCCTTTGTAAAAAATTGTTTAAGATCTGGTCTATAGTAGTTAACATTTTTCATCACTTTTCTATCACGTGTTCTATAGACAATATAATATTGATCAACCTTCTCATAGTGACACGGTTCACCTTGCTCTTTGGAACGTTTTTCAACGGTAGCCTGTGCTTCCTCTTCACTTGAGCAAGCCTTCGACATATTCGAACCTTGTACTTCTTGATATGCGGGCCATATTTTATTCTTAAGACCATGTAACATAGTTCCGTTACCCAATGAAACATAGGCAATGTCACATAGAGCATCAAGAACCTCAACAATATCACCTGTTTCACAGGCATGTTTGTACTCTTCAAGTTCTTCAAGGATGAAATCGTAAACAAACTGCCATTCTTTTTTTTCTGGGATTGTTGGTTCATAATTATTTGGTTTACCCATAGTGGAATTAAATTCCTCTACTTCATTTACAAATGGAACATTTCCATTTTCTTTTGAATTATATACTTCAAAATCTTTTTCTCTACTCATAATTTTTAAATTTGATGTCCTCCATTATTAATTTTGATTGAATCGAAAAATTCTTTTCTTGCTAAATTTGTATTGTGTCTAAATACACCTGACGCTTTTGTTGTAACCATTGAAGCACCATCATGTTTTACACCTCTACAACTAACACAATTGTGAGTAGCAACTACAGTTACAATAACACCTTTATTACCTTCAGTAACTTTATTTACTGCATTATGAATAGCTGATGTTAATTGTTCTTGGATGGCACCTCTACGTCCAAATAGTTCTACAATTCTATTTAGTTTACTAAGACCAATTACTTGACCTCCATCTCCAGCTATATAACCAATATGAACTACACCTTTAATTGTTTGGTGATGATGAGAACACATTGAGGTAAGTGGAATGTTTCTTTCAATTACAATACCATCATATCCATCAGATGGAAATGAAGTAATAGGGGACATTGCAGTATATCTACCTGCCCATAAATCATTTACATATGCTTTAGCTACACGTCTTGGAGTTTCCATTGAGTTAGGATCATTTCTCCAATCACATTTTAAAGCATCAAGAAACTTACCATAAGCTACTTCTGCTTCATTAATCATTTTATCTTTTTCTGATTGTTGTAGTGGGAAACCTTCTGCTACTCCATTAGCAAATCCAGGTTGTACTACTTCAAGTTCTTTGTGATCTTTTCTACGTTTATTTTCCATATAACTTTTTAATTTGTTTAAATATACGATTATTTATGTGCAAATCCAAACTTAAATAAGGTAATCTTGGATTGCTTTTGCATCATCTCTCTCCCAAGGATATACTATCCAATCATCTGTTTCTAATTGCCCAGACCAAAAAGTCGGAATAAACTTTGAAGTATTCGGCTTATAATGTAAACATGCTGTTTTTAAGTTAAAAGGAAAAGCATAATTAACTTGATGTTTATTATAAAATTCATCAAGAGTAACACCACTATCACAAATATCATCTATAATCAAAGTTTCAGAAGATATTGTCCCCTTTGTCATAGGAATCCCTAAATTATGAGACACCATAACTGCTGGGATTAATCCTCCTCTTTGTAATCCAAATATGTTTTTAAATTTTAAGTCTGATTTTTCAATTTGTCCACATAAGTCATCTACTAAAAGATCTATAGTAGACCATGAACAATATATTTTATCTTTTACCACCATAATACTCTGTTGCGTGTCCTTCTTTAATTAAAGTTTTGTTTACATTTATATCATTTACAAATAGAATTCCTAAACACCTTCCATATTTACCTACACCTTGAGACTCTAAAATAAAAGTTCCTTCTTCTAGTAATTCTTCTAATCTAATTTTTGCAGCAATTCCTCTTGCTTTTTCTTCTAAATCTCTAGTTCTAGACTCCGGGGCATTCATTCCAACCATTCTAATTCTTACTTTTTTCCAGGTATCAAAACCTAGATCTACAAGAGCATCAACAGTATCTCCATCAACTACTCTATCTAATTTTGCGTTATATTTATACATTTTCTAAATATTTTTTTAATTTATCAATCATTACTAATACATCATCTGGGTCCATTGTTATAGCACAACAAGTACCCACATTTTCTTCTATTTCTTCTAATAACTCAAGTGCTTCTTCTTTAGACACAACGTTCAGTATTAAAAGCCATTATGTGAGATCTACCAGTAAATCTCCATCCTCTATCCCTAACAAAATTCATTACTTCAGGATAAGATTCCATTAAACTTTCTCTATCATCACCAGCAGGCATAGCCCAAACTTTATGGTCTGGTATGTTACATTGTTTTAGGAAATCTTCTACTTCCTCTACCATAGATAAATCTTTATCTAATACAGGTTTAATATGATAATCAGAGTGATATTCAATAGATTGTTTTATTGCTTCAATATTTAACCTTTTTGAATTATGTTTTTTAACCATTCTTTCGTCAGTAATTCCTCCCTGAGGAGTAGCAACACCAATAACGGGAACACTGTTACTAAACTTAGGAGAAATTGAAAGAAGATTAATAGGATAATCAGTAGGAAGGAAATGAGATCCTTCAGTTTCAATGGTAATGAAAATATCTCTTTCATGAGCTAAATGTGTTAATTCATTTACTATTTTAGGATGCATTGTAGGAGAACCCCCTGTAAGCATCATTTCTTTAATATGAGGATTTTCATCGTACATATCAATTATATCTTGAAAACAAAACATACCTTTTTCTGGGTGAATACTTGTATACCAAGAATCACACCATCCTCCTTCACCAAAATAACACCTATGTGTGCAACCTGTTGTTCTAACTACAATAGTAGGGTATCCTTGACGACTACCCTCACTTTGTACTGCCGTATAAACTTCTACTATCGGCAGATTTTTATTATAATCTTCGATTCTTTTTAACATATGCAAATTTTTTAAAGTGGTTTTACAGTCACTTTATAACTTATTATCCAATATAATATGCAGCATTTTTACCATGCTCCATAAATTTAACTTTTACAACTTTTACTCTGCCTTCTGTTTCTGTTTTAACAAATTCATTAAGCTTATTATAAATATATTCAGCAAATTTTTCTGCACCAGTAGCTGGGATTACTCTTACTTGGGCTACTCCTACTCTATCCATTTGTTGAAATGCATTTAATTCAGGATCATCTTTTGCTACTACTAAAGTATGATCAAACATATAATCCATCCAATCTTTAGGAGACTTACCATCAATAAGAGTTTTTGCTCTTTTCATTCCTCCAAAATCCCAAACCCAATTTCTATGATCTAATTCACCTTCAAAATATACTTTAAATGAAATTCCGTAACCATGTACAAATCTACAGTGTGTACTTTTTGCTCTCCATTGACGAAACACTGTACTAAATCCATCAAATACTTTACTTGATTGAAATTTACCCATTTCCTTGTGTTTTATTATAATGAACTATGTCTTTTACAACACCTAAAACTCCTTCAACAGTAATATCTCCTAACTTATTACCTTCTACTCTAAGGTGTTCTAAATCACCCTTTAGATTTGTATAAATAATAGAAGGAACCATTGTTGGTTTTGCTTGTTCAACAATGCTTACTTCATACTCTGTGTTTACTTTTCTTACTGGGACTGATTTTCCTACTGTTCTCATAACTCCATCTACTACTTTACCAAGATTATCGGCTTCAGCAGCAGGGTTAGTAAAATACAATATACCAACATTTTGATTTTTAAATTCCATTTTTTTATTTTTAATTATTATACCAATTTAATATTTCACTTTCAGGTTTATTACCAATAGATCTTTTAATTTCATTTCCTTGGCTATCAACCAGAACTAAACATGGAATATTTCTTATTCCATATTGAGCTGACATTTGTTGATTTTTGTCAACATCAATTTTTTGTACAGGCATACCATTTGCTTGCAATTTACTCATTACAGGACCTAGTATTTTACAAGGACCACACCATTGTGCTGAGAAATATAATACTTTTTTCATATTTTTTATTTTAAACTAATTCTTCAATTATACCAATTACTTCACTTAATATAAGAAAAATAACTGCCCACCCCAAACTAAAGGGGATGGCAGCATATCCTAATATTCTTACTCCAGATTTAATAAAACTTATCTGTTGATGAAGTTTTGGATCTGGGATTTTATCTAATTTATTATCCTTCATAACTTTCTAATACTTTTTCTACATGAGACTTTGCTATTTCATAATCAACAGGACCTGTTTCATCTGCATATTGCACTGGGTCAGGTCTTCCTAATTTAATAAACGCTTCAATACGTTCTACTGATGATGCTGATTTATAATCAGACCATCCTTCAGGGGTTGGTTTATATGAAGTATTTGTTCTAGCATAAACTTCATCAAAATCAATTCCTAATTTTTCACATAATACTTCTCCATCTTGAAGAATATCATATTTATCTCCATTAAGATAAGGTGTGTAATATCCTACTCTTTCTGCCTCCCAATTACCTAATCTAAAAGCATTATCATCTGCGTCTCTAAATTCTTGTCTACAGTCAGGATAAACGGCATGATCCCCAGCATGAATACCTAATGCAATTGAAGTATTTTCTTTAGTTCTATTAGCAACTGATAAAGCAACTGCTTGAGTAATTGAAGCAAAGATTTTATTTCTATTAGGTACTACTGTAGCTTTCATATTTTCTTCGGCATAGTGTCCTTCTGGCACTTCATTACCACCTTCTACTAAAGCTGAATCTAACAACTTAACTAGGCCATCTAATTTAATTACCTCGTAAGTAACATTATGACCATTTCTTTTTAAGTAATCTACTAGTGCTCTTGCTCTTTTAAGTTCAACTTTATGTTTTTGACCGTAATCAAAAGATAAAGCCGTTACTGAATCAAATTTATCAAGACATTTAAGTAATAATGTACTTGAATCCATACCACCTGAAAGTGATACTACTGCGTGTTTTGGACGTTGTGCGTCCTTAAAATTAATTTCTAATTGTGTCATTTTTTTAATTTAAAATTTGCCAGGTATTATTAAGCGTATAGGCAAACGCTGTTATAAATTATTAATCTTTCTAAACATATCCAAATTATATGTTAGTAAATCAAAATCAACTTGATCATTTAACATATAAAAATAATCATTCATATTTGCTTCTGGTTTTTTATCTAAACCACCCCAACCATATTTAACATCTTCTAGTGCTGCCATTACTGGATTTGAAGTATCAATTGATTCTATACAATTAATATTTTTATACCATCCAAATTCTTGAGGCACTGCACATCCTAGTAAATGTACTCTATCATCTTGCTTTAAATCCCCCATTTTAAGTAAAGCATTTATTACATATAATCTTCCTAATGCTTTACCTAAATCTTTATTAGGGTGAGGACAAACATCATTGTAATAAGATGCCCCATAAGAGTAACAAATTTTCCCGTAACCTAAGTTTTTATAAGCTTTAGTACATTCAGATGCTTCATGAATTGATTTTGCTTGTACTACTACTACTTTTTCAGTTTCTTTAGGAAAATCATAAATATCCCAAACCATAGCATTTGCTATAGATTCATCTTTATTTTCCCAAACATCTGGGATTATAAATTCATTTGGTTTTAGTGTAGCTACCCAATGTATAAGACGTGAATGATCATATGCTTCACCTAATTCATGAAGCGAATTATCCATTATAATGTAACGACCAGCTGCTTTTGCTTTCTTAAAATACTCTAAATATTTAGGTTCTTCATCCAATAAATGAGGTAAACAATAATCATAATCGTTAAACCTCATACTATCTTCTAGCAAACACATTGGTGTTTCATGACTTATTTTTATTGCCATATAATTTTATTTTATATTTAATATACGAAAATGATTGCTGTAAACCAAGCCCACCTAAAAGAAATGTCCAAATATTTGGATGCCAGTGTTCACCACAAAGCCCAAGTGCGTGTCTAATAAATTCTACCATTATATTACTCTATTAAAAATTGCTTGTTCTTTTAATTTTGCCTCAATTACAATGTCTGGTTCAAGGCCATACGTTTGTATTTTTTCATATATAATATCAGAATGAGCTTGAGGTCTAATTGATTCATCTAATTTTTCTTTTCTACGACTTTCTGAATAGTGACAACATTGTGTAATACCTTCAGGCCAAGTTGTAGCAGCTAATTTAAGTGCTTCCTCTTCAGTTTGGTCACCAGTATTAAATTTATGATGAAAATAATCAAATGTAACAGGAGTATTAATTCGTTTATAAACTCCTTCATATAAATCTTTTACTGAATATTCTGTTGGTGAGTCATCATTTTCAACTACAAGTCGTTTTTTAGTACTATCACTCAATAATTTAAAGTTTTTACAAAAACGATCAAGTGCAGATTCTTTATCCCCATAAGCCCCACCTACATGGATATTAATTTTATTATAATGACTGGGTTTGAATCCCATCATATCAAATTGTTCTGCGTGTTTATCAAGTCCAATAATTGTTCTATCAACAACTTTAGGATTTGGTGATGCTAAACAATGGAAAGGGCCAGGATGCATAGTAAGACGTTGACCAGACTCTGTTGCTAAATTACCAATATCTAGCATTCTATCTGAAATTTCATTCCAATCTTTTAAATCTGCCCAATTATATTCTTCCATCCAAGGAAATATTTGAGATGACAACCTAAATAATTTAATATTGTGCTCATTATTCCAATGAATGTGAGTTTCAAGATCTTTTACATTTTGGAGTGATAACTCAGACACATAATCTAATCCTTTAGCATCAAATGTTTTTCGACGCATTGTTCGATTAGTAAAAATACCATTTGCTTTAAGTGCAGTATTAATGCAGGCGTAACCTAGATTCATATAACTTTTATTTGTATTAAATATACGAAATTATTCTCCGTTTTCCAAATCTTTTTTATGTTTCTTTTTCCGAGTATAAGATTTTTTAGACTTAATGGTTTTTGTAGTAAGTTTTTTACTAACATGATGGGCTGCCTCACCCATTGACCAACCACCATTAAAGTCTAATTTATCTTTTTTACTCATTAGAAAGGCATTTTGTCACCACTTGAAGGTTTTGAAATATCTTTTAATTTTCTATTACCTAATGTTCCAAATGGTTGTTCAACAATATCTAAAACTGCTGCTTGATTATCAAGTTTACTTTTAAGACCATCTGCTAGTTTATGAGCATTTTTTCTAGCCATATAATCATTCTCAGCATAGACATACATGTCCATTGTTACTACGTATCTATTTTCTTTATTCATCGTATTCATCTTCTTCATCTACTGTTATAAATTCTCTATCTATATTAATGTCACCAAGCATTTCAATTGCTTCCTCCATCATTTCTTTCATTTCAACTACCATATGATCTAATTCTGATGATCTAACACAGTTATTGATCTCATATTTGTAATGATTAAGTTCTTCAATTTTTTTAACCACTTTTTTTAATTCGGGGACACAATCCCAACCATCTTCTATTGTTTTAATTTCTGACATAATTAATAATTTTGATTTAATATTTCTTCATCTGATGGTTCGTATTCTTCAACATCAAATTCATCATTGTACATTTCTTCTTCTAATTGAGCTGCTTTTTCAGCTTCAGCAGCGAGTTCATCTTTCCAAGCTATTTCTGGAAGTAAACCAGCATTTTCAATTAGTGACCAAATTCTTTCTTTCCATAAATCCATTTTAACTCCTTCAATAACACAATCCCATCCAAATTGACGTGTAAATTCACCTATAATATCTATAAATTCGCGTGTTAACTCATCTAATTTTCCACCAATTTCAAAATTAGTACCATATTTGTCAGAACCATTTGTCCCATTTTCATACATTGATTTTACTTCTAACCATTTAGGTGTTAGAAATGATTTTTTTATTTTTGCCATAACTTTTATTTTATTATTTTAACATTATTATAATTAATTTTACCTGTGGATTTTTTACTAAGCATATTAAATGTGTAAAGGGTAACACAAGTAGGACCCCATTTATTAACATTCATCCCATACCAATCTGCATGGATTGATTCTCCATTTTTGGAAACTTCAAATACTTTTAAAACATTTCCCCATTTACCATTTTCATCTTTTCCATAATGGATTTGTCCCTCAACAGTAAATTTTACATTACCTTTTTGTAATTGTTCTTTAATACTCATAACCTTTATTTTTTAAGATTTATAATACAACCAAGAGCCAACATAAGTGACAATACACAAAATGCCATTTCATTAAGTGGATCTTCGAATTTAACATAATTAAGAATTGCACCAGTTGCTGTAATATAAGCAACTCCAAGTGATGCTACTGCTCCTACTAGAGCTTGAAAATTGATTTTTTTCATCATAACCTTTATTTTTATCATCATTTACGTCGTAAATATACGAACCTTTTCTTGCTTCTCCAAATATTTACGCAAAAGTCTTCCAATTACTTTCAGCTTTTATTGCTGATTTTTCATAAGGATGGGTATCATATTCATAACCCATATTATAATATCTTTTCATCCAAGTTGGAGATTGAAGATAATGCTGATATTCATGAATTAGTGTTTGTATAATCCATTCCTTACTAATAGCTTCAGGGTAATAAATCCAAATTGTATTTGTTTCTCTTTCAAATTCAGCAGCTGGGGAGCATTCACCTTCTGCTTCAGGTATACCTGTAATTCTTGCGTAAATATTATAATGATATTTTACTTTTGGGATTTTAGAGTTAAATTTAGATTTACCATAAAATTGTTGAATTAAAGGATAAACTACATCTACTACTTCTTTTACTTCTTTTTTATTCATAGTATGAATATACGAACAATAATTCAGTTTTCCAAATTTTTTCGTGGAAGTATTACTCTAAAGAATTATTATTATCATTGGGTATTATAAAATATTTTCTTCCTCCAATTGCAAAATTACCACCTTGTTTAATCATTTTTTTAAAAAAATTAACTTGTGGTTCTGTCCATGATTCACTTTCTTTAATAATTACTTCTTTATCTGTAATTAATTTTTTATTCATGAATATTTTTGTTTTTCCTCTTATAGATTGTTTACTTAACATAACATTATTTTAATAGGTAATAGTTAAATCATCATTTCTACCATTGAAGATATTTAATTTTGATTTTTTTAATTCTTCAATCTCATGATTCATTAAAGGTCTTTTAATTATTGTTTCAATTTCTTTTTTTTCTTCTCCCAAAGATCTTCCAGCATACCCAGGTTGAACATATTCCTCAGGTTTTTTTTTAGGTGTTTCAACAGTTGGAGGTTCAACTTCTTCATAATGTATTCCATCATTTCCATTTTGACCTATTATATTCATCCTTTCCTCAGCTTCAACTTCTTCATGTCCCCAATCAGTATGTTTTGCTTGTTCTTTAAGACTAGCACCTACATTATCTTCTTCTTTTACTATAACAGTTTCACCATATAAATTTTCTTTAGTTTTTGGTCTGATTTGTTCAAAAGCATAATTGGCAGCTACTACAAGAGCAATTGCCAAAGGATCAAACACAAAAATAATTGTTAAAAGTAAAATATTAATAATTTTATCCATAGGAGCCCCAGTTAATCCTGAAAGATATTTAAGAGGGCCTAATTCTCCTGATATAGAGTCACTACTTTTTATTTCAACTATTTCTGTTTCATATTCAAATATCTTACTATTTAAATCATCTACTTTAGTATTTATTTGAGTTTGTCTTTCAATAGCTTGATCTAACTGTTTTTCTAAAGCTTTACGAGTTCTACTAGAGGTTGTGGTAATTATTTCACCAGTTTCTCTGTCTTTATATTGTATAACATTGTTAGATAAACCTTTTCTTAAATCAGCAACGGCTACATTAATACTTGTTTTTTCTTCATTATATACAACTAACTGTTCTTTAACATTATCTCTTTTAGTTTCTATTAATGATATTTGAGCTTCAATATTTCCAGCTTTAGCTGCTGTTTCTTGGTAAGCTGCAGATAAAAACCCATAAATACCCATGCTAGTAATTAAAATTAATATACCACAAGCTAAAGATAAATACCATTTTAATAATTTAGGTAAACCCTTTCTGTATTGATATAAAAGAGATGCTATAACTAATTTAGCAATTTCTAAAGAAGCTGCCATTATTATTACTGCAAAAGCAGCTCCAGCAAATAATTTTGATAATCCACTAACTGAGTAAAAAGCTGCAGATATGGATACTGATAATGCTGAAAAAGCTATCAGAAGAGGGAAGATTCTTTTTTTAAGATTTGACCACATATTATAAAGTTTTTAGTCTCTAAAACCCTTATGCTTATCTATACGGTCTAAAATTTTGTTTAACTCCTCTATTTTTATTAAACCTGCCATAGAAGCATTTTTTAAAGCACTAATTAATTGTAATATCATAAACGGTACAATAATTACTTCGGATAGCCAACCTGTTCCTGTAAATCCTTTTTCAACCATTAATATAACAGTTAAGATTAATAACCAAATAAAAGTATTTTTTGTTATTTTTAATGCTTTAAATGTTTTAAAACCTTCTCTTTTAACACCAGCCCATATCCCAAACACTCCATCTAACCATAATACTGCTACTACTGCTAAGTATTGTTCAAAATTATCCATTGATAAATTAAGGAAATATGTGCACAAATATGTGCAAAATGATGATAGAGCCACTATTAAAGTTTTAAGTTTCATTATATTGTTGTTAACATTCTGATGAGTTCTGGTTGGGGAGAACAATCAAATTTATCTTTTCTTACATTTGTATGGGTCCATAAACCAAATTGTTCGGCATTATAGGCTTTTTCGTTAAACTCAAATGCATCTTTTGGATCCATTCCTTCTTTTAATAATTTAGGTAATCCATTTTCTAAATCCATTGTTGGGTAAATATTTTTTAAATGAAGGATTAATAATCTAAGACTTTCTATTTGTTTAGAAGTATAAGCATGCCAATATCTAAATCCTCTAAATTCATATCCTAAATCACAAACCATTTCTTCTGGAACTTCACCATTAACATAATTATAAAACTTACCATTTTTTTCTTTTAAATAACCAAAATTATTTAATTCAACTCCTCCTGAAAATTTATGCATTGCAAAATTACCTACTTTTCCTAAATGCCATCCTAAATAGTTATCTGGAAAGCATTCAACTACTTCTCCATCATATTTAGTATTTCCTTTTATATTAGACCCTCCAATTACATATTGAGTTGCTACTCTTCCTCTTGTGTCATTATTCCAATGTCTAATTGTTTTATATGGATTATCCCAACCAGCAGTGTGGTGGATAAAAAATCCTAAAGGTTCAATTTTACCATAATCTCTAACATATTCATCTTTATCAAGATATTGTCTGTGAATAGTTAAACCTGCTGGAGTAATATATTCTTTATCTTCAGACATATATTTTAACTCTTTAGGAAATTCATCAGTATCTATTCCTAATGTTTCCCATGTTTTCATTCCTACAATACCATCTACATATAAATTATTTTCTTTTTGAAAAGATTTAACTGCTGCTTCAGTTCCATAACCAAATATTCCATCAGCTTTGATTTCTAAGGCTTCTTGTAATTCCTTTACTTCTTTACCTTTTGATCCTACTTTTAATATCATTTTATTTTTGTTTATTATAAATATTAAAACTGGTTAGATAATTTAATTTCTTTAATTGTTTCCCTTATTTCTGGTAATGTTACAGGGCATAATAAATCTAATCCTGCTTTAAATATAGCTTCTTTTTCACCATTTTTAAAAATTATAAGTGTAGGAGCCATACGAACCCTATATTCTTTTTTAATATTAGGGGCATCGGCTATATTTACTCTAAAAAACTCAACTTCTTTTAATTCAGCCCAATTTTTAAATGCATTATCTTTATTGAATTCAGCATAAAACTCTATTACAACTATATTTGCTTCATCTTCTCCAAAGGCATCATGTTCATGAAGTTTTTGATCAAAATTTTTATCTGTAAGCCATTCTAAAGACTGTGCATTAGAAATTAAGGGTAACATTAGTAGCAAACTAATTATTAATGTTTTCATATTATCTCTGTTTTTGTAACTCATACAAACGTTGATCAATTTTATCTAATTGTTCTTTCATTTCTTCAACATCCTCCTGAGTATCCATAATTGTTTGTCGAATTAATTCATCCTTTAAATCATATTCAACTCTATCAATTACTGGTGAAGGTAATTCTTTTGCATCTTCTATATCAGCCTGTAATGCAAACCACATTCCAACTAAAGAAACAACACCAGCAAGTATCATTCCAATTGTTTTTAAATCTAATGTTATTTTAGTATCTTCACCTATTTGTCTTGCCATTTTTATTAGGTTTATTTGGGGTAATTACTGGTTTTGTGTTAATATTTGTATTATTGTTATAAGTATTAGGTATATTTGGTCTATTGCTTTGATTGCTATGGGGTCTAATAATTATAGGTGGGTTATAACGACTATAATGCGGTCTATAACCATTATCATAATAGTAATTATTATATACTTTAGGTCTTAATGAATTTACATCTATAAGAATAGTATCTCCTTCATGGGTTATTCCTAAAACTTTTACAAATGTAGGAGCTTTTGATTGAGGGTGGTAAATGCCACAACTTGTTGCAATTAAAATTAATAAAAATAATGTTATTAAATTTTTCATTATCTAAAAGTGTAATTAAATCCAAATGTACTGTAGAAAAATTCTGAATCCCAAAATTTAGTATATTCACCTTCTATAAAAATTCCTATACTTTTACTAATTTTCCAACCAATATTTGCTCCAAATTGATAATCATCCCATTGTTCAAATTCAGAATCTTGTCTTAATCCTCCCATACCCCAATTATTTCTATTTCCATAATTAAAATCTTCATCTCCCATTACATATTTGTGATAGGGTAATAAATAATTAGCATAAGCATGTGCCCAAAATTTTGGGGTGTAATGGTAAAAATCAAATCCTACTATTGGGGATACTAAACCAAATTCTCCAATTGCATCCCAAGCTTCATTATTAAAATCATTTATTAAATCTCTAAATACACCATCTCTAAATTCTAAATCTGAGTCTGCAACTCTTACACCCTCTGGATTTAACCAAAAATAATCAAAATCACTTTGTTCATTACCATTAGCATCAGTCCATGTTTGTTCATACCATTGATCTGTGTACCCTCTTTCATATCCTAAATGATACCATCTATTAACTATATTACCACTTGCATCTAATTCATTTACCCAAATCTCAAATGGATTGTATCCATAAGCTCTTTGATGTGTTCTTGCTATTGCACCAGCAGATATGCTAAACTTTTTACCAATAGGTAATCTTGCTCTTAATTCAGCTGATTGGTATTCAAAATCAAATAGCCCTTGCTTTCTGCTTTCAATTTTTGCTATGTGATATTTACCTGTGTGTCTTAAAAAGTATCTACTATTTGTCCAAATTTCGCCTCTTTGTCTTTCTCTTTCCCAATGAAATAAATACTCAAATCCTTTTACAGCCGACGTAGGAGCTGATAGTGCGATCTGTCTTTCTCTATTTTGATTACCAGTCCAAAAATTACCTGGTTTTCTTTCATAATCAAATCTAGCTAATTTTCTGATACCAAATCCAATTCTATAATCAAATGGGTTATACTCAGTACCATCAACAACTACTGGTATATCAAATATATTACCATTTTCATTAGTTCTTACAAAATATTCTTTTCTAGAAGGTTCATAAGAATTACGAATATCCCCAGCTGCATAAATAGTACCATATTTTAAAAAGTCTTTATAAAACTCTTTTATAATATTCTTTTTTTCTTTTTTTACTATTTTGTTAAATTCTTCTACTTCTATTTTAAGAGTAGATTGCACATCTTGTGCTTGTGCTTGAAGTGTTAATAAAGTTATTAACAATAATAAGATGTTTCTCATTTTTTATTTTTATTAAGTTATTTTCTATTCTTCCTTGGCTTTTTTATTACCAAATATTTTTTCTAACCCCGCAATCCCAAAACAACCTAATGTTATTATTAAAAACGATTCATAAATAAATTCGTTAATTACTAAATCTTTACCAAAGTATCCAGTAATTAAATCTATAACAGCAAATATTACCATTACAGAGAAAGACATAAAACCAATAACACTTTTTTCGTTAATGTCATTTTGATCTTTAAAAATATCTCTAAAAGCCATAAGTTTTCTTTTTATAAAATTCATAATATTTAAAACTTTTTAATTTGAAAACTATTTAATATTAATTATTTTTTCTTTGGTCTACCTCTTCTACTTTTACCTTTTGCTGCTGCAACTACATCTTTAGATTCTTTAGCTAATTCCTTAGCAGCTACTTTTACATCTTTAAGTTCTTCTTTAACTCTTTTTGCTCTTCTTTTTACTTCTTTAGCAACTTCTTTTACATCTTCAACTGCATCTTCAATTTCATCCGGGATATAATCTCCATCTCTGTCATTAATTTTTCCTTTTTTATAAAATTCAAAGTAGTAAATAGATGCTCCTGCTATTAAAATTAAACAAATTACTCCAAATATAGCCATAATTAATTGATTTTTATTATTCAATGATAAATATTAAAAAAGAGGTGCTTATGCACCTCTCTTTATACCATTGTTATATTTTTTTTTATTTACTCAACTACAGGCCAAGCTTCAGTTGTAAATGTTACTGTATTAGTTGTATTAGTTTGAACTGATGGGTCTTTTAACCATTTTGTTACATATACCCAATTAGTACCTGGGTCTTGTACTGTTGGAGTAGGTCTTCCAGCATTACAAACATTATCACAATACACACGAGCTATATGACCATCCCAACCATATTGCATTCCAAAATTACCAGATGCTGGGTTTGGTTTTGTTACTGATTTAGGGGGCACTGGGTAGATATTTATTCTATCTGAATCAACTTCATTAGAAGATAATTTAACTGTATCTCCTGCTGCTACTATACCAGAATCTGGTCCTGTCATAGCCCAACTTTGTTCCCATTTCATATCAGAATCTGTGTTGTTAATTACTGTTAAAGTAAATTTAGCAGGAGAAGTTTCTACTTTTTCTGCTTTTTCTGTTTTAGTATTATTACATGCTACTAATAAAGTAGATGCTAATAAAAGTGTAAAAATTTTTTTCATTTTTTTTTGTTTTTGGTTTATTATTTATTTAATTTATAACTATGGTTTTTTTACCCATCACAAGAAACACAATCAGCTATTCGAGATCCTAAATCACCTTTAATAACTGAGTCTGTTCTTAAGTAATAGAATGTTTTTATTCCTAATTTCCAACCTTCCATATGAACTTGATTTATCCATTTTGGAGAGTCATTAGGGTCAAATGATATATTTAATGATTGAGTTTGATCAATATATCTTTGTCTTATAGCAGCTTGTCTAACTAATTCTAACTGATTTACTTCAGGAAATGTTAAAAATAATTCTTTTTCATCTGGTGTTAAAACACTATCAGGTAGGTTTTGAACAGATCCTCCATCCTGAAGCATTTGATCCCACCATTTATTTTTATTTTCACCTTTAGATTCAAGTAATTCTTCTAATGATTTATTTTTTCTAATAAAAGTACCTTTAGCACCATTAAAAGTATAGATATTAGCTGGAAGGGGTTCAATACCTGCTGATATTCCACCACAAATGACTGAATTTGAAACTGTAGGGGCAACTGCTAATAAATGGGTATTTCTCATACCTGTACCTCTACACCACATTGGTTCGCCATATTCTTGAGCTAAATCCATAGATGCTTTTTCAGCTTTAGAACTTATATCTCTAAATATAGTATGTGTCCAAGCTGTAGATGCTATAGAATTAAATGGTAATCCTTTTTGTTGCAAAAATGTATGCCATCCCATTACACCTAATCCTAATGCTCTACCCTTTTTAGCATGATTATGAGTTCTTAATAATGAATCTTTACCATTAGATTTATCAATAAATTCTTGCATTACACCATCTAAGAACCAAGTTGCTAGTTCAACAGTATCTGTATCTTTCCACTCTTCATACTTAGCTAGATTTAAGGAAGATAAACAACAAATAAATGAATGTTCTTCATCTGTAAATAAGGTAATTTCAGAACAAATATTAGTCATTGTAACATCTAAATTGTTTAATCTATATGCTATTGGATTATCTTTATTAACATTATCCTTATACATAATATAAGGTTCGCCAGTTTCCATTCTTGATTTTAAAACAGTAGCCCAACGAGACATAGACTCGGGATCCCTAGCTTCTAATTTTCTCATAAATGAATCCCCAACAACTACACATTGGTGAAGATTTAAACATTGTCTATTAGGATCTCCTTTAGGTCTTCTAATCTGTAGGAATTCTTCTATATCAGGGTGTTCAATATCTAAATTAACAGATGCAGCTCCTCTTCTTACGTTACCTTGGTTAGTAGCAATGATAGATGAGTCATAAATCTTACACCAAGGTACTACACCTTCACTTTTTCCATTACCAGCTATTTCTGTTCCTCTAGGTCTAATTCTACCTACACCAATTCCTACACCCCCACCTTTAGAAGTTAGTCTCATTAACTCTGCATTAGTTAGACCAATACCTCTAATTGAATCAGGAGTATCAATTCCATAACATGAAATAGGTAAACCTCTATCAGTACCCATATTAGAAATAACAGGTGAAGCTAAACCTAACCAACCATTCCAAATAATTTTATAAAATTTATTTTCTAATTCTGGTCTTTTAAGTCTAAATGCAGCTGCTTTAGCTACTCTTCTATATGCTTTTTTTACATCTTCACCAGGAAGAAGATATCCTTTACTTACTGTTGCTAAAGATATTTCATCCATCCATTCTGGGTAATTTTTGCCTGGTTCCCATCCAGTATAATCTACTTGTAATGCGTTGTTTTCCATATTAAAATATTGATGCGGCATCCCAATTTTGAACACCTTTTGAATAATTAGTAACTCTATTTGCAAAGAAATCTGTATGTTGTTTACCAGCTGATAGACTATCAAACCAACTCATCCTTTGTACTGCTTCTGTATCTATACCATTTACTATAGGACCATACCCTAAATCCCCCATTTTAGTATTTACTCTATGCTTAATAAATGATACTAAATCATATTTAGTACATCCTTCTAAATCACCCATTTCATAAACTTTATCAATAAAATCTAACTCTAATTTTAAAGATAAACGTGCAGCTTCTTCTATTTGTGCTTTTAATTCTGGAGTATCATATTCTGGGTGTTCCTTTAATAATGTTCTAAACAACCAACAACCAGCATTTGAGTGTAATGATTCATCTCTAATTGACCATTCAACTATTTGACCCACACCTTTAAGTTTATTTTGTAATTTAAATGATAACAAGACAGCAAACGATGAAAATAAATTTACACCTTCAGTAAATGCTGAAAAAATAGCTAGTGATTTTGCTCTTTCATGCCAATCAGGATTACCATCATGTGAATCTCTAACTTTCATTAATGCATCAATTTTAGCCATTGTGGTTTCATCTTCTAAAAATTCACTAAAATCATCTAAACCTAACTCTTCATTAAGTAAAGAATAAGCTTCAGCATGAATAGTTTCAAAACAACCAAAAGTAACTGCCATAGCTATAACTTCAGGTTTTCTAAACCATTTAGTAACTAACTGAGTCCAATAATCATTTACTACAGTTTCAGTTTGTGCAAATCCTTTTAAAATAGATCCTACAATATTTTTTTCAGTTTCTGATAGATTTTGTTTCCAATCATTAACATCAGCCATCATTGGTACTTCTGTCCATAGCCAATGAGCTTGTTGTTGTTTCATATAGAAGTCAAATGCTTCTGGGTATTCAAAGGGTTTATATACTATACGTTCTTTTAAAAGTGATTTTTTAGGCATTTTAATTTTTTTTAAGGTTATGAATTTAATTCGAAAAACTTATTTTTCAAAGATTGCTTATCAAAAGTATCTAGTTCATTATTAAAACTATTAGTTGGTTGTGGGTTATTATTTTCATAATCTTCTGGGTTGTAATCTACTACCTCAAAATGACCTGTTGATGTGTCTGCTTTGACCCCAAATGTTAACCCATCAATACCATATCTATTTTTCATAATGTGGAATCTTCCTGTACCATTTACTTTATCTGCTTTTTTTCTAGAAAGAGAAATGCAGACATCGGTTATCATGATTTTATCATAAGAGCCGGCTGCTTTATCTCCTTCTACAATATCGTCTTTTGCACCAGCTCTATTAACTTGAGAAACAGACCAAATTGGTATATCTAATTGTCTAGCTAATCCCTTAGTGCTTGTATAAATATCATCTATTTCACCTTTACGATCAGCTGTTTTCTTTCTTGTTGCAAGAAGATCTACATAATCAATAATAATTAAATCTGGTTTGACTCCTGAATCTTCTACTTTAGCAATATGAGATTCAATAGTAGACATTGTTGCTCTTCCTGTTGGGAATTCTTTAATAATTAATTCTCCTGGTAGTTGAGGAATAATTTCTTCTACTTTATCTCTATTTTGAAGAATTTTATCAACAGGTACTTTACTAAAAAAAGCATCATACCTTCTTCCAACATATGCTTCACCTAACTCTAAAGTATAGTGAATTACATTGTACCCTAATCTAACAGCATATCCTCCAAGTGCTACTAATGACCAAGACTTACCACCTCCTGGATTACCAAATATGAGGCCAAAATCTCCATTTCCCAATCCACCTTGTAGTAAATCATTGATCTTGTCCCAAGGAGTTTGAATTGTAGTTCTTGCATCTTCTCTAAACCTAGTTTCAATATCTTTATTATATTCATGTCCTACGTTTTTATCATTTCCTGCTTTTAAAGCCGAAGTTACTAAATGTTTAATACCATCAAAATCACCAGCTTTTAATAAATCTACACTACTAAGTAGTGCTTTTTTTAACTGTTGATTTTTACAAAATAATGAAAATTCTTCTTGAACATATTCTAAATCATCTTCAGAAGCTTGATATGCTTCTCTTAATGATTCTTTAACAGCTAATTGTAAGACTTCATTATCAATTTTCTTAACCTCTACTTTAAGAATATCCATTGAGGGAGTAGTATGATATTTGTCATAATATCTTAATATCTCTTTAATTATCCATTTATGAGCCTGTTTATCAAAATACTCCTCACTTAGGATATCATGTATGTTAATTAAAAATTCTTTATGTGTTAATAAAGAAGAAATGGCCTTTATTTGAAAATGAGGACCATATTGATTTAAATTTAATAACGTCATATAACTTATTTTTTTATAACTAATTTGTCAAAAATATCTCTTACCCAAAAATCTACATTTCGTATCATACCACCAAGTTTATCTTGGTTATACATTGCTACGAATTGTTCTGGAATATATTGAGGTATTTCAGACTTAACAACCTCATCTAAATATTTTTTCTCATTAACATCAAGCATTGGGTTATCTAAATCCATTACTTTATAATTTTTTTCTAATTCATCATAGTTTTGAATTACTCTAGCATATACTACATGATCTTTAAATTTAGATTCGCAAATTTTATATATGTCTTCTAAATTCATATCACGTTTCATCAATTCAGGGAATTTTTTATATAACCCTTTTTCACCTAATCCTTTAACACCTTTAATTTTATCAGAATTATCTCCTAACAAAGTTTTATGTAATATAAAGTTTTTAGGGGACATTTTATACTTATCTATAACCGTTTGTTCTGTATAATACTCCTTTTCCATAGGACGATATACAATAACATTTTCATTTACTAATTGAATAAAATCTTTATCTGAAGATACTATAAATACTTTATCGAGGGGATCCTTAGGTATTACTTTACTAAAATAAGCTATTATATCATCAGCTTCTACTTTATCTATACTACAAGTTTTAACAGGTAAGGTTTTTAAATATTGAATTATCCTTACCATTTGATCTACTTTAGCATCATGTTCATCTTCCAAATCATCAAAAGCATCCCAATTAGTAATACGCTGTAGATCTCTACCTGATTTGTATTCTGGAATTATATTTTTTCTATTATTAGCTGATCCTGCTCCATCAAATACTACATATACTTGAGTTGGATCTATTTGTCTAACTAAAGCTCCTAATGAACGGAAAAAACCACCTAAACCCCCAATATGAACTCCATCAGGGTTAACCATGTTCATCATAGCAAAATTCCTAAAAAATAAATTTAAACCATCTATTAATAATATTCTTTCGCTTTTTACAGTTTCTTCCCCTTGCTCTTGGATATCATCCAAAAGTTTAAATAATTCTTTCTGTTTCATTTAGTATATTTTATATGGGAATATACGAAAAATATCCCCAATATCAAACCCTATTGCGGTTCTTCTTTAAAAGAAGTAATGTCAGTATATGCTTGGTCCTCTTCTACTACTCTAAAATCACCACCACCTAAGATTTTTTTCCAATCCTCTTTTCTAGCGTCCTTATAATCCTTTAACTCTCTATCATTATCATTAATAAATCCATGAGGAGTCATTACAATTTTACCCCTAGTAGTAACGCCATTAATATGATTTTTATCAATTTGAATATTTACTCTTTTAGCAAATTCAACTTGTTTACCATCTTTAATAGCTTTTATTTTAGAAGTTCCAGCTGACATAACATTACCAAATGTTACAACAAATGTAGAATCAAACCACATTGCATAACCACCTTTATTCATTAATTTAGGTTGACCCATAGGTGATTCTGCTTTAAGTGTCCATACTTTATTAATACATGCTAATGTATTAGTATAAGGAGATGATTCTTTTCTTGATAATGTAATTTTTTGATTTACACTATTTCCAAATTGTGTTGACATTGCACCAGCATTCCATTCATTGTTATTTTTATTTGATTTAATAGACATTTCACAAGGAACAGATCCTATTGAATCCCATAAGAACAACAAATCATAAGGTAAATTGCCTTTTTTCTGTTCATCCATTAAATCTAAAATAAATCCAGCAACATCTTCAATTGAATTAATAGTTTCTCTATCTACATAAATAAAATTACCTTCATAATTTTCTACTTCACCTGTAGTTTCATCAACAATTTCATTTACTTCTAGTCCCATCATTTTAGCATGGTCCCAAGACCATTTCATCTCAGTAATAATAAAAACAGGTAAAATATTCCTTTTTTGAGCTGATACTGCTGCTTCTAGAAGTGCAGTTGTTTTGCCTGTATCCGAGTGACCCCTAAGGAGCACAATGTGCCCCATAGGAATACCAGGAATAGACGTTACATCTTGAAAAGCTTGTGATAGGGGAATCCATTCTTGATCCTTAAATTTAATATTAGATTTTAGTCCTTTTTTTGTTTTAAAGGCATCTAAATTAAAATTTGATTGTATTTCTTTAGAGACTGCTTCCCCTAGTGTTTTTTTCTTTCTTGCCATATACTAATTAATTAAAACGGTAAACCATCATCTGACTTATCATCACTGAAAAGATCATCGAATTGGTCCGCTTTAGATTTAGTTTCTTTAGTATTTAAAGAATAATTTGAACTAGGTTTATCTGTTGAAGGAGGTGTTGAAACTTCTTCTTCTTCTCCTGTAGATAAAAATTCTTGTAAATTTGCTTTTACTTCATCAAATGTTAATTTTTTGAATACTTCAAGTGGATTTGGTTGATTATCAATAATGTTTTTAACAACATCTTTACTATCAGAAACTGCTGAGGTCTTTAAAGAAGGACTTACAGATGTCTTGTTATAAGGAGTACCTGTAACCTCAGGACCTACAGTAGTAAGTTTAATGTCTCTACCACTAGTAATATCTGTGTAATCACCAATTTCTTCATCATAAGCCATATTTAGGAAATCTTGATAAACTTCTTTACCAAATTGCCATAATTTGACTCCTTCATCCTCTTTTCCTCTTACTACAATAGGAGCAAAAATACGAGTTTTAGCGTCTAATTTTTTAGCTAATCTCCAATTTTCTTTATCTCCACTTTGACGTAATTGTTTTGTGAATTCTTGAATTGGGTCTTTTTCTCCCCAGTTTTGTGGAGAAGGCATTACTCTACTTCCAATTCCATAATAAAACATCATTTCTGTAAAAGGCATGTGTTTATTATATTTGTTAGGAACCACCCTAACTACTTCTTTACCAACGGAAGGTTTAAAAAATAATGATGTTCCGCTACCACCACTATTTGACGATTGCTTGTTTAATGAATCCAAGCGTTGTTTAATTAAATTTAAATCCATAATAACTTTTTTTTGATTTATAACGTTTATAATTGATTCCCAATATACGAATTGAATTTAAAGACTCCAACCTATACTTCAAGTATTCTGTGGATCTTTGTCTTTAATTCTTTCAATTCATCTCTTTGTGTAAGTAAAATCGTATTTCTGTAATGTTCCCATGTAATAGGAAATTTAGTATCTACAACTCCACCATTTAACCTTTTAATTAATTCATTTAAGGCATTTATAGTATATAAAGTATTTGATTCTTTTTTTCTGTGTACAAGAATTGTATTTTCTGGAAGTGTATTTAGGTTAGCTTGATCGATATTATAAGTACAAACATACTCATTATTGCTCTTTACATGCAAAACAAATATTTTGTTGTACATTATATTATAGGTTGAGGTCAGATTCTCAATTAGAGAATCTAACTCATCCAATGTTGTAAATGTACAAAATAATTTATTATTCAAATCACTTATGTTTAATGTAGAGAAGTCTCTAAAATCGTCTACGGTATACATATTGACTGGGTTATTTAAAATTGTAGTTGTTTCCATAACTTTCCTTTATTTTAAGTTTATTCTTTTCGAATATAACTTTAATTTCACTTATTAAATCTTTATCTTCCTCACTAAAATCAAATAAAAAACTATCATAAGTATATAACACTAATTTAGTTTTACGCCCTTTTAATGACTTAAATATGTCCCACAATATACGAACATTCATAGCCGTCTCCAAGTTTTGTAGTATATAGTTTAAAAGCTTTTGTGGTTTCATTTCTTCTAACTTAGATTTTTCATATCTATGTTTTGAAATAGGGCATTCTATATAGCCTTCTTTATTAAATTTTTCCCACATTTCATCCACATATACTTGCACCTTTTTAAAAAACTCCAGATCTTTAAATTGTTCAAATACTCCTCCGTATAGTTGTTTAAATGTTAATTCCTTTGCTTTTTTGTAATCAACGCCATACATTTTCGCAAAAGACTTATGTATATCACTGTCACTAAACTTATAACCCACCAACAACCCAAGAAGAGTAGGATGGTAAGCGCTAATATCCAACTCAATAAATCTATCATTACTAGGAATAAAAGCTTCCCTACACCCATTTTCTTTATTAAGCGCAGCATAATTTACTCCCCCGAATTTATTTGAGGGTCTTGTTGTTGTTGTTTTGAAATTGTATTGTGTGTGGGTGTAATCTCTATCGATTGGGTGAAAGTGCGATTCAAATTTTTCTCTATTAATTCGTATTCCACTTCGCTCCACGGCGTTGAAAACCACTGTGGCTTTGTTGTTGTAAAAGTTGTTGATTGGCTCATTTATTCTATTTTTTAAGTCATTAAATATATTTTCACAATACTCATAATGTTTAACTATAGGTATTATTCTATTTATGTTTTTTTCATTAGGGTATTTGTTATAAAAATAATAATGTGCTTTAGTTAACTCTGGTATATACGTAGGCGAACTTAGCGTTGTGTCAAGAAGGTTTTTGAAAACTAAATAATGTAAAAATTCCTTCTTATCACGCACATACATATTATCTATATTGTCTAATACACGTTTTACCGCGTATAAATCAACATTTAATGTTTCGCTATGGGATATGGGTAAAATATAACCTTTTGTTGAATTTAACGGACGAATATAAATAGCACATATTCCATTTTGAGTAGGGTGTTCTCTATTGTCGTAAGGAATAATTTCTACAAATACATCCCCATTACAATAATTTTTAAAAACCCTTAATTGATCATCATCTTCAACTAACCAAAACATAACTATTATTTTTGATTAATATATGAAAATTTATTCTATAATCCTACTTTATCTATAAAATTTTAAATAATTTTCTCTTAAGAATACACCAAACCCTAATCTTTTTAATTTTTGTTCAGCAATTAATGTTTGATTTTTATTAGTTTGGGCAACAGTTACTTGATCCCCAGTTAAAGTCCATTGTATATTAAAACACTCATATAATTGCCAAGCCCAATTTGGATCTTTCTTTTTTAGTTTTTTATAGGTTTTATCATCTAGTTCCAAATATATGTCTTGGTTTATTTTAACTGCAAAATATCTTGTAAATGAACCTAATTCATAAGCTTCTTCTGTTGGGTTGGGATATGATTGTTGGGGTATTAAAGATGTTTTTGAAATGTCTACTTCATTAATATTATTATAAATTCTAATATCATCCATATTTTGGTATTGCCCAGGAGTTACTTCACCATCATAGTTTTCTGTAAATTGTTGAAATATTTTTCCTTCTGCTGTTAATTTGAATATTTCTTCTGTAGTATCTTGATATTCAACTAATTCTTCTACAGGTTTATCATTAGGGGTTTTTCCAGTATATATTTTTCCTGTATATAAAGAATGGTAAAATCCAGTATAATTTTTTTTAGAGGATTTAATCATATACTCATTACCTGATGTATATAAATTAGTTTTTATTCTATTTTTAGGTATATACATTTTTATCCGTTGTAAGGGTTAGGTAATAAATTTTTACTTGTTGCTAAAGCTCTTACATCTTCAAAATTACTAGGTAATTGATTAGATGAAACTCCACCTTGATTAACTATTTCCATTTTAAATGACCCTTCAGCAAATAAAGTACCTGCTAATTTTGCCATAGCTTGAGTTGATTCTGTTAAAGCTGGTTCTAAGTATTTTTTTCCTGTACCTTGTTGTCTTCCTTTTTGATTACCTTGGTCATTAAATCTAAGACCAGGTCCTATGCAACCTAATAACCAACCAACTGCTTTAGGAGATTTATGTATTAATATGTCAGTTCTTGTATACCCATTACCAAATATCCTATTTCTTGAATAACCTCCTCCTTCATTACCTATTACCCAAAAAGATTGGGGATATTTACTACTATTATAAGATTTAACTCTATACTTATCTACAGGAACACAACTTACTCTATTTTGATTATCTTTCCAAGGTAATTCAGACGTTGCTAAAGTATAAAGTACTGTGGTTTCATCTGTGTCTAATATTTCCATATACCCTAATGTTTGCTTTCCATCATCTAATATTCTAGTTATTCTCATTCTTAGTAACTCATCATCTTGTGGTTGTTCCCCTGGTGGTGGAGGATTGTCATTACCTCCTCCTGCTCCAGCTTGTGTAGTTTGAGTTGAAGTTAGATCATTAGGTCTTGCAACTGGATCTAACTTTCTTCTAGGCACTGCTTGAGTTTCTATTTGTGTCATCCAAGAAGAATTTGATATAGTATGATTTAAAGACTTTACTAATAAATCTACATTATCTTTTCCATATGCTGGTGGGAGTACTCTATCATCAATAAAAAATCTTTCAAATAATCTTATCCCGGAAATACCATCACAATCAAAACTTAAGTTAAAAGGTAAAAATATTGGGGATTGAAGTTGTTTCATTTCAACTAATTTACCACTTACCATAGACATAAAATTAGTGTTAATTTCCTTTAAACACATTATATCTTCATTTATAAAAAGTCTATCCTGGTAAATACTGTAGTAAAGAGATTTCCCATCTTCACCTGCTGAGTTTATTTGTTTATTCCATATATCAGAGATTGTTTTTATTTCTTCCTCTTTTGCTGCTTCTTCAGTTGATGTAAAATCTTCTGCATTATTTTTTACAGGAATTACTCTATCAACTAATCCTCTATTATAAGCAGAAAAACCAGTTGCATTTGAAGATAATTTATTACCACTTGTTTGAGCCCCAATTGCTATCATAGACGAATAATTAGAACTTATTTCACCTCCCATAGTAATGTTTCTTACAAAACTTCCTTCTTCTCCAGGTTTAACACCAAAAGTATTAATTCTGGCGTATTCTTTATTTTGAAATTGTTTAGGAAGTTCTTCAAATCTTTGGGGTGAATTTTCTATAAATTTTATTTTTTGGGTTTGTTCATCAACTTTAATAGAAATTATATTTATTCCACCCATTGCTCTTGTAAAAGAACTTATTATTTTATTTAAAAATGATAATATAGATAAAGAATTATCTTCAGCCCTAGGAGCTTTATCTAATACAGAAGCAATATTATTTATATTTAAGTAAATATTACATAATTTACCTAAATACTCACTAAAATTATAGTTTTGAGCTTTTTTAGATAATGTTTTATTTACAGATGTTTCATAAATTGTAACATCATCTGCAACCCCTTCAGGTAAGCCTGTATATGGTACTAAACATACTAAAGGATCTGATGAAAATTGTCCTGGTATTTTAACTATAAAATTTTCATCTTCTTCTATATTTTCAAAATCAACATCAAATGTAAATAGAGGACATCCTTTGTCATTATATATTAAAAGATATTTTTGGATAAATGCTAATAAAGTTCCAAAAGTAATATACACTTGGGGAGAAGCATTAGTTTCAGCATCTGTTGTAACTCCTTGAAGTGATAACATTCCAGATTTAAGTGTTAAATCTACTTTTTTAAATTCTGTAGATTGTGTTCCATCATCATTAATCTTAGAAAAAGCAAGTGGAAAAGATGGAAAAGGTACATCCCAATATTGATCTTCATCTGATGGACTATTTACACTTTCATATAATTCAAATAATTTTTTATTTAATGTAGTTTTATTTTTGTTAGCTACTAATGGAGGTAATTCTGTTTCACTAGCTCCAGTTGATGGGGTGTTTTGGTCATCGTCTTTTTTAGACGGTAATTTTATGTTAACTTTTAAAGATTCCATCATGTCTCCCATACCTGTTAATACTGTAGTACAGTCATAACTTCCATCTGGGTTAAAATTCCAAGAGAAATTAGTAATTTTTCCAAATACTCCTTCATAATTACCCACACTTCTTCTTCTTTCATCTTGTATTTTATCTAAAATATCAAAATGATTTGGACTTTCACCACTTCCATTTTGGGGATTAAATATAAATCTTAATGCATCTGATGAAAAATTATCTGTTTGAATTAACTCTGATTGATTATTTAAATATGTACTCCATCCAAATTCTAAAAGTAAATTATAACCAACTCTCATATATAACATATCCATTAGTGCTAATTGATTTCTAGAATAACATTTCATACTAATTGTTGACTTTGATAAAGCCCCATTGTTTAAATATGTTATTGTAGCTCCTGTTACACCTGGCATAGGTACATATCCTCTTCCTCCACTTAATTCACTATTACCATCTAAACCACCCCAACCATAAGCACCTCTAAAAGATTGATTAGTTAAATTTAACCCTGCATTAAAATTTCCTGTATCATTTTCTAGGTACATAGTACCTCCCTGTAGTATAAAATTTTTTGCTATATTAGAATTTAAAATATCATTACCATTAAACCCTAGAGCGAGTAATTTATTATAAGCACCATCGTTACCTTCTACTTGTTTAATATCAACTGTACTTGATAATCTTAGCCATGGAGATTTGGCATTTTGGTAAATTAAATTTTTAGTAGGTATATTTTTACTTATACCTAAAGACGCTTGTCTAACTTTAATTTGCTCTGTAACCCATGGATTAAAAGGTGTTCCTAATATATTCATTTTTATAACTCATTTAAATCTTTATATGAATCTATTATTCCACTAATGTCAACAGGGATTCTTAATTGAGCCCCAACTGGAGGAAATAATGCACCAAAACCCATAATATCTGGGTTAGCAATTGCTATGATCCAATACAATGTAACATCTCCATAAAATTGATTAGCTAATGAATCTAACCTGTCACCAAATTCAGTCTCAACATAAATGTCAGATTCCCTAGGTTCAATTTCAGGATAATATGTCGTTCGATAATACAAATCTCCTATTGTTCCTACAAATTCATTTGTGTTTCTTATTTGTTGTATGCTATTATATCTATTCATTATTCTCCTGGTATATTATTTGCAGTACTAGCATCACCATCTCCATCAGCTAGTAATTCTGGATATTGGTCTGCATAATTTCCTCTAGAGTTAAAAGCGTTAGATAATGCTATATATCTTTCATCTGGGTTATTTGCTACATTTGGTTTTTGTGGTAAGAAATTGTGAATTGGGGTAAATTGAAAACTACTTACTTTAATCATATGAGGTAATTCTTTAACACTACCATCAGCTCCCCCAGCAGCATCAATAGCTATTTCCCAAGGAGCTTCTTGGGGTATGTCGTAAACTAAAGATGTTATAAACCCAGGTTGTTCATATAAATAACCACCTAAAGTTAATCTAATTAAATTTCCTCTCATAAATCCAGCAGGAGTATAATCTGGGGCTAATGTTGACGCTAAATAATTTAATTTTTTATACATAGGTATTAATTCTGCTTTTGACTGAGCAAAACAAGTAAATGAAAGATTTATTGATCTATCAAATCCTCCATAATTATATAAGCTTTCACCTCTTCCAGCATATTTAACTGGGTCCCAAGTTGCATTGTAATTATCACTAAATCCATCTATAAATGCTCTAAAATGTACATAAACAGCTCTACCATTAGCATCAGGTTCATTGTTAATAGCAGCAATTCTAAACTTACAAAAATCATTAATAGCTAATGAAGTTTTAGGACCTGTACTTTCATACATAGGCATTGCAGTTAATTTATCAAGTGCTGCTGTTTGAGTAGCAGGTAACCCATAATTAAATACATTTTTAATTCCATTAACAGTATTACTTTTCCCTGGGTCCCCTCTATTTATTCTTTTATTTGCCGCTTTATCTACATAATTTGGGGCTAAAGATAAAACACTTGATTCTGTTTCAGGATCAGTTGGATCAAGCATACTATTGCTATCAATTATAATCCTTCTAAAATCTTGTACTCTTGGATTTATTCTATATAAATCTTGACTTTCTATTTGAGCTTGGGTAAAAGTCCAAGTATTAGATTCCCATTGTTTACCTTGTTCTTCTCTTCCTACACTAACTAAATTATCTTTATAGACATTATTTGTAAAATTATAAATTCCACCATCACTATCAATTGAAAGTCCTTCTTTAATTACATTTTCTGATGATGGAAATGCTTCCGTAAATAAACGGGTTACACCATCAAATATAATTTTTTTCATAGATGGAGAAGGTGGAGCATCTGGTCTTATAAAAATTTTAAAGTTATTGATAAGAGGATTATCTGTAAAAAAACCTTTTGTTACTAATTCAGCATTTCTTATTGTTGATTGTGTAGTATTTTCTGCTTCAATTTGTTCATTTGTATTAAAGCCTTTAATTTGTTCTCTATCATCATTTGATGGTAAGTATGCTTCTGCTTTTGTAGATAAATTTAATTTTTGGGTATATAGTTTTGTTTCTCCTCTTCTTTTATAAATATCCTTTGTAGCAGATGGGGCACCATAAAAAAAAGCTGGGTCTCTTCCAGTTAAAGTATTATTTACTCCTGTTCTTTGATCTGCAAATCTAATTTCTGTTGAACCTATTCCTAGTATAGATCCAGGTCCTCCACTGTATTTAATAATATTAACGTCATCTGTCTTTGCATTTTGTTTTTCTTTAGCAATGTTAATTAATCTATTATCAAAATCAGTTTCATCTGTAGGGACTACTTTTTCAACTTCTATATCTAAAAATTCAGGTTGAGGTCCAGTTAAATCTCCAGGTTGTTCACTACCCAATATTAAGGGAGCATCAAAAAATGTACTATATAAAGGATTTCTTTTCTTTTCTGTTACTGTAATTGTTTTTTCTGCAAATGTAGCTGGAGAGTTTTTAGCTTTAATAACTTCACTATATAATTTTAATCCTGCTCCTGGAAATAGTCCACCTCCATTTTTTGATATATTGTTAGGATCGGTTGGATCTAATCCCATTAAATTTAAATGTGTACCTGTAAAGCCTACTCCTGCTTGAGCTAATGTACTTAAAGGGGTATAAATACCTTCATTTAATGCTCCTCCACCTTCACCTGTTAAAAAATTAGGTTCCTTAGTACCTCCATAACCTATTCCATAAGATGCTTCTGTTTTTACAGCTGTTCTTGATAATATATTTTGTGCTGCTGTAAATAAAAGACCATTAGGAGATTTTAAATCTGTAAACATTTTAAATAATCTACTAACATCCCGAACAGCATCTGCTGGGGCTCTAAATCCATTCCTTAACAAAAAATCAATTCCTGTTTTTGCAGGAAGATCTTCACCATCATTAAAGAGAGTTGGATTTGGATCGTCAACATTAACCCCAGGGATATCACGTCTGATATAAGGTTGGTTACTACCATCGGATGTACCAGCATTAAATCTATCGTAACCCCACTTCAGTTTGTTGAGAGCTGTAGTAGAAGTTATTAAAGGCATTTAATTTAATTTAAAATGTTCTTCCTTCTGGTGCGTTGTTTTTATATCTGTTTGTTGGACTTTGATACAATTCAGTTCTTTCACCTAAAGCTGATACTTGTGGTGTGCTATATCCTATTGCACCAAACCCTCCATTTTTATAAGGAGTTGGAGATGAAGTAGGATCGCCAATATTAGAATACTGATTATGTAGTAAGGAATTTCCTTGCACATTAATAGCAGGATCTGTGGTTGGATTTGGATTTGGTGAAATCGGTACCGCTAGATTTGAACCATTTGCGTCAAATTTGTCTTTTAATGAATTTGCCATAATATTAAGTTTTAATTGGTTTTATTATAAATATTAACTTGTTTAGGAGGATTGCATTTATTTAAAATTATAATTGCCTAATGCCATAGCATAGCCTACTTTATTTCCATCTAAGTAAACATCACCACCTTCTTTTACGGCATTAAGTAAATCATCAAACTTTTGATAGAATTCAGTTAATGGAATTACAGCTTCGGCTCCTGCTTCTCCTGCTACGAATGTAGGTCTATTAAGAATACCACCTTTTGCTAACTCAGTAACTTCTCCCTTTTTATGTTCACCATTATTATAGAATAAATCGAATATACTTTTACCTATAAATGGGCCACCTACATAATCTGATATTGAATCTCCTATTAATCTACCTAAATAATCACCCCCCATGTAAGCTGCACCGGCAAGCAACCAACCTGGTATTCCAATTCCTTGTAAAGAAGATACAGCAGCTGCTGCTAATGAACCCATTGTTAATCCTAGACCTCCAGATATTACAGATTTACCCATTTGAGAATACATTTCATCTTTACCTAGACCTTCAGATTTTGCTATGTCATTTACATCCATTCCTGTAAATATAGCTTCAATAATAGCTCCTAAAACTGGAATTTTGCTTAAAATACCTCTTAATCCTCCTTTAATTGATTTTAATATTTTAGGGAATACTTTAGGTATATTTTTACTCATCCAACCTTTTCCGGCATTTACAAAATCTCCTACTGTGTTTATTCCTTTCTTTAAACCTTTAAAAGCTGATGTATTTTGAACATATCCTTTAGTAGCGTCATAAGCTGAACCTACTTTACCTTTAGCATAATCATATCCAGCAGATGCTTTATTTCCTACAAAATCATAAGCTGCGCCAACTTTATTTCCAACACCACTTATAGCACCATAAGCTTTACCATACATATTTTTTCCAAAATCCATTGCTTTACCAAAAAACCCTTTACTTGGTTTTGGTGGAGTAGTTGGTTTGGGTGGTTTTGGTTTTGGTGGTGCTTGAGAATTCATTGCTCTATTTCCCATCATTGCATCAGCTCCTGCTTCAACACCCATTAAACCCATATCCATTCCTGCTCCAGCCATCATAGTGCTTCCTGTGGCTGCTGCTGCAGTCGTTCCTGATTCAAATGCATCATGATCTTCATCTCCAGAAAGGAGATAATTCATTCCTAGCATACTAGCTAAACCTACACCTAAACCTAGTAAACCTCTAGCTTTTGGTCTAAATTTTGTTTTTGGTGGTCCACCTCTATTACGGTTAGCTTTATATCTCATATCAGGTTTACCTGATTTTGTTAATGGACCTCGACTACCTTTACTACCAGGACCACCGTACATACCACCACCAGGTCCCATTCCGCCGCCACCACTTCCAGTAGCATCTTCAACCCACATTGGGTTTATAGGACTTGAACCTCTTTTACCAAAAACTTCAAAACCTTTACCAAAGAATGATTTAACTTTACCTACTATTCCTACAGCTGCTTTAATAGCCATAAATCCAGCGGCAATACCTAATAATATTTTACCTGTGTCTGATCTAAGAAAATTAACAACAGACTCAATCATTGGTCCTATCTTTTTTACAAGACTTAATATTACAGGGCCAATTGAATTTGCAATAGGTTCTAATGCTGCTTTTAATTGTTTTACTGCTGACTGCATTTGTCTATCAAAAGCTACAGCTTCTTGATTTAAAGCTGCTTGTTCTTTAGCTTCAGCTTGTTTTACTTTTAATTGATCAGCACTAAGATTTTTATTCTTTTTTAATGATAACATTTGTTCAGAGAGCTCATCATTTCCTATTCCTAATAATTGTGCAAATGACTCTTGGGCTAATACATTATTCTCTAAACTATCTGCGTTTTCTCTAATAAGTCTTTCTTGTTCTTCTGCTATAGTTACTGTGTCCCCTGTTAAAACAGCATGTCTTAATTTATCTAAATTTAAATCTTTTTGAAGGAACATTTCTGCTTCAATTTCTTTAGCAATTGAACTTTCAAAATCTAAATGGGTTTTAGATGCTGCAGCTATTTCATTCATAGTAGTTCCTAACCTTGCTGCTGTGTGAGCTGCTCTAACTAATCCATCTGTACCTCCTTTAATATTAAATCGTACACTACCACTAGCATTAGCTAATTGTTCAAATATTTGTCTTTGATTAAGATAAACTCCTGAAGCATCACTTGATGCATTAAATGATTCTGTAATATCTTGACTCATTTCAGCTAAAGGAACTCCAGCTTCATAAGATAATTTAGCTATTCTTGCTACTTGGTCTGCAGACATCCCAGCATATAAAGTCATATCCTGGAACATTTTGGCATTTTCTTCGTTAAACTTTAAATTTAACCCTGCTGCATCATTTAATTGCCTTTGAGCTCCTATTAATTCTTCTGTAAAGTAGTAAATGTCTTGAGAAGCATCTCCAGCTGCGTGTATTTCTTTTTTTAGTAAATGTGCTTGATGCCCAGCTACTCCAAAGGCTTGACCTACGTCACTTGTAACCTTTAATACATGGTTAAATATAGAGAATAATTCTTTTACAGCTTTAACTACTAAACCAATAATAACAAGGGGATCAGATAATGCATCCATTAAAGAAGCACCTAATCCCTTCAATCCTGTACCCATTACTCTAAATTGCATCCCTAAAGTTGCAGCTTTGTCACCATTATCTGTTAAAGCAGCACCATGGTCTTTCATTTGCATAGAGATTCTATCCAAATCCTCTGACATATCTCCAAAACCAATTTTTTCAGCTAAACCACCTAATCCTTTTATTAGTTTTCCAGATAATCCTGTTGCTTTATTTATATTTTTCTGACGTCTAGAAGTTTCATCTAAAGCTTTATTAAAATCGGCTTGATATCCTACTTGTTCTTCTAATGATTTTTCTTTATCATTTAAAAAGGCAAGTAATTCAACAATTTTATCCCTTTCCTTGTCTGTAAGCTTGTCGCTTTTTAATTGGTTTTCGAGAGATTGTTTTTGTCTTCTTAACCTATTAAATTCTAGATTTACTTTAGTTCGTAAAGCTTTAGTTTCTTTTATTGTTGATTTTGTAAGATCATATTGAATGTCAGATAAATCTTCAGCAAAACCTCTTATTTTTTTAAATGATTTAGTAGCTGCTTTTAATGGATCATCAAACCCTCCTAATTCTTTACCAATATCGGCAAATATAGATTTTAAACCATCTAATCCTGATTCCATTTCAAGGATTTCAGCATTGATACCTTTCATAGAAGTTTCAACTTCTTTTGCAGCAGCTGCAACTGAGCCATATGATTTAGCTAATTCTTTAGCGTCTTTTCCCTTAAAAGGGGAATTTCTATTTAGAGATGCATATTTTTTCTCTAACCTAGCTAATTCTTCGTTTAATTCTTTTATTTGCTTACGAGTTGCCATTTAAGCTATTTTATTATAAATATTAACAATTTATGCTTTTTTAGCTTTAGTGGTTACAAAATCAGGAACTTTTACTTTAGGTGAAGGTTTTGTAAATTTGTCTACGTATTTTTGCCTTTGTGCATTTGCAGGATCATTTCTTTGGGCTTGTTTAAGTATATCTCTTCCCTTTTCTAAATCATTTGTTGAAGTACCACTGTTCTTTTTATTTACTTCTTCAAAATGATCTGCTATTTTTTTATAGGTAAATTTTCTTAACCATATAGGCATTTCATACACAGTATGCCAGTCATACCCACCATTACCATGAAAAACAATTTCATGAAGTTGGGTAAATAAATTTTGTCTATATTCAGCTGCTTCGTTAGGCGTCAGGGAAAAAAAAGTTGGCACCTATTGGAATGTCAATCTCTTCTATTTCTCCGTTTGGTTTTTCTCGATCGAAGGAGAAATCAACGTCGGGTTGAATTTCTACAATGTAGTCTCGAAGGGCTTTGGCATCCCGTGCCAGGAAATAATTATCAACAAATTCTCTAATGTCCTTTTTATCTGTATTACCATCTACTGATAATATCATATGTTTCATTCTAGTAGACATTTCTGGAGAAACATTTTTGTTTAATTTTTTAAGTCCTCTTAATTCTGCTACTACCTTTTTTTCAATTTTATCTGTCATTAATTGAAATTCAACTAATGTTTCAGAATGAGGTAATTGAAAAGAAAATTTATTTATTCCTTTAGTATATAAAGATTCATCAAATTTTTTATTTTCTAATGATGCTAAATCTACTTCATAATCTTCCCCAGCATAAGAAAATTTATAATTAGAACCATACCCAAGTACTCTAGATGCTACTAATAGTGCATTTTTATCACCAATTATTAATTCATCAATATCAGCCCCTGGTGTTACTACTAATGCTTTTAATAGCTCTTCTACAATTGTTCCCTTATTAATATATGTTTGGTTAGTAATAATATCTTCTTCTCTAGCCGTCATATATTTCATTTCAACTTTTCCTGATGAAAATGGACTAGTTGAGGGATATACTAATCCTTTAGAAGGTAATTCTACTATTTCAGTTGGGAACTTAAATTTAGGCTGTGGGGTTGCTTGAGGTGCGGGATTTGGCACAGCTTGTTGTGGTGTATTTTGTGGTTGATCCATATAAATTTTATTTATTATAACTTAATTATCAATTATACATATATAATGTAAAAAAAAGCTTGACCGAAGCCAAGCTATTTTTAAAAATATTTTGATATTTTTTAGAAATTCAAGACGCAGTAATCCATTCCTATTGTCATATCAATATTTTGAGCAGTTCCATCTTCATCCCAATTGTAATCTCCAAATGATGCATCTTTAATAAATGCTCCTTTAATAATCCATTCAGAAACTACATCACCTACAGGTCCTAATACATCAATTGTAAGGTCTTTTTTATAAAAATCAGAGTAACCATCTCTACCTGTTACTGATTCGTGATGTAATCTTGTCCATTCCATTACAGCTTGTGCTCCTGAAGGAGTAATTGGGTCAAATAATTGCATTGTAATGTCATTCCATCTTAATTTACCTTTTACTTTTCTGTAAGTATTGATATGATTAAGTACAATTTCATCTTGTGCAAAACCCATTCCACTAATTCCTTTTATAATGTAAGATGGAATACCATCAACATACATAATAAATCTATTAGCTACTTTCGGTTCAAAAGCTGTGAAAAATATTTCGTTTGGGTTTAATACTGCCATTTTATTTCTTTTTTTATTTTATTATAAATATCTAATTTTTAAGTTTTTACGATGGGAATTCAGCTCCTGTTGGTAAAATGTTGAAATCTAAGTATATAAATTCAGCTGTTTTAGTTGGCTGTAAGTATATAGCACCTACCATTTGGTTTCTATCGATCACATCGGGCCCATTATTTGATGCATCCATTACAACTTTAAACGCGTATAAACCTTGTCTTTGTTGTACTGATTCTAAATATGGGTTTACTTGAGCTAAGAATCCATTTCTTGTTGCTGCTGTATTTTGTTCAAATACTAAGTTATCTGCAATTTGTGAAATGTAAGACTTAAGTTCAATTAATAATCTTCTAACATTTACTCTATCTAAAGCTGATGCTTGAGATTGTAATGTTTTTTGTCCAAATACTACAACTCCTCTTCCTGGGAATGTTGCTATTGGATTTACTTTTCCAGTATATAAATCGTCTCTATTAGTTTGAGTTAATTTTCTTTCAGCTTGAACAACCGTACTTAAACCACCTCTATTAATACCCGCCGGAGCGAACCATGCTTCAGCTGACTTGTCGTTAAACGCATATACTCCAGGCATTAACGTTGAAGCTGGTACCCATACTAATTGTCTAGAATCTGGATCTGCTAATTGTAACCATGGCCAATATGAAGCTGCGTATGAGTTATCTACACTTGCTGCTGTTCCAGTGGCTGCTGTTACTGTTGATCCATAATTTTCTAAATCTAAAATGAATATTGCATCTCCTCTACCTTGTACGTTTTGAATACCTACATTTAATGGTGTAGCATGAGTTCCATTTGAATAAATTAATCCAGGAGATGATAATATATTATATCTGTAATCATCTTTGTTAGCTAATAAATTAAATGCATCTGTGTAATCTGCTATAGAATTTGAATCTACACCTTGAGAATCTGAATTATTTACATCTTGGTAATAATTTTGATTTGCTGCTACAATTGCTCCATCTGCATTTCCAAAAGTACCACTTGCTGCTGATGGAATAGATCCTGTGTATTCAGCTTTTGCAATACCATCATTATCAAAATAATCTGGTGTTTTTAAATTAACTGATTTTACTCTTACAAATCTTGAAGCATTTCTAAAAGATCCTGTTGTTTGAATATAAGGATCTGATGTTCCAGCTCCTATTAAATTTTCTGTAAAATCTCCAATTATTCTAGCTACATAGTTAGATTGTTTTGGATCTAATGAAACATTAGGGAATATTTCTAATATAGATTTTGATTTTGAATTATCATTACCTTGTCTAACAATTACACTAAATGTACCAGATCCAGTATTTGGAGCTTGTATTTCCCATCTAATGTTATCTCTAGTTCCATTTGTTAAAGCACCATTAGCTCCTTCTGTTCCTGAGCTGTTCATTATAGTACCTTGAGAAATAGTTTCTAATGTAAATACGTTTGAGTCTGTTATATCAGCTGCTACTAGTGTAAATACAGCATTTGTTGCTGAACCACCACCTAAATCTGCTGCTACTACTTGTACTTGATCACCTATTACATATCCTGATCCTGCTGTGTCTACTGTAGCTGCTGTAACTTCTGTTAATAAATTAGCTGCTGTTATTGTAGCTTGTGCTGCACTAGAATCTTGTACGTTTGCAGCTGCTAATGTAATATCTAAATCTTGATCACACGCTATAAATCCTGCTGTAACTAAATCTGCTGCTGTAATTTTTAATACATTACTTGCAACATAATTAGTTCCAATAGCTGCAACTGATACTGCTGCTAAAGCACCTGCTCCATCACCTGTTACTGTTATAGTACCACCAGCACCTGTTTGTTGTGAACCACCTGTTACACTCGATACTGCAATTGTAAATGGACCAGTTACGTTACCTAACGTAGTACCACCTGTTAAAGCACTAATACTTAATACGTTTTGAGCATTTATTAATTGTCCAGTTCCTAAAGCACCTGCTGCTATGTCAATATTTCCAGCTGCATATCCAGATCCTACATTAGTAACTGTAATACCTGTTATAGTTGGAGCTGTTGTTCCTGTTACATCTACAGTTGCTCTAGCATTGTTTACAGCACCTTGTGTTAAGATAACATTAGTGTATTGAGCTGTTCCTGCATTTGTAGGGTTAGTACCTGCTTGAAATTCTGATAATAAATCGTCGACAGCTGTTAATAATTTTCCGTTAGAAGTAGATACAACAATATCTGCTTTTGCTCCAGTACCTGTTCCTGTTACTGTAGCAAGATCTTTGTCATTATAAGCTGCTGCTGCACCACCAGATCCTCCACTTGATAAACTACCTAAAATACTAGCACCTACTGTTAAGGCACCACTTTCAGCTTCTGAAGTTGGTATTAAAGATGAAGAAGCAGGACTAAATGATCCTGAATTTACTCTGGTTACTAATAATGAAGTTCCTCCATTATTAAAATAATTATATGCTGATACAGAAGTAAAGTAAGTGAAAGTATCCGATCCACTACTAAAGGTACTACCAAAGTTAGCTAAGTACTCAGAATAACTAGTTACTAATTTTGGAACTCCTTTTTTACCTAATACAGTAGGACCAACAATA
>JACLAC010000522.1_pt1 | contig 41353 bp, 37 predicted proteins | sample 8027881 | NCBI WGS metagenome assembly JACLAC01 (sample SAMN15725517, study PRJNA655200) | protist metagenome | isolation source: fluorescence activated cell sorting (FACS) single amplified genomes of... | place: Spain: Blaines Bay Microbial Observatory, Mediterranean Sea | collected 2016-01-19 | reverse complement strand
TTCAATTAGATTTTAGGAACAAGTTTATTTTCTTTGTGTCAATTGGTTTGGCGACAGTGCTACTCTATTTTTACAATGCTTTTATTGTACTCAAACACCCCACAGAACCGTGCTTGCGTTATTCGAAAACAAGGTTCCTGGACAACTTTGCTTCTCGATCAAAATGACCTTAGGTCAACCACAAGATGCGGCCAAGGCAACGAGAATAGTTGTACACGGTGATCAAAGCGCTTGATACTACGGCTACTGATTAAGACTGCAATGCTGCTACTAGTTAGCCAGAACTGGGGGAATGGCGCTTACCTTGCGGGGTCCTCTATTTACCTCACTCTTCACTCACCTCGGTCCTGATAAAATGCTTGATCGGGGAAGCATTCCCTTGGCAGGTATGCGTCGTGCCAAAAATGCCACTAATTGCTTTTCGGTGATACGTGGTCGTCTGTGTTTATTTGCGGTGCAAGGTCTGCAGCGTTAGACCTGCAGCCCAAAACTCTCCATTCTCGGGTGTTCGTAGGTGGCGCTTGTGAAGTACAACACGTCATCAAACAACAAATTACAAATATTGACAATGATTTCTTTGATATCACACATGCTTTGATGACACGAAAAACATGGCGGCTTTGATGAACTGCGTGCGTCCAGGATGCTGAAGATTTTCACACGGATTTGTCTTTATTAAAAGAATGCGGAGTGGGGCCAATTCACCTGAGAAAGGGGTGAGATATTTTAGTAATTCCGGTTTGCTCTGCAAAGCTAATATCATGCACGATCTGAATCGCTGTCCTAGCTTCTTCCAGTCCGAAACCCTGCCCAGCGAGTGTCTGCTGATAGACCAGCGTGTGAAGATCGGTGAAGCCTCCACTGAATTCGATCTCTTCCCCGTCCAGTGTGATGCTACGATAAGTGCGTTACCCCTTGGCTTTGACCTCAGGAGGGATGTGGTTGATGTCAATCGAGAGAAACCAGGGTACTCGGGCTTTCTCTAGTTCTAGGTAACCCGCACAGGTCGTTGGCGTTGAGACATGAACTTCGTTGCGCTCCACCTCTCCAAAGAGCCAGGTGAGCATATCGAAGAAGTGCACTCCGATGTTGGTTGCCAGTCCTCCCGACTTCTCCTCATCTCCTTTCCAGGAACGCAGGTACCACTGGTCACGGGAGGTCAAGTACGTCAACTGCAACTCATATTTATCCTGTCGACGTTCTTGCTGGATTTTCTCTCGCAGAGCAATCAGCGCTGGATGAACCCGAAGTTGTAGAATTGTCCAGACTCGTTGTCCCGTGTCGGCTTCTAATACCTGCAGCGCTTCTACGTTCCAGGGATTGAGTACCAGTGGCTTTTCACAGAGTGCATCCGCTCCTACCCTCAGTGCTGTCCGGATATGTGCATCGTGGAGATAGTTGGGTGAGCAGATACCAGATAGTGAATCTCTTTCCCTTCGTTTTCACGGCGTAGTTTCTCCAAATGACGATCAAAACGCTCGTATTCTGTAAAGAATGCACAGTCTGGGAAGTAGCTATCGAGAATACCGACGGAGTCGTGCTTATCCAAAGCGGCAACCAGTTGACTGCCCGTGTCTTGAATTGCCTTGAGGTGTCGTGGCGCAATGTAGCCGGCAGCGCCGGTGAGTGCGAAGTTTTTCAATAGATGCCTATGAGTTTAGCGATACTAATTGTTGCCCACTCAGTCGATAACTCTGTTGGGTATGTGGACATTGGGCCTCCTCGTGCCCACTCAGTGGTAAATCTAGTTGCTCACCATACTCACTCCTCCAACCAATTTGCCGAGCAGGAACACCAACCATCAGCGCATAGTCTGGGACATCTTTGTTGATCACCGCTCCGGCTCCAATGAAAGCATAGCGTCCGATTGTCACCCCACAGACTACCGTGCAGTTGGCTCCCAGAGTTGCTCCTTGCCTGACCAGAGTATTGCGGTATTCTTCTTTGCGGACAATCGCCGCCCTTGGATTGTAGACATTGGTGAAGACCATGCTCGGGCCACAGAAGACATCATCTTCCAAGGTGACGTTGTCATAGACTGAGACATTATTCTGGATCTTGCAGCGGCTACCAATCACCACCCGGTTTCCGACAAAGACATTTTGGCCGAGAGAACATCCTTCCCCTATGATAGCTCCTGAACAAACATGACTGAAATGCCAGACCTTGGTGCCTTCCCCTATGGTGGCACCTTCATCAATGATGGCGCTCTCGTGTTGCCAATAACTTAAAGCCGCCACACTCGAACCCCCTGTTCATCTAGTGCTGCTTTTGGTGCAATTCCTTTGACATCAACCACGACCCCGCCAGGGATTAGTTTATCATGCCACTGATCCAATCCCCACTCCCTGTACAACTGATGAGCCACTGCCAGCACGACTGCTGATACTTTTGGCGAGCTCTCCAAGTTCCCCATCAACTCTACCCTGTACTCGGCTTTTGCTTCTGCTGGATCACAATGGGGATCATGCACCAACACCTCGCAACCATAGTGCTGGAGTTCCTGGATGACGTCTGGGACACGCGAGTTGCGCAGATCTGGGCAGTCTTCCTTGAAGGTTAGCCCCAGAACAAGCACCTTCGCACCGACTGCTCCAATTCCTACCTTGGCCAATTCCTGCACGGTGCGGCGGGCAATGAAGGTTCCCATCTCATCGTTGATCCGTCTCCCAGAAAGAATCACCTGCGGGTTGTAACCTGCTCGCTCTGCCCGGTGTGTCAAGTAGTAGGGATCAACTCCGATGCAATGGCCACCCACCAGTCCTGGCTGAAAGGGCAGGAAATTCCACTTGGTGCCCGCAGCTTCCAACACTTCTCGTGTTTCGACTCCCAGCCGATCAAAAATTAAAGCCAGTTCGTTGACGAAGGCGATGTTTAGGTCACGCTGGGCGTTTTCAATCACCTTGGCCGCTTCAGCTACCTTGATCGAAGAGGCCCGATAGACCTCAGCCGCTACAACAGATCCATAAAGATCAGCGACTCGCTCCAAGGCTGCTGGCGTCGAACCTGAGACGACCTTGAGAATCGTAGTGAAGGTGTGCTGCTTGTCTCCCGGATTGATGCGCTCTGGCGAATACCCCAACGTGAAGCCCTGCGCTGACACCTGCTCCTCAGCCGAGCCGGTCAAGTACTTCAATCCTGAAAGTCGCTCCAATACAGGAGCACAATCTTCTTCGGTACAACCTGGATAAACTGTCGATTCATAAATCACTAAATCCCCAGCCTTGAGAATCTTGCCAACTGTTTCGGTGGCCTTGAGCAAGGGAGTCAGATCGGGTTGTTTTGCCTCGTTGATCGGAGTCGGGACTGCTATGATGTGGATTGAGGCCTGACGAAGATCCTCTGGGTTATCGGTGAATGATAAATTTGCTTGCTGGAGTTCCTGAGTGGAGACCTCATCGGTTCGGTCATGCCCCTGTCGAAGCTCTGCCAAGCGAGTGGTGTTGACGTCAAAGGCGATGACCGGTCGATGCTGACCGAAGGCGACTGCGACGGGGAGTCCCACGTAGCCAAGCCCAATGACCGATATAGTTTCGGGATACACGGTTATTGTCAAAAGAGAGGAGAGATTTTAGTTCGGATTCTAAACATGCGGTGGATATACCAAAACACATATTAAGGCTTTTACATAATTTATCATCTCTTTCTTTCAGGTGATTTTCCTAGCATCGATAACCTTGAAAAGCCATTGACATTGAAACTCTGATTTCTAGTTTTTCGCTTTACCATCCCAGATGAGTTTGACCGTGAGAGCAAGATTCTGTAATAGTTTGCCGCGCTGCGATCCTGATGACATCAACCCTTTATTTTCCGTCACTGCGAGGAGGCTCCATGCCGGCGTGGCAGTCCAGGCCCTTGTGCTATCGTGAATATGTGTAGTGGATCGCCACGCTTCGCTTGCGATGACTGAAGAGCGTTGGCGCGGATCTGTCCAGCATGTACTGTGGCTAAATCGCCCAAACGCAAGACATCCATTCGAGCAACAAGCACCTCGATGCTCGTCAAATTACGTTCGGGATTTGAGGAGCGTTCTGCACCTTAAACCAGTTCCATGTAGTGGATGCTGGAGATACCCATACGACCGTCGTGCTTTTTAAAAGCTGTACGAACCGATGCCGGCTTTTTCTTCATCGTGTAAATCACGGCATTGGTATCCAGCGTGTATTTCAGCATTACATTGCTTCCCGCTCTTGATCGGCCGGTTGCTCAAGCGAGGCCATGAAATTCTCCGTTACACCTTCCTCGCGGAACCAACTATCCCAACCCTCTCCAGCAGGGACAATCAAACGACCACAACCAACCGGAATGATGTCCACCCTCTTGATTGATTCGGGGAGCGCTACATCCTTCGGTAGACGGATTCCCTGAGAGGTATTGCTTTTGAACAAAGCACCACTTTTCATCAGCAATTCCTTATAATTTTTTGGACATACAAAAAACCTATCCATAGGTGCTCCAAGCCAAAACTCCGTCAAGAGCCAAAATGTTGGTTCGGTACTAGAAGGAGCTTCTAAAGATCATGAGAAGATGTTTTACAGCGAGGAATATTCGACTGCGACGATGAAGTGCCAAACTGCAGAGAGCTTCGAGATGGAAGTCCTCTGCCCGGTTGGAGAAGCGAATCGCGATGCCAACTTAATCCATATGGCGTTCTCTTGAATTTTGATTGACGCTGTCCAAATCTGAACATATGCTTTGACATATGTTATATATTTTAGGAGTCAACCCATGCCTGCTGAGCGTCAAGTTAAATTATTTCGTAATGGCCGTAATCAGGCGGTTCGGATTCCCCGTGAATTCGAGTTGGAGGGAAAAGTTGCAATCATGCATCGTGAAGAGGATCGTTTGATTATTGAACCCATACGAAAGCGGGGCTTGCTGGCTACGCTAGCAAAGCTGCCCACACTGGAGGATGATTTTCCAGATGTTGATCAAGGACTCATACCTCTGGATTCCCCTGATTTATGAACGTACCTCTCTATTCACTAGATACAAATATTCTCTCTGATCTGGTCCGTCACCCTCGAGGGGTTGTGGCCAAAAAGATTGCTGTGGTGGGAGAGAATGAAATCTGTATCTCTATCATCGTCGCTGCAGAACTACGATTTGGAGCAGCGAAAAGAAATTCTGCTCGACTTAGTAATCAAGTGGAGACCATACTGGCTGCCATGTTGGTAGTTCCTTTCGACGTGCCTATAGATCGTGAGTATGCCAAACTTCGGCAATTGCTGGAGTCATCGGGCAATTCTATCGGGCCTAACGATCTCTTGATTGCTGCCCAGGCAAGAGCAAATGGGCAGATCCTCGTCACCAACAATGTTCGTGAATTCACCAGAGTTCCTAGCCTGCAGGTCGAAAATTGGCTAACCTAGATTGGAGAACGAGGTTTAGGAAGGGAAAACAACGGATCTTCTCCGAGCCTACAGGTGCCGACCACCATTTACGATTCTCCTCCCCACTTGTTGAGTAGCTTACCCCAATAAGGCCATAGCCGTTTATCCATACCGCTTGGAGTTCTATCTTAAAGATTGGTCACGAGGCCATTTTGTTAAGTCACAACTTTGTTCTGTGACTCCGGGTAATGCAGTTAAAGTGAGTTTTCACAATTCGACGGTATGCACCTTGTCAGCAATGCCAGAGAAGTCCCCGTCTGGCAGCAGTGCTAGACATTAATAGCCGAGAAGTTGGCGGGGTTGTATCAAAGTCCCCCGGGCTGATGAGCAACGTAGCGAGATTCTTCTGATGCTTCATTTCCTTGCACTTCCCATTTGTACCGACCAGACTTGAACAATTTATTGAACAAGTGAGGCTATCATGAAAGTCGTTACCTACTCCCATGCGCGCAATGCGCTCAAGTCGATTTTGGATGGGGTCGTTCAGGATGCCGATGTAACCATCATTAGTCGCCGTGACGCAGAGGGAGATGCGGTAGTGATGTCGCTATATTACTACAACAGCATCATGGAAACACTGCATCTAACCAGTAACCCAGCGAATGCCGCAGCTCTGGCCAAGGCAATTGAACAAGATAAAGCTGGACAGGCACAAGATCATCAACTGCTTACCATTGATTAACCTTGCGAGCCATTCGCTTTGTACCAGACGCATGGGAGTCTTACCTATACTGGCATTCCCAGGATAAGAAAACGCTCAAGCGCTTGAATTCGCTGATTCCGGCTACTGCACGTGATCCGTTCGCAGGTATCGGTCAGCCCGAGCCACTGCGTGGTGATTTGTCCGGGTGCTGGTCTAGGCGCATCGATGAAGCACATCGCTTGGTATATCGTGTAACTGATGCTGATCTGGTCATCATTGCCTGCCGATTTCATTATGCTGGTACGGCATAGCTGCATGGCACTGATGATTAACTCGATCAAGACAAGATGTCACGCTCCACTCTCGATGACGATGATTGAAGTATGTGTCACTGCGAGGAGGCTCCATGCCGAAGTGGCAGTCCAAGCCATTGTGGTATCGTCAATATGAGTAGTGGATCGCCACGCTACGCTCGCGATGACGGTAAAGCAGAGGGTCGTAAAGGTTCGCCACGTTATGCTCGTGATGACAGTGTGGTCGTGGCTCTGTAATTGATTGCCGGGCTGCGCTCGCGATGACGTAGATGGTTGATTACGTCACTGCGAGGAGGCTCTATGCCAACGTGGCAGTCCAGGCCCTTGAGGGGTAGTCCATAAAATCTGAGTGATGGATCGGCACGCTGCGCTCGCGATTACGGAGGAGTGCAGGGTCGGTAATCTTTTGCCACGCTTGCGAAGACAATGGGGCTGAGGTTTCGCAATTGACCACTGCGCTCGCGACGACGAAGGGGGAAAATTACGGCCAAATGATTATTTGCCTGGAATTTCTGAATGATGATCGTTAATGTTAGATAAAATAAACTAAGTTTATTAAACTAAGTTGTAAAAAAGGTATGGAGATCGTAAATATTCACCAGGCAAAATGTCATTTATCAAGGTTACTTCAAGGAGTTGCTGAGGGTCGACCTTTTATCATCGCCAAGGCAGGCAAGCCGATTGCCCGGGTGATCGCAATTGATGCTCCGGAACCGGCGCAGATCAAGCGACTGGGATTTTTGGCAGGGCAGTTTACCGTCCCAGATGATTTTGACCGAATGGGCCAAGAGGAGATTCTTGCTCAGTTTGGGCTGGACGAATGAATCTGTTGCTGGATACGCACCTGCTGATCTGGGCTGCCTCAATGCCTCAACGTCTATCTAGTGCTGCGTCTAAATTGATGGAACAACCGGAGCATCAACTTCACTTTAGTGCGCTAAGCCTATGGGAAATTACGATCAAGCGCGGCCTGGGGCGGCCAGACTTTATTGTGGATCCTTCTTTGCTGCATCATGGGCTGATTGAAAATGGCTACACAGAACTCGTTGTCAAGAGTTCACATAGTCTCGCACTTGACCAATTACCACCAATTCACAAAGACCCTTTCGATAGGATGTTAGTTACTCAAGCGGTTTTCGAAGGTATGTTGCTTTTGACCACGGATTCGGTGGTTGCTCAGTATCCAGGGCCGATCAGGTTGGTTTAAGTCAATTTGACTAGAGAAGCTGGAATATCTGCTGATGACAAGGAGGCTTTGTTCCGAAAAATTGTAATCGTTTAGTAAGATCAGCCGGTTGATTGATACGGCTTTCATATTATGAGAAATGCAACAGTTCTCATTGATCCTTACTGGAACCATATTTCGATGATGCTGCCATCAAGACAAAGATTAGGCTTTGTACAGTCATAAAGGTTATCTGCCAGATGAAGTAGTCGAGGATTTGTCCAAGGCAGAGTATCAGGACACTGGCCCAAAGCCACATAGGCGCCCTACGAAACTTCCAAAACCAAGAGGCAACAAACCCCAGGGCTAGGAAGAGGCCAATCCATCCCATTTCAACCCAGACTGTCAGCAGAGCGTTGTGTGCATTCCATGATTCGTTTGCATTCTGAATCATTGAAGCCATCGGACCCGAGGCTTCTTCAGAAACTGCGTAACCGAACGATTTGACTCCTACACCGAAAAAAGAGGGATGCTGAATGCCATACTCGATCGCCATTCTATAAAGCGCAAATCTGGGGTCGATATCCTCTAGTTGTGAAAACTCACTAACAAATTGTAGTTCTTCCCAAGTTTGCTGACTTTTCACCATCACTCTCGGATTGAAGATCAAGGTGATGACTGAAACACCAATCAAAAAAAAACCAATCCCACCAAATATTTTCCAGTAGTACTTTTTCCGATTCGTGGCCCTGCCAAACTGCGCAAACAGTATCAACACAGCGTAAATGATTAGAATCAGGATCGCATTTCGACTGCCTGAGAGTACAATTCCCCACACAGAAGCTAAGGCCCCAGCAATTCCAAGAAACCACTGCTTTTGTACTACACCAAACAAAGAAATTCCCAACAAAGCAACAGAAATAACCCCATAGGGATTTTGGTTTTCAAACAGTGAACTTAAACCACCTGATCTGACATTCGAATGAAGTTCTAATCCCAGACCAATGGAAGCAAACCAAGATTGCAACTGCCAATCAGCAAACAATTGTTCAGCCATGGTCAATCCGCTGACAACTAAAAACCAGCCGAGTAACACCGCAGTCATGGAACGAAAATTTTGAGATCTAACTAGAAGTAAAAAGGTCAAAAACACTAAAAGGTGAATCGTATAACGTCCTGCATGCTTCAAGCTATGACCCCGCCATTCACTGAACCAAGCCCCTAACCACATCCACACAAAGAGCATTGCCATCAACAACAAAGGAATCTTAAGCTGATTCCAGACTTCTGGAATCCTGAGCAGGTGGATCAATACGGTAATCCCAAGCCACATTGGCAAGAAAAGGGTATAGGTACTGAGTTGGATGGGAAATGAAATCTGAAGGATCGACTCTAAGAATGATTGTATTGCAGGGGTTTTGAGAGGAAGTGAAAAAGTCAGGATCCCAAGCAAAAGTATGGAATCTCTGACAACGTCCCAGCGAATTGATTTCATTTATTTTTTATAGTGAAAGATCGATAGTCTTTTCTTTTGGAAACTGGCTTGAAGTCAAATCAGTGAACGTCAGGAGGTTTTGAATTACAAATCAATGATCATTTTCAAGAAACTGAACGAATTCTTGGAGGGTGCGGAGGGTGTGCCAGAAGAGCTGGATTGGGCAAAGACTTGAGAGTAGAAAGCGAGTGCAACTAGATACAGTATTAGATCAGGGAGTTCTTGAAATCACGCGGAGAGACTTGCCTTCAGCAGGTTGGTGGAGGCGTTGGTATTGTTCCAGAAAGAGAGGAACTACCATTCGCAGGTACTCATCCTTGAGATCAGAGTCTTGCTGCAGATCCTGCTGACGTAAACGAAGACGCAGGAGGAAAGAGTCCTGGGAGAATTCGAGCAGCCGATCTCCTTCGGAGACTACGACAATTCCCTGACGATGAAGCAAGCTCTGTTGCTGCAGGAGTTCATAGTCTCGAAGATCCAACAACTCTGCCCAGAACCGGAAGCTGTGTTGCAGTTCTGTGGTGTTACGATCCTTGGCAAAGTAGATCTCAGCGTTCTCAGAGAGCGCCCGCACCAAGTCCCGTTGTTTCCGTAACTGTGATTGAGAACGCATCGCATTCGAGGGCCGGACGATCACATCGTATTCCAGCCAGTAGAGCAGACCGTAGACCAATAGCACAAAGCCCATGATCAGTGGGGAGGCGATTGCTGAATAGAGATGGGCAACAACGCCAAGCAATCCAAAAAAGAGACCCAAGGCATTCAACAGCAGAGTGGTTTGCCAGACGCTCAGACCCTTTTGCAGACAACGATGATGCAGGTGATCCTTGTCCGCAGCATAGAAAGGGATACCCTTGAGGTAGCGTCGTAAAAAAGCAAAGGCCGTGTCCACCAAGGGGATACCCAGCAAAAGAACAGGCACCAAGGACACTGAACCATTACCAGTCACAGCAATCACTTTGACCGAGAAGACTGCCAACAGATAGCCCAGCAGCATACTGCCAGAATCCCCCATGAACAGAATGGCTGGAGGCTTGTTAAAGAGCCAGAATCCGAAAATCGCCCCGGCCAGAGCCAAGCTGAACAGCACCAGTTGAAAATTTCCAGCCCACCAGCACAAGGCCCCCAGCAAGAGAGTCGTGAACAAACTCAATCCCCCAGCGAGTCCATCCAGCCCATCCACCAGATTGATCGCATTCATCACCCCAACCACCCACAGCACCATTAAAGGACCACCGAACCAACCAATCTCAACCAGCCCAATCAAGGGCAACTGAATTGTATCTGGTCGGAAAATGACGGTGGCTGTGAAGATGCCAAGGACGAGCTGCCCAAGCAGTTTGTAGCGGGCTCTTAGGTTCTGCTGATCATCGAGGAAACCAAGACCACAAGCAAACGCAGCGCTGATCAATAGCCAGAGATAGGAACCAGAGAGGGGAGAGGAGATCTGCTCAAAAGGCAGCGCTGTCGAAAGTAGCAAGGTGGTCGATAAGCCAATCAAGATCCCAACACCACCCCAGCGAGGAATTGAAGTTTGATGTTGATCTCGCAATCTTGGGGAGCTCTTATTTGCCTCATTCTGTTTGGTACGACGCAAGAGCACCAACAAGCTGAGAGTAGTCAGCAGGAGTGCTGCGAGAAAAGCAAAGGCTAGGTTATTGAGGAGGGTAATGGGCATGTAGAAAAACCGTCAAAAATTGAGAGTGAATTACATTTTGCCCGAATTTTTAAAATAGTTCATATACTTTACACAGCAGATAATCGAAAAACCTATTTTTTCAGTAAAGCTTCCAAAATCCGTGCGCAAGCTTGGCCATCTCCATAAGGATTGTGAGCTTTCGCCATGTGAGCATAGCTTTCCGGCATGCTAATTAGCTCCGAAACACTGTCGACAATTCGCCCACAGTCTGCACCGACCAATCGAACTGTGCCAGCCTCCACCGCTTCCGGACGCTCCGTCACATCACGCATCACCAGTACGGGTTTGCCAAGGCTTGGGGCCTCTTCCTGAATTCCACCGCTATCGGTAAGAACAAAATAGGCATGCTTGAGCAAGAGCAGAAAGGGCTCATACTCCAGTGGAGGCAAGAGGTGTACATTGGGCAGCGCCTGCAGCAACTCAAAGACTGGCTTCTGTACCGCTGGATTCAGATGAACAGGATAGACGAAATGAACTTTTGGGAAGGAGTGGGCCAGTGAGCGCAGGGCTTCACAAATTTGAAGAAATCCCTGACCAAAATTTTCACGTCGATGACCGGTGATCAGAACGAACCATTGCGTTTGCCATGGAAAGGACAATTGTCTATTCAGAAATGATTCGATCTTGCTCTTGCGCTGTGGCCCCTCATCCAGACGCTTCAAAACCCAGAACAGGGAATCGATCACAGTGTTCCCTGTCACATGGATGGTTTCCGGAGATACTTTTTCATCAAACAAATTTTGGCGACTCTGCTCGGTCGGAGCAAAGTGCCAGCTGGCTACTCGGCTGACAACCTGACGGTTGAATTCCTCGGGATAAGGTGCTTGCAGGTCATAAGTGCGCAGGCCTGCTTCTACATGCCCAACAGCGATACCACTATAGAAACCTGCAATCGCCGTGGCCAAGGCAGTCGTGGTGTCCCCATGCACCAGCAGAGCATCCGGTTTGACTCGCTGCAGCACTTGCTTCATACCCTGCAAGACTCTACTGGTCACATCGAAGAGATCCTGCCCTGGGCGCATCAGATCAAGATCGATGTCTGGGTGAATCTCAAAAATTTGTAGCACCTGATCCAGCATCTCCCGGTGCTGAGCTGTGACACAGACCGATGATTCAAAATTGGGGTGATCCGCCAGAGCGTGAACTAGGGGCGCCATCTTGATTGCTTCAGGCCGAGTGCCAAAGACCGTCAGGACTTTCATCAGAGAGTCTCCTGAGTACTGGTCAACATCCCTTCCATTGCAGAAACACAGGCTTCCTTGGAAAAGTGTTGGATCGCATAGTTCCGTCCAGCAGCCCCGATTGCTTCAAATCGCTCAGCTTGCCTTAGCATTTTCTTGAAAGCCTCTACACAAGCATCCAAGTCAGCGGAATCAGCGGTGACACCACATTCAGCTGCTTGAACAATTCCGTGTCCATCACTTTGGGACTGGAGGAAAGCCACAACTGGTAGTCCAGCTGCCATGTAGCCAAGAATTTTTCCAGGGACGACAGGCGTTTGATTTTGTGGACTTAGACAAACCAAGCCCAGGCTGCAGATCCTCAACAAATCAGGGTAGACATCACGCCCGATAAATCCTTCAAAGCGAACATTACTCAGGTTTTTTTGGGCTACCAACTGTGCCAGTCTTGATTTCTCAACCCCATCACCAACCAGCAGAAATAGCAGATCGGGTTGCTGCTTCTCAACAAGCTCTGCGACCTCCAGCACTCGTTCTAGGTATTGTGAAGGCCCCATCACTCCAGCAAAGACTGCGACATAGCGTTGTGTGATCTTCCATTTGGCACGAAAATCAACTGTCAGGGTTGCAGACTGGTGATGGCCGATATCGACCCAGTTGTGCAGGATTCGTAGCTTGTTGCCAAAATTTGGGTAGTGTTGCAGAACAGAACTTCTGTTGCCTTCTGAGTGCACAGTTATGACGTCTGCTTTGCGATAAACGTAGCCTTCCAACCATCGAAAAAACCGAATCTGCCAAGGATTGCGCAACACCCCCAAGTCAATTGCATTCTGGGGAAACAGATCCTGTACGTTGAGCAGAAACTTTGCTTTCGACCTCAACCACACGCCAACCAGCGCCAAAGGCAAGGGTGGACTGTACACGATCACAGCATCCGCTTGCAGACGATGTTGCCGAACTTTCCAGAGAAACTGCAGCGGCATTAGCAACTGGGCGATTCCACGCACGAGGTAATTGACGTTGTGGTGTGGCAACGTCTTGATTCGTAGAACCTGAATGCCGGCCTCATCTTCCAATTCAGAAATTTGTTGTGGAGTGGAATCCTGATCCAGATTGTATTCAGGCCAAGTGGTCATCACCGTGATTTGATGACCTCTTGAGCGGAGTTCCTCGGCCAGTTCAAGCATCAGGTGGGAAGCAGAACGGATTTCAGGAGGGTAGGAATCCGTAACGAGCAGGATTTTCATGTGAGTTCGCAGACCACAGGTTTGCCTGTTGCCAAGGACTGCTCAATCGCAAAGATCGTCTCCATTGTCGATAGTGCTTCGGCAAAAGCCACCAGAGGTTCCTCCTTATTGGCCACACAGTTGACAAAGTGTTGGAGTTCTTCCCGATAGCCCATCTCTTGTCCTGTCGTCTTGAAGCGCTCCGTCTTTCCAGACCCATGACGCTCACTCTCCCGAAAATCCTCGAGCACCAGGGTTTGTCCTTCACAGAAAACTTCAAGCCGCTCACGAGAATAGGCTTTAGCTCCAGATGCTGAATACGTCAGATTGCCCACCGAACCATCACGAAACTTCAGACTGATCACGATATTATCATTGTTGATGACCACCTGGTTATCCCCAGATACACGCTCTGCAATCACTCTTTGCACAAGGGATCCTGTTAACGCTTGTAGCAGGTCGATAAAATGCGACATCTCCCCAACAATTCGGCTGCGTCCCTCATCTTCCGAATGCACCCAGTGATCTGCGGAGACGAAGCCTGCGTTGATACGTAGCTGAGTCACTACCGGAGACTGTCGATTCTTTAACCATTGCTGAAGCTGGCGAGTGTGGGGGGAGAAGCGGCGGTTGTGTCCTACCAGAACCATGGGAAGGCAGGCCTGTTCGGCTGCTGTTTGACGAATGGACTGTAATTCTTCGGGTGTAACGCAGAGTGGTTTTTCGAGGAACAAGTGCTTTTGTTGAGCGAGCGCAGTTTGCACCAGCACTGCGTGATTGCTGTGTGGGGTCAGGCCGACAATCGCCTGAATCTCAGGATTTTCCCAAACAGCCTGAGCATCTGTAGACTGATGAGCAAAACCGAATTTCCTACCACTGTGCTCGACATTGGCACCTGAATTGGTCGCCAGTGTATGCAGTTGAGCGTTTTCCAACTTGATGAGCGCAGGCAACAGCAGCGCCTTGCCAAACAAACCAGCTCCAATCACCCCCAGGTGAACGCTGCCAACTGAAGAAAGTCGCGTGGTTTTTTGGGGAATCGGCAAGGTACGCTGCAGTGGAGCTACTTCAGGATATTCGAGCAAGACCCCAATCGGATTGCTCAGGGCGCCACTAATCAACTGCTGATAAATGGACTCCGCTTCTGTCAGTGGAATTCGGTGTGTGATTAATGGCTGGACATCAATTCGGTGTTGAGACAAAAGGCGTAAAAATTCCTCCAGGTTGCGGCGCTGGGTCCAACGCACATCACCGATCGGCAGATCAATACCCTCCAGTTCATAGAGGGGATCCAATGAACCTGGACCAGCCGCCTTCGAGACCACTAGTTCGATCTCCTTTTGCCACAGCTCGTTGCGATCGGGATGTATATCTGCCACACCGACTACAACGATTCGACCCCTGGCTCGACAGAGTTGAATCGCTTGGTCAACTGGCTCTCGTTTCTTGGTGGCTGCCGTGATGATGATCGCATCTGCCCCATTTGCCTGGGTGATGGATTCTGTGAACTTTGTAAGTTCGCTTACCTGATCCGTAACCGCTGTAAAGCCAAACTGCTTGGTCAGCTTTATCTTGTCTGGAGCCGGATCGTAGGCAATCACCTCACAACCGTAGGCCCGGAGTAGTTGCACCGTCAGTAAGCCCAGCAGGCCAAGTCCCATCACAACAACACGGGAGCCAAAGCTCAGTTGGGCAGAGCGAATCCCGTGCAAGGCAATGATGCCCAGCATCCCAAAAGCTGCCTCTTCCTCACGCACTCCTTCTGGTATTCGACAGGCAAGGTTGACCGGAACCGAAACAAACTCAGCGTGGCTGGCAAAACCCTGACCGACACAGGCCACCCGGTCTCCAGGTGAAAATTCTGTTGCCGCCAACCCGCATTCTTCAACAATCCCCGCACAGGAGTAGCCCAGTGGCGTAGGTGTATCCAAACGCCCCATCGCTTCCTGCCAGGTCTTGAGCAAACCCTCCTTCTTGGCCTTCTCCCAGACTCTTCGCACCAGATCCGGTCGAGCTGCCGCCTTGCCTGCGAGAGACCTACGTCCCAGTTCAATCGTAGAACGCTCCGTACCAATGCTGATCAGTGATTGGCAATTGCGCACCAGAATTCGTTTGCTGCCACAGCGAGGAACCGGTACTTCACGCAACGCCACCTCCCCTGTCTTGTAGCTCTGGACGATTTGTCTCATGAACGCTGCTGCTCTTGCTTGAGCACATAGTTCTTGACCGCAGAGGACATGCCTGGAGGAAACTCGGCGTCACGCTGAATAGCTTCCCAGTTCTTTTCGAACCAACTAATCGTATTGCGCAGACCTGTGGCAAAATCAGTTTTCGGATTGTAGCCCAACAAATCCCTAGCCCGATCCACGCTCGCCAATAATCTGGACTTTGTGTCCCACTTGCGCCGATCGGTGTAGAGCAATCCGGCCTTATTGCCTGTCAGTTCGTTGACCGTGTTGGCCATCTCAACAATTTCGGTTTCTGCTGCGGAGGCAATATTCATTTCTTCCCCAATTGCCTCTTCCCGAATCCCTGCTCGCAACAAGGCATCCACGATGTCCTCCACATAGGTGAAATCCCGGGTCATCTTGCCGTCACCAGTGATCGGCAGAGGCTGCCCTTTCATCGCCCAGTAGATGAAATTGGGGATCACATTGCGATATTGCCCTGGAACTTCCCCAGGTCCGTAGGAATTGAAGAACCGAGTCTTGACAATCGGCAAACCGTAGTGATGCCAGTAGAAATTACAGTAAAGTTCCCCCGCCATCTTGGAGATTTGGTAGGGAGTGCTCAGGTGCATCGAGACAAACTCTTCCTTCAGTGGCAGGGGTGCCTGCGCCCCATAAATCGCACAGCCGGAACCAGCATAAACAAAGCGCTTGATACCTCCCTGCAAGACCGCATACTCCAGCATCTTGACCGTTCCCAACTGGCTGACGAGCAAGTCCTTTTCCGGGTAGTCCACAGAGTTCTGGTTGGCGAAGAAGGCAGCCAAGTGAAAGATGAAGGCGGGCTTCTCGTGAAAGACACGCTTGAGGTCAACATCATTCGTGATGCTGCCCTTGACAAACAGTACATTTGGCAAATTAGGTATGTTCCAGGCGTAGGAAGCAGAGAGATCATCCAGGATGATGACTTTGGCCGCACCGGCTTCCGCCAAAGCCTGGCAGAGATTGCTGCCGATTGCTCCCGCACCACCGGTGACGAGGATGGTTTGATCTACGTAGGGCTGAGAAAAATTCATATCTTTTCATCGCTCATTAATTTGAATTGGTATTGGTCAACACGTAGCTGCGGACTTTCAATCCAAGAACATGTACTGACTCTTCATGAAGAATTTTACCAACTTGAGCGCCAGCAAGGGAAACAACAAGAGGGCTATTCGGATCATAGTGTGAAAAATCTCCGACATGACTGTGAAGAATCCCTCCAAGATTGATACGGACATCATTCTGAATTGCCCAGTCGGCCATATTGGCCGAAGCTGTTGCGTTACTCACTTGATAGAGCGTGGCAAATAGATTGAGTCCCGCAAGAACAGAAATATATCCCCACCAAAAAATGCGTGAAAGTGAAATTTGCTGGCAGACCAATATCGCCCAAAAGGGTACCACAAAAATCAAATAACGATTAGCAGGACGAGTCAGGGATAAGAGCAGAATGTAACCAAGGATTGTCAGAAGTAGTATACGTGATTCCTCATCTTTCCAGAAAGCCTGACAACAAAGTAGGAAATTCCAAAAACCAATGATCTTAATCAGTAAAATGATCTCATTTCCAAGCAATTGCTGAAAGCTGCCAAAATCCATTTCTCCCAAATTTTGATTGGTAAGACCAAGCAATATGGAAAGAACTAATAAGATTACTTTCAATTTTAATTTTTCAGTATTCAGGAAAGCTGGAATTGAAAGAAAAAACATTCCTGAAAGGTAGAAACAATAACTAAAGATATTATTGGTGACAGACAAAAAGGTAATATTAAAATGAGCACTTGCAAATTTTTCAGGAACCACCCATATACCAAAACTTTTAAAGTAAAGAAAAATAAAAAATGCAAATCCTCCGATCAAACCAACAACAGAGTAAACGTGCTGATTAAACCATGTAATTTTTTGCCTACGAAAATCAAATATAAAAGCAAAAAGGGAGTAGGTGAGAATCAATGGGAGGGAGTGATATTTAACTATCGCTGAAAAAAGACTTAAAAAACCTCTTATGTAAATATTTGCAGAATATAGTGCAAATACCATTAGACCTACAGATAGCATCTCAGAATAAGCCCTCCCTGAATAAATCCAAATCAAAGGATTCAAACCAACGACTAACAGCAACCATATATTATTAAATTTAGCAAGAGCATACAGCAAGAGAATAGAACCAAATAAGGATGGCAACCTGTATACAAAGTAGTCATCGATATTAAAAGTTTTTACAAGTAAACTTGAAATAAATGAGTAAGAAATAGGATTAGCTTGATTTTCAAAATATGCAGTCAATGTTAAAGGATTATAAGAAAAAAAATAATCACTTCCTAAGCGATAGACCCACTCATAATTTACAAAAGGAGTGTTGGTATAAAGTAAATGACCAAAAATAAATAGTAAAAGAAACAGTAATTGTTCATTTTTGATAGAGGTCATTATTCTGGAAACATCAAAATTGAAAGCAAATCGGATAGGCTTGTATTGATTAAACCTACGTAAAGATAAGGAAGAATATGATTAGTTTTAAATTCATAAAATGAAAACAAATTCTAAGATGTAAATTGGACTAATTAGATTATGAAAATCTATCAAAATCTAATTGCTTTTTCTTTCTAAGTAAATAAACAACGCAAGTTTCAAACAATATATATACCCTTGTAGCGATTTTAATATCTTAAATTTTGATTTTCCATAAACAAAATGAAGGTTATTTTCATAAAAATTCACCTCTTTAATTATAAATTTATTTTTCACAAAGTTTAAGGTCCAAAATGTAAGGATTGACCAACCTGAATAGTTAAAAGAATTAGAATGCAAAATTTCTTTCAATTTAGGAAGTCTAAATATTTTAATAGAGGTTGTGAAATCATGGAGATGACTGTAAGCAAGCAAAGAAATAAAAAAATTACCCCATTTTGAAAGAAAGACCTTCACATAAAATCCTCGACCATGGGTTTTTTTAGAGGAAAAACGATTGGCAGAGACGAGATCCGCTCCTTCATCAAGTAGTTTCACCATATCATTTATTTTACCCTCGGGATCTATGTGATATGACATCCAAATTCCAAAATAACAATATTTCGCTTTCTCAATAGCTGTAATTATCGCGCTGACAGGTCCTTCGCTACTATTTTTGATTTTAATTATATTATTGTTAACAAAAATCAAATCATCGATTGTTGAAAGTGTTGGATCATTTTCATCATCATAAACTACAATTATTTCGTAATCATGTTGAAGAGTGTAAGCTAAAGTAGCTAATACAGGATATATTTTTGAACTATTATTGTAAATTGGTATGGCAATAGAAACACCATTCTTATTCATTGTATTTTAAAATCTTATATTTATTTAAAATTTGATCTTTGTTTCTCTTTCTTATAAATTTAATCGGGATGCCAGCATACAATGTCCATGGCTCGAAAGAAAACTTTGTTGGAACATAGCTTAAAGCGCCAATGGTAACACCAATTGGTAAATAGTTATCAGGCATTATAACAGTATTGGTTCCTACAATACAAAGATTTGAGATTTCGACGTTACCTGAAATCCTATCATCAAAATGATTTTCACCAGCAAAGCTTCCAATATCATCAATAAAATTGTTAGAGGAGCACCAAATACGAACACCGCTTGATATACTACAGTAATCCCCAAGCAAAAATTGGTAATCTAATCCACCACCAATACTAACATTGTTTGCGATATGCGAATAGCTACCAATTCGAATTTTCGTCGAGAAATAGCAGTAATCATCAACAATGTTGTTGTTCCCTAACTGAAAATGATTCGGGTATCTTATCCTAATGTTTTCTGAAATAATATTTTTCTTATTATCCATATCAAATCTGTGTTAGTGAATCCTTGAACCAACTTACTGTTTCACAAATACCATCTTCATAACTAGTCATTTTCCATTTTGGAAGTAATGACTTCATTCTAGAAGAATCCAAGCACACGCGCGGTCTTCCATCTGGCTTTGTCATATCCCACATTATTTTACCACTGTATTTACATTTATTTGCAATTAACTCTGTTAGCTCTTTTATACTAATTTCATTTTGAGAACCAATATTTAATGGTAATTCTTCATCATAATGTTTGGCAGAAAGTATCAATCCCAATACTGCATCTCTTACATGTATAAACTCTCTTGTGGGGTTACCTGACCCCCAACAGACTACTTCAGATAAATTATTTCTTTCAGCCACCATAAACCTTCTTATCATTGATGCAAATACTTGTGAGGTACTTTCATCAAAGTTATCATTAGGACCATATACGCTTGCAAGAACAACAGATATTGTTTTGAGCCCATGCTGATGCCAGTAAGCGTTTCCATGAATTATTGACATTCTTCTAGCCATTCCATGTGGAATCAATGTTTTTTCAGGCAGCCCTAACCAAATATTCTCTTCTTTATAAGGAATTTCTATCTCTTCAGGATAAACGCAATTAGAGAGAACATTAATAATCTTTGAGACTCCGGCTTTCCTTGCAGCTTCCAACAGGTGTGCGAAAATGATTGTGCTTTCATAATAAACGTCACCAGGATTATTGTGATGTACAGCAATTCCGTATCTGTGACCTGGTACATGGAAAATAATTTCAGGTTGAAATCGTAAAATTTCATTTTCCAAATAGTTTAATGAACCTAAATCCTCGTGTAAATCACCTAATCCAACTAATTTGGCTCCTAAATTCCTAAGTACACTGATTAAAGTCATTCCAACTAAATCATTAATACCTGTAACCAGGATTTTTTTTTTGCTTATTTCCATATTATTATCCATTGTAACTATTAATTTTTTGAACAACTCTTTCAATATCAGCAACGTGTTTTTCAAACCCTGAAGGTAACCACACACATGACTTTGCTAAATGATTTGCATTATCAACTTTTCCACTTCTGAATTTTTGATATGGTTTTTGTGATGGTATTGATGGCCAAAATGGTCGTACGATAATTTTATTTTTTCTCATGTATTCAATAAATGATTCTCGATCTTCATTAATTTCAATATCTACCCATAATGGAATAATTCCTTCATTTAATTTTGTTTCAAAAAATCTTACTAATGGATTTTCTTCTAACTTTTTTTTATAATAAAGATAATCAGAAGTTGCTTTTTGTACTCTTATCTCTAAACCTTTCAATTGCGAAATTGCCAGAGCTGCTAAGATATCATTGAATTTAAAATTTGCTCCAATTTCCGGATGGTGATTCCAACTTCTTGATAATCTTCCATGGTCTTTCATCTCAACAATTTTTTGATTAATGCTTTCATTGTTAGTTAGAACAAATCCCCCTTGTCCTGACGTTATAATTTTTGTAGGTGCAAGTGAAATTATGCCGACATCACTCATCGTACCTAAATACTTCCCACATAAATTTGAACCAAATGCTTCCGCTGCATCTTCGATTACACATAATCCATATTCTTGTGCAATTTTATTAATCTCCTCCATATCCGCCATTCTTCCATTAACATGGACTGGCAAAATGGCTTTGGTTCTTTTTGAAATTAAATTTTTAAGCTGTTGAACATTTATATTACAGTCTTCCAAATCCACATCAGCAAACACTGGTTTAGCACCTGACATGATGACTGCGCTGGCAGTCGCAATAAATGTTAGTGCAGGTACGATGATTTCGTCTCCTTTACCTATGCCTAATGACTTTAATGCGAGATAAAGCGCTTGAGTACCATTCGGGGCTGCTATGACATACTTTACACCTAGGTACCTGCTTATATTTGCACATAACTCATTTGTAATCTCCCCTTCATTAATGTATCCTGATTTAACTACTTTGTAGACAGCTTGTGCATCTTCTTCATCAAAATTCGGTTGCCACCAATTTAAAAGTTTTTCTTCCATGAGTCGCCTATTAATTCTTGATTTAGGGCCTGGTATCTGTTTTGCGAAATGATCTGGCTGGCAAGCCATACTCCCTTGTAAAACACAGGTTCAGTTATTTACGTGCTATCATTCACCATTATTGCTCCAGTTTGTCAAAGAAGTACCTCTTGTGTTGTCAATAATATTTGTCTCGGTCGAGCTACCAGGTCTTTTTTGATGTGACCCCGCTGGAATCACTTCACCTCGGCTCTGAGCCAAGTGATTCGGGTGTCTTGCCTTTGCAGCATAGACTTTTCCCCCGGGTAGTACTGGATCTGATCTAAAAGGGCTTCCAGTAAAACTTCAGGCCTCGTCCAAAGTTTGACAAGGATAAGGTTAAAACCTGTTGGGTTTCCGAGCGCATCTCAACTACCATGGTTACTGGTCGTCAAGTTTCAGCTGGAGAAAACAACTTATTATTTGGTTTGTTCTCTTTTTTGCGACATCAATTTGTTTAATTTTCGGGCTCTAGGATTCTTTCGAACCATTTCGTAACATCCCCTCCTTTCCCATCCAATCCAGAGTTTGCTGAACCCCATCTTGAAGAGTGAATAGGAGTGTCCCCACGATTTCTTGAGTTTTTTCAATTGGGTAGTGGGCTCCAGTGAGCATGTTGTTCAATCGGAAGCTGGTCAGCGGTGGATCACTCCAACCAAGAGCCTTACAGGCGTCTCCGAACCGAGCGATCTGCCGCATTGCTTCAATCGGAAAAACCGGGGTTTTACCAGGTCTCCCCAGTTCCTGGCGAATCAAGTCGGCCCACTCTTGGATGGAATGCTGAGGATAATCCCCAAGGTAGTAGGTCTGCTGATGGACGTCCCTTCCCGCCTGCAACAAAAGCTTTTGCATCATGTGAACAGTGTTGCCGACAAAACTCAAAGGTTTGATGATGGGTTGTTGCCCAGGTTGCACATACCAACCACGATCTACAACCTTAAAAAAAGTCTTATAGGAATGCTCGAACCACGGACCCCAAATCGAAGTAGGCCTCACAATCACCCAGTCACAGGGAATTTTGCTCTCCCGTACCATCTGCTCACCAATTACTTTGCTTTCTCCGTACAAGTTGGGTGGGCAATACTCTGTGTCTGTCTGGGGCACATGCCCATTACGACAGACCAGTAGACTGGAGGTGAACAGGATTCGCTGCAGATTGGGGATACTCTTTGCGGCCTCCAGTAGGTTACTCACTCCAACCGTGTTGGCGTCAAAAAAGGAGATATCCTGAATATCCATTCCTGTCATTGCGGCCAGGTGCCAGATATGGGTTGGGGTAAATTTCTCAAGAGCAGTGGTGAAGGATGCTTTATCACGAATGTCGACGGATTGCCAATGTGGCTGGTGTGCTAGGATTTTGGGCGGTCGAGTATCAAAATTGACAACGGTTTCAACATTATCCAAGGCCCACTGCATCGCAGTCGTCCCAATGAAGCCGGAGCCTCCGGTGATGCAAAGACGGCTAGGGCTCATGAACAATGACGCTGATTAACTGATTGAAGAAATGAGAAGGTTTCCTGGGCGCAACGTTCCCAAGTATATTTGTGGGAATATCCAAGAGCCTTCCGTCCAAGTCTCTGACGCAAAGTTTTATCGTCCAGTAACATCTTCAAACTTGCAGCAAGAGATTTAGTCTGCTCCGGGTTGAAATAGAAACCGGCATCACGCAAAACTTCTGGCATTGGCCCCCGATCTGAGCAAGCGATTGGTAAGGCGGAAGCCATTGCTTCAAGTAAGCTAATACCAAAGGTTTCACAACTCGAAGGAAATACAAACAAGTCAGCCTCGCCATACCACTTCATAGTTTCGTGATGAGAAAGACCCCCATGATAGTGCGCGAATTCCCCTAAATCAGAGTGACGTTTGATTGCCTCCTTCATTTGCTTTAGGGCTGGCTGATCCCCCGATCCAATCAAGTGGAGTTCCAGGGAATAGCCTTCCCGCTTTAATTGGGCCACTGCGTCGATCAAATTCCATTGATGCTTATATTGCTTTACCGTTGAAACATAAAGCAACTGCACAGGGTTTTTCAGTTCATAGTCTTTGTAGTTTTTGTCAAATTGGCCGATTCCATGGGGGATCCTGCGTACTTCAACATTTTTAAGTAAGTTCGGGTAGAACTGTTGAAGGTAGCTTTGGGCGTGTTCAGACAGGCAGATCAATCCCGAACACTGACGGAAAGTTTTTGCTTGGCCTAGGTGAAGTAGACTCAGCCGGAGCCATTCCTTCGTTAATCCTTCCCGATTTTTTTCGGCTGTTTCAAAAATCTGCATGTTTTGGAACATTGTCACATAAGGACGATATTTACCCAAGTATAAGCCTCCAGGTATGAACAACAGGGCCTGCTCCTGCGCAGCTAACCTACCCAGCTGACTTTGTTGCCACTGCAAACGATGTAAAAAGGAACAGTTGAGTTTTGGAATTTCCCGCAAATCCAACCAACTCTTCTTAGGGAAATGTTTTAGAGGATTTTGTCCACCGTAAACAATGACTTTCTGGAACTCATAACCTTGGGGATCTATAACACGAAGGATGTTTTGCAGATGAATGATTCCGCCACCAGCTCGCAGGTTGGAGGCATCGATAATGAGTTTTCTCATCGATTTAGAGAAACTTTTGGCATAAACAACCATTCCCCCACAAGGCCATATGGTATTGCATTGAGTCCTTTTTTGAATTCAGCGATCCCTTTTGGCGTTTCTTCACTTAGTCCTCCGATGTCAAACCATCGACAACCATTTTGCTTTGCAGCAACTAATGATTCCCATAACAATACAGAATTTGCTTGGACCTTTCTTCCAATCTCATTCGTTATCCCAATCAAGTAGATACAAGAATCACCAGCTTGAACTGTTACCAATGACCCAACTCTCAACTTACTCTCAGGCGAATCCTGCAACATGGCAAAATATAGATTAAACTTCCAATTACTAGATTCTTTTTGGTGACCAAGAGCTAGAATAAAAGCATCCGTCAAACCAAGGAAGTCTCTGGAATTTTGTAGTGCCGCATAATCCTTTACTAATTCCTCTAATTTTTCCCTATCTAAATCGCTACTAATAACGTCTACGCCTGACTTTTGCCCCTTTCTCAGTGCGGTTCTCCATTTTCCTTTTAATTGCATGAATAGACCCGCTTCATCATTGGTCAAGTCGATTAGTCCAGATGCCCATGGAGATTGCCGCGAAAGCCAACTACCACCGATACTTTTCAATCTCTTCATCGATGCATCAGAGTGCTCAATTTCTGGTGCTACTCGAATTATCCACCACTTTTTTCGAAATGCATACTTTCGAAGAACACTGAGTATAATAAATTGATCTGGGAAGGGACTTGGAGGATTAGAGTTATTGATCAGCAGCGGACCCCTATTCAAACGAGCAACTCCACCAACGAAGGGTAACTCTTTAACTAAGACCTGAGCTAGGGCAACTGGTAGATTATTCTCATCACTAATCAGAAGGCGATAAGGCTGCCAAGATTCGGTCTCTTTTTTTGCTTCTCCGTACTCCCAAGATTGAAGCAAATTAGTTGATGTACATCTTTCCCAAAAGATATCCCATTCATTTCGACCTAACTCATGAACTTGCCAGTTTTCCCCCTTTTTACGTAGAAGGTCTGCTTCATATCTCTCAATATGATTTTGGGATATACTATGATGAGTCGGAAAAAATAGGATTTGATTACGAAGTTGGATTGCTACTTTGTGCTGATGTGGTTTTTGCGTAACCTCAGGCGGCAAATCTGGCCAAGTTGTAACTGGAATCTGCTGATTTTGCATAAAGTCATAAAGTTCCATTGCGTGATTACCAGGGTCAACAAAGAAACCAGCTTGGTAAGGTACAACTGTGCCTATGCGACTCATCAGAGGAGTTAGTGAAGATTCGGATGAACAAAGTCCAGCGCTGTGAAGTTTCTCCCATGCATTCTGGTTTTGTATTCGCTGATTAGCAACTGTATCAAAGTCTGAAATCAATGGCATGAGTAGACGCTGACTCCATTTACTCATCTTCGGAGGCGTAGAAACTATGTCAACTATTTTCTCATCGTCTCTAAAAGGAACTTTCTTTGGAAAACAAAAGATCCCCAGAGACTGAATCAGTCTTTTCAAAGTCCAAATAGCAATCTTTGCAAAACCACTCTTTGAAGAATTTTGCAATGATGTGTTGATATTAGCTAATTTCTTCCACTTTTCTTCATCTCCGCATAATTGATTTGGGCCATCTTTTCTGACCACCAAGACTGCACCATCTGGAATCGGAAGTAATTTGTGAGGGCTGTATAGAACTGCATCTCCAGTCTGACCAACTCCTTCTTCGGGTCTCAAAACATGAGTCGCGTCTTCAACCAACCAAGTGCTCTGTTGTTTGCAACATTTGACCAACCATTCCATCTCCCTCGTTGGTTGACCGAAATAGTGTACTAAGACAAAAAGATCAGGTTGGATATCACAAAAAATCTGTTCAACAAGTTTCTGCTCAGGACTAAATTGATTGTTGATAGGATAAAAGTATATTTGAATCCCGAATTCTCTCAAAGGCGCTAATGAAGAGTTGCAAAAATAATCGGGGAAACAGACTCGGGGAACAGAGCCATAAACCTGAGATCTCCAAGTGGCTAAGGCTAGGAGAGACCAACTAGATCGTGAATACCAAAAGGATTTATCTTTCCGACTGCACCATGGTAATGAAAGATTGGACGCAAGAGGGACAGGTGAAAAGAAGCCTTGGAGCAGTGCTCCAGGGTTTGGAAGTGGCGCAAGTGTAGGGATGTTCAACTCAATCCCCAAGACTCATAGGTTTTCAATGACTTCCTGTAGAGATAATCAGCACCTCCCTCTAAATAGGCTCCAACTAAAGCATGAGAATCTGTTGGATTGATTGCATCTCGACGGATCGCCCAAGGTGGAACTCCCAAAGAGTTATTACCGCGGAGTCCAGTATAAATGAATTGAAAACGCTGACGTGCTAAAGCTAGTGCTTTAGGACTGAAGCTAGCTAAATCTCCAAAAGTATAAGCAAAGTGCTCTACACTTATCCCCAATTTATTTTCAATTAGATCCGCACTTTCAACAATTTCACCTTCCAACTCGAGTCCAGAAACTTTTGAAAGTCGAACATGATGTGCGGTGTGAGCGCCAATGGTGTGGCCCGAATCCAACAGGAACTCTAAGTCTCTCCAACTCATATTATTCCAGTGATCGGGTACCTCACTTTCTGTTAATCCTGGCCAAATATGCCTAGAAACAAATCCACGCCAATCATCCTTGGAACCCAGTTCGGCAAACTCGGACACAATGAAAAAGAGAGCTTTAATTCCTAAAGGATTTAGAATCCTTTCAGCAACTACACGATTTGAAAAAAAACCATCATCAAAAGTTAGTAGAATACTTGGTTCGTCGATAGTTTTCACGCCTGAAAGTATTTCAATAAAATGTTGTGGGGTAATGAAACTACAAGTTTTTTGGAGGTGAGTAAGTTGATCACCAAATCTTAAATAATTAATGGGAGCTATATCATGGTATAGAAGTACTCTTAACTTTCCTTTAAGCCGAAAACCGAGTCGATCTGAAACAAAATTTTTTAACTGAAACACCGGGTAACAGGCGGCAAGCAAATTATGTTTTGATAACATTAACTTTTCTGACAATGAAAAGATTTTTGTCGTGCTATCCAAGAAAAAAGCCCTCTGTTATTTGATAGAATTTTATCAATCTGACCTAACAAAGACCTTTCTCTTCCTGGCAAAGGGAAACGCAATTCAGGGCTGAATATAATCTCACTCCAACGCTCTTGTACTATCGTTTGAAAAATTTGCTCTATTAACATCTTTTGTTCGATAGATGCTCTTGCTAGCCAGTATTTTTCTGGCACATAAAGACTTGTGGAGTAAGTTTTTTGCAATAATCTATAAATTAATTGAATGTGAGGCTGAGTATTCAACGAATAGTTGGCAAATATTCCACTTGGTTTCAATACCCGATAAGCCTCTTTTACTGCTAATTCAAAATCTGGAATATGTTGAAAGACCTGAACGGTCCATACAGCATCAAAAGACGCTTCTGGAAATTTTAATTGAGTTGCTTCACCATGAACCAAATAAACAGAATGATCGACCTGTTTCTGTAGAATATTTTTTGCGTGTAACAGGTTTTCTCTCACAAAATCAACGATAAATACAGAAAGATCTGGACGCAGGAAATTTAGATTGCGCCAATGCCAACCCCAACATCCTCCAATATCTAATATTACACCATTCTCTGGGACAGATTTTAAGAACTTATTGACTTCATAATCCATAACTGGAATTGAGTGGTGTTTTGAGATCTCAGAAAAATAATCGTTATAACCTATTGATGCTACTTTTTTGCGCATTTTCAGTTCATTTTTCTGACTCTTATTTATGAAATCTGAATCATAGATTCTTTCTGGTCCTTTCTTCAATGAAGTGAATATTTTTTCAAAATGAACTTTCATTAATTTATTTCTTTTTTAGACAATTCAATAGTATGTTGGATATTTTACAGTTTCTATTTTATGATGCTGTACTTGCTTCGTTGAGACAAATGAAGTAATCTCCAGAATTTAAAGAACAGACTGTGCAATGTCCTCGATGTGCTCATCCTGACTCTATTCTCAATGGCACCAGCTTGATGTTCATCGCTTCCGTTGCCAAGCCTGCCGATGGATCCTTCAGACGCTATAACGTGGCAAAGATCCTGCCCTCAAGCAACAGCCCTGTCAGCTCTATCTGGAAGGGATGGGGATAGGAGCTATCGATCAGGTTCTCAGCATCCATCCAAAGACGGTCTCTCGCGATTTGGTACAAGCCGCCCCAGCACTCCCAGCAAGCCCACTGCAGACCGAAGCCTGCTCCTTCATTGAAATTGATGAACTCTTGCAATCTCATCGCTTGAGAAAGTCCCAGCATTGGCTCTGGGTAGAGGTGGACTCCATTTTGGGTAAGGTCCTCGGCTTTGTCAGTGGAATAAGGACGATCAAAACAGGTAGGGTCCTTTGGAAACAGATCAAGCAACGACCAACGACAGGCAATGGCACGAATATGCTGAAGGCCTAGGTAAATTTCATTCTTCACGCCAAGCATTACGCGGAAAAGACCCTCACCACACAAATCGAATCATTCGACTGCCGACTCAAGCATTACTTGGCCGGGTTCCATCTTAAAACCCCTTGTTACAGCAAATTAAAAACGACATTGGAAGCTTCGTCGAAACTGTTCATTCACAAACCAACAGCCTTTAAGCCCCAACACTTTCTAACTTAAATAATGAAGCTACTTTATATTTTCGGAAAAAATAAGCCTTAATCTAGGGCCTATCATCAAAAAAACCCTTAGTCGGTTGAGGCACATTGTTCTCCTTAAGGGGAAGAGTTCTTATTACTTTCACCGTTTGAAAGAACTAATATGATCACCAGACGCTCAGCTCTCCGAGATGATCAGTGGCAACGTACTGAGCACTTACTCCTAAGCAGAGTTGGAACCGTCTGAATGACTGCCAAGGATAATCGCCCCTTTGTCAAGGGTGTGCTCTACAGTTATCGTGTCGGTATTCCCTAGCGTGACCTGTCCGAACGCTTTAGCTACTTTCGAGCAATTTATACTAGCCACATGTGCTGGAACAAGCGCAGTGTCTCGCATCAGTTCTTTGAAATGCTGGCTGCCGAGGCAGACCATGAATCTGCACAGATTAACAGCACGATTGATCTGGCCCTTCAACACAGGGCTAAAGCAAAAAAGTCATTCCACCGAAGAATTCATCGGTCACTCTGGTGGAGGTCTGAGAACCCAAAATCCATGCAACCTGTGATGCACTCGACAATCCAACAGATTTTCATCTGAGTCTTGTTCAAGCGAATGACTTGCAGGGCGCGGACGTGTTGCCGGAGGCCCTTTTGGATCAGATCCAGACCCTGCTGGTGGACAAAGCCCACGCTACAAAAGCCAAGGCTTATGGATCGTTTTGAGCAGCGCCAGGTGGGAGCAATGGTTCCCCCGAAGTCCAACCAAAAATAACCCTGGAGTTCGATAGAGACAAGTGCAGATGGTGGCACCTGATTGAGAACTTCCTTGCCAAATTGAAGCAATACCGAGGAATTGCCACCCGCTACGATAAGAGAGCCTGTGCTTGTGTGGTAGGTATCATCTGGGTAGCGGCGGTCATTTAGCTAAATTGATGACAGGCTACAGTCCACCCTTATTATTTTAAGGAAAAAACCAATTTTCATTTTTGAAGTAGCCACGTAAAGCCTTCAGCAAAAGCATCTGGGCGATGGTGAATAAGATATTTTTTCAAGATATTAGGTATAATCCGATTTACTTTATGAAAGGAAGGAAAATGGTGGGAGAGACAGACGACTGGAGATAGCCCGTTGATAAACATCAATTTAAGGAAATCATCCGAGTTAAAAAAGCGGATATGAGGAAAGTTCCAGCGATTGGCCGCTGGAAAATATCTAAAAGGATCAATTGTATTGTGAAACAAAAGCTTCAATCGACCAGAAATTGGGAAGTGATTTGGCACATGGATTAGCAAGTGTCCTCCCGGTTTAGTAATTCTAACCATTTCCTTTACTAGTACTTCTGGATGAATGAGATGTTCTAAAACGTCTTTATTGACTATTAAATCAAAAGAATTATTGGGGAAAGGAAGCTGTTCTGAGGAAAAGTCACTGATAAAATGTAGTTCATCAAATTTCAATTCACTAGCCTTTTTTAGAGCATATTTACTACCATCAATTCCACAAAGATAACATGTCAACCAGTCTTTAAGACAAGCGGTAAAGACACCACTACCACAACCGACGTCACATATTTTTTTGGCGTCAATAATGATATCTAGTACTTCTTTAAGAACAGGAGTAAAGTAATTTTCACTCGGAGAAACTTCGATAGCATCAATATCAGAGTCAGAAAATACAGGGGATTTTTGTGTTTTTAGAAGTTTATTAATGATGGAACCTCAGGGATTTGGGGAACTGACGATGCAAAGTCCTCGCTATGCTTATTCTGACTATATTTTCTTGGCACTAGCTGCGGTGTCCATCGTTACCATTGTCAAGCTTGCCGACAGATCTTTCAGACGTTACCCCGAGGCAAAAGCTTCATGCCTTAAGCAGCACGCCTGTCAGCTCTATTTAAAATGACTGGGGCTCAGAGAGATTGACAGAATTCTCGAAGTGCATGAAAAACAGTCTCCCGATGGCTCGTCCAGGTCGCTGTGCTTTTATTAGTCAACTAATCCAATACGAAGACCTGCTCCTTCACTGGAGTCGATGAACTCTGAAGCTTTGTCGCCTAAAAAAATCAAAATGATTGACCTGCATAGCGATGAATTCTAATGTTGGCAAAGTAATTGGCTTTGTCTCCGGTAGTAGATCAGTCAAGACGACTAGAAAGCTTTTCAAACAATTCAAGAGCTTGCCCCACCATGGGCAATGGAACAGATTCTCTCAAAACCTGTGAAAATATGATCCCCCAACTTTGCACTACCAAGGCAAGACACTAACTACTCAGATCAAATTACTAAAATTGTCGACTCAGGCATTAGCTGTCCCGATTGTAATGTAGGAAGCTGTGCTGAAGTAAATCTAAAAGTAGACCCCAAAGCCAATATTTTAGTAGTAAAGACGTAATCATCTTACAATTTACGTCTAATATTTGCCATTATAAACGTATTTATCATCTGAGCCCACTGCTTATTTATGAATAGTCTAATTAGCTTTATCATGAATAAAGTATTATTGCTTTTATCTCGATGTTTCCACGCTATCTTAAGCTCTGCAGGCAATCTTTTGTAGTATGGACGAGCGGTGATACTTTTTGGCTCTTCAATATAAACTCCTAATAATTCTGGTATTATCTGCAATTTGAGCCAGGGCGACATGCGCAACCAAAGTTCATAATCTTGTCCATTGGGCAAAGAAATATCGAAAAAACCAGCCTGCTCAATCAGAGACTTTCGGCACACAACAGCAGAAGTTGAAAAAAAATTTTTCTTATACAATTGAAAAGAAAGATCACCAGAAAGATCTATATTTTCTCCATGCCTCAACTGGATGACAGAACCGTCTTTACGCAAATATCCTTCCCAATGTAACAAACAATTCAAAGTACTATCCTCTGAAATAGATGCACAAACTCTTTTTAATTTGTCAGGGCTCCATGTGTCATCAGCATCCAGAAAAGCAATCCATGGATGACTAGCCATTGCAATACCATGATTCCTGGCTGCTCCAGGGCCTTGATGGGTATTTTTAAGTACAACGACTTCAATTCCTTTGTGTATGAGGTCTTTTTTATATTCCAAAATTATGTCGGTAGTATCATCTTCTGATCCATCATCAGAAAACACTACCTGTTCAGGTAGGTGTTGCTGGCTAAATATCGTTTCTAGGGTACGTCTGATATAGGAAGCGCTATTGTAGGTTGGGCAAACAACGGAAATGCTACTTTCAGGCATGATGCTCCAACCAAATATCTGCCATGTAGATCATAAACAATGATTCTGAAGCCTCCCTCCTAAAAGTTGAATTTCTCCAGATGTACTCAATAGACTTTGCGCTGAAGATTTCCTGCAGCAAATAACTTCGAGGCTTTATCACTCTGTCCTTTATAGACTCCACTTCCTGTCCCATCCATTCCTTTACTGGAGCATTAAAACCCGTTTTAGGAAGTTTCAGCAATTCGGAATCGATGTAAGGCTGCGCAATTTGCTTAAGCGTCTGCTTGCTTTTACTAAAATCATTGCCTAAATACCAGGCTGGATTTGTTCCGAAAACAAGTTCTACCAAACGATGATCAAGTAGAGGCACTCGAGCTTCGACAGAGGCAGCCATACTTGCACGATCAGTCAATGCTAATACGTTATCTAATAGATAGTTATTTAAATCAATCAGCATTCTTCCTTGACTCCAACCGTTCAGTTCTTTAAAGTTTTTTATTTGAGCAAATTGTGATTGAGTGAGTTGCATTGATCTAATGAAATCATCATGATTGTTTAGCATCTTAGCAAATAAACCTAAGTGAATACCTGAAGTTGAAACAGCAAAACGGGTTCCAGCATCCCATGTTAACATTCCGTAGTGCGTCAAATTTTTCATTAGTAACTTAGAAGCACCCAGCCAAATATGAAGAGGAATAAAGGGTAGTGCTCCTGCAAGGTGATCCCTTTTGCGACAGTAATGACGTTGATATCCACCAAAAAGCTCGTCTCCACCTGCACCGCAAAGCACTACCTTGATACCATTTGCCTGAGCAGCCCTCGAAAGTAAGTAGGATGGCACAATAGCAGAGTCTGCCATAGGTTCATCCATCAAAGGGACGAGTTCAGCTAGTGTTTCTAAAGCAGTGCTCAGAGAAAGAGAATGTAAGTGATGTTTGGTTCGATATTGATCTGCGACAATCTGAGCGAAACTACTTCCATTATCACTCTTACCTACAAAATTCATCGTAAAAGTATTTATTTCCTGTTCAGAATGCTTACAGAATAATGCCGTCACCAAACTACTATCAATTCCTCCACTTAGGAAAGTTCCAACTGGCACATCACTGCGACTGTGTAGTTCAGTAGATTGGTTCAATATGGATGTTGCCTCCTCAACAAATTCTATAGAATTGCCTACACTGCTTAGTACACTCTCTGGATGCCAATATTTTTTCAGCTGACACTGACCATTTTCTACAATCATCCAGTGTCCAGGTGGGATCTTCTTTGCCTGCTTCCAGATAGTGCGTGGTGTAGGCACATAAGCCAGTGAGAAGTAAAGTAGAAGGCTGTCACGATCAATTTCTTTGGTAAATGCCGGATGCTTAGCAAGTGCCAAGAGGTTGGACGCAAACACCAAACCCCCAGCATGCTCAAAATAAACCAGCGGTTTGATACCTAGACGATCACGTACTAACCAAAGGCGCTTTTTCTTCAGATCCCATAAAGCAAAGGCAAACATTCCATTCAACCGGTTAACTGCTTCTAAACCATATTCCTCATATAAATGAACGAGTACTTCAGTATCAGAATCCGTAACAAAAAGGTGTCCTCGTTGCTCTAAATCTTGCCGGAGTTCGATATAATTGTAGATTTCACCGTTCTGTATAACCCAAATTGTGCCATCCTCATTAGAGATTGGTTGGTGCCCCCCAACCAAATCGATGATAGAAAGCCTACGCATGGCCATACCAAAGAAATCTTTAATATATGTACCAGAATCATCTGGACCCCGCAGCACCATACTCTCATTCATAGCCTCAATAAGTTGTTGCTCTACAGGTGCGCCAGTGAAGTTGTAGATACCACAGATGCCACACATCTTTAAGTAAATCTCAATGAACTTTGGAAAATTGCTGGTAAAGAATTGTTGGTAAGGAGTTCAAGAGTTGGTGATGGTATACTTTTACCGTATTCATGCACCTGCCATCCAATTGAGTTCTCACTACCACAATGACGTTGCACGAAAAATTCAGTTGGCACATCAAACACAAAAGGCATTCCTCTGCAATTGCCCTTCCAAAGTTTCATGTTTTGGTTGATCAAGGTTGATGCTGAAAAATGGAAAAAAAGGCGAATATCAAATTTTTTTTTATCACTCCCTTCCAGACTGTCTTTGATCAAGACTTTATTTTTTTCTAATTGCCACTCTCGAGACCAAAAAAGATTTGGATAAAGTCGACTAAAACCATTTGTAGTAAACTTCAAAAACAAAGTATCCGATCGATGCTCGTGTGTCAGAGTTTGTTTACAATTAGCATAACCTTTTGGGAATCGATGTGACTTCCGCGGGATACTACCAAATCCGTTAATAGTAATGGTATTGTGGGCTTCAGGCTGTACTCCAAATTCTTCTGTGTAGTTTAAACGTCCACTGTCAACAAGAATAGGTTCTCCCTGGTAGAACAAACAAAAATGTCCAGCATCTTGATGATGATGCCCAACAGAACTTGGAACACCATACATGTCGCATCGAATGAACATAGTGAAAGAAGCATGATCAAAACGGAACCATCCGCTTTTTGGATAACTCAACGATTTTGTTAGTGATTGATCATCAAAACGGAATAGATGGTCATCACCCCGAATATCAAAAACATTTGCAAATAGGTTCTGCCAAGTAGGAATATCTACTTGGGCATGTGGCCGAAGCCCTCTTGATAGATATTCAGGTAAACTTAGGAGCCATCCTGGTGGAAAATCGGGAGAAATATCACCAAATAAAGGGATTCTCACTACTTCGCTATCAGTCTTGACAACGAAAAATTCACATTGTCTCAATAATTTTTGAAGGATCGGTTCAAGAAACTTTACTAGAGCATCATCTAGTGACCTCCTAGCAAAATAATGAACTTCAAGCATCCAACGGGTGAACAAAAACTGGTAATGTGAACTGCCTTCTCTGAGAAATCCGTCACCTGTAATCAGAACGGGAAGTTCATTAAAAAATATCTCTCTGGCTAAGCTACATAAATTTTCAGAGCTAAAATGGGCTCCCACAAGGTAAAGCCCTCGGGCGTTATTACAAACATGATTGCATGTCTGCTTACCTAAATATTCAATTCGTGAAGAGAGTAACAAGGCTTGGAGAAACAGACTTTTTACAACAGCTGGATTTGGCACACAGTTATGAAGATGGAACAGCAAAACGCTGTTCGCTAGCCTTTCGCTAATCGTATATGGTTCCCAGCGTAGTAGTTGATCGAGTTTATACTTTGGCAAATCTACTTCATGCTGGAAAAATGCTATCCAATCCTCCTGCATAGCTAGCAACCAATCAAGGGAACACTGACTTTGAGGTCCTTTAGAAATCTCAAATAACATCCAGTTCCAGCGATGTAAACTAACCTCGTCTTCATGATCTACGAACTTAAACAACCATGGAATTTGCCCGTTCAGAATTTCTAAATCTTGACTAGCCAATCTGATATACTTTGCAGCAATCAAAGTCTTCCAAGAACCATCTAACTCATTTTCCTCAAAGTTCGTTAAAGATCCAGAATTTATCAATTGCTCTACGAGTTGGTTGATTTTCTCTGGGTAATGCGAAGTCCCATAGTTGCCACTCAATTTTCGAGTAAATCTAGAACCAATTTTACCCAAAAAAAAGGTGAGTGTTTGCCAACGTAATTTTTTACGCTGCAGCAACGATTTTACAAATGCTCTCCTTTCAATGAAATCCGATGAGAAAATGGAATCAGATTCGAATAAGTTCTGCATACTCCCTCGCCATACGCTCAGCACCAAATTTATCTAGGCAACGCTGCCTTCCTATGCGCCCCATCTTTTTGGCAATCTCAGGATTCAAAAGTAAGTAAAGGATTCGCTCAGCAAACTCTACTACATCATCTTTTGGCACCACAAAACCACACACTTTATCTTCAACAACTTCACAAAGGCCTCCGACATTAGTTACCACTACAGGCACGCTACATGACAATGCCTCAACAGCTGTGTATCCAAATGATTCATAATCTTGAGAGGGAACAACTAATAGATTAGATTGCGCCAGCAAATTCGCGATATCGTTGCGATGACCTTGAAGATGGATATGCTCATTCGCTAGTGAATTTTTCCTCATTTCATCAACATTGTTCACCTCTTCTGAAGAACCATATCCACACACAAGCAAATGGGCAGAAGGGCATCTCTCAATCACCTTTTCCATAACATGAAATAACAACTGGTGACCCTTCCGTGATTCATAAACTCCCAACATGAGAATAATTTGAGTACTTTCTGGTAATCTCAGCTCATCAAAAACCGATCTTGAAATTAAAGGATTAAGAGGCTCAATCCCGTTGTATATACAATAATTTTTGTTTACTTTAAATACGTTTCGCCTACATAGACTTTCAAGGCATGATTGGGAAACTGAGATAAAACCTTCAACTGAATCTGATACAATTTGGTCTACCCAACGTTCTTTAAGCCTGCGTAGAAACGATGGGTGTTCAGGTACTACGAAATTATGGAAATTTAACCATGCTTTTCTCTCTTTTCTCAACTTATTCCAAACAATTGCTGCTGATAAGCATGCGTCTCCACCTGGATATCCACCATTCACAACAAGTAGCCGATCTAAATTATCTGCATTGAAATTACGTCTGATAACAGCTCCTTGATAAAATGAACCAAATGCCCAAAAGAGTAATTTTAAAAAAAACCGTAGTTTACGTGGCCATTTTTCTAGATGAAAAGGCAAATCTTGAAAAATTAAAAATTCATAGGGGCGAATTTCTATCTGATCAGCCAAGGACTCCCTTAGGAATTCAAAACCGGGGTGTGATTTATTGCAATACAGTAAAAGCCTGTCTGAATAAGGCCAATTATTCAACAAATGAACAATAAACGTGTCAAGTCCACCCTTCTTATTGTTTTGAAAAAAAAAACCAATTTTGAAATTTGATTTAGCCATAATTAAAAAATACGGGCAGAGTAATTTAACAAAGTGTTAAATAATTTCTTAGGTTATTAAGCTAAGTTCGACCAATGGGGAAGCAAGACCCAGTAGGACTGGAAAATTGATTGAGCAAAACAAAGGCTTTGCATTAATTAGGGAAATCAATCAAATTGAAAAAGCATATGTGCGGAAAGTCCCTGTGTTTTAGTCTAAAGTAGAGAGAGATTATGGAAATTGAAACGAGACTTTAATCGAGGAAAGTTTTCATTTGATTTTGAACATCACTAATGAAGTCACCAATCTAGTCTGTAAAATTATTTCTTCAATGATGATGCCTATGAGGTGTTCTATACGGTTTGGCTATTCATATTGAAATTCTTTCTAATGTTTTTTTAGGTTTACACATTTAAAATTCTTTCTTTTGCCTTCCCATCGAGTTTTTGTAATAATGTTTTTTTGTCGTGTAATATTTTCTGTTTTATGTTTAATCTATAATCCTGGCTCGAAATCAATTTTTGTAGCTTATTTTTCAGTTGCATTAAATTTTCTACTCTTATCACCGATTTTAAATGCCCGAAACTATCATCTTTACTGTAAATAGGCCATAAATTTAGGCAGAATTTTTCAGCTAGGATTCCCCAATAGATAGTAGATGATGCATATGAAATATAAATGTCTGTTTCGGCAATTTCTTTTGCTGTTTGCCCTTTACTGAATTTGATCTTATTATTTTTTAGGAATTTAAAATCTTCAAAAGTTGCTTTTGGGTGCAATATATATATTATTTCTTTGTTGCTTTCTAAAATTATGTCCCTTGTATCTTTTAAATGATCTCTATAATATTTTTCATCCCAGTTTAATTCTTTTTTTAAGTTTGATGCTGACAAAACAAGCCTTGTGATAGATTCATTTTTATTCTTTTCTTTTTTTGCTTTATACGATTTCTGCATAATATGATATAGTTCATCAGTTTTGATGTGATTTTCAACTTTTACATTTTCAACGTGGAGCTTTTGCTTGATTTTTCTTTCTTTAATTTTTTCATCTTCTACAAAGATAACATCGCAGAAGTTTTTACCCGATATCCATGGGTAACTTGGTAAGAAGGCACATAGATACCAAGCTATGATTTCATAATCTCGATAAAAAAGAATTTCATTATTGTTATATAGATAAATTTGTTGTGGTAAATTTTTTCTTATATAACTGACGGTTAGTCCTGCTTTATTTGTAATATTGAAGTATTTGCTTTTAGCTCGTTGCTCTGCAGGAATTTCTGGATCCTGATAAGCAGAATTTATTCCCACGATTTTGACATTCTGTTCTTTAAGTAGTTTGTGGAATAACGCAAAAGACCCTCCCAACATGTCGTGATATATGTAACAGATATTAGGAGATTCAGTGTCTATGAAATTTTTCATTCTTTTGCTGAATCGTTTTACTTCAACCATTTCTATTAAGATATTTAAAATTAAATAACTGGGTTTTTTTACCAATTGTTCTTTTATTTTATTTTTAATCACCTTTATTTCATTTATTAGATAATTATCTTTTGATTTTTTTTTTCCTACACTACTAGATTTTTTTATCTCTATCATTTGTGGAAATTGGAAAATTCTAAAACCTGCTTCTTGGCATTCTTCTTTAAATTTTATTACTTTTTCTGTCAGTATAATTATATTTTCTTTATTTTTGCCTGCCTCTAATGCAAGTTCGTACATAGCTTCGTAACTTGGTTCATGTATCGCAATGAAAACTCTTTTTTTGCTTACATGCACGTTCTTCCTCCATCAACAGTTATCACCGAACCGCTTAGATAGCTGGAAGCTTCACTCAACAAGAAGATGATAACTCCTTTGTATTCATCTTTTCTAGCTAGTCTGCCAATTGGAATTCTAGATGTTAGTTCCTTTAGAAATTCTTCAGGTTGTCCCGCTTCTACTCCCCCCGGGCAAATTGCATTGCAGCGAACCTTGCTTGGCCAGTACGTAGCGAGATAGCGCGTGAGACCTATCAATCCAGTCTTCACGACTGAGTAAGTGACTGGTTTAACCAGTTGCTGTTCATCCGGAAGCCCAGGTTTTTTGTAAAGACGCTGATCTGGTGCGATTAAGCCAAGGTCGGATGAGATGTTAAGAATAACACCACCAGATTGGTTCTTGGCGATTGAATAACCATAGTGCTTGGCGCAGAGAAAAGCCCCAGTGAGCCCGACTGCCAAGTCTGCTTCCCATGTTTCCAGCGGGAAGTTTTCTAATCGGGAAAAATTCTTTCCGTCCTGGCTTTCTACCGTGGGATTGTTGGCTGCATTGTTGACCAAGGCATCGATTCGCCCAAACCTCTCCAGCACCTGCGCACAGTTCTGAGCGATCTGACCTTCATGAGTGATATCAACCGTGTAACCCGTAGCCTCCACACCATGCTTCTCTTTTAGATCTGCTGCGAGTTGCTTCACAGGCTGCTCGTGCAAATCCAAGAGGATTGGAACCCCTCCTGAGCCAGCAACAGCATCAGCATGTTGTCGGCCCAGCATCCCAGCCGCGCCGGTAATCACAACAATATGATTTTCCAATGAAAATAGCGTTTTCTTCAATTCTTCGCCTTTATTGATTATTTCAAGTAGTGTTCTGGTCAGGAAATTCAGGAACCAAGCTTGATTGCTCCAATGAGCCAGTAAAATTGTAAAAGCGCACGATCCCACTTTCATCAGAAATCCATTATTCCAAGACCCGGCTTCGATATAAAATCTATCTTTTACAGTATCTTGCACTCGGTATTGCCTGGAGAGATTGCCCCAATTTAAATCTCAGATGCAAGTGAGGCTGCACTTTCATTTAAAGACAAAGCCTTGCGCTTCTCGGAGATCCAGACAAAGTTTGGAGAACGCACACCATCCTTCGTTCGCAAAAGAAACTCTTTTGGCGTCGATCCAATTGGTTTGAGCTACTGTAGATGCTTCTGAATTTCATACACCAGAAAAGAGTGAATCATCCGAACCGCATTCATGATCAACTCCCCATCAGCATTCAGCCCCAGCTTGTAGGGTAGCTCTTGCAACTGCGGATCAGCTACTACTTCATCCCCTGTCCAGGGCATATTCTTCTCGGGTCAAAGAAGGCTACTCACCTGACCACCATCGACTCGCAACACGGAACCCGTGATGAAGGAGGCCCGAGGTGAGCAAAGAAAGACGGCTGCATCCGCGATTTCTTCTGGAGTACCAAAGCGCTGCAGAGGGACTTGTTGACGAAGCATGGATTCAACTCCATCCGGATTGGCTTTGAGCTTTCCCTCCCAACTACCTCCGGGAAAGAAAATATTGCCAGGAGCAATCACATTCACTCGGATTGTTGGTGCGACTTTGCGAGCCAGGTTTTGTGCCAGCGCAATCACGGCCGTTTTGGCAACCGAATAATCCACTGGCGCTCCCAAGGCTGCGAGTCCAGTGATGGAGGCAATGAATAAAAGGCTCCCTTGGCTCTGTTGCAGAGCCGGCAAAAACACACGTGTCGTTGTCAGGGCTGTTTCAAAGTTGGTCTGCCAGATACTGGACCATTGAGCTTTATCTGGTAAGGGATCGGTTACACTCCTGCCATCACCGACGTTAGCAACTATACCATGAATCTCACCCCATTCGCTCAACAGCTGTTCCCGAACCAACAGTAGTTGATCTTCCTTGGCACAATCCGCAGTCAAAGCCAAAATTCGTTCTTGTCCAAATTGACTGGCGAATCTCTCATTTGCTTCTGTGATTCCCTCTTTTCCCCTTGCAACAAGAGCAACCTTGGCTCCCTCCTTCAACAACGCCTCGGCAATCGCGAATCCAATTCCTTTCGATGAGCCGGTAACCAGGAAGCACTTACCTCTCAGACCAACATTCATTTATATGCTGAAAAATGAAGTAGTTCTGCTTGTCCTGACTGCTCTAAGTATAATTTCCATGTTTCATTACAATAGGTGCTAATTCCTTGGGTTTTTGCTAGCCCAGTTGGTTTTCTTTCTAGCATCCAATGAAAAACATTCGACAAATCATAGCCATGACGGTAACCAACATTAACTTTATTGAAACCAGTGTGCTTTAGAAGATTCATTAATGAAGTTTCATTAAAATACCAGTAATGTGCTGTACGGTAATAAAATTTTTTAAACTCAGGAATATCCATTTGCATTAAAAAATCATTTTTGTTGTCAGTTTCAATAAATAGTTCACCTGTATTAGCAAGAAGAGATTTTGCTTCTAAAATAAATTGGTAGGGATCTTCAACATGTTCTATTACTCCAAAAGTGACAAGAATTTCAATTTTCCCATCATAACTTGTAAGTGCATCCTTACATGAAGAAAAAACTTCGTGTCCTCTATGTTTAAGAGGTTCGTGATACTCCTCAAATGGTTCTACTGCAATTGTCTTTTTACTCACGCCTTTCACAGCATCTAAGAAAGCACCTCCACCACAACCGATATCCAAAACTATTTTTCCACGAAATTTTTCTAATCCAATTTTACCGATTCGAGGAGTTTGCTCGTGGTCATGACTTTTGAGATAGTCATCTATTTTCTCTGATCCATTATAGGAAACTCTATATTCAGCAGTTGAATAGTCTAATTGTGGTACTGGAATAACAAAAGCCAACTCACATTTGCAACATTTTATAATCTCATACTCTTCGTCTGTTATCTTGGGCCATGTTCCACTACGAATCTGACCTCTATATTCTGAAACGAATTCC